>Ga0182232_1000387_pt1 | contig 11236 bp, 5 predicted proteins | sample G6R1MG_30_FD_155484 | JGI IMG/M metagenome (GOLD analysis project Ga0182232, IMG submission 155484) | Phyllosphere microbial comminities from miscanthus, Michigan, USA - G6R3_NF_07NOV2016_LD2 MG | ecosystem: Host-associated > Plants > Phyllosphere > Phylloplane/Leaf | place: USA: Michigan... | reverse complement strand
TTGAGGGAGCTGGGTACGGCCGCTTCACCGGCGCGACTTTCCCAAAGCGGAACTTCAGTTATCGGCCAGACCACGTCACGTCGGAGCGCCATCGCGTGCAAGACCGGACGTTCGGCTTGGCGCCCAATGCTGCCGTAACAGGCAGGTCATCCCGTCCCGAAGAGCGGACAGGCTGGAACTCACCCTCAGCGGTCCTTCACACTGCGATGCGGAGAGGTTCTGGCAACGGAGATGAGCCCTCAAGCTGAGCGTGCCGGGACCTTCCGACCGACGAAAGCGTCGGGGTCCCAGGTCTTCAGCAACCACGGCACGCGCGCGCCGGCTATCGGCTTGGCATAGAGGTAGCCCTGCGCGTCGTCGCAGCCCATCGCCGCAAGGTGCTGCGCCTGCTCCACCGTCTCGACGCCTTCCGCCGTGACTTTCATCCCGAGGTTCTGGCCGAGGCCGATCACGGCCGCGACGATCGCCGCGTTGTCCGGGTCCCGGTCCAGATCGCGCACGAAGCTCTGGTCCACCTTGATGTGGTCGACGGGGAACTGCTTCAGGTGCGTGAGCGAGGCGAAGCCGGTCCCGAAATCATCGAGCGCGATGCTCATGCCGCTGGCGTGCAGGCGCGCCAGCGTCGCGGGCACGGTCTCCGCCCCCGCACCGAGGAACACCGTCTCGGTGACCTCGACCTCGAACTGCGTCGCAGGGACCCCGAAGCGGCTCAGGACATCGAGGATCATGCCGGCCAGATCGGGCTTGCGGAACTCGGCCGCGGCGAAGTTCACCGCCACGCGCCCGAAGTCGATGCCGCGCGCGTTCCAGACGCGCATGTCGGCCGCCGCCGTTTCGAGAATCCTGTCGCCGATCGCGGTGGACAGCTCCGGATCCTCGAAGGCCGAACCGAAATAGCCCGGCGTCAGTAGCCCCCTCTCGGGGTGCCGCCAGCGGGCCAGCGCCTCGAAGCCGACGATCCGGCCCGTCGTGAGGCAGACCTTCGGCTGGTAATACGGCACGATCTGCCCGGCCGCGAGGGCGGCGCGCACCTCCGCGGCGATCCTCAGCCGGCGCAGGGCGTCTACCCGCATCGCGGCCGAGAACACGACGACGCGGTCTCGGCCCCGCGCCTTGGCCTGGGACAGCGCGATGTCGGCATCCTTGAGAAGCTCGCGCAGGTCGGTGTGGTGATCCGGGCAGGCCGCCACGCCGATGCTGGCCTTGCAGGTCAGCGTCTGGTCCCGGATCTGCAACGGCTGGCGCAGGCGCTCGATCAGCGCTTCCGCATGCTGGACGGCGTTGGGCAGGCGCAGCGGGTCGACGAGAATGAGGGCGAACTCGTCGCCCGTGAGCCTTGCGAGCGTATCGCAGGGCCGTAGACCCTCCCGCAGACGATCGGCGACCTCGCAGATCACGGCATCGCCGACGTCGTGGCCGAGGGTGTCGTTCACGTCCCTGAGATGATCGAGGTCGATCAGAAGCAGACTCACGCAGGTGCCGTCCCGCTCGGCCGCCGCGAGCGCCGCCTCCGCGCGCCCACGGAACAGTTGCCGGTTCGGCAGACCCGTGAGCGCGTCGAGGTTGGCCGTCTGCCACAGCTTCTCCTGCGCCAGCTTGCGGTCCGTGATGTCGAATGTGATCCCCACGATCCGATCCGCATCGACCCGCTCGACCGACGAACACAGCCATTGCATGCGTCCGGCGGGTGAGACGTACCGGAACTCGCGCTCCTCGCGCGCGCCGCAGGTTCGAATGAAGTCCGCCATCTGCGCGCGATCGTCCGGGTGTACGAGATCCAGGAACTCCGATCGCAATTCCGCCGCCAGGCCGAGGACGTGGGGGGCATTCTCGGTTTGGGTGACCCGACCCGTCTTGAGGTTGCGCTCCCACGCCACCATCCGGCCGGCGCGCAGGGCGAGACGCAGGCGCTCCTCGCTGGTGCGCAGCGCGGCGATCGCCCGCCGCTGCTCGGTCACGTCGCGCACCGCACCGACCATGCGGACGGGCCGCCCCCGCGTGTCGCGGACGACGAAGGCCTGGTCGATCACCTCCTTGTAGCCCCCGGCACCGCTGCGGTAGCGGTACTCGGCCTGCCACCGATCGTCCGTGCCGTCGACGGAAGCGGCGAAGCTGGCGGTCACGCGCGCGCGGTCCTCGGGATGGATCCGAGCCGCCCAGCGCGACCACGACGGCTTGCTCTCATCATCCGTGTAGGTGCGCACCTCGCCGGTCGCCTTGATCCAGGCGACGTCATCCGACGCCACGTCCCAGTCCCAGATGCCGTCCTGCGTGGCGCGCACCGCCAGGCGATACCGCTCCTCCTGAATCCGGATGGTCTCGGCGGCCTCGTGACGCTCGTGGATGTCGGTGATCGTGCCGACCCACTCCCGGACCCGACCCGTCTCATCCTTCAGCGGCACGGTCCGTCCCAGAACCCACCGGTACCGGTCCTGTGCATGGCGGACCCGGTAGGTGGCACTGCCCGCCTGCCCGGTCGCCATGGTCGCCTGCCAGATTGCGGTGATCGTCTCCCGGTCCTCCGGGTGCACAACCGTCAGCCAGCCATCGCCGAGATAGGCGTCCGTGGCCTGACCCGTGTATGACGCCCAGCCGCGGATCTCGATGATGCTGCCGGCGGCGTCCGCGCGCCAGACCATGGTGCCGGTGGCCTCGATCAGGGCTTGATAGCGCCGCACCGTCGTTTGTAGATCGGCATCCAGCGCGACCTGTTCGGTGATGTCGCGGGATACGGCCAGAATGCGCTCGGGGCCGTGTCGGCCGCCCGCGAGCGGGCTGAGATTGACCGCCCACCATTTCGGCTGCCCCGAAGGCGTCGGGCAGAAGCCGCGGAAGCTGGCGCTGTGCCCGGCCCTTGCGTTCGCGAGCGCGGCCTGAGCCGCTTCGTGATCGACCCCGTGCCAGAACGCGAGCCAGGATCGGCCGAGGAGCGGCTGGATGTCGCCGATCTCCATCAAGGCTTGACCGCCGGCGCTCATGAACAGGAGGTCGCCCTTCGGATCGACGAGGGTCACACAGTCCGTGCTGCTCTGGAGAAGGCCGCGGAAGAGCGCGTCGAACACACCATGCTCGGACTGATCCGGGCGTGCGAGGTCCGTCGTCGGATCGAGAGCTTTCTCTTCCGCGGGGCTGGCAGGCCCAGACTCATCGGTCCCGTAGAGGTGATAGCCGCCCCGCCCGGCGGCCTTGGCGCGATAGAGCGCCTGATCCGCGAGCCAAAACAGGCGGTCGGGGTCGAGCCCATCGTCCGGCGCGCGCGCGATCCCGATGCTGAGGCCGATGCGCGCCGGATAGCCGCCAAGATCGACCGGCGCTGCGACCGCCGCGAGAAGCCGCTCGGCCAGTGCGCCCGCTTCCTCGACGCCGCCCTTCCCGGCCTGGATGATGACGAACTCGTCGCCCCCAAGGCGTGCCACCATATCCTTGGCGCGCACGACGTCTTTCAGCCGCTGCGCCACCGCGCACAGCACGCTGTCGCCGGCCTGGTGGCCGAGGGTGTCGTTGATCGGCTTGAACTGATCCAGGTCGAGGCAGAACAGCGCGAAGCCGCCGCCCCGCTGGGTCCGCGTGATCTCCCGCGCAAGCCGCTCGCGGAAGAGGAGCCGGTTCGGGAGGCCCGTGAGCGGATCGTGACGCGCCATATGCGCCACCTGCCGCTCGGCCTCCTTGCGCTGAGAGATGTCTCGGATCACGGCGACGTAGCCGTCCGACGCCCCCGTCGCCGGGTCGGTGGTCAGATTGAACGAGACTTCGACCCAGACCCACGCACCATCCTTGCGGCGGTACCGTTGCTGGCTGACGGCTTGTTTGAGCGTGCCGCGTGCCACCTGTTTGAGCAGGCGCGCGAAGGCTCTGGCGTCCTGCGGATGGACGGAGTCGATCGGCTTCGTGCCGACGAGTTCCTTGGGCTCGAAGCCGAGCAGCCGTTTTGCCGCGGGCGACACGTAGCGGCGCGTCCCATCGAGGTCACAGCGGACGATCACATCGGTCGTGTTGTCCGCCAGCAGTCGGTACAGGGCTGCGCTCTCATGAGCCTCGCGCTGGGCCCGGCTCATGCGCAGCAAGGTGACGGCGATCTGCGCCAAGCTCCGAAGCTGGCTCTGCTGCTCGAGCGAGAAGGTGCGTGGCACCCGGTCAATGATGCATAAGGCGCCGAGGTGGATACCTGGGGCGAGCACGAGCGGCGCGCCGGCATAGAAGCGGATGTGCGGTTCGCCCGTGACGAGCCGATTTGCGGCAAACCGCTCATCACGCGTGGCGTCCTCGACCACCATCACCGCGTCGGACAGGATGGTATAGGTACACAAGGAAACGTCACGCGGGGTGCCGCCCACGTCCAGGCCGCATCGACCCTTGAACCGCTGCTCGTTCTCGCCGATGAGGCTGACGAGGGCGATCGGAACGCCGAACAGCGCCTGCGCAGTCTGACAGAGCGCGTCGAACTGCGGCTCGGCGGGAGAGCCGAACACGTCGAGATCACGCAAAGCTTCCAGACGCCTGACCTCGTTCGGATGAACCGGATACATGTGTGATCCACTGGGGTCCGCTGGCACCCCCGGGTGCCCCGCCTGGCTCAACCCGAGGACCGAGCCATGAAAGCACATTTTAACTATTTGATCTTTTTCAATGATTAATATTAGGATCTATCAGGCAAAAATTCGTGTGCTCCCGAAATTAATATCCAATCACAATTGGGACTAGAGCGCGGATTTATTTCTCTATCCTGAAGGAATAGGTTTCCAAGCCCTCCGCAGGCGGCTCCAATCGGGCAAGATTGCCAGCCTGTTACCCCGCAACGCTGATCGTGACGCGCGCGCGTTTCCACAAGGCGGTTCGGATAAACTTGGCGGCAGTGCCGACGGTAATCAGCGTGCCTCTCGCACCCGCTGAGATCCGGACGATCCGGGCCGGGTGCCAAAATCGCCAGCCTCGCCCAGAGACGCGGTTCCGCTGGCAAACACTGACAGCGGCTTCAAAACGCCCATCGTCACCGGTCGCCGCGCCTCTCAGCCTTGCGTTGATCGCCTTGCGCGCGCGGCTGACCGAGGCTGATCGCTTTGGCAATCTCGGAGCGCTGCTTCGTGTAGCCCGGGGCGGCCATCGGGTAGTTGGCCGGCAAGCCATAGCGCTCGCGGTAGCTGCGTGGATCAAGACCTTGGCCCGTCAGGTGCCGCTTCAGCGTCCTGTAAGCCTTGCCGTTGATGAAGCTGATCAGCGCATCCGGCGTGACGGATTTGCGGATCTGCTCAGGGGTCGCTTTGCGGTCGATTCTGATCGGTGTGTCCGCTGCAGTTCCGTTCACAAGTCCACTGACCGTCGCATGAATACGGCCAATCAAGCCTGGGAGCTCAGACATAGGAACAGGATTGTTCGAGACATAGGCCGAGACGATGGCGCCGGACAAACCGATCGAACTGAGGGGACGCCCTCCACTGATCTCTATCATACGCTCCATCTCCTGGATCGGTCAGCGGGTGATATTTCGCCTTCAAGAGCAACAGCGGAATTACGGTCCACCTATCTCTCGCAAGGCGCGAATTTGATTGCGGCCGCAGCCAATGCTGCTCGCTGCGCACTGGTTTCCAGGCCCCGTTTTGGTGAGAGGCTGTTAGATTGCGATTGTATTCGAGCGTGATGCCTTGTGAGCGACCATGTCACCGATCACACACGGCCACTCGGCGCGGGAGCGGCTGAGCTCGACATGTCCTGTCACGCCTGCCCCTGGAGGAGGGGACCGTCGCATGAGGCGAAAAAAGATCGGCGCATGCGATTTTTTAACCCTGATCTGGCGGAGCGGTGTGTCTTCAGTCTAGTGACAGACAATAAATCACGACGGTGCGGCCTCGAATCGGCCGAGTCAGCGCTCATCGTCGGCTATTCGAGCAGGCGAGGGCTGTGTGAAAACCGTTTTCTCGACAGAGCACGTCCACCCGCGTGATCGGTTCGATTTCTGGCACGACGTTGCCCGCAAGGACGTCGTCGATCACGCCTCCACACCGCGATGCCGGAATACATTTCGCGCTCAGCTTCGCTCCGGGGCGGTCGGCGCCATCGGACTCGTGTCGTTCCAAAACTCCGAAATGTCGGTTGCGCACACACGGCATCACATCGCGCAGGCGAACACCGATGAATTGTTCGTCTGCCGGCAATTCGGGGGTCAGATCGCTCTCGAGCAAGACGGCCGCCAAGTCGTGCTCGAGCCGGGGGACATCACGCTGGTTGACCCAAGCTTGCAATACCAGGGACGGTTTTCCGAAGCGTCGGACGTGCTCGTCTTGAAGGTTCCCCGGCAGTTGATGGAGGCTAGGCTCGGGCAGACTCGGGAGATGACAGCGCGAGCGATCAAGCCCTGCACGGCCGAGACCGGTCTGCTCTCGGCAAGCCTTGCGATGCTGCCGTTCCACACACCGGAGGCGGGCTCGACCGCGGAAGCGCTCTTGGAGCCGCACCTGCTTGATCTGATCACCCTCTCTGTCGGTCAGGCGATGGGGCAGGACGGGTTGCGCACATCGTCGTCCCGCTCACTCGTCCGCGTGCGGCTGCGGGCCGTGATCGAAGCACGCTTGGCTGACCGAACGCTCGACGCGGGCACGGTCGCGAGCGTGGCCGGGGTCAGCGTGCGATACGCCAACGCGGTGCTGGCCGACGAGAGCACGTCGATCGCGCAGCTCGTCCAGGCGAGGCGCTTGGCCCGTTGCCGGCAGGCGCTGGAAGACCCCATGCAGAGAGGCCGGACGGTGAGCGAGATCGCCTATGGCTGGGGGTTTTCGGACATGACCCATTTCGGCCGCCGGTTCAAAGCCGCCTATGGCGTCTTGCCCAGTGAGCATCGTCGTCGCGCAGGGCGGAGCGGCTGAACGACGGCCGCGAGCTTTGAAGGGCGCTTCCCCTCGTCAGCGGGACTGTTCGCAGCCCGCGTGCAACGCTCGGTGTTCGATCCCGCCGGGATCGTCGAGACCCAGACCGAGACCACCTTCAGCGTCACCAGCAGGCTGGCCGGTTGCCGAACCGCTAAGCAGGTGGGACCGCCATCTCCATGTACCGCCTCTTTGCGATATCCCGCATCTGCTCGCCCTCGATCCAGAGGGTATCAAGCATTCGTAGATTTCTTGATGTCGGAGATGTATTGAAGTTTTCTATGGCGGATGGCTACCAAAGGGGCCCTCTGGACTCTCCGCGGCTCTCATGACCGGTACGTCGCCATCGGTGAAGAAGGTCGAGGCGAGGGTGTGCCAAGATAGGGCTCCGCTAGGCGACAACGAGCCCGCTCCGCGCCCGGCGGCTATGGATGGCGCACGGGACCGCTCTGACACAGCGGTGGTGCCGTCACTCGGTACCCTGTTCGCAGCGGTCGTTCGGCAGGCTCGGGTGTTCATCGGCATCGCCGACACACATCTCAGACCCGTCTTTCTGAACGCGGCCGGACGCAGGATGGTCGGACTTCAACCTGACGACGACGTCTCGGCCATTCCCATCCCCGACTTCTTTCACCCAACAGACCAAGCCGTCATCCGCGATGTCGCATTGCCGACGCTGTTGCGCGATGGCCGATGGGAGGGTGAGTTGCGCTTCCGCAATTTCGGAGGCGGTGCCGGGACGACGGTCCGGTGGCGCGCCTTCATGCTCTACGATGAGGAGGGAGACCTCATCGGCGCCGCGACGATCGGTACGGACATCTCGGCTCACAAAGGCGCGGAGGCGCGGCTGCGCGCGAGCGAGATCCGGCTCCAGGCCGCCATCGACCTCGTTGACCTCTCAACCTATTCCTGGGATCCGCACACCGGCACGCTGGATTGGGGCGCGTGCCTGAAGGCGCTGTGGGGCCTTCCCCCTGACGCGCCCGTCGACGAACGGGTCTGGCTCTCCGCCATTCACCCCGACGACCGCCCGCGCGTCGAGGCGGCGGTCGCGCGCTGCAAAGACCCGACGGGCGACGGCGTCTACCACATCAAGTACCGCGTTATCGGCATCCACGACGGCATCGAGCGCTGGGTCTCGACGCACGGTCGCACCAGCTTCGAGGACGGTCGGCCCATATCGTTCGTCGGCGTCGTGGTGGAGATCACCGGGCAGATGCGCGCCGAGGCGGCCCTGCGCGAGAGCGAGCATCGTCTCGCCGCGACGCTGGCCCAGTTGCCGATCGGGGTCGGCCTGGTTAACCCGGACGGCAGCATCGCGCTGGCGAACCGGGCGCTCGGACGCTACGCGCTCGAACGGATCCCCTCCGTGGAGACGGGGGCGAGCGAGCGCTGGCGGGCCTACGCACCGGATGGGCGGCGGCTGAACCCCGCGGAGTACCCGGGGGCCCGAAGTCTACGGGGCGAAACCGTCGTCCCGGGCATCGACTTCATCTTCACCGAGCTGAATGGCACCGAGTGCTGGACGCGCGTGAGCGCCGCCCCATTCCACACTGTCGACGATGCGATCAGCGGCGCCATCGTGGTGGTGCAGGATGTCGATCGAGAGAAGCGTGCCGAGACCGCCCTGCGCGCTAGCGAGGAGCGCTTCCGTCGCTTCGCCGAGCATTCGGCGAACGTGCTCTGGGTCGCGGACCTGGACAGCGGGCGACTCGATTATCTGAGCCCGGCCTTTATGCAGGTCTGGGGCATGCCCGCCGAAGATATGCCGGACATCACGCATTGGCTCGCCAGCGTCCATCCGGAGGACCGCGACGGCGCAGCGCGGGCGCTGGAACGGGTCAGCGGTGGCGAAACCCTGGTTCTCGAGTACCGTATCGTGCGCGCCGCGGACCGGGCCGTGCGCTGCATCCGGGATACCTTCTTCCCGATCCCCGCGATCGACGGGCGCATCCGGTCTGCGGGCGGGATCGCCCAGGATGTCACCAGCGACGCCGGCCAGCAGGCCTACGTGATCGCGGCTGGAGACAAGGCCCGGCGCCGCCTCGTCAGCGCCCTGCAGGCCGCGGATTGCGAGGTGCAGGCTTTTGCAGGCGGCCAAGCGTTCCTCAAGGTGATGGGCTCGCTGATGCCGGGCTGCGTCGTGCTTGATCTCGCCGACGCTGACGACCTGGTGGTTGCCCGAGAGCTGAAATCCGCGCGCGCGCACCTGCCCGTGGTTGCGGTCGGCGCGAGTGGGGGCGACGTCGGCTTCGGGGTACACGTCATGAAGGCGGGTGCTGTCGACTTTCTCGAAGAGCCCTGGCTACCGGAGACGCTGGTATTCGCCGTGAGGACGGCGTTGGCCGAGATCCACGACGCGGAGAAGCGGACGCGCGTATGCGACGAGGGCCGGGATCGGATCGCAGCCCTTACGGCACGGGAGCGCGACGTGCTGGAGGGCTTGCTCGCGGGCGGTACCAACAAGACCATCGCCCGGACCCTCGGCCTGAGCCCGCGCACGGTGGAGATCCATCGCGCCCGGGTCATGGAAGCGCTGGGCGCCCGCACCCTGCCCGAGGCGGTCCTCGTCGCCACTGCTGCCGGCGTGCGTCCCGCGGTTCCGCCTGGCGCCTAGGCCGCTGCCGAGTCCCGCGCGGAAACCGGACCTCTATGCGCCGCAAGGGATAACCAGCCTGCGCTAAAGGTACCTAGCCTCGAACTCCGCGAGTCGAGACAGCCGCCGCGACGCGAGGATCCACAGGCGGTGTTTCTGCAGCGCGATCAGCCCGTCGCGCCGGAGAGCTTGCAGCAGGCGGTTCACATGCACGCTCGACAGCCCGAGCGCGTCCGCGAGATCCGCCTGCGTCAGCGGCAGGTCGTACTGGCCGTCCGTGGCTTGGCCGATCGATCCCTGACGATCCAGTCGTTCGCACAAGAGATGCGCCGTGCGTTCGAGGCCCGAGCGAATGCCGATACGGAGCATCCATTCGCGGGCCGTCGCCTCTTCGGCGAGCTTCGCACGCTGCAAGGCGTGCGCGATACGGGGATGTCGGCCAAGCAGGTCGAGGTAGACCGCGCGCGGGACCTTGGCGACCCGGCAGGGGGTGAGGGCCTCGATCGCGTGGTCGAGCGGGTAGCCATGGACGGCACCGCGGTCGCAGAGATCACCCCGGGACTAGATAGGCAAGGATCTGGCGGCGGCCGGACAGGCGGCGCTTGTAGCGGCCGGCGAGCCCGGCGAAGACGATGAGCGCATGGTCGGCCACGCCATCCTGCTCCACGAGAACGGCGTACCGCTCGACCGAGCGGACATAGCCGATCAGGCCTTCAAGTGCTGCGCGATCCTGCTCCGTCAGCGAGGCAAGGCCATCGAGCTTCCGGGCCAGGGCGCAGACGGTGCTGCTCTCCGTCCGCGCTGAAGCCGAATCTCGCGGAACGCGTGCGGCCCTGGCGACGCAAGCATCCCCCACGATGATCGGGACAAGTATCTCCATTGGCCTCCCTGCATGATGGCTGCCCCATTCTCCCGTCGCCGCGGGGTGAGCACATCCGGCCGGTCCCTTAGGGTGCCTCCGATCCGCTCCCTCGACATCCCTGTTCCGCGAAGTCGTCGCAGGGGCAAGCCGCGCGATGTACAGGGTCCGTTGCGCACGAAAGATCGGCCGGCCCACCCGCTTCCTCCTGCGTGACCGCCGCGTCTTCCTTCCGGCCATTCGTTCCAGCGCGACAGCAAGCGCCTGGATCCAGCTGATTTGCGTCAGGGCCTAACGGCTTTGAACGTGATTGCTGAACAGGGCGAGGCGACGGCGGACCTCCGGAGGTTTCTCATGCTTCAGCCCCACAGCGCAGCACGCCCGAGCGGCACGTCCGGGTTTCAGCGCATGTTCGCCCCGGGCCACCTGACGGTCGGCGTCTTCTTCCCCATCGAGGCATTCCAGCGCGACCAGCCGAGCATGCACGATCAGGAGCGTCTGGCGGTTCGGGCGGAAGAACTCGGCTATGCAGCGCTCTGGAGCCGCGACGTCCCCTTGCGGGATCCGAATTTCGGAGACGTCGGGCAGGTCTATGACCCATGGGTCTGGCTCGGCTGGATCGCCGCGCAGACACGCGAGATTGCCCTGGCGACCGGGTCGATCGTCCTCCCCTTGCGCCACCCAATCCATACCGCCAAGGCCGCCGCGTCCATAGACCGGCTGTCCGGCGGCCGTTTCGTCATGGGGGTAGCCTCGGGTGACCGGCCGATCGAATTTCCCGCCTTCGGCGTGCCCCTGGAAGAGCGCGACGTTCTGTTTCGCGAGAACTTCGTCGTCATCCGGACGATCCTCGAAGAGGCGTTCCCCACTCTGCACTCGCGCTTCGGAGAGATGCTCGGCACCGTCGACCTCGTGCCGAAGCCG
>Ga0182232_1000386_pt1 | contig 11242 bp, 7 predicted proteins | sample G6R1MG_30_FD_155484 | JGI IMG/M metagenome (GOLD analysis project Ga0182232, IMG submission 155484) | Phyllosphere microbial comminities from miscanthus, Michigan, USA - G6R3_NF_07NOV2016_LD2 MG | ecosystem: Host-associated > Plants > Phyllosphere > Phylloplane/Leaf | place: USA: Michigan... | reverse complement strand
CGACATCCTCACCCCCGGCATATTGCGGGTAGTAGCCGTCCGCATGCACCGCCTCGCCGTTGACGAAAGCGACGATGCGATCCCGCTCGGCGCACCAGTTCTCCCGCGAGCCGAACAGGCGGATCGCCCGATCTAGGGCCACCCAGTTCATGATCGCCGCGTGCAGGTAGCGCTGCTCCGGCTTCCGCGGCTCCCATAGCCCCGCATCGGGTTCGTGCCAGTGGGCGGCGGAGATGTCCGCCAGCCGCGTCCCATGCCCGCGCAGGCCCGCGGACAGGGTGCCGCCGAGGCGCTCGTAGAGGTAGAACAGGTCGAGCACCTGCCCGTAGGCATCCGCCTGATGCTGGTCAGCCGCGCCGTTGCCGTGATGGACGGGCCCCGATCCCCGCCATCCCTCGAAGTGCTCGACCACGATCTCTTCGAGGTCGGCCTCGCCGGAGATGCTGTAGAGTGGCTTGAGCTGCCCCTCCTCGCGCTCGCACAGGGCGCAGACGAACTCGAAGAACCCTTCTGCCTCCCGGGACATGCCGAACTTCTTGAGCACATAGAAGGACAGGCATGCGTCCCGGATCCAGCAGAAGCGGTAATCCCAGTTCCGGATCCCGCCGACCTCCTCCGGCAGGGATGTCGTGGCCGCCGCCACGATCGCCCCGGTGGGCTCGTAGGTCAGGGTCTTGAGCACCAGAGCCGAGCGCATCAACTCGTCGGCCAGGGGGCCGACATAGGCGGAGTCCCGCGTCCAGAGGGCCCAGGTCCGGCGCACCGCCTCCATCAGCGCGTGAGCGTCCGGCACCGCCGCAGGCGGGTCACCCAGGTAGAGCGCGAAGCACCGGCTCTCGCCCCCCGAGAGGGTGAAGCGCGCGATGCCCACTTCATCCTCGATAGCGAACCGGGCGTCGGTGGAAAGGCCCGGGCATCCTTCGGCGGTGATGCGGCCCTCGTGAACCGTCAGCGGGGCGAAGGTCTCCGCAAAGCCGGCTAGGGGGCGGTAGGTGGCCACCATGGGTACGGCCCCCGACAGACCCATGACCAGGCGCACGAGACGGGGGCGGCCTTCGCCGCCCTCCGGGCCCACCATGAAGTCGTAGAGGTGGACGAAGCCGTCCGCGGTGGTGAAGGTCGTCTGCAGGATGTTGGTGCGGCTGAGGTACTGCCGCGCCGTCTCGTAGTCTCCCTCGGGGCGAACGACGAAGTAACCACCGCGGTGGCGGTCGAGCAGGCGCGAGAAGGTCGGATCCGCGTCGAACCGCTCCAGGCACGCCCAATCGAGGGAGCCGTCGCGCGCCACGAGGGCACAGCCTTCGCAATTGCCGAGCAGCGCGTAGGCTTCGATCGGTTGATAGGCGCGGTCTTCGGGCACAGGCATGGCGGCTCCTCGACGGCGCTCTCGCGGCGCTCGTTCGGTTTGGGAATGAAAGGGATTGCTGGAGGTCAGACGTCGAGGCGAAACGCCGGTTCGAGCAGCCCCCGGACGCCGACATCGACCAGCAATGTGCGGCCATGATGGGGGTCGGCGGCCCGTGCCGCCTCGTCCATGCCCTCGTAGCCCGTGGTCACCAGCAGCCGATCGAGGGCGTGTCCGGCGAAGGTGGGGCAGGTCGGTTGTCGCACAGGGACCGGGATCGTGCGGACGCGCTCGCCTGACGGGCTGTAAGCGTCGAGGCAACTCGCCCCGAAACGCGCCGTCCAGATCAGACCCTCTGCATCGGTGGCCGCTCCGTCTATGCCGCCGTCTCCGTCGCTGTGATCGTAGTGCGTCTCGGGTTCGCCCCGCGGCAGGCCGGTGGCTGGATCCAGGGCCACGCGCCGAAGCACGCCTTCGGCGGTATCGACGAAGTAACCCGTTGCACCGTCGGGCGAGAAGGCGATGCCGTTGGGTGTGGTCAACCCGCGATAGAGGCGCGTGATCTGCGATCCGGCCACGTGGTAGATCGATCCATGCCCAGGCTCGGCGTCCCGCCCCAAGGTCCCGATCCAGAGGGCGCCGCTCGGATGCACCCGGCCGTCATTGGAGCGGTTGCCGGGAATGTCCGCTTCGAGAGGGCAGAGCAGGCTCAGATCGCCGGTCGCGATCGTCCGAACGTACAGGCCATCGTCGGCGGAGAGGAGATGACGGTCTGCATCGATGGCGGCGACGTCGCTCGCCATGACCGGCAGCGCATGGATCTTTGCCCGCGTCGTTGCTGGATCGAGGGATCGTTCGAACAACCGGGATTCGAGGATATCGACCCACCACGCGGTATCGGTCGCGGGATCATAGCTCGGCCCTTCGCCGAGGTGGCACCGTGTACCGTCCAGAATGACCACAGATCGATCAGTCATTAATAAGCTCGCTTTACACGGTCGAGCGATGACGCATGTAAAATCGGCCAGTTCCCAATCCTCGATAACTTGTCGCAGATAGCCGTGATCACTGCCCACGTATCAAACTTGCTTTTAATCCCCACTTCATCTGATGCATTCGTCTGTTGTGCCGATACGTGAGCGGTTTCTGGGCAACACCAAGCGCGTCTGGCGTTCCTAGTACCATCGCGCGCCCGACCTACCAGAGCTCCTTACCGCGAGTCGCGAGCAGCCCCACCTAAAACGCGACGGGATACTCGCGATGCTGGTACTGGCCGGGGCGCACAGCATCTTCGCTCGGTCCATAAACGTCATGACGCGCGACGCGGCCGAGGACGTTACCTTCAGCATTATCGAGGAAAGCGCAATGGGCGCATCACTGCTAGAGTAATGGCGGAATATACGTCCGCTTTCGGGAGCCGCACGGCGGCGCGTGAACGGCTGCGTCGGGTCGACACCGGACGGGCGGGTTCGCCCAGCTGAATTTCTGCTACCAGGCGATGAGGCAACTTCTGCTTATGGCGCAAAGCTGACTGACGCGTCCGTTAAATTAAGCAGCTCCAGTTTGAATGTAGCGTCAGGTAAGCGGATCGGTAACCATGCATTTGCGCTGGACTTCACGCATGGATACCAAGCCACAGATCTGGCCCATCACGTCCACGCCGATTTGTGTGTCCGGCTCACGACGGCGAAGAGATACGCGCCGCTGCGGTGAAACTCAGCCCGTCGGTAGCGCGATCGCATTGCAACCCTGGCTAGGCTTAGATCCGGCGTGAAAGATGAGCCGGACAGTGGATCGAAGCCTTCATGCGCGCACCGCAACCGACATGGAGTTCGGGGCCGCCCCGCGCGGAAGGGATCCGGGCCGCAGGCACCTGGCATAGGCGAAGGCGCATCTCCCGCGACAGTACGCGCATCCCCGCGGATGCGGAGGGACGACCCAGTGACGGTGGTCGGCGCACCAGGATCAATCGCCCGGAGCCGCACCGTGGGGGCAGTCCTCGCCTCGACGCAGGAAATGGGTTTGGAAGGCCTGGGTGGGCACGCTTCGGCCAAGCCAGACCTGTGCTACGATCGGCCCATGGATTCGCTGTCGCTCGACCAGGATCTCGCCGAGGCCGATGGCCTTCTCCTCGGCGACCTCGACGCCCCGCTCTCGCGCAAGGCGTCCGGTGCGTACTTCACGCCGGACGCGGTCGCCGCGACGTTGGTGCGATGGGCCGTCCGCGAGCGCGACGACAGGCTCCTCGATCCCTCATGCGGCGACGGCGCCTTCGTGTCCGCCCACCCCCGGAGCGTCGGGGTCGAGCAGGATGCGGCCAGCGCGCGCATCGCGCGGGAGCGCGCGCCCTCGGGGGAGATCCACGTCGCCGATTTCTTTGCTTGGGCCGAAAGGACCGCGGAACGGTTCGACTGCGCGGCCGGTAACCCGCCCTTCATCCGCTACCAGCGCTTCGCCGGCGAGACGCGGGCGCGCGCCCTCCGCATCTGCCGCGGGCTCGGGGCCGAGTTCTCGGCGCTGACCTCGTCGTGGGCCCCGTTCCTGGTGGCGACGGCGGCACTCCTCCGGCCCGGCGGACGCATGGCGTTCGTGATCCCGGCGGAGGTCGGGCATGCCCCTTACGCGGCGCCCTTCCTCGACTTCGCGGTGTCGCGCTTCGCCACGGTCCACATCGTCGCCATCCGGGAGAAGCTGTTCCCGAACCTATCCGAGGATTGCTGGCTGCTGTTCTGCGACGGGTTCGGGGGGGCCACCCGGGAGATCCGCCTCAGCGCCCTCGACCGGTTCGTCCCGTCCGACGCCCCGCCGACCACGTTCGAGCGCATCGACGTGGACGAGTGGCGCGGCGGCTGGCGCAAGCGCCTCCGCCCCTACCTCATGCCCGAGCCGGCGCGGGAAGCCTACAGGCGCATCGCGGATTCGACCGAGGCGCGCCGCCTTGGCCAAGTCGCCGCGGTGGGCATCGGTTACGTGACCGGGGCGAACGACTTCTTCCACCTGCGCCCGTCCCAGGCCGACCGCCTGGGCATCCCGGAAGCGTGCCTGTACCCAACCGTCCGCAACGGCCGGGTTCTGAGCGGTTCCGTCCTCACCCCGGGACAGGTCGCCCGGCTGCGGGCGACCGACGAACCGATGCTGCTGCTGCGCCTGCCGAAGACCGGTGCGTTGCCCCCGGCCGTCGTCGCCTACCTCGACGGCGAGGCTGGCCAACGCGCGCGCGAGGCATACAAGTGCCGCGTGCGCTCGCCATGGCACGCCGTCCCGGACGTGCAGGTCCCCGACTACCTGCTCTCGTACATGTCGGGACAGAGGCCCAGCATGGTCCGCAACGACGCCCGATGCACCGCCACGAACTCGGTGCACTGCGTCCGCCTGCGCGAGCCGACGTCCGGGCGGCGCCTCGAAGCGTGGGGCAGCCCGTTCGTGGACCTGAGCTGCGAGATCGAGGGGCATCCCTTGGGCGGCGGCATGCTCAAGCTCGAACCGCGCGAGGCTGCGCAGGTGGTCCTGCCCGGGCCGGGCCAGGTGCGCGCCGGCGACGAGGATGCGTGCCGGGAGGCCGTGGCTGTGATGCGGACGTGGCGCCATCGTGCCGCCTGACCGGAGCTCCCTCCCTCCATCCGTATGCCGCTGGATGGACGAGCGCGACGCCTTCCGCATCTTCGCAACTTCCGAGGAGGCGACGCAAAGCCAGCGTCACATCAAGCCGATCCACTGGTATGTCGCCTGCCGGCTCGTCCTCGAAGGCGGCTTCCTGCCGGACGAGGTCACGCCGCGGCCACCGTTCCGGGTCGACGGGCGGAACGAGCTGCGGCTCACGTACGACCCCGAGGCCGCCGGCGGGGGCGAGCGGACGATCCTCGGCGGACTCAAGACCAAGGACATCGACGTCACCGTCCTGAAGCCCGGCCTCGGACCGGTCCTGGCGGTCTCGTGCAAGGGTGCGATCAAGGCCTTCCGCAACCTGACGAACCGCCTGGAGGAAGCGGTCGGCGATTGCACGAACATCCACATCACCTATCCTGCGTTGGTCGCGGGATACCTGTTCGCGTTCCGGGCCAACCGCGGCGCGGCAATCGTGGCGGAGGAAGGGGCGGCCGCGGAGCAACCGCCTCCGCGCCAGCTCGCCGCGAACGACATCGCCATCGGGCACGGGGGCGCGCCGGTCGAGGCGATCATGAGGTTCCACTACGCCTTGAGCGAGTTGACGGATCGGCGCGGCATCCGCGACGACGTCAGCCGCTACGAGAGCGTCGCCCTCAGCCTGGTCGAACCCCACGGCGACCGGGCTGGGATTCCCTTGGAGGGCTTTCCGCCCGACGACAGCAGGATCCTGCTGCGCAACTTCTTCTCGCGGCTCTATCTCCGATACGACGAGCGCTTCGTGTATGGCGCGCCGGACCTGAAGCCGATCACCCGGCGTCGCTTCTGGGAGGCTGACTCGCCTGCCTTCGCCAGCGGCCCGGGCGGCCTGCCACACCTGCCGGTCGCCTACGAAGCCCGCGTCTTCGATCCCACGGACAAATCTGGGTTGCCCGGCCCCTGAGGTCCAGCGAAGGTCGCGTCGCCCCCCGATCCTTCCTGTTCGGGGCCGCAACGCCGCGAAGGCCGCGGGGCCGTCGGAGCCCCGGCGGGGTCGGCGCCGGGGCCGGATGGATCTGCACGCGCGCGGATCAGGGGATGGGCGAAGGCGGACCAGACTTGGTTCGGGATGGCCTGCGCCAGGACCCGGAACCGCCCTCACTCCTGATCCGGCTCGCCTCGGCGCGGAAGCGCTCGATGGCGCCAGGGTGCGTTCGGCCACGTCCCGGACGAACGCCGGCTTGTCCGTCCCCCAGTCCCGAACCTGCCTGTCATGCAGGAGGAGCACCGCCACGACCCGCCCGCGCTCCATTGCCGGGACGTTTGATCAGGGCGCGCGCCGACGGCCAGGAGGGGTCCCGGATCGGCCGCGGTGCGTGCGTCGGCCGCCACGTCCCGGGATCACGACCTCGCGGTCCTCCGCGAGATCCGCCCGGACCTCGCCGCAGTCATCGAAGCGGTGGCGGCCGGCGATGCTCCGATGTCCGGAGCCGTTCAGTCCCGCTCGATGTCGATGGAATCGCGAGCCGCGTCCACGATCCCGTAGCCGGCCCGGTCGAGGCCGAGCGTACGGGCCATGACCTCGGCGGCATACGCCATCCCGGTGGAATCGGCGCAATCGCGAAGCCGGTCGCCGAGCCCGTTCAGCGCCGTCCGGAACGCACCCGACCCTTCGTTGCACCGCATGGTCAAGGGACCGCCTGGAAGTCGGCCAGCGCCGCCTCAACGACACACTCGACCCCCTCCGGGCGGTAGTCGAGGCAGAGGTTGGCGTTGACCTGCGCCGTCAGCCCGCGCTCGATCAGTCGCGATCCGAACCCCTTTCGCGATGGCGGCACGACCGGCGGGCCGCCGTGCTCGGTCCAGACGATGCGCAGGCGCCGCGCGTCTTCCGGCCCGATCAGCGAGGCCGTCACCGCCACCGTGCCGTCCGGTACCGACAGCGCGCCGTACTTGACCGCGTTGGTGGTCAGCTCGTGAAGGGTCAGGGTCAGGGACAGCGCGGCCTTCCCGCCGATCTCGACGTCCGGTCCATCGAACGCAACGCGTCGGCCAGCCGATTCCTGCACACCGACCCCTTCCCTGACCACCGCCGCCAGGGATGCGCTTTCGGCCGCTCCCCCGAGGAGCACATCGTGCGCCTTGCCGAGGGCGACGAGCCGGCTGCCAAGCACCTCGCGCGCCGCGTCCATGTCGGTGGCGCCGCGGAGCGTCGAGGCGGCGACGGCCTGCACCATCGCCAGCAGGTTCTTCATGCGATGCGAGAGCTCTTGGTTGAGGAGTTCCTGCCGCTCCTCGGTCCGGCGGCGGGCGTCGATGTCGGCGACCGCCACGACCGCGCCGACCGTCGTCCCGGCCTCGTCGCGCATCGGGACGCCGACGATCTCGATCCAGACGCGCGTTCCGTCGCCGCGCCGGTATTCGCACCGCATCTCGGCGTGTTCCAGGCCTTCTCGGATGATGCGGCTCAGGGGGTACTCGGCGGCCTCGACCGGCCGCCCGTCATCGTGGAAGGCGACCCATTCGCCGTAGCTGTCGGCGTCGCGCGAGGGCAGCACGGGATGGCGGAAGATCTCTTCCAGCCGCCGGTTGCCGCTGACGATGCGGCCGGAGGGCGCCTCCGCGAACAGGATGCCGACCGGGACCGTGTCGAGCACGGCGCGCAGGGTCGCCTCGCTGGCCAGAAGCGCCTGCCGCGCCTGCCTCTGCTCCGTGAGGTCGCGCGTGACGGTGCCGTAGCCGAGCCTGCGCCCGTCGGCGCCCCGAACGATGAAGAGGGTGTACAGGACCAGGACCGCCGCCCCGGTGACCACGTGCCGGAAGTTCAGCTCACCTCCCCAGAAACCGTCCCGCTCGACCGCCGGCAGCACCTCGCCGAGGACGCGGGCCCGCTCCTCCGGCACGAAGTAGTCCACGATGGGCATGGCCCGGGCCGCGGCGAGGTCGGCGAGGCCGATGAGGCGGCGCCCGGCCTCGTTGACGAAGTCGACGCTCCCGTCGGGGGCAGCGAGGCCGATGAAGTCCTGGCTCTGCTCGACCAGGGCGGCGAGGCGGCGCGCCTCGGCATCGGCCCGGCGCTGGTCCTCGACGTCGACCAAAACGGTCACCGCGGCCTGGATCGCGCCCTCGGCATCGCGCACGGGTCCGCTCGATACCTCCAAGAGATGCAGTTCGCCCGTCGCGGCGTTACGGTAGCGCATCTCCTCGCCGCGCACCGTCTCGCCCTGCCGCAGTGCGCGCAGGGTCGGGTACTCCACCGGCTCGTATCGACGGCCGTCCGGGTGCATGGCGCCGTAGGAGACGTACCGGGCGTCACCCTCCGTCCCGATGCCGTGGCCGAGGATCTCCTCGGCCTTGGCATTCAGCGACGACGGCATGCCGTCCTCGGCCCCGGCGATGGAGATGCCGACCGGGGCTTGGCGGAAGATCGCCTCCAGCAAGCCGCGCTCAAGCCCGAGGCGGCGCTCGCTCGTGCGCAGGGCATCCTCCGACCGCTTGCGCGCGGTCAGGTCCAGCATGGCGCCGATCATGCGGCAGGCCCGGCCTTCGGCGTCGCGCATGACGTGGCCGCGGTCGAGTACGTGCGCGTAGGACCCGTCCGCACGGCGGAATCGGTACTCGTCCGTCCAGGTCGTACCCGTGCCGTCGATGACCGCGCGGATCGAGACCTCGATGCGCTGGCGATCCTCGGGATGGATCTGCGCGACCCACCAGTCCCCGGTCGGCTCGACCGTCGTCGGTGCATGGCCGTAGGCCTCGGTCAGGGCCTCGTTCCACATGACGTGGTCGGTGGCGAGGTTCCAGTCCCGGATCGCGTCGTTGGTCGCCCGGGCCGCCAGCCTGTAGCGGTCCTGGCTCTCCTGCAGGCGGGCGGCGGCCTCCCTCTGCTCCGTCCGGTCGCGTAGGATCTTCACGAAGCCGATGGCCGCATCGGCCTCGTCGCGCAGCACCATCATCTCGCCGTTGGCCCAGAAGCGCTGGCCGTCGCGGCGCAGGTGCCAGCGCTCGTCCACGCCGGTCCCACTCTCCAGGGCCGACCGCATCTCCATGGCCGGGATGCCGTCGCGCCTGTCCTCCGGCGTGAAGAAGGCGTCGGCGGTCCGGCCGCACATCTCCTCGGGGCGCCAACCGAGGATGCGGGTCGCGCCGGCGTTCCAGTCCGTGACCTTGCCGTCGAGGTCGAGCAGGATGATGGCGTAGTCCTGGACGCTGCCGAACACGGCGCGGCGGCGGTACTCCGTTCGGGCGGCCGCCCGCGTGGCGGCGCGCTCACCCGCCTCGGCGAGCCCGGATGCGGCGGAGCCGGAGAAGATGCCCAGGACCTGCAGGTCCCCCTCGGCGAAGGCGTCGGGACGGCTCGACTGCAGCTTCAGAACCCCGACGACGATGCCGCCCCTGCGCACCGGCACCATCAGGCAGGACCGCAGGCGGAGCTTCTCGGCGAGGTCGCGCTCGACCCGGTGGTCGCGCAGGACTTCGGCGACGAGGAGCGGGACGTCGTCACGGTAGCAGGCGCCCGCAAGGCTTCCCCGGATCGGGAGGCGCAGGCCGTGATGCGGCGCGAGGCCGTCCGTCACGGCGCGGTAGACGAGATCCTCGCCCTCGCGGATCTCGACGGCGCCGGCCTCGGCGGCTGGAACGGCACGCATCGCGCCCGCCAGCACGGCCCGGAGGCTCGCGTCGAGGTCGCCGCCCGCCGCCGCGACCCCGGCCAGGGTCACCGCGACCGCCTCGCCCTGGCGCAAGGCGCGGTCACGGTCCGACAGCGATCGGCGCAGCAGGAGTTGGTCCATGACCTGCCGGGCGAGCGCCTCCAGGTCCTCGACCTGCTCCGGGACGAGGCCCCCCGGGCGCGGGACGTGGTCGATCACGCACAGGCTGCCGATCACCTGCCCCTCGGGCGTCCGTAGCGGCGCGCCGGCATAGAAGCGCAGGTGTGGCTCGCCGATTACCAGAGGATTAGCCCGTGTGCGCGGGTCGCCCGTCAGGTCCGGGATCTGCAGGACGCCGGGTTCGGTCAGGACGAACTTGCACACCGAGCGGTCGAGGTCGATCTCGCCGGGCGGGAAGCCGGCGCGCGCCTTGAACCATTGGCGTTCGCGATCGATCAGGCTGACGAGCGCCACCGGCGCGGCGCAGAGGCGGCGCGCGAGGTTGACGATGTCGTCGAAGCCGCGCTCGGGCGGGGTGTCGAGGATGTCGAAGGCGGCGAGTGCGGCCAGCCGCGCCTCCTCCTCGATCCGGGCGGGCCGCATGAACTGGTTCACGGGCTTGCGTCCTTCACCAGTGCCGACGGCGGCCGCAGCCGTTCCGGTTCGCCGACGTCGACGGCGACGATGCGGCCGCCGGGCGCGTAGACCGCCCCCATCACTTCCTCGAAGTGGCGCCGCACCGTTGCGTGGCACTCGCACGAGCCGGCTTCCGCGCGGGCCCGGTCCGGGAGGGTGATGCGCCCGTGGCCGATGGTGATCAGGCCGTCGCGCTGCATGCGCCCGAGGACCTCGGTCAGGTAGGCGCGGCGCACCCCGAGCATGTCGGCCAGGAGTTCGTGCGTGACCGGCAGTTCGGGCGTGCCGATCCGGTCCTGCAGGGTCAGTAGCCAGCGCAGGCAGCGTCGCTCGATGGTGTGGGCTGCGTTGCAGGCGACCGACTGCAGCACCTGCGCGAGAAGGCAGTCGGCGTAGCGCACGAACAGGTCGCGGATACCCTTCGAAGCCTGCTTGGCTTCCGACAGGCGCGCCGCGTCGATCCGGATGACCGGGCCGCTCACCTGGACGACCGCCTGCCCGAACGCCGGCAGGTAGCCGTGGCTGACGACCGCGCCCATGGCGCCCTCGCGGCCGACCGTAGCCGTCTCGACCGATTTCCCATCCACGAGCGGCACCACCAGGGTGACGACGCACTGGTGCACGGGGAAGGTGACGTGGCTGACGTCGTCACCGGCCCTGAACAGCACGTCGCCGCGGCGGACGTCGCGGCGCTCCGCGTGCGGCGCCAGCAGGGCGCGGTCGTCAGCATCGAGGGCTTCGAGCAGCAGGTTGCCGTCGACGGTGGACGAAGGGCGGATGTTCACGGGGGATGGTCGCGGCGCTGGCGGTCGGATTGTCCAGTAGCGGACTTCCAGGCGCAAGGATGTCCGATACCTGACAACTGATGCCGAAACCGGATGACGGGCGCGACTTTTTCGTCGGCTCGTCGATGGCGACGCCGCACGAGGGCGAGCAGGATCGTTCGATACGGAACGGTTCCCAGAAGGAAGGTCACGGTAGCCATGGGAACCGGCATGGCGCGAGCAAATCGGCTTTCTGAGCCGAA
>Ga0182232_1000385_pt1 | contig 11247 bp, 12 predicted proteins | sample G6R1MG_30_FD_155484 | JGI IMG/M metagenome (GOLD analysis project Ga0182232, IMG submission 155484) | Phyllosphere microbial comminities from miscanthus, Michigan, USA - G6R3_NF_07NOV2016_LD2 MG | ecosystem: Host-associated > Plants > Phyllosphere > Phylloplane/Leaf | place: USA: Michigan... | reverse complement strand
CTGTGGATGACGATGCTGTCCTACGCGATCTCGATCCCGCTGGGCATCCGCAAGGCCGTCAAGGATGGCGAGCGCTTCGACCGCTGGACCTCCTTCGTGGTGATCATCGGCTACGCGATCCCGGGCTTCATGTTCGGGCTGATGCTGATCATCCTGTTCGCGGGCGGCTCGTTCTACCAGTGGTTCCCGCTGCGCGGCCTCACCAGCGAGGGCTGGGAAACCTTCACCACCTGGCACAAGCTCACTGACTATGCCTGGCACATGGTGCTGCCGCTCACCGCCCTGGTGATCGGCGCCTTCGCCACCTCGACCCTGCTGACCAAGAACTCGTTTCTCGACGAGATCCGCAAGCAATACGTCCTGACCGCCCGGATGAAGGGCCTGTCCGAGCGCCGGGTGCTCTACGGCCACGTCTTCCGCAACGCCATGCTGATCGTGATCGCCGGCTTCCCCGGGGCCTTCATCTCGGCCTTCTTCACCGGCTCGCTGCTGATCGAGACGATCTTCTCTCTCGACGGGCTCGGCGAATTGTCGTTCCGGGCGATCGTCGGCCGCGACTACCCGGTGGTCTTCGCGACCCTCTACATCTTCTCCCTGCTCGGGCTGGCGGTGAACCTGCTCTCGGACCTGATCTACGTCTGGATCGATCCGCGGATCGATTTTTCCGCGCGGGCGACCTAAGGGTCGAGATTGCAGTCAAGCCACAGGGGACATGGTTCCTCGTTCACAATTACGGTAGCACTGCCCGGGCCGTGCAACGCAGGATCGTACGGCGATCGCGATCGGAGCACCCATGCGCCTCTCGACCCTTCTCATCGGCCTTTGTCTCGGAACCGCGCTGCCCGGCGCGGCGCTGGCGCAGACGGCCCAGAAGCCAGCGCCGGCCGCGGCATCGGATCCGGCTCTGCTGAAAATCGCCCGAGAGACGGTCGCGCAGATGCAGGGGGATCGCGCCGCCACGCTCGGCTCGATGGCCGCGCCAATGGTCGGCATGATGCAGCAGATCGGCATCAAGGAGCCCGAAAAGGCGCAGGTGCTGGTCCAGGAGGTCGTGATGCCGACCCTGTCCGACCATTACGATGAACTCCTCGACATCCAGGCCCGGGGCTTTGCCACGATCCTGAGCAAGGACGACCTGCAGGCGATCGCGGCCTTCTACGCCACGCCCACCGGCAAGCGCCTCGCGGCCGCCCAGCCGCAGCTCGCCCAGATCCAGCTGGCCGGCATGCAGCAATGGATGCAGGCGGTGGCGCCCGAGATGCAGGGCAAGATCGTCAAGGCGGTCCAGGCCCATGGCTGGGGTCCGGGCGGTCAAGCCAAGCCGAAGTGACCAACTGATCGGGTTCGACTGAGAACCGCGCGGGCAGCCTAAGGCGATCCACCGCCGCCCAGCACCCGCGCCACCGTGCTCCGCAAAGCCTGAGCGCTGCGGTAGCCCACCGCCGCCGCCACGGCGCCGGGCGGGCGGCCCTCGGCCGTCAGCGCAAGCGCCCGGATCACCCGGGCCCGCGCCCGCCAATCGCCGAAGCTGAGCCCGGTCTCTGTGCGGAACCGCCGAGTCAGGGTACGCCGGCTCGCCCCGGCGCGGTCGGCCCAGGCGTCGAGGTCCTCCGCGGCGGCAGGATCCGCGATCAGGCCAAGGCAGACCCGGCGCAGGCGGGCATCCCGGGGCAGCGGCAGGGTGAGCGGCGTCTCGGGGGCGCGGCCGATCTCGTCGAGCATCAGGGCGGCGAGGTGGCCACCGCGGCCGGCCTCATCGTACAGCACCGGTTCTTCCGCGAGGGCGGTCAGGGCTGCGGCGAGGAGCGGCGAGACCGCGATCACCCGGCAGAACATCGGAAACGAATCCACGGCGGCCGGGTCGAGATAGGCCGTGCACAAGGCCACCGTCCCATGGGTCACCGTGGCATGCGGCAGGCGCGGCGGGATCCAGAGGGCGTGCCCCTCCGGCACGACCCAAGTGCCGTCCTCGGCCGAGGCGCTCATCAGCCCCGCCGTCGCATAGAGGAGTTGCGCCCGGACATGGAAATGCAGGCCGGTGCCGCTCCCGGCCGGCAGCGGCTTGCGCACGACCGCAACCGGCCGCGGCACATGCTGATAGTCCGACGCGGCGGTCGACCGCGGCGCAACCGTCAATTTTGGCCCGTTCGCATCCATATCCGGCCCGACGCCTCTATCGGGCCAGGCTATCAAGGGTCGATCCTGGAGGATACGCCGCGATGGATGCCGAAACCCTGTCCCGCCGCACGCTACGTTTCGTCAACGTCGCGCATGCCCTCGACCATTTCGTGCTGCTGATCTACCCGACCGCGGTCATCGCCATCGCGGCCCAGACCGGGCTCGGTTACGGCGAGCTGATCGGGCTCGCCACCGGTGCCTTCGTCGCCTTCGGCCTGTGCTCGCTGCCGATGGGCTGGCTGGCGGATCGGTTCGGCCGACGCACCATGCTGGCGGTGTTCTTCTTCGGCTACGGCCTGTCCTGCCTGGGGGTGGCGAGCGCCACGACCCCGCTGAGCTTCGCGCTGTGGCTGTGCGTCCTCGGCCTCGCCTCGGCGATCTACCACCCGGTCGGCTCGACCATGCTGGTGACCCATGCCCGCCGGCTCGGGCGGGACCTTGGTATCAACGGCGTCTGGGGCAATCTCGGCGCTGCCTCGGCCTCGGGGGTGACCGCGCTGCTCGCGACCACCGCCGGCTGGCGGGCGGCCTTCGTGGTGCCGGGCCTCGTCTGCCTCGCCTGCGGGATCGCCTTTCTGGCCTTGGTCCCGGGTGACGGCGAGGCCGGCGGCAAGAAGGCCGGGGGCGCGGCCGCGATCGCGGTGAGCCGGCCCTGGGCGCTGATGGCCCTGTACGCCCTGGCGATCTTCGCGGGCGGCGTCACCTTCAACCTGACCACGATCAGCCTGCCCAAGGTGATCGACGAGGGCGTCGGCCACGCCCTGCCGCTGGCGCTGATCGGCTCGCTCGCCACCGTGGTCTTCCTGTTCGGCGCGCTGATGCAGCTCGCCATGGGCCGGCTGATCGACCGGTTCAGCCTGCCGTCCCTGTTCGTGACCCTCTCGGTGCTGCAGCCCGTGGGGCTCGGGATCGCGGCGCTCACCACCGGCCTGCCGCTGCTCGCCGGGCTGATGCTGGCCATGACGGCGATCTACGGCCAGGTGGTGATCAACGACGCGATGATCGCCCGCTACGTGCCCCCGGCCTACCGGGCCCGGGCCTACAGCGTGCGCTACTTCGTGGGCTTCACCGCCAGCGGCTTCGTGGTCCCGGCGATCGCGGTCCTGCACGACCGCGGCGGCTTCGCCCTGGTGCTCGGCATCGCGGCCGCCTGCGGCGCGGTGATCTGGCTCTCGGCGCTCGGCTTCCTGAAGGTGACGCAGGCGGGACCGAGAACCGAGCTGGCGGCGGCGGAGTAGGCCGGCAGTTTGCCGCCCCGGTCCGGCGCTGCTACGCGGCGGCGGTTCCGAGCCGCGAGCCCGCCCTTGACCACACTCTCCCTCGTGATCCGGCCCGAGCGGCCCGAGGACGACCCCGCGATCGAGCGCCTCCAGGCCCGGGCCTTCGGTCCCGGACGGTTCGCCCGCACCGCCTACCGGCTGCGGGAAGGTGCGGCGGAGCGGATCGACCTGGGCGTGACCGCCTCGGTCGGCAGTTTCCTGGTGGGTTCGGTGCGGATGGGTCCGGTGCGCACCGGGAGCGTGCCCTTCGTCATGCTCGGCCCCCTGGCGGTGGACCCGAGCTTCGCGGGCCGCGGCATCGGCAGCACCCTGACCCGCGCGGGTGTCGAGGCGGCCCGGCAGGCCGGCGAGGGCCTGGTGATCCTGGTGGGGGACGCGCCTTATTACACCCGCTTCGGCTTCACCCGGATCCCGCCGGGCCGCCTCACCCTGCCGGGCCCGGTGGACCCGACCCGGCTCCTGTGGCTGGAATTGGCCGACGGGTTCTGCGAGGGGGTGTCGGGGCTGGTCGAGGCGGTGCACCCGTCGGGCACGACGGGCGTTTGACGAGTCCGGGATCCGAAAGATCAGCGGGCTTTTCGAGAGCAGGGCCGAGCCCGTCGAATACCCCGCTTCGGCCCCGTTCTAGGCCTGTGGCTCGAGACGCCCCTCGATCAGACGCACGTATTCGGCTTCCGCAACGCCGTAGCCGTCGCCGGCGCAGTCGAGCAGCCCCTCGCGATCGAGCACTTCGACGCTCCCGCGGCGCTTCCGCACGAACCCGTCGGTCTCCAGGGTTCTGAGGGCCGCGGTCACGCCCGGACGCTCGACGCCCAGCATGAACGACATGAAATCCTGCGTGACGGTGATCTGGTTGCCGTCGATCCGGTCGTGGCACATCAGCAACCATCGGGCGAGGCGGGTCGCGGTGTTGCCCCGCGCATTGGCGAAGGCCGTCTGGGCCGTCTGGACGAACTGCGCCTGGATGAAGCGATGCAGCACCCGGCGCAGGGTCGGGCGCCGTTCCACCTCGCTCCGCAGCACCGCCACGTCGATGCTCAGCATGTGACCGGCCATCTGCACGAAGTGGGTGTGCGGGCTGCGGTCATCGTCGAGCAGGATGGGGGCGGCGCCGACGAGACCCTCCCGGCCGATCAGTCCGATCTCGACCCGGCCGCTCGGCTCATCGTTGGTGATCGAGACGAATCCCGCCTCCGGGAAGAAGACGGTTTCGATCGTCGTGTGCGAGGGGATCAGGACGTGCCGCAGGGCCATGTCCTGACTGCGCAACGCCGGCTGCAGGGCCGCGAAATCCTCCGGTGGAAGCGCACGGAGAAGGCGATTTCGGACCCCGGATTGCGGGAGGATCGACATGGTGCTCGCCTGCGACGGGCAAGAGCACAGAGCGTCCCTCAATCACCAGCGCCCGAATTGTGGCCGGCGATCAGCATCAAGTGGTGTTTTTCGCAAGACCTGCAAGTGTTACGGAAAGAGCGTACAAGTTTTACAAAATACGCTTTCCAACATCGCTCACCGCCGACCAAATAAATAACAAACGTTGGATTTGGTGCGGTCTATCTGCGGGCAGAATCGTGGGCTTGTGCCTTCAAAATCTCTTGGACGCACGCGAACACCGCTCTTCGATCCTCGGGGGCTCGGATCGCGAGCCACATCTGCAGAAGCTGAGCGGTGTGCCCGACCGAAGGTCCATCGGGGGCTTCGAAGAAGAGATCCGTCGAACAGCCGAGCACCGCCGCCAGATCATTGAGCCGACCCGACGTCCGAGCGGGTGCCAGCGCATTCAAGGCGTTCGGGGTCTTCATATCCATTTCGGAGTCTCGATCAATAAATCCCGTCGCAGCGGCGACGAATGCATCTTATCACTGTAGTTCGGGTTGCAAAACCGTAATTAAAATACAATAATTCAAGAGATAGAGATCTGAATGTAAATTTTTTACATTCGAGAACCCGCCCTCGAACATCTTACAAATTGGATTTGCAATGAATCGGGCCTCTGATCTGGATGCTGTAGCAGATGCATGTATTGCCGCCCATGCCGTCATCACCGAACACGGCACACCTCAGATGAAGATGCTGAGCCGGGTTCTGCTGCACATCGTCGGCAAAGAGATCGCACGAAACCTGTCATCCGCGCAGCACGAGGGCGATCTGGCGCGGCACGAGCGGATCACGCCCGTCGCAGCGCCAGGGCCGCGATCAGGCCGGCCGTGAGCAGCGCCAGGGCCACGGGGGTCGCCGACGTCGCAGGCCAAGCCGAGGCCGCAACCGTGAACAAAGCCCCGAAGGTCATTTGCGTGAAGCCGTAGAGGCTGGAGGCCGAGCCCGCCGCGTGCGGATCGACGTTCATCAGACCGGCCACCGCGTTGGGGCTGAGCAGGCCGACCCCGACCGCGTAAGCAAACAGCGGCACGATCAGGCTGACGACGCCGAGCATTCCGGTCCGGTCGACCAGCAACAGCGCCAGGGCTGACGCTATGCAGAGAATGTTTCCGCTGCGCGCTGCCTGCCGGATAGGCACCCGGCTCGCGAGACGGCTCGCCATTACCGCGCCCCCGACCATGCCGAACACCACGATCAGGCAATCGAACCCCACCTCCTGCGATGAGCGCCCGAGCCGGTCGACGAGCAGGAACGGCGCCACCGCCAGAAAGGCGTAGAGGCTGGTTCCGCCGCAGGCTCCCGCGACCAGGTAGGCGCGGAACACCGGCACCTTCACGAGCCGCACATAGCCCGCCAGGATCGCCCCGAAGCCGGGCAGTGCCACCTTGTGCCGGTTGGTCTCCGGCAGGGTGAACACCACCAGGGCGCCGAGCAAAGCGACGATCCCGGCGAGCACCACGAACACGGCGCGCCAGCCGAACGCCTCGTTCACCACCCCGCCGATCGCCGGTGCCAGGGCCGGCGTGAGCGTCATCGCGGTGGTGAGGATCGCGAGCTTCCTGGCCGCGTCCTCTCGGGTGGAGACGTCCCGCACCATGGCCCGGCCGATCACCAGGGAGCCGCAGGCCCCGAGCGATTGCAGCACCCGCGCCACCAGCAGCACGCCGATATTCTGGGCCGGGATCGCCAGCAGCAGCCCGGCCAGGTAGAGACCCAGCCCGCCGATCAGGATCGGCCGTCTGCCGAACCGGTCCGAGAGTGGGCCGTAGAGAAGCTGACCGCCCGCGAGCCCGACCAGATAGACCGTGATGGTGAGCTGCGCGGCGGCCGTCGTGGTGCCGAGATCCGCGGCGGCGGTGGCGAGCGCGGGCACGAAGATGTGCAGCGCCACCGTGCCGGTCATGGTCACGGCGACCAGCAACGGCAGGGGCGCTCGGCGCCCCGCCGGGTCGGGACTTCGATCGGGCAAGAGGATTCCTTCGCGGTGTCTGACCCGAGCTGACATCGGGTCGCGGCCGCCTCAAGGCAAAGGTCGGGCCTGAACCCGACCAGTTCCCCCGCCCCTACTCCTTCGGGGTCGGCAGCGGTGCGTTCAGATCCTTGGTCGGGCCATCGACCTCGAGGTTCCTGGCCCGGTCCACCGCCTCCGGATTGGCCTGGGCCGCCGGCTCCTTGGCGGCCGGGGCGGACGGGGCCGTCGGTTCGGCCGGGATCAGGCTGGACGGCGTGCCCTGCTGGTCGCCGTCATGGGCACCGGCCGGCGGGGCCGGGGCGTTGCGGTCGCTCGACTCGCTCGGCGCCCGCGGACTACCGGCCGACTTCTCCTCGACCGGCTTGGCCGTGCTGGTATCGGCAGGTTTGGCCGGGCTGTCCTTGCCCTCAGACCCCTTGCCGGCGGCCGGCTTAGAGGCGGAGGGTTTTTCCTCGGACGCAGCCGCGGGCTTGTCCTCGGGCTTGGCGGCGGCGGGCGCGGCCTCCGGCTTCGCCTCGGTCTTCTCGACGGCGGGCAGCGGCTTGGGGGTGTCGGCGTTCGTGCGCAGGTAGGCGATGACGTTGGCCCGCTCCTGCGGCGAGGTGATGCCGGCATACGCCATCTTGGTACCGGGGGCGTAGCCCTTCGGGCTGGTCAGGAAGGCGTCCAGGTCGTCGTAAGTCCAGGTGCCGCCCTTGCCCTTCAGGGCCGCGGAGTACTCGAAGCCGGCATGGCCGCCCTTCGGCCGCTCGACGACGCCGTATAGATCCGGGCCGACCTTGTTCGGACCGCCCTTCTCGAAATTGTGGCAGGCCCGGCAGGCCTTTGTGCCGCCCTCGCCCTTCTCGACGTTGGCGCTGGCGAGCCGCACGGCGATCGGCTCGACCTTCGCCTCCGGGGCCGCGGCGGCGGTTTGCGGCTCCGGCTCGGGCAGATCGTACCCGGCTTTGCCGGCGGGTTTGGGATGGTAGATCAGCTCGGCGACGAAACCCGATCCGGCCGCGAACAACAGGGCGCCAAGGACGGCGCCGAGGACCTTGTTCACCTCGAACGAGTTCATGCTCTTCTCTCGATCTGCCCCCGCCCGACGCCGGCTGGCCGGGACGCGGGACCTTGGAAGATTTCAAGGGTGCTTAGCCGTTTCGGCACGATCTTGACAATGCCGCACCCGGGATCCGCACTGTCGCGGGCCGAAACGGTCGAGGCAAATCGCCCAGCTTGTCACCCGATGGCATCATTTTTCCGGTTTGCGCGATGCGGTGCCCGTGGCGCACGAGGGACGACAACGGCTGGAAGGCCTGTTAAGCAGCCGCGCTTCGCTGGCGGACACCTCTGCCTCTGGTCCGAGCCCCTCATGTCCGATCCCCTCGTGCTGATCCCGGCCCGCCTTGCCGCGACGCGCCTGCCGAACAAGCCGCTGGCCGAGATCGCCGGCGAAGCGATGATCGTCCATGTCTGGCGCCGGGCCATGGAGGCCGGGATCGGCCCCGTGGTGGTGGCGACCGACACGGCCGAGATCGCCCAAGTCGTCGAGGCCGCCGGCGGCATCGCGGTGATGACCCGGGCCGACCACCCGTCCGGCTCGGACCGCCTCGCCGAGGCGCTGGACACCGTGGATCCGGAGGGGCGCCACGATGTCGTGGTCAACGTGCAGGGCGACTTGCCGACCATCGACCCGGCGATCATCGGCGCCTCGATCGGCCCGCTTTCCGACAGGACGGTCGACATCGTCACGCTATGCGCGCCGATCAGCGACGCGCACGAGGCCGACAATCCCAACGTGGTGAAGCTCGTGGGCCATCAGGTCGGCCCGGGCCGCCTGCGTGCGCTCTACTTCACCCGCGCCCGCGCCCCCTGGGGCGAGGGTCCGCTCTGGCACCATATCGGCCTCTATGCCTATCGCCGCACGGCGCTCACCCGCTTCGTCGCCCTGCCCCCGGGGGAATTGGAGACCCGGGAGAAGCTCGAGCAGCTGCGCGCGCTGGAGGCCGGCATGCGCATCGATGCCGTCATCGTCGACGACCTACCGCTCGGCGTCGACACCCCCGCCGACCTGGAGCGCGCCCGCGCCCTGCTCCAGGCCCGCCGCCTGAACTGAACCGCATTCCCGATGACAGACCGCACCATCTCGTACCAGGGTGAGCCCGGGGCCAACTCGCACATCATCTGCGCCGAGGCGTTTCCGGATTGGACGCCCCTGCCCTGCGCCACCTTCGAGGACGCCTTCGCGGCGGTCACGGAAGGTCGGGCTCAGCGGGCGATGATTCCGATCGAGAACTCGATCGCGGGCCGGGTGGCCGATATCCACCACCTGATCCCGACCTCGCCCCTGCACATCGTGGCCGAGCACTTCCTGCCGATTCATTTCCAGCTGATGGTCCTGCCGGGCACCGCCCTGGAGACCGTGCGCACCGTGCACAGCCACGTCCATGCGCTCGGCCAGTGCCGGCGGATCGTCCGTCGGCTGGGCGTGAAGGCCGTGGTCGCCGGCGACACCGCCGGGGCGGCGCGCGAGGTCGCGGAGATCGGCGACCCGAGCCGGGCGGCCCTGGCGCCCGCTTTGGCCGCCGAGGTCTACGGCCTCGACATCCTGGAGCGTGACGTCGAGGATGAGGCGCACAACACCACCCGCTTCGTGGTGTTCTCCCCCGAGCCCGAGCCGGTGGAGCCCGGCAGCGGCCCGTGCGTGACCAGCTTCGTGTTCCGGGTCCGCAACATCCCGGCGGCCCTCTACAAGGCGCTCGGCGGCTTCGCGACCAACGGCGTCAACATGTCCAAGCTCGAGAGCTACATGATGGACGGCGAGTTCACCGCCACGCAGTTCTACGCGGAGGTGGACGGCCATCCCGAGGATCCGGGCCTCGCCCGGGCGCTGGACGAGCTCGGCTATTTCTCCCGCGAACTCAGGGTGGTCGGGACCTACCCGGCCCATCCGTTCCGCGAGGCCGCGCGGCCGGCGGCGGAGTAGCGGGCTTCGCAGTTCAGGCCTGTCATCGCACCTTGCGGTAACGACAATCCGTAACTACGCTTCACCATGGGCTTTCGATGGGATACCGAGAAGGATGCAGCCAATCAGGCCAAGCATCTGATCGGATTCCGACAGGCTGCCGAGATCTTCCGCGGCTTTCGACTGACGCGCGAAGACCTGCGACGCGACTATGGCGAACGCCGGTTCATCAGCTTGGGCCTGTACGACGGGGCGGTGTTGCGGGTGGTGTATGTTCAACGTGACGGCGACATCCGCATCATCTCGGCATGGAAGGCGAGCCGCCATGACAGGAAAGTCTACGCCGAAGCGCGTTCGAGAGCGGGCAGCGACCGTCCGGTATGAAGGCTTTGCTGACATGCCCGCGGCGGACCCGTTGAGCCCGGCCTTCAAGGCCCTGGACGATGCCGAGATCGAGCGACGCGCCGCTGCAGATCCCGATGCCGGCCTGATTCCGCCGGGTTTCTGGGACGAGGCCTCGCCGGCGTCCGTCGCGACGAAGGAACAGATCACGCTGCGCCTCGACGCGGACGTGCTGCGGCATTTCCGGAGCGCCGGAAAGGGTTATCAGTCTCGGATCAACGCGGTGCTCAAGAGCTACGTGACGGCGCAGGAGAAGCGGCGGTAGCAAAAATCACTCCCGCCGCAACACCCTGTCGGCCGCGAAATCCGACCAGAACCCTGGCCGAAAATCCCGCTTGAGCGCCTCCGGGTCGTAGATCGTCTCGACCCAGGTCAGGAAATCGATGCCCTTGGCCTCGCCCTCCGCGCGGTAGCGCGCGAAGAAGGCGTCGAGGATGCCGGTCTTGGCGAAGCGAAGATGGCCGTAGCGGGCCGAAAGCTGGCGGGCGGCCTCGGCTACCGGGCGGTTCTCGTGAAGGATCAGGTAGAGCGCCGAAGCGAGGCCGGCGCGGTCGGCGCCGGACTTGCAGTGCATCACCGCCGGGTACTGGATGCCGGCGAAGAACGCTTTCGCGGCGAGCAGGGTGGCGCGGTCGGGGGCCTCGCGCGATCGCAGGACGAACTCGACGAGGGTGAGCCCATGGCGCTCGCACGCCTCCCGCTGCAGCGGCCAGGAGCCGTGCTCGCGCCCGCCGCGCAGGGAGATGATGGTGCGCACACCCTCGGCCCGGAAGCGCGCGAGCTGGTGCGGCCCGGGCTGGGCCGAGCGCCAGAGCCGACCCGAGCCGACCCGGTGGCGGTTGAGGTAAGCCAACCGGAACACGCCGTGATCGATCAGCAGCATGTTCGCCCAGGCCTTCAGCCGGTCGCCGGGGCCGGCGATCGGCCGCTCGAAGCGGGCGATCCGGGCCATGCGGCGCGCGTAGCGCGTCTCGGGCTTGAGGAAGCGGTTGAACACGATCGGGGCTGCCGCGGAATCGGGAGCCGGCTCTAACAGCCCCCCGGAAGCCCGGCAATTCGCCTATCGAACCGGCAGCCAGGCCGCTGTA
>Ga0182232_1000384_pt1 | contig 11273 bp, 11 predicted proteins | sample G6R1MG_30_FD_155484 | JGI IMG/M metagenome (GOLD analysis project Ga0182232, IMG submission 155484) | Phyllosphere microbial comminities from miscanthus, Michigan, USA - G6R3_NF_07NOV2016_LD2 MG | ecosystem: Host-associated > Plants > Phyllosphere > Phylloplane/Leaf | place: USA: Michigan... | reverse complement strand
CTGCTCGACCGGATGCGGATCGTGCGGTTCCCCGAACCCCGGACCGAGCACCTCGACGCGCTCCTGCCCAGGCTGCTCGCCGAAATCGCCGGCGAGGCGGGGCTCGACCCGCGGTTCCACGCCCCCCTCGACAACGTTGAGCGGGCCGCGTTGCGCGCGCGGTGGCGGGGAGGCTCCGTGCGCCGGCTGGGCCGCACGGTCGAGGCGATCCTGCGCGTGCGCGAACGGGCCCAGGCCGGGAGGGCGCAGTGAGCCTCGGTCCAGGCTTGGCCGAGCGCCCCGTGACGCCGGGGTTCTCCCCGGCGCGGTCCGCGGCGCGGCCGCGCCGCGCGTTCTGGGTGCTGTCCGACCTGCGTCTCGACCTGGATCCGCGCGTCGAGCTCCCGGAGCCGCCGGGCGGCTACGATGCGGTTCTGGTGGCCGGCAACGTCGCGGCCGGGCTGACCGCCGCGCTCCGCGCCCTCCACGGCGCCCTCGGCGGGCGCCAGCGGGACCGGCCGGTCTTCGTCGTCCCGGGCCCGGTCGAGTACCGGTCGGACGTCCCCCTGGTCGAGGCGCTCGCACGGGGACGCGAGGTCGCCGCCGAGCTCGGCCTCGTCCTGCTCTCGGACGACGCCGTCCGGTTCGGGCCGCCTGACGGCGACGGGACCGTGGTGATCGGGGCGACGCTCTGGACCGACTGGGCTCTCGGCGCCTCCCGCGAGGCGCCGAGCGCGCGCGTCATGGCCCGGACGGCCTGGAAGGAGGCGGGCCGGATCTTCCTGCGGCGGGGCCGGGCCCTGACGCCCCTGGACGCGATCGGGATGCATGCGCGCTCCCGGGCCTACATCGAGGACGCCCTGACCAGCGTGGCCATCCGGTCGGTCGGGCTCCGCGGCGGTCCGAACGCCTGCGTCGATTGCGCCCTGCCGGGCGACGTCGCCGTGGTCCTGACCTGCCATGCGCCCACCCCGCGCTCCCTGCCGGCCGACTGGGACGGCTGGGACGCCGACGGCTGGGTGCCGGCGTCCCTCGCCTCCGAGGCCGGCGCGTCCATGGAGGCGTGGGGTGCGCCCAGGCTCTGGGTGCACGGCAACGTGCCCCGCGCCGCCGACCACGTCGTCGGCAGGACCCGCGTCGTCGCCAACCCCCGCGCGGGCGAGCGCGGCCGCGACGCCCGCCGCGACACCTTCGACCCCGGCCAGGTCGTCGCCGTCTGAGCGGCCGCCCGGAGTTCATCGCCGCCCCGGCGCCCGGCCCCCGATCGTGAACCACGGAGAGCGCATGCGAACCCCCATCTCCCGCCGGGGCGCCCGTCCCGCGCGCGCAAGGTCGGCCCGGCGCCGTCGCACGTGTCCGTTGCCGCTCTGGCGGACCCGGGACCCGTCCGACATCACCGAGGAGGATGTCACGGCCCTGGCGCGCGTCGTCGCCGCGACCGCGATCCTGCACGAGCGGCGCTGGCCAGCGGCGCAGGCCGGCGATCCCGCGACCGCCGCGGCCGTCGCCATCGACCGGATCCACCGGCGCGACCCGGAGGGGCCCGTCTTCGACGTTGTGATGGGCAACCTTGTCGTGATCGCGCGCCGAGCCGGCGACCCGACGGCGCGCGTCGTGCTCGCGCATGCCCTACGGTCCCTCGCCCGCCGGCGCCGGGGTAAGGCCGACCTGCTTCGGATCGCCGAGGGTTGGGCGGGATCGCGGGTCGGTTTCCGGCGCGTCCCTTCACGGTAACGCCGGTGAGGGCGCGGGCAGGACCCGGAGCGCGGCCCTGCGCCGAGCGGGGACGGGATGCCAGGCCTACCCGATCGCGGCGCGGCGCAGGAACTCGACCAGGGCGGCCACCCGCTCGGCCGAGGCACGGCACATGAGCGTGGTGGACCGACGCTCCTGCGTCACGAGCCCCGATTGGACCAGCTGCCGGAGATGGTTTGACAGCGTCGACTTCGCGTCGATGCCAAGCCGCTCCTGAAGGGCGCCGACGGAAAGGCCGGCATCCCCCGCGCGCCTGAGCTCGATCACGATCCGCAGGCGCGTCTGGCTGCCCAGCGCTTCGAGGATGCTTGCGGCGACAGCTACGTCCATATGCAGGGATCATCCGCAAGCGTCCGAGGTGTCAACCGGCCGCGCGATCCGCGGGGGAGGGATGCGGCTCCCGCGCCGCGAAGGCGACGGCAAACGCCGGGCGGACTGGCTGGCGGGGCCGGGGCCGCGAGCGGTCGCCGGGCTCGCGGGATCCGCGTCAGTGCCGGGCCACGGGGGAGCAGGCTTTCCGAAGGGCGGACCGCGCCGCCTTGGGCTCGGCTTGGGGCGGAAGGATCTCTATCGGTCCGACGATAGCTGCGGGCCTCGCTGAGGCGCCGGCCCAATGCCCGGACGTCCCGAGCCAGCGGGTCTCGACCATCGACGGGCGGTCCGGACGATGATCTCATCCCCGCGTTCCGGCAAATCGTCGCGACGATCCTGCCTCCCGACCACGCGGAACGGGACGCGTCGGGGGGGGCACGGCCACCGGTCGCTCCGGAGGGATCGGGTCGGACGTGGCATTGGTTAGGTCCGCCATCACGATCCGGTTCCTCCCCGTCGTCTTGGCCACATAGAGTGCCTTGTCGGCCTCGGCGTAGAGTTCGTGGAACGACTGGCCGGCGATCCGTCGCGCGACGCCCGCGGAGATCGTCACGGGGACGCGCGACCCGTCGCCGGCCGTCATCGGGGCTCGCGCAACGGCCTCGCGGAAGTCCTCCAGCCGCCGGAGCAGATCCCCGGCGTCACCGTCGGTGCAAACCAGGGCGAACTCCTCGCCCCCGAGCCGCCCGACGAGGCCGAGGTCCCCGAGCTTGGCCTGGAGGAGGGCCGCCACCGCTTGGAGCACAGTGTCACCGACCAGGTGACCGTGGCCGTCGTTGACCGCCTTGAACCGATCGATGTCGGCGATCATCAGTGCCATGAGCTTGGGATCGCTCGCCCGGTCGAGGAGCGCGCGCCTGTTCGCGAGACCCGTGAGGTGGTCCGTCTGGCCGGTCCGGAACAGCGTCAGGTGTGCGGCGGCGATCGCCCGCGAGACCGGCAAGGCTACGGCTAGCACGACCACCACGGTGATGACCCAGGACCGGGCCGCTGCGGTCCAGCAGTCGAAGAAGACCATCTGGTTGACCACGTCGCATGCGAGCGCGACCGCGACGCAGAACGCCGTGGTCCTGGCCACGTAGGCCCGTAGGTCGCGACGGCTCTCGATGCGGATCGGTCCGAACGGCGTGAGGCGGAGGAGCGACATAGGCGCATGCTTGGGATCGAAGGCGGTAGGTCGTGTTGGCGCCCGCGGCTGCAGCGAGCCAAGGCGGATGTCAGATCGCGGCCGCCGGCCGGTGAAAAGGCGTATGCCCGGCCCGGGCGTCGGAGGTCTCGCCGAGGTTAGCCTCGCCGATCGTCGGCGAGCATCTCGTCGGCCGCCACCAAGATGCCCGCCATCGCATCGGAAGCCGCGCTGAAGGCCGGGGTGCCCGCGTCCCAGTCGCGCTTGGCCAACGCAGCCATCATCCTTGCCGCCTCGGCATGAGCCGCCTGTTCCGCTCCGACCAGCCGCGCGAACGCAGGGTGCCGCTCCAGCGGCGTGCCGGTCAGCCGCATGGCAAGCGTCGGCGCCGACCGACGACCCATGGCGGCAGCGGCCATGTCCGGCGCGGCCTGCCCGAGCAGGATGACCGCCAGCCGACGCTTCCACGCGCCGACGTCGAGCGGCGACCGCACGAGAGCGTACGCCGGCTCGGCGTCGGCCGCGGCGTCGAGCGCATGCCGTGCCGTCGCCTCGGCCGTCACCAGCCGCTCGGTGATGCTCGCGATCTCGCCGCGGGTCTTGGTCGCCTTCTCGGCGATGCCCTGCACGTTCCGCGCGATCTCCTGGCTGGCCTGCCGCTGCTGCACGAGGGTCTCGGATAAGGCGCGGTTCAGGTCGCTCGTCTGGCGTATGCCGGCGTCGGCCTCCTCCACGCAGGCGCCGAGCTTCTCTACCGTCGCGCTGCCGGAAGCCACGGCGACGCGGCTGTCGCTCACGGCACGCGCGATCTGCCCCATCTCGGCCTGCAGCGTCCCGAGCCAGGTGCGGATCTCGTCCGTCGACTTGGCGGTCTGCGCCGAGAGTGCCTTCACTTCGGTCGCGACGACCGCAAAACCCTTTCCGGCCTGTCCGGCCCGGGCGGCTTCGATCGTGGCGTTCAGCGCCAGCAGGTTCGTCTGGCCGGAGATGTTGGCGATGGTGCCGGCCATGGCGCCGATCTGCGCCACCGCGCCCTGCAGGATGCCGAGCCGCTGGTCGATCTGCGCCGTGCGCGCGTCGATGGCATGCATCGCCTCCCGGACGTGCCGCAACTCGCCCATGCAGGCGAGCATGGCGCCGCGGGCGGCCTCCGCCGAGCTTCCCGCGGCCTCAGAGGTATCGGCGACCTGCGCGATGGAGGCGACCATCTGCTCGGTGGCGCTGGCGATGGTCTGGGCCGAGTCGGCGACCTGGCCGACGTCGTGCGTGGTCCAGCCGACGTTGATCGCGGCTTCGGAGGCTTCGTTGGCCACGCCCGCCAGTGCGCCGAGATAGGCATGCCGCTCCCGGCGGCTGCGCGCGAGCAGCCGCGCGAGCGGATCCCGCAAGGGCCCGTCCGGCAGGTCGGACATCGTCAGGTCGCCGGCGGCGGCTAGCCGATCCACGGCCGCGAGAAGCCTGCGTTCCTCCGCACGCCAATGGCGCTCGGCATCGTCCGGGGCCGGCCGGGGCGCGGGCTTGGCCGAGTGGCGAAACGAGAGGCCGAGCATCGTATGCTTCCGATGGATCCTTCCTCAGCAAGCGCCCGGTTCGGTTAAGGACCCATGACCGCCCGGCAATCCTCTGACACGCCACCCCGGACAAGGATCGCGGCGCGATCGTCCGCCACCGGGTCTTGCCGAAGAGGGCCTGGCGCCGCGTCGTGCCAGCTCGCCCCCCGCCCGGCGCTGGATCCCGAGCGGGTACGGGCAGGAAATTGTCCGGCCACGTCGGCCCATGCACCCGCTCGGGTGGCGCCGATTTAAGCTGCACCGATGGTTGGGCGAAGCCCGACCGAGGCTTCTCGCAGTGCGGTCAGCCGTAGCCAAGTATGAGAGGCCGGGGATCGCCTCGCCTAAGCCGTCGCCTGGCTGGGCGATGGGTGATGATCCTTTGCGCCAGGCTGCAGGCCTCGGCTTGGATCACCCATTTGGCAATGCCGATCGGGGCCTGGCAGCCTCGGCGGCCCGTTACGCCGTGCCCCAGAATCAGTACCTTGCATGGCCATCGGTTGCCCACAACCATCCACAGCCCCCCGCATCCAGCCACCGGCGCTCTGGACCGAAAAGCGACAATCCCCTATAATTCCAATATTCCAGAATTACGGTTTTAGTAGACCTTCGTGTCTTCGACGGTAGCATGGAACGTACATCCGCCGCTCTCGGGGCCATCTGCGTCCAGGTCCGCCGCGAAACCGTCCGGGTCGGATATCCGCCGGGCCGGAAGGGGCCGGGGTCGAGCGGCGAATGGCATGTCCGAGCGGCAGGGCCGACCGGCATCGAGAATGCTCCAGCGGCATCATACCCGGGCCAGAAGGTCATACCTTCCGAGAACGCCTCCCGAAATCAGCCAAAACGGTCCCGTCGAGGCCGGGCGTCCCCAACGCAGCCCGGTTAGGGCCGCCGTCTCCGCGCCCGCGGGCGCCCCGCAGGAGACGTGAGGCTGCGGTCCGTCGGGCCCGTATTTCGATCCCTCCTCGTCGGCGCCGCCCGACCACGGAGGGTGATCCGGTCGCGTGCGACCGCAACCGCGGCCGGAGGCGCGCCGCCCCGTGGCGACGGCAGTCGGTTCTGCCAGACCGGCGCAGCCGTGAAACCCGTCCCGGCGCGTCCGTCTCGCCGGCGAACCCAATGCCGTTCGCCGCTGCGATCCGGGTGTCCGGCCGCGCCGGGCCCGGCGCCCACAATCGATCACCCGGAGGGTCACATGAAGCTTGGATCCAACGCGTCGCCGGCAAGCCGGCGCGGGGCGACGCTCCCGCCGAAGCGCACCTGTCGCGGCGTAGAATCCTGGCGGGACCGGGACCCGCCGGGGCGCGCGCCGGCGTCGATCCCTATCCCGGTCGATCGATGCCAGACCGCCGGGCGGCATGGACACCTCGCCGACGCCGTCGTGATGCACGACCGGACCCCATGCGGATTCGTCGCCGCTTCCCTCGCGAGCGTCGTCACGGACGATGCCGTCCGCCTTGCTCGCAGCGCTGGGCCCATGGCTTCCGTCGCCCGGGACCACGCGACCCGCACCATCCCGCCGCGGCATCCCGGTCGGGCCGGTCCGCCGTCGGCCTCGCGTGGGCGCGGGGGCCGTTCATGACGGCGGGATCCAGCAGAGCCCGTCCGCCCCGGCGTCGTGCGGCGCGTGGGTCGGCCGCGTCGGTGTTCCTGGCCGCGCTGGTGGATTCGGCACGGGCGGAGGATTTCGGCGCGGCGGTCGACGCCCTCCTCCAGGAGCCGGCACTGCCGCACGCCGACCTCGCCGGCGCGGCGGTCGCTCTCGGCGCGGCCGTCGATGCGCTCGGGGGACCCGACGCCTTCCCGGTCGACGGTCCGGAGCTGGTCCTCGTGACGGTGCCGTCGGCGGCGTGGGTCGCCCCCGTCACCAGGGTCGTGCGAAGCCACGTCGCAGCGGCCCGTCGCGGTCGGCGCCCGGGCAGGGAGGGCGACGGCTCGCCGGCATGCATCCCCGGCGACGGCGCGACGAGGCATCCCACGCTCGACGATCGCGCGGCGGAGGTGGCCGAGGCGCTCCGCCTCGGGTGCCTGGTGGTGGGCGTGTCCCAGGACCCGGCGCGGCTGCTGCCCGGGAACCTCGTGCGTGGCGCGGAGCGCCGGATGGCGCTCGCCCCCCTCGATCCGGATGGCATCCGCCTCGCGGTCGAGTCCGCCACGGGGGAGGCCCCGCGGTGCGCGATCCCGGAACGCCTCGCCGGTGCCTGCGAACCGGAGGACATGCTCCTCGCCGTCCATGCCCTCCGCGGAGCGGACGAATCGATGGCGCGCCTGGAGCGGCTCCTGTCCGAGAAGCTCGCGACGGCCGGCGACGGCCCGCGCCTGCAGGACCTGCACGGGTTCGGGGCCGCGCGGGAATGGGGGCTCGCGCTCCTGGAGGATCTCCGGGCCTGGAGGGCGGGGGGCCCGGGAAGCCCCCGGTGGTCGGACCTCGAATCCGCGATCCTGCTCTCGGGCCCCCCGGGGGTCGGGAAGACGGTCTTCGCGGCGTCCCTGGCGCGCAGCGCCGGCCTCCCCCTGCTGGCGGGCTCGCTGGGGCAGTGGCAGTCGGCGCGCGACGGCCACCTCGGGCACACGCTCGGCGCCATGCGCGCCTTCTTCGAGCGCGCCCGGCAGGCCCCGTGCGTGGTGCTGATCGACGAGGCCGACTCCTTCGGGTCCAGGGATGCGTTCAGGGGGGACCATCGCGACTACGGCGTCCAGGTCGTCAACGCCCTGCTCGAGCACCTGGACGGGGCCACGGCGAGGGAAGGCGTGGTCGTCGTGGCGGCCACGAACCTTCCCGACCGGCTGGATCCGGCGCTGCTTCGCCCGGGCCGCCTCGAGCGCCACGTCCGGATCGGCCTGCCCGACGCGGCAGCGATCGCGGCGATCCTTCGGCTGCACCTCAGCACAGCGCTGGCGGACGCCGACCTGGCCGGCCTGGCCGCACGGCTGCTCGGCATGACCGGCGCGGCCGTCGAATGCGTCGTGCGCCGCGCGCGCGGCGCCGCGCGGCGCGAAGGCCGGCCGCTCGCCCCGTCCGACCTCGACGGGATGGTCGCGGCGGCGCGACCGGCGTTGCCACCGCAGCTCAGGCGTCGGGTCGCCATCCACGAGGCGGGCCACATCGTGGCGGCGGCGGCGGGGGGCGCCGCCGGGCCGCTGTCCGCCTGCGTCGACGCCGACGGCGGCACAGCGTGGGTCGGCACCGAAGAGCCCCAGGGCGCAGCCGGCGAGCCGTGGTTCGATTCGCGCCTCACCGTGATGCTGGCGGGACGTGCGGCCGAGGAAGTCGTCCTGGGCGACGTCAGCGCCGGCTCCGCCTCGGATCTCGAAGCCGCGACGGCGCTCGCAGTGCTGATGGAGACGCGCCTGGGCTTCTCGCCGCGGACGCCCCTGGTCGCGTTCGCCGCCGCGGAGCCCGCGGAGGCGCTGCGGATGCCGTGGGTTGCCGCGGCGGTGCACGAACGGCTCGCGGCGGCCTACGGCCGCGCGCTCGACCTGATGCGCACGCACCGACGCGAGCTGGATCGTGTCTCGGACCGGCTGTCCCGCAGCGGCAACCTCGGCGACGCCGAGATCCGTCGCCTGCTCGGTCGGCGGTTCGGGCGCGCCGCCGGACGGGGCGGCGGACGGCATCGTTGACCGGACCATGCGCCCGTCCGGCCGGGCGGATGCGGCTTGTGGATACCGGGGATGAACCCGCCGGCGATGCGGATGCAGCGGTCGCGTCCGCAGGCCGCGCCAGTCCAGTCATGGCTCAGAGTGAACGGAATCCGTTCAGGTCATTGCTTGTCTAGTGCTGTCTTCTCGATCTTCTAGACAAGTAAGTGATAGGATTCTGCGCTCGGTAGGACGAAGGCAACGCGGGTACATCGACTTTCCGGGAGGCGCCAACTGCTTTCAGCTGTTTGGCTCGGTGCCGGCGCGTGTTCCCGCCTGGTTGCCATGTCGTCGTCTTCACATGGCCGCCGATCCGAAGGGTTACCGTTCCGTTCAGGGCCACGCTCGAATGCCGGGCCGTCCGGTTACGCCGTGTTGAGCGCGCCCCGGCGGAGGCGGTGCGCGCCGCGAGACCTGCTCAAGCTCAGCTGCTATAGTTCGATAATTGCAGAACTAAAGAAATAAGGAAGGATAGCATCGGATGGCGAAGGTTGGATTTTTCTCGGACGACGACACGGGCGAGCTCTGCGCCCGGCTGACCTGCCTCGGGTTGGCCGGGACCGCCGGAGGCGCGATCCTGGCGGTGCCCGATGCGGCGGTGGGACCGGCCGACGCCGCACCCCCGCGCGGCGTGTCGGTCGTCGGCCTCGAGCCGCATGCCGACGGGAGCGGCCTCGGGCGGCTCGTCTCCGAGGCTGGTCGGTCCGGCGTCGACGTGGTCGCCGCCATGCCCCTCGACCGCCTCGCCGACGGTCCCGTGCGCAACCTGTTCGACGTCGCGATCACGGTCGGCGGCGGCCAGGTCCAGGCCGCGCGGGCACTGAGGGCGGCGCGCTACGAGGCGAGCCCGGGGACCGGGCGTACCCCGGCGGTCCCCGCGTGGTTCCTCGCCGGATCGGACCAGTCGATCCTCGCGACGAAGGCGAGGCTGTCGAGCATCCACGGACCGCGCCTGCCGTTCGCGACCCGCGCCCTGCCGATGGTCCTCCCGCGCGCCGCCCGATGCAGCCGCGACGGGCTGCTGTCCTGGCAGCCCGGCGACCCCGCGCGCGCCACGGCCGCGTTGCTCGCGGCCCTGGCGCTGGCCGCCGCCGCCGACCCCGCGGCCGCGCGGATCGAAGCCGCCGACCTGGCCGCCCTGATGGCCGCCGGGACGACGCCGGAGGACCGGAGGCTGGCCGGGCGGCTGCTCGCCCTTGCCGAGGCGTACGGTCGGACGGCCGACGACCTGGACGAGGCCGGGCCGGACCGGTCGCGCGAGGCGTCGCGCGACCGGCGGCTCCGGCCGACGCGCCTGGCATCGGCCACCCCCGGCTGCGCCCGGGACCCTGCGCCCCGCCCCGGGCGGATGTACCGGTACTGAGGCCGGGCAAGCGACCACCACATCGACAAGCGACGGAGGATCGACATGAGCATCGGCAAGACCATGACCCGGCCCGCGGATGGCGCCGGCGTGACCGGCGGGGGGAGGACCGCCCCGCACCGGCGGCGCGTGGTGGGGACGGCACGGCGGAGGCCGGTCGACCCGCGGTCCGTCGCCGGGCCGTCGCGGTCCCGGGCCAGGCTCCGAGCCGGTCCGGTCCGCGAGTACGACGACGCCGAGCTCGATCCCGGGTTCGACGAGTTCGGCGACCTCGCCGAGCATGTCGACGGGTTGGCCGTCCACATGCGGGACGTCCTGGCGCATCACGCCCAGGCCGAGTCCGGAACGGACCTCGATTGAGGGGGGCGACGGGGAACGGCCCGCGGGCCGGACGCACACGATCGGGAGGGACCGCATGCAGACCCGCTTCGCCTTCGGCCTGTCCTCCGCGCCCATCGCCCGCCGGGACGCGGCCCGGCGCCCGTCGTCCCGTGCCCCGTCCCGCGGCGGGGCCCAAGGACGCGCTGCCGGGGGCGAGGGGACGCCCGACGCGCTCCTGGTCCTGGACATCGAGACGGTTCCCGATACCGGGCTGCTTCCCCCCGAATGGCCGGCCGACCGGTTTCCGAAGAACGCCTGGCATCGGATCGTCGCGATCTCCTTCGTCACGGCCGACATCCTGCGGTGCGGCGACAGCCGCGAGGGTTACGCCATCACTTCGTGCCGCAGCGGCGGGAAGAAGGATTGGGGCGAGGCGCGCCTGCTCGACGCCTTCTGGCGCTTCTTCGAGGCCGGCCGTTACAGGGTCGTCACCTGGAACGGCAGGGCCTTCGACATGCCGACGATCCTCGCCCGGTCGATGATCCACGGGATCGAAGCGCCGGCCTGGTTCCGCCGCGGCACGAAATGGGACGGCTACCGGCATCGGTTCGCCCAAGACTGGCACACGGACCTGATGGATGCGACGTCCGAGCACGGCGCGGCCTCGCGGATGACCTTGGGCGAGGCGGCGGCCGCCCTCGGCCTGCCCGGCAAGCTCGGGGAACACGGGTCCGAGGTCGCGGCCATGATGGCGGCGGGCGAGGCGGACAGGGTCCGGGCGTATTGTGAGACGGACTGCATCAACCTCTACGCGCTCTACCTCCGTTGGTCCCACCTCATCGGACGGGCGGACGCGGCCTCCCACGATCGGGCGATCCTGGACCTCGCGGATTACCTCGGGCGCGAACGTGAGGCCCGGCCGCACCTCGGGCGCTTCAGGGATGCCTGGACGGCCATGGCCGACGGGAGGGCCATGATCGGAACGCTCGCCTCGGCGCGGGGCGGTCCGCCCGCGATGGGAGGTGGCGAGGTCGGTCACTGAAGGCCCGGCTCGGTACGGTCGAACCCGTGCCGGGGATTCTGATGGAGGATGCCCGCTCCCGCCCGAATCCCCCCGAGGGGCGGGCAAGGACGATAACGGGGTGGCGCGAAGGCCCCGATCCGG
>Ga0182232_1000383_pt1 | contig 11303 bp, 9 predicted proteins | sample G6R1MG_30_FD_155484 | JGI IMG/M metagenome (GOLD analysis project Ga0182232, IMG submission 155484) | Phyllosphere microbial comminities from miscanthus, Michigan, USA - G6R3_NF_07NOV2016_LD2 MG | ecosystem: Host-associated > Plants > Phyllosphere > Phylloplane/Leaf | place: USA: Michigan... | reverse complement strand
GGCCAAGGACTCGGCGACGTCCTCCAGCGGCAGGCACTTGTCCGGGAACAGGGCCGGGAACGAGAACAGGCCCCAGACCATGTCGGGCCCCTGCCCGGTATTGGCGGCCACGGACGCCTTCGGCTGGATGTCGTCGAAGGATTCGTTGGTCACCGAGACCTTGACGCCGGTCGCCTTGGTGAAAGCGTCGACCATGCGCAGGAACGCCTCGTCCTCGCTGGGGATGAAGCGCTTCCAGCGCAGCACCGACAGGCTGGCCCCGGGCTCGGGCTTCCACTCGGTGGTCTGCGCCCAGGCCCGGGCGAAGCCGAGGAGATCGGCGCCGGCGGCGAGGCCGGTCGCGGCGGCACCCACCAGAAGGGAACGGCGGTCGAGTTTGGGCATCGTGGCGTCACTCCCTGGATGGATCGGGTGCGGTCAGGTCGGCAGGCGCCGGCCCGTCTCGGCATCGAAGAAATGCACGCGGTTCGGCCGCAGGTGGACGGTCTCGCCCGGCCCCTCGCTGACGCGCTCGCGCAGCACGCAGGTGAAGTCCTGGCCCTGGGCCCGCACCGCCAGCATCGTCTCGGAGCCGGTCGGCTCGACCACCACCACCTCCGCGGGAAGCCCGTCCGGCGCGAGGTCGAAATGCTCCGGCCGCATCCCGAGGACCAGCTTGCGGCCCTCGACGCCGGCCGGCGCCTCGGTCAGGGGAACGATCAGGCCTGAATCGCCGGCGAAGACCAGGCGGCCGTTCCGCCGCACCGTCCCGGGCACGAAGTTCATCGCCGGGGATCCGATGAAGCCCGCCACGAACAGGTTGTCGGGCCGATCGTAGAGTTCCAGGGGCGGGCCGATCTGCTCGACCACGCCGTCATGCATCACCACGATCCGGTCGGCCATAGTCATGGCCTCGATCTGATCGTGGGTGACGTAAATGGTCGTGGTCTTCAGGCGCTGGTGCAGTTCCTTGATCTCGGTGCGCATCGCCACGCGCAGCTTGGCGTCGAGGTTGGACAGCGGCTCGTCGAACAGGAAGACCTGGGGGTCGCGCACGATCGCCCGCCCCATGGCGACGCGCTGGCGCTGCCCGCCCGAGAGCTGGCGCGGGTAGCGGTCGAGGAGGGGGGCCAGGCCGAGGATCTGCGCGGCCTTGCTGACCCGCGTATCGATCTCGGCTGACCCCGCCTTCCGGATCCGCATGGAGAAGGCCATGTTCTCCCGCACCGTGAGATGCGGATAGAGCGCGTAATTCTGGAACACCATCGCGATGTCCCGCTCCTTGGGCGGAACATCGTTGACGACACGCTCGCCGATACGGATCTCGCCGCCGGAGATATTCTCCAGCCCGGCGATCATGCGCAGCAGGGTCGACTTTCCGCAGCCGGAAGGCCCGACCAGGATCACGAACTCACCATCCCGGATGTCCACGGACACACCGTGCAGGACGTTCGTCGACCCGAAAGCCTTGCGAACCTCGCGGATTCCCACCGAGGCCATGCTTCCTCCCGATCAGGGTCGCTCTGACGGCGACTCCTCTTCAAGCAGTACAGAGGAGCGCCTTTCGGAAAGCAAGCCGACCGTACCTGAATTTTAAATCATAGGCGGCTTCTGTCAGGGGGAACCCTGTGGATTTTTTGTGCAGGCGGTGAAATTGCGCGGCGCGGCTGCCAGAAGATCGACGGTCTCAGTTCGCAGCTCCGGATCGGTGACGAGCCTATCCGCATGAAACATTCTCCCGGAGCCCGAATCGACAGCGGATGCTAAGGCGGGACCACAGTGGATCCGCCGACGCCGCGCCTTTCCGGACGGAGCGCGCGCAGCCGCAACGCGGCACGATAACCCGACGCATGAGGACAGCATGACTTTATCCGGTCTGACCGCCCGCGAGATCCTGCCCGCCGATGCCGGTCGCGGTGCCTTGGTCGGGCGGGTGTGGCGCCCGGATGTCGGTGGCCCAAGCGTCGTGGCGATTCGGGCGGGTTCGGAGGGCGGGATGCGGGTCGTGGACATCACCGCCCGGTTCGCCACCGTCAGCGACCTGTGCGAGGCGCCGGACCCCGCTGCGGCCCTGCGCGCCGCCGAGGGCGTGGATCTCGGCAGCCTCGAGACAATCGTCGCCAACACCCCGCCCGACAGCCGCGATACCGGGCGTCCGTGGCTCCTCGCCCCGGTGGATCTCCAGGCGCTGAAGGCCGCCGGTGTCACCTTCGCCACCTCCATGCTGGAGCGGGTCATCGAGGAGCGGGCACGGGGCGACCTCGCTGCCGCTTCGGCGATCCGCGCCGAGGTCGAGCGCTTGGTCGGCCGCGACCTGCGCCGGCTGAAACCCGGCTCACCGGAGGCGATGGCGTTGAAGGAGGTGCTGGTCGCTCAGGGCGCCTGGAGCCAGTATCTCGAGGTCGGGATCGGGCCGGACGCGGAGATCTTCACCAAGGCGCAGCCGCTCTCCGCGGTCGGCTGCGGCGCCGATGCCGGGCTGCACCCGGACTCGCATTGGAACAACCCCGAGCCGGAAGTCGCGCTGGCCGTCTCATCCCGCCAAAACATCGTCGGGGCGACGCTCGCCAATGACGTGAACCTGCGCGACTTCGAAGGGCGGTCTGCACTGCTGCTCGGTAAGGCGAAGGACAACAACGCCTCCTGTGCCCTGGGGCCGTTCCTTCGCCTGTTCGACGAAACCTTTGGCCTCGACGACATCCGGCGCACCACTGTGACCCTCGAAGTCATCGGCACGGACGGGTTCCGGATGGAAGGGACCTCGCCGCTGTCCGAGATCAGCCGCGATCCGGAAGAGCTGGTGGCGGCCCTGATGGGGCGCACGCACGATTACCCGGACGGGGCGATCCTGTTGCTCGGCACCATGTTCGCACCGATCCAGGACCGCCACGGGCCGGGCCTCGGCTTCACCCATGCGGAGAATGACCGCGTCGTCGTGGCGAGCCCGGAACTCGGCCGGCTCGTCAACCGCATGCGCCCCTGCGATGCCTGCGAGCCTTGGACGTTCGGCGCCCGCGCGCTGATGCGCAACCTCGCGGCGCGCGGGATTCTGTGACAGAGGCTCGCGCTAAAGCTCCCCGGAACAAGCCGATGACAGAAGCCGGATCCATTCTAGCGCGTCTTTCCGACATCGTCGGGCCGTCCGGCCTCGTCACCGGCGAGGAGCTGCGTGGCCGCTCGGCGAATTGGACCCGTCCGACCGAGCCCTGCGCGGCGCTCGCTCTGATCCGACCGCGGAATACCGCCGAGACGAGCGCCGTAATGGCGGCCTGCCATGAAGCCGGGGTCGCGGTGGTCCCGCGCGGCGGCGCCACTGGCCTGGTCGACGGCACCCTCTGCGCCTCGGACGAGATCACCCTGTCCACCGAGCGCATGACCGGCATCGAGCCGGTGGATCCACTGGGCATGACCGTGGTGGTCGGCACCGGTGCGACCATCGAGAGCGTGCAGAACGTGGCCACGGAGAACGGCCTGTTCTTCCCCCTCGATCTCGGCGCCCGCGGCTCGGCTACGATCGGCGGCGCGATCTCGACAAATGCCGGCGGCCTTAGAGTGCTGCGTTACGGCATGATGCGCGAGATGGTACTGGGTCTGGAAGCGGTGCTGGCCGACGGCACGATCGTCTCCTCCATGCGTCCGCTGATCAAGAACAACACCGGGCTCGACCTGAAGCAGGTCTTCATCGGCACCGAGGGAACGCTCGGCATCGTCACCCGCGCCGTCCTGCGCCTGCGCCCGGAACCGGCCGGCTACGCCACCGCGCTGATCGCCTGCCCGGGGGTCGATGACGGCGCACGGGTTCTGCGCGCCGCACAAAGCGCGTTCCAGGGGCGCGTGTCCTCCTTCGAGGGCCTCTGGCCGGACTTTTATAAGCTTATGACGGCCCCCGGCCGGGCGACGCCTCCGCTGAGCTACGACTACCCGTTCTACGCAATCATCGAGGTCGAGTGCGTGCCGGAGGAGGCGGACCGGTTCCTCGGCCTGCTGGAAGGCCTGATGGGCGAGGGCACGATCCTCGACGCGGCCGTGGCCTCCTCGGAGGAGCAGCGCCGGGGGATGTGGCGCATTCGCGACCGGGTCGAGCACCTGAACGCGGACGGGATCGAGCGCGCCTTCGACGTCAGCGTGCCGCTCTCGAAGATGGATGGCTACGTTCGCGGGGCGCTGGACGGTCTCGCGGCGATCCCCGGCTGCCGGGCCGTCGTCTACGGGCATATCGGCGACAACAACCTGCACTGGAACACGACCCGCCTCGACGCCGCCGGCAACACCGCCATCGACGCCGCGATCTACGCGCCGCTCGCCGAGCTGAACGGCTCCGTTTCTGCCGAGCACGGGATCGGACTGGAAAAGCGCGGCAAGCTGCCCCTGTCGCGCTCGCCGGAGGAGATCGGCGCCATGCGGCTGATCAAGCGCGCGCTGGATCCGGATAACCGGCTGAACCCGGGCAAGATTTTCTGAAGGCGTGTGGGGTGGCACGAGTTCCATCGGAGACGGCGGTTAAACCGCTGCGGCTGACCGTCCGGCTAACCCCGCGCGGCGGACGCGACGCCGTGGAAGGCTGGATCCGCGATGCGGATGGCGCTCCGTGTCTCAAGGTGCGGGTGGCCGCCCCGCCTGTCGACGGCGCCGCCAATACGGCGCTCGAGCGGTTGATCGCCGGCTCTCTCAGGATTGCGGTGGGCGCCGTCCAGATCGTTGCCGGCCATCAGGGCCGGGTGAAGCGCCTGGAGATCACCGGCGTGGACGATGAGGCCGTCGCCAAAGCCTTTGGTGAGCCAGGATAGGCTGCTGACAGAACCGGCTTCTCATCCACTTCCAAGAGTAGACCGCCATCGGCCCACACCGTCATTGCGAGCGCAGCGAAGCAACCTAGGGCAACGCGCGATCACAGACCGTCGCGCACCACTGGGTCGCTTCGCTACGCTCGCGATGACGATGAGGGTTAAAAAGGCCGCCGGCACGCGAGACCGCTCAAAGCACGACGGCCTCAGTGATGAGGTCGGGGATAGCGTCCAACATTTCCTCAGGCTGAAGCGGCGCGAGTGTCGCAATCAGTTCGCTGAGCTGAACTGCTGGTTGTATAGCAAGACTGCCGTCCAGCCGCGGGGGATTCAACCCTTCGATCGCGCGAATTTCCGGGTCCGGCTTACGGCTGACGGATCGGATACAGCTCTTTCGGATGTCACGCGCGCTACGCTCCACGGCGACCTCCCAAGCCCCCACCGTGACGTATGCCGGCCATGGAGGCCGCGCAAGCGCCCTCCCCCCGGTCACGGTTGGATCAACGATCCATCCCGGCCCGAACGCTCCTCAGAACGCGACCTTATCCCCGCCCTTCAGCGCCAGCATCTCGCGCGCCTCGTCGGGCGAGGCGACCGCAAGGCCCAGCCCCTCAATGATGGAGCGGACGCGGCGTACCTGCGCCGCGTTGGTCTCGGCGAGCTTGCCGGGGCCGTCCCACAGGCTGTCCTCCAGGCCGACGCGGACGTTGCCGCCCATTGCGGCGGCCATGGCGGCGATGTTCATCTGGTTGCGGCCGGCCCCCAGCACCGACCATTGGTACTGATCGCCGAACAAACGGTCGGCGGTGCGCTTCATGTGCATCACGTCGTCTGGATGGGCGCCGATGCCGCCTTGCAGGCCGAACACGGTCTGGATGAACAGCGGCGCCTTCACCAATCCGCGGTCAAAGAAGTATTTAAGATTGTAGAGGTGCGCGGTGTCGTAGCACTCGAACTCGAACTTTGTGCCGTTCGGTGCGCAGGTGGTCAAGATATGCTCGATCTGGCCGAACGAGTTGCGGAAGATGATATCCTTGTTGCCGAGATAGTCGCGCTCCCACTGGTGCTTCAGGTCCTTGAAGCGGTCGAGCATGCCGAACAGGCCGAAATTCATCGAGCCGAGGTTGAGCGAGGCCACCTCCGGCTGGAAGGTCGCGGCCGGGCGCACCCGCTCCTCGATCGACATGGTCGGCGCGCCGCCGGTGGTGAGGTTCACCACGCAGCCCGAGCGCTGCTTGATCACCGGCAGGAACTTAGCGAACGCCTCCGGCGACTGATCGGGCTGACCGGTCTCGGGATTGCGAGCGTGGAGGTGGACGATGGCCGCCCCGGCCTCGGCGGCACCGATGGCGGCGTCGGCGATCTCCTCCGGCGTCACCGGGAGGTGTGGCGACATGCTGGGCGTGTGGATCGCGCCGGTGACGGCGCAGGTGATGATGACTTTCCGCTGGGGGGCCATGCTCAATCCTTCCGTGAAAGCTTGTGGGCCTGCAGGGCCGCAAGCCGGGCGTCCCGGCGGCGCATACGGGCGGGGAGATCCGTGGGCGCCCGCCACTGCGCCAGGATCGCCTCGGTGGCCGGCGCCTCGTAGACAGCGGGCGGGGCCGGGTCGGCGGCGAGGCTCTTGTAGAAGCCGGTGTAGCGCGCACAGTAATCGGCGATGCCGCCGGGGGCGTTCAGCTCGATCGTCTCGAATGGCCCCATGAAGCTCCAGCGCAGGCCGAGCCCATCCGAGACGGTCTTGTCGAGATCCTGCGGCGTGACGTAGCCCTCCGAGGCCAGGCGGAACGCCTCGGCCAACAGCGCCCCCTGGAGCCGGTTGAGGATGAAGCCCTCGATCTCCTTGAGGACGGTGATCGGCACCTGCCCAATCGTTTCGTAGGTTTCCCGGGCGCGTGCGAGAGCGTCGGTGTCCGTCCAGGGCGCCCCGGAAATCTCCACCAGCGGGATCAGATGTGGCGGGTTGACTGGATGGCCGATCAGGCAGCGCCCGCGGCCGGGCAGATCTTCCGTGAACAGCGAGCAGCGGATCGCCGAAGAAGACGAGGCGATGACCGCATCCGGGGGGGCCAGCGCGTCCAGTTCAGCGAACAGAGCCCGCTTCACATCGAGCCGTTCCGGCCCGTTCTCCTGAACGAAGCCGACGCCGTCGAGACAGGCAGCGAGGCTTTCGGGCGCCCAGATGCGATCCGCCGCCCCTTGTGGATCCGGACAAAGCCCATGCTCGGCCAAAGTCCTCAGGCCCTCTGCACAAAGCGGGATCGCGGCCTCGGCGACGTCGTCCACGGCATCAAACAGCCGCACATCCCAGCCTGAGCGGGCGAAGATCATCGCCCAGGCTCGGCCGATCAGGCCGGCGCCGATGATCGCGACGCTATCGGTCATAATCACAAAACCTTCCGCCGCAGCTCCTGATCCTCGCGCGGCTCACGCGGCTCACTAGGCCGAGCATTCTCGATGAACTCAGGCAACTCTCACTCAAACTGTGATCACAGATCACTAGCGCGATAGTGCCGGATTCGTCTAGTCTCGGCATATGAGTTCCACGTTGGCCCTGGCCGGACTGCCTCAACTCGAACGGCGCACCCTCGCCGACACCGCCTACGAGGCCCTGGCAGATCTCCTTGCCTCCGGGCGGCTGACGCCCGGCGACCGGCTGTCCCTACGCCAGAGCGCGGCGGCGCTCGGCGTCTCGGTGATGCCGGTGCGCGAGGCTGTGAGCCGCCTCGTGGCCGACGGCGTTCTCGAAGTCGCGCCGACGCGCGCGATCCGTGTGCCGATCATGACCGCGCGGGATTTCCGGGCGCTCGCCGAGACCCGCATGGCGATCGAAGGCATGGCCGCCGCCCGCACCGCTGCGCATCGGAGCAAGGCGGACCTCGCCGCGATCCGCCGGGCCGAGGCGGCGTTCCGGGCCGAGGCCGAGTCTGCGAAGCCCGATCGCACCCGTGCGGTCCGGCTCAACCGCGACCTGCATTTCGCGATCTACGCCGCCTGCGGGCTGGCGCCGCTCCAAGAGGTCATCGCCCGGCTGTGGCTGAAGGCGGGGCCGGTCATCAACCTCGACCTGCGCGCCCATCCCGAGCGGCTGCTCCAGGGCTTCGCGCTGCGGCGACATGCCGAGGCGCTGGTCGCGATCGAGGCCCGGGACGAGCCCGCCGCCGCCGCAGCCCTGGCTGCCGATATCCGCGAGGCGGCAGATTTCATCCTGTCCCGCGGGGGTCTGCGGGATGCGTAGTTTTGGTGCGCATCGTCCGCGTGAGAAAGGCTGCAAGCGCCTTCGGGACGATGCTTAAGGCGGGAGGAACGATATGGATCTCGGAATCGCCGGCTTACGCGTGCTCGTAACGGCAGGCGCCGCCGGCATCGGACGCGGCATCGTCGATGCGTTCCTGGAGGAAGGGGCGCGGGTCTTCGCCTGCGACATTGACGAGGCGGCGCTCGCGGCTCTGCCCGCGGAGGTCGGCCGCAGCCGGACCGACGTCGCCGACCGGGAGCAGGTCGCCGCCATGATGGATCAGGCGGTCGATCACCTCGGCGGCCTCGACGTGCTGGTCAACGATGCCGGCATCGCCGGGCCGACCGGGCGGGTCGAGGAGATCGCCCCCGAGGAGTGGGACCGCTGCCTCACGGTCTGCCTGACCAGCCAGTTCAACTGCGCCCGGCTCGCCGTGCCCTACCTGCGCGCGAGCAGCAACGGCTCGATCGTCAACCTGTCCTCGGCGGCCGGCAAGTTCGGCTTCGGCCTCCGCAGCCCCTACGCGGCGGCGAAATGGGGCGTGATCGGCTTCACGAAGTCCCTGGCGATCGAGCTGGGCGAGGCCGGCATCCGGGTGAACGCGATCCTGCCCGGTCTGGTCGCGGGCGATCGCCAGCGCCGAGTCCTGGAGGCCAAGGCGCAGCAGCAGGGTACGAGCTTCGCCGAGATGGAGGCCCGCGCCTTCTCGTTCGTGTCGGTGAAGGACTACGTCACCGCCCGCCAGCTCGCCGACCAAATCCTCTTGCTCTGCTCGCCCCGGGGCCGGACCATCTCGGGGCAGGCGATCTCCATCGACGGCGACACCCGGATGCTGTCCTGAAACACCGCGCCCTGGCTTACGCTGCGGCCCGGATCGCGGCAGATTGGAGCCGAAGCGGCACGACGATCGCGCCAAGGGGAGGATCGGAGCATGCGTCTCGCCGGCAAGACAGCATTGGTCACGGCCGCAGGCCAGGGCATCGGCCGGGCCAGTGTCCTGGCGATGGCGCGTGAAGGCGCGCAGGTGCTGGCCACCGATGTCCGGGCGGAGGCGCTCCGGACCTTCGACGGGGTGGAGAACGTCACCACCGCGCCCCTCGACGTGCTGGACCGGGGGCAAATCGAGGCGGTAGCCGGCGAGCTCGACCGGATCGACGTGCTGTTCAACTGCGCCGGCTACGTCCATGCCGGCACTGTGCTCGACGCCAGCGATGCCGATTTCGACTTCGCGGTGAACCTCAATGTCCGGTCGCAGTTCTGGACGATCCGCGCGGTCCTGCCCCGGATGCTGGAGGCCGGCGCCGGTAGCATCGTCAACATGGCGAGCGTCGCCGGGTCGCTGCGCGGCCTCCCGAACCGCTTCGTCTACGGGCTGACCAAGGCTGCGGTGATTGGCCTGACCAAGTCGGTGGCGGCGGACTACGTCGGCCGCGGGATCCGCTGCAATTGTGTCTGCCCCGGCACGGTCGACACGCCGTCGCTCGCCGACCGGATCAACGCGTTCGACGATCCCGCGGAGGCCCGCAAGGCTTTCATCGCCCGCCAGCCTATGGGCCGGCTCGCGAAGGCCGAGGAGATCGCCCCGCTGGTGGTCTTCCTGGCGAGCAACGAGGCCGCGTTCGTGACAGGCCAGAGCTATTCTATCGACGGCGGCATGACGATCTGACAGTCCGCGACGGGGCTAGCCGGAGTCGGTTGATCGTCCGCTTCGCCGGTGCGGCACGACCACAGCTTTCCCGATCGTGAATTTTGAATACAATCCTTCCAATGGGCGGGGACGCGCCCGCGGGAGGGATCGGCCGTGACGCAAGCCAAGGCTCGGAGTGCGGTGTCGCCGCGCGCGGCGGCGCGTCACGATGGCGGAATGGCCCGTAAGCTCGCGGAGCAGCTTCAGGGCGAGGCGCGGTTCGACGCGTTCACCCGCGGCCGCTACAGCACCGATGCCTCGATCTACCAGATCGTGCCGGCCGGCGTGGTCCTGCCGCGCTCGGCCGCGGATATCGCGGCCACCCTACGGATCGCGGCCGATCACGGCGCGCCGGTGATCCTGCGCGGGGGCGGCACCTCGCAGAACGGCCAGCCGATCGGCTCGGGGCTGGTGGTCGATTGCGCGCGCCACTTCAACGGCGTCCGCGCCTATGATCCCGAGGCCGGGACGATCACGGTCGAGCCCGGCATGGTGCTGGAGCGCCTGAACACCCGGGTGAAGGCCGATGGCTGGTTCTTCCCCGTCGAGCCCTCGACGGCGACCCGCTGCACCATCGGCGGCATGGCCGGCAACAATTCCTGCGGCGCCCGCTCGCTGCGCTACGGCAAGATGAGCGACAACGTCCTGGCGATGGACGCGCTGCTGCCCGACGGCGAGGCGTTCGGCTTCGGCCTGACCGGCAACGCGACCACCGGCGTCACCGGCTCGGCGCATGCCGAATCCCTCGCCGAGCGGATGCGCGCCCTCGCCCTGCTCCATCGCGACGAGATCGAAGCCCGCTACCCGAAGGTGCAGCGGCGCGTGGGCGGCTACAACCTCGACGCCCTGGTCGAGCCGCGTCCGAACCTCGCGCATCTTCTGGTCGGATCGGAGGGGACGCTCGCCGCCACCACCTCAATCACCCTCAAGCTGTCGCGCCTGCCGGCGCACCGGGTGATGGGTGTCTGCCATTTCCCGTCGTTCCGGGCCGCCATGGAGACGACGCAGCACATCGTCGCCCTCGATCCCGTGGCTGTGGAGCTGGTCGACAACAACGTGCTGGTGCTCGGCGCCGACATCCCGCTGTTCCGGGCGACGCTCGCCGACATCACCCGCGGCAAGCCGAACTGCCTGCTGCTGGCGGAATTCGCCGGGGACGATCTCCCTGCCCTCAAGCGCGATCTGAAGCGCCTCGACGCCTGCATGGCCGATCACGGCTTGCCGGACGCCGTGGTGGAGATCCTGGAGCCGGCGCGCCAGCGCTCCGTGTGGGAGGTGCGCGAGGCCTGCCTCAACATCATGATGTCGATGAAGGGCGACGCGAAGCCGGTCTCGTTCATCGAGGATTGCGCGGTGCCGCTGGAGCACCTTGCCGACTACACCGATGCGGTGACCGAGGTGTTTACCAAGCACGGCACCCGCGGCACCTGGTACGCCCACGCCTCCGTGGGCTGTCTGCATGTCCGCCCGATCCTCGACATGAAGGATGGCGGCGACGTGAAGCGGATGCGCGCCATCGCGGAGGAGACCTCCGAGCTGGTCCGCCGCTACAAGGGCTCCTATTCCGGCGAGCACGGCGACGGCATCTCGCGCTCGGAATACATCGCGCCGCTGT
>Ga0182232_1000382_pt1 | contig 11324 bp, 6 predicted proteins | sample G6R1MG_30_FD_155484 | JGI IMG/M metagenome (GOLD analysis project Ga0182232, IMG submission 155484) | Phyllosphere microbial comminities from miscanthus, Michigan, USA - G6R3_NF_07NOV2016_LD2 MG | ecosystem: Host-associated > Plants > Phyllosphere > Phylloplane/Leaf | place: USA: Michigan... | reverse complement strand
CAAGACCTTGCTGGGCGGCGACGTCAACAGCAACTACTTCGACTTCTACAACCCCGGCGCCATCGGGGCCTACCGCACGGCCGCGCCCAAGCCCGCCGTGGCCACCGAGAACCGTGATTTCATCACCAACTACCTGAGTGAGAACACCGCCACCTACGCCGCGCAGTGGGGCGAGCACTCGCTCGACGTGCTGGCCGGCTACACCTACCAGCAGGAAAGCGGCGCGAGCACCTTCATCACGGGCTCCAACATTGCCGACGATAACCTGCCCAACATCGGCGGGGCCAGCGCCTTTGTGGCGGTGCCTTCGCGCTACACCTGGGGTCTGGTCTCGTACCTAGGTCGCGTGCAGTACTCATTCGCTAACAAGTATTTGCTCACGGCCACGGCCCGCCGCGACGGCTCGTCGCGCTTCGGCGCCGACCGCAAGTGGGGCAATTTTCCGTCCATCACGGGCGGCTGGATACTGAGCAACGAGAAGTTTTTCCCGCAAACCAAGGCGCTGACGTTTGCTAAAATCCGGGCCAGCTACGGGCTTTCGGGCAACAACCAGATTGGCAACTACAGCTCGCAGGCCCTCGTGAACGCCAACAACTACGTGTACGGGACCACGCTGGCCCCCGGCTTCGCGGCCTCCACCGTGGCCAACCCCAACCTGAGCTGGGAAACCAAAACCTCGGCCAACGTGGGCCTCAACCTAGGCCTGGGCCAGAAGCTGACCGTGGCGGCCGACTACTACCGCTCGACCACCAAAGACCTGCTGCTCAATGTGCCGGTGCCGGAGCAATCGGGCTTCACGTCGTCGATTCAGAACATTGGCAAGATTCGCAACAGCGGCTTTGAGCTGGAAGTGGGCGGCAACGACATTGGCCTGGGGCCGGTGCGCTGGGGCTTCTCGGGCAACCTGGCCACCAACCAAAACGAGGTGCTGGCGCTAGCCCCCGGCCAAACCCAGATTGTGACCGGCTCGGCCGGCACCTGGCGCACGCAGGTGGGTGGCCCCATTGCCGAATTGTACGGCTACAATGTGGTGGGTGTGTACAAGTCGCAGGCCGACATCGACAACACGCCCCACCTGGCGGGCACGCTGGTGGGCGACTACAAGGTGGAAGACCTCAACGGCGACGGCGTGATTGACCTCAACGACCGCAAGGGCTTCGGCACTTATAATCCGAAGTTTACCTACGGTTTTTCGAGCAGTTTCAACTTCCAGAACTTCGAGCTGAGCTTTAGCCTGCTGGGCATCAAGGGCCGCAAAATCTTCGACCAGGAGCTGGCCAACCAGGAGGAATCGGGTGAAGGCTTCGGGGTGCCGAACCAGTACTATTTCGAGAACCGCTACCACCCCACCGACAACCCCAACGGCACGCTGGCCCAGCCTAACCTAGGTAACTTCTCCAGCGCCCGCCGCCAGGTGCGCTCGTCGAGCATCTTCTACAAGAATGCCGACTACCTGCGCCTGCGCACCCTGCAACTGGCCTACAACCTGCCGGCCGCCTGGGCCGGCAAGGCGCACCTGAGCGGGGCGCGGGTCTACCTCTCGGCCAATAACCTGTTCACCATCACCCAATTCCTGGGCCGCAACCCCGATGCGACCAGCATCGACAACGTGCTGCAAAACGGCTTTTCGCAGGCCAACTACCCCATCGCCAAGTCGTTTCTGGCTGGCTTCAACCTCACGTTTTAAGCTTTCCCAGCCATGAAAAAATCCCTGCTTTTTTGCGCCGCGCTGGGCCTGCTACTCGGCACCGCCGCCTGCAACGACAACCTATACCAAGACCCCCAAACCTCCAAGACGCTCAGCGCCTTCCTGCGCAATGAAACCGAAGTGGAGGAGTACGTGAACGCCGTGTACGGCACCTTGCAGGCCCAGGGCTTGTACGGGCTGTACCTGCCGGCCATCACCGAAATCCCCTCCGACAACACCTACGACGAGGTGCCGGCCAACGACGACGGCATTTACGGGCAGCTCGACCAGTTCACCACCATCCCGTCCAACACCGTGGTTACCAGCGTATGGCAGGCCTCGTACCAGGGCATTCAGCGGGCCAACGTGGTGCTGAATCGCATCGGCAACGTGCCCTACGCCTCCAGCACTACCCGCGATGCTCGCGTGGGGGAGATGAAATTTATCCGTGCGCTGCTGTATTTCAACCTCGTGCGCCTCTACGGCGACGTGCCGCTGGTAACCCAGGAAACCACCGACCCCAATGCCTACTTCGGCCAGGGCCGCACGGCGCAGGCCCAGGTGTACACGCAGATTATTAAGGACCTGACCGAGGCTGCCTCGCTGCTGCCCGCCACCGCCAGCCAGGCCGGCCGCGTGCGCCAGACCGCCGCCCAGGCCCTGCTCGCCAAGGTGTACCTGACCCAGCAGAACTACAATGCCGCCCTGCCGTTGCTGCAAGCTGTGGTAAGCTCGGGCCGCCACGCCCTGCAACCCAACCCGACCAACGTGTTCAGCCTCAGCAATGAGAACAACTCGGAAATCATTTTCGCGGTGCAGTTTGCTTCGGGCGTCAATGGCAACAGCGAGGGCAGCATTGCCTATCAGCAGTTTAGCCCGTCGGGCACGGTGTCGGGGGCCAAGGGCCACAACCTGCCCACCAAAAGCCTCTACGCCCTTTACGGCAGCGCCGACCGCCGCAAGGACGTGTACGTGGGCGTTACCAGCTCGGGCACGCCCTTCCTCAAGAAGCTTTCGGCCCCGACTACCGTCATCACCGACGGCGGCAGCGACCAGGTGGTGCTGCGCTACGCCGACGTGCTGCTGATGCTGGCCGAGGTGCAAAACGAGTTGAGCAACCCCACCGACGCGGCCACTGCGCTCAACCTCGTGCGCACCCGCGCCGGCCTGGCCAACACTACCGCCACCACCCAGGCCGACCTGCGCGCCGCCATTGCCCTGGAGCGCCGCCTCGAACTGGTGGGCGAAGGCCAGCGCTGGTTTGACCTGCTGCGCACGGGCACGGCTATCTCGGTGATGAACAGCTTCTTCGCGGCCAATGGCATTCTGGTGACGATTGATAGCCACCACCTGCTGATGCCGGTGCCGCAGGCGCAGGTGAATACCGACCCGGCGATAAAGCAGAATCCGGGCTACTAGCCCTCCCGGCCGGGTGGACCTCACCCCCCGGCCCCCTCTTCAAAAAAGAGGGGGAGCCTGACGCCTTTCTGACGATAGTAAACGTCCGCTAGCGGTCGGCTCCCCCTCTTTTTTGGAGAGGGGGCCGGGGGGTGAAGTTCCCCGTCTGACGAGCACGCATACATTTTCTTTCTCAATTCCCTCATGAAACTCCTCCTTACCCTCGTCACCACCCTCTTCCTGGCCGCCCCGGCCCTGGCCCAGCAACCCGTCCAAGCCATTATCCGCACCTTCAAAGACCCAACGACCAAGCAGGTAATCGTAGTAGCGCACCGCGCCGACTGGCGGCGCGAGCCCGAAAATTCCATTCCGGCCATTGAAGTGGCCATTAAAATGGGTGTGGATATGGTCGAAATCGACCTCAAGAAATCAAAGGATGGCGTGCTGCTGCTCATGCACGACGAAACCCTCGACCGCACCACTACCGGCCACGGCAAGCCCGCCGACTACACCTGGGCCGAGCTACAGAAGCTGACCCTGCGTAACGAGCACGGCGGCCCTACCCGCCTGCGCATTCCCACCTTCGAGCAGTGCATGCTGGCTGCCAAGGGCAAGGTGATGGTGAACATCGACAAGGGCTACGACTACTACCAGGACGCCTACGATGTGCTGGTGAAAACCGGCACCGTCGACCACGCCCTCATCAAGTCGTACGAAACTTACGCCACGGCCAAGGCCGCCAATGGTAAGCTATTGGGCGGCCAGCTACTGTACATGCCCATCATCGGCCTGGGCAAGCCGGGGGCCAATGCCTCCATCCGCGAGTACGAGCAGCAACTTAAGCCCGTGGCCTACGAGCTGAACTTCGCCACCGACACCGCGCTCACGCATTCCATCTACCAGACCATTCCGAAAACGGGCTCTAAAATCTGGTTCAACAGCCTCTGGGCCAACCAAAATGCCGGCCACGACGACGAGCGCAGCGTAGAGGAAAACCAACCCGCCGACGGCTGGGGCTGGCTGCTGGCCCACGGCGCTACCATCATCCAAACCGACCGCCCGGCCGAGCTGCTGGCTTACCTGCGGGCGCGCAAGCTGCACAAGTAGGCATATTCCGTCATGCTGAACGCAGTGAAGCATCTCGCGTGGCGCAGTAAAATCAACCGTATTGATTACTACGCCACGCGAGATGCTTCACTGCGTTCAGCATGACCTAATAATTTACTGTCCGTAAAAAACTTACCGCTACCTGAAGAAAAATTAATACCGACTTCAGGCGAGCTTAACGCCGCCGGGAGAATTTGCTGGCCTCATCAAGCGGCAGCCTTGCCCTCTTGTTTATGCGCCATGCTACCCGGTCTTACCTGGCCTTTGGGACACTGGTTTTGGGCGCCTTGCCCTGCACCGCCCAAAGCCAAAACCCCGACCTGCCGCCGGCCACTGCCGCGCTGCTCACCGCGCCGGCCGGCACGCTGGTGCTGGCCATGGACAACGCCAACCAAAGCGCGGGCGGCGCCTTCAACCTGAAAGCCTACGGGCTGGCCGTGCACCTGCTCAATAACAAGGTGCCGCTGCGCTGGATTATTCGCGGCGGCAAGGCCAAGGACGACGTCGATTTTACGGCGCTGGCGGCGCGGGCAGTGCCCCAAAACGCGGCCTCGGCGGCCGCTACGCGGGCCTTTCGGGCGGGGCCGCTACTGGTGCTGCCCCGCGACACGGCCGGCGTGCGGGCCCTGGCCGCCGCCTACAATGCCGCCCAGGGCACCACGGTGCAGCTCTATGAATTGCGGCAAGCTACCAGCGTGGATGTGCGCTACGTGCTGAACCAACGGCCGGTGGCGGCTATTCTCAACGACGGGGGCAATGCCGCTATCCACCAAGGGTATATGCGGCGGGCGGGCATCGCGGGCAACGACGGGGGCAGCACGCTGCGCGCCCAGGAAAACTACGTAACGCAAACCGCCATCAACCTCGACAGCCAAACCGACTGCTACACCTTCGCCTCGGAGCCGCACTCGGCCAATACGGCGGGCGGCGTGGTGGAGGCCATCGGCCGCTTTGTGGCGCGGGGCGGCAATTTTCTGGCCGAGTGCGAGGCCGTGGTGACGTATGAAAACTACGCGGGCGGCCGCTTCCAAACCACCAGCGGCGTAACCGATGCCGACGTGCGCGACAACGCCGCCCGCCGCTACCCCGCGCCCGACCAGCCGCTGGCGCAGTACGAAGGCGAGTTTCGGGCCTCGGTGCTGGGCGGCAGCGTCACGAACTGGCGGCGGGCCAGCGGCAGCGTTTTCCGCAATGGCGGGCACGTGCAGGACCAGCTGGCCGGCACCACCGACGAGGTTATCGAGGCCAGCGTGGCCGACCTCTACGCGGGGCGCGGCGGGCTGGTGTCGTACCTGGGCGGCCACCAGTACAGCGGCACCACCGAAAACGACCTCAACGGCCAGCGTCAGTTTTTGAATGCGTTTCTGACGCCAGCCACTACCTACCAGGGCTGCAACGTGTTTGCCGACCTCAGCGGCAACGTGCTGGCGGCCAGCCTCCGCTACACCATCTGCCGCGGCGACTCGGTGCAGATTCAGCTGCCGGCCGGCCCCAACGGGGCCGAAACGTATAGCTGGACGCCCGCCACCGGCCTCAGCAGCGCCAGCAGCGGCACGGTGTGGGCCCGCCCTACCACCGCCACCGATTACACGGTGGTGGCCACCAGTGCCGGGGGCGCGGTGCGCTACCTCGGCGTGCGCGTGACGGTGCTCGACCGCGCGGCCGTTAGCATTCGCTACGTGGGCTGCCCGCCGCTCGCGGGCCAGGAGGTGGCCTTTGAGGCCTCGGCCGAGGGCACCGATTACCGCTGGAATTTTGGCGACGGCACCCCGGCCGCCACCGAGCCGCGCCACCGCTACGCCCGGCCCGGCACCTACCCGGTGCGCTTGAGCGGCAGTAACGCGGCCGGCTGCCCGCTGGCCGCTACTACCACCCTGAAGGTGGGCGAGCTGCTCATTCCTAACATCTTCACGCCCAACCACGACGGCCAAAACGATACCTTTCGCCTGCTGGGCGTGCCCGGCGGCGTGGCCCGGCTGGAGGTGTACAGCCGCTGGGGCACGTGCGTGTACGCGGCCGACCGCTACGCCCACGACTGGGACGGCGACTCGCTGCCCGCCGGCACCTACTACTACCTGCTGCGCGTGCCCGACTGCCCCGCCGTGGTGAAGGGCTGGGTGGAACTGGTGCGGTAATCAGAAGTGCGGAAACACAGCAAAACCGGGTCATGCTCACCTGGCGGCCATGTGGGGTAGCATCCCTACCGCTTCGTTGCTAACGCCTTACTTGCTGCGCCCCGCGCGATGCTACCCCACATGGCCGCCAGATGGGCATGACTCGCCTTTCTACTCTATCACCCAACATGAAGATTAGATAAATTACTGTCAGCTAGCATTTTTAATAACCCCATTCGCCCAACTTATCGGCTTAGTGGTCGTATTGCGGCTCACTGCGGCGGCGCTTTTTACCAGTTCCCGGCGCAGTTTTTTTGCTGCTCCCGCTCCTTTTCACCCCCAATGGCTGACTCCACTTCGCCGCCCCCCGGCAAGCCGCTGGTGTATGCGCATTTGGGCGACCTGCACATCACCGACGCCAAAGCCGGCCACTACCGCGATTTCCTCTCGATGCTGGTGCAGCTGGAAGTGGAAGGCGCGGGCCTGCTCGATTTTGCGTACCTGCCCGGCGACGTGGCCGACAACGGCCTGCCCGCCCAATACCGCCTGGTAGCGGCGGCGCTGCGGCTGCTGAGCGCGCCGGTGCACGTTATCACCGGCGACCACGACAGGGAGCCCGGCAGCCTAGCCAATTTTTATGCCCTGCCCGCCGCCGCGCCCTTGCCCAAGGCCGTGGCCGTGCGGGGCGTGCAGTGCCTGTTTCTGGACGTGTGCGGCCCCGGCGCGGGCGGGCCTGATTTTCGGCTGGGCGCCGCGCAGCTGGCCTGGCTGCGCGAGCAGTTGAGCCAGGTGCCAACGGGCACCGAAATCGCGCTTTTTATGCACGCCTACCCCGCCGACCTGCGCGATACTCCTGAGCAACAAGCCCTAACGGCACTACTGACCCAGCACCGCGTGGCGCTCGTGGACATGGGCCACACCCACTACAACGAGCTGGCCAACGACGGCACCACCATCTACGCGGCCACCCGCTCGACCGGCCAGATTGAGGAAGGGCCGGTGGGCTACTCGCTCATTAGCCTCGACCAGGGCGTAGTAAGCTGGCGCTTCAAGCCGCTGGAGGGCAGCTTTCCCTTTGTACTCATCACCGCCCCGGCCGACTACCGCCTGCTGCGCCACGCCGGCCAGGCCATAGCCGGGCAGTTCGTCGTTCGGGCGGTGGTGTTCGGGGCCAATGAGCTAGCCGAGGTAGTCTGCTGGCTCGGCGACGATGGCCCGCGCTTACCCATGCAGCGCGACGCCCACGACGTATGGCAGGCCACGGCCACTTGCCCGGCCGGGACCGGCCAGCACCTGCCCCTCACCGTAGAGGCCCGCGATGCCACCGGCCGCCCCGGCCGCCACCGGCTGCTACTGGCCCTGGCGCCCTACCCGCCGCCGGTCCGGCCGGGCGCGGGTAGCGACGCGGCCAGCATCGGCGCGTGGGAGGAAAACGGCATTTTGGGCACGCAGCTCGGGCCCAACCGCAACGCCCGGCCGCTGAAGCCCAACTCGTAGGACAGAAACCTGCCAACATGAAACTGTCATGCTGAGCGCAGCGAAGCATCTCTGCTGCTTCATTGAGCAGTACGCATGAAGCGGTAGAGATGCTTCGCTACGCTCAGCATGACCGAATTAAATAACCAACCCAGAACATTCTACTAAATCTAAATGCCAACCAGCCTCCTCCTAATCTGGCTTATCTCAACGCTTTCCATCGCCTTGGTTATCCTGCGCCCCTTCAAGATGCCCGAGTTTGTGTGGGCCGTGGGCGGGGCCGTGCTGCTGCTGCTACTGCGGCTCCTCACCCCGGCCGAAGGCCTGGCGGGCGTGGCCAAGGGCCTCGACGTGTATTTGTTTTTGACGGGCATGATGCTGCTGGCCGAGGTGGCCCGCGAAGAAAAGCTCTTCGACTGGCTGGCGGCCCACGCCACGCGGCTGGCCCAGGGGTCGGCGCAGCGGCTGTTTTTGCTGATTTACCTGGTAGGCGTGGTCGTCACCACGTTTCTTTCCAACGATGCCACGGCCGTGGTGCTCACGCCCGCCGTGGCGGCGGCCGTGAAGGCGGCGAAGGTCAAAAACCCGCTGCCCTACCTCCTTATCTGCGCATTCATTGCCAACGCGGCCTCGTTTGTGCTGCCCATCTCCAACCCGGCCAACCTCGTCATTTACGGCGCGCACATGCCGCCGCTGCTCGAGTGGCTGCCGCGCTACCTGCTGCCGGCGGCCGTGGCCATCGGGGCTACCTACTTCCTTTTGCGCTACACGCAGCGCGATGAGCTAAGCCAAGACATTGAGAAAGACATCAAAATCCCGACTCTGGAGCGTGGCGGCAAGGTCGCGCTGGGGGGCATTGCGGGCACGGCGGTAGCGCTGCTGGCAGCCTCGGCTCTCGACCGGCCGCTGGGCCTACCCACGGCCGTGACGGGGGTATTCACCACGGCCATTGTGCTGCTCATCGTGCGCAAAAGCCCGCTCGTCGTTATCCGCAGCGTGTCGTGGGCGGTGCTGCCGCTGGTGGCCGGCTTGTTTGTACTGGTCGAGGGGCTCAATAAAACGGGGATTACGCAGTGGCTGAGTTCCTTGCTCACGCGCGGGGCCGCCGAGTCGGCCACCGGCACCACCTGGGCGAGCGGCGTGGGCGTGGCCCTGCTTTGCAATGTGCTGAACAACCTACCAGCCGGCCTTATCACGGGCAACGTGCTGCAAACGGCCCACGTGTCGGAGCCCATCAAAAGCGCCATGCTCATCGGCATCGACCTCGGCCCCAATTTGTCGGTAACGGGCTCGCTGGCCACCATTCTGTGGCTGGTGGCGCTGCGGCGCGAAAACCTCACGGTCAGCGCCTGGCAGTTTCTCAAGCTCGGCGCGCTGGTCATGACCGTGCCGCTGCTGCTGGCCATCGGGTCGCTGTTTTTGGTAAGTCATTGAACTACCTCGTCATGCTTCACTGCGCGCTGCATGACAAACGACGTTTTCTCCACCTCTCCAACTCCCTTTCCCATGCAACTCAACGCCGCTTACATCTATCCCCTGCTCCTCGTGGCCGGCGCGCTCCAGGCCTGGGGGCCGCCCATGAATGGCGCCTTGCAGAAGTCGCTTACCAATCCCTGGCTGGCCAGCCTGGTATCGTTTCTGCCCATTATCGCGCTGTTGTGCTGCATGTTCTTATGCATGCCCAAGCCGCTACCTACTACGGATGGCGTGCTGGCCATGCCCTGGTGGGCGCCGCTGGGTGGGCTGGTGGGGGCCGTGGCCGTAGTGGCCGGGCTGATTTTCGTAAACAAGGTGGGCGCGGGCGCTTTCGCCGGCCTCACTATTTCGGCCAACCTGCTCATGTCGGTGCTGATTGACAAATACGGCTGGTTTGGCGCGCAGGTGCATGCCCTCACCCCCGGCCGCCTGGCCGGCTGCGCCCTGTTGATTATCGGCATTATCCTAATTTCCAGGTCTTAACTCTTAACTTTCGGGGGTACGGCCGTGCGCAGCCGGCCGCGCCCTACCGTGTGCACGCGGGCCAGGGCGGCGGGGGCTACGCGCGCCCCGGCCTCCAGCACCAGCTCGCCAGCCACCGTGATGCTGGTGCCGGGCGGCAGCTCCAGCACGCCGCCCTTGCGCACCGTCAGACGCGCCTCGGGGTCGATGCGCAGGGTCGGCTCCGTACCCGCTTGCTCACGCAAAACCAACGCGCTACCCGCCCCGACAACCACGCGACTGGCGCGGCCCAGCCTCAGCCCAGCGGGTAGCAGGTAGCGGCAGCCGGGGGCCAGCAGCTGCAAGCTACTTTGCGTCGCCACCACGGCCGAGCCCGGCACCCCGGCACGGCCCAGCACGATATCGCGCGTTAGCGAGTCGGCCCGGTGCGGGCCGTTGGCAAACGTGATATTGCCGCTGAATACTACGCCCGCCAGTTGGTCGGTGCCGCCCAGCGGCGGCTCCGCGTTATCCAGCTCGAAGGTGCAGTCTTGCAGCCGGAAGCGGCTGGTAGTATCGGCGGCGGCGGGCACGGCCAGCAGCAAGTAATTGCGGGTGCCCACGAAGCGGCAATTGGTGAAGCGCATGGCCCGCGCCTCTTGGTTGGAATACACCAGGTGCTGCCCGTAGGCGGGCTCGCCGCGATACGGGCGGTCCTCGAAGGTGCAGCCCACGAAGCGCGTGGGGTAGCCGGCCCAGGCGCAGCCCATCACAAACGCGCCGTAAAGACGGCAATTCTCAAATAAAAAATCGGTTTGCCGCACCCAGGCCGACCAGTTGCTGACGCCCCAGAGCAGGCAGTCGCGCAGCACGATATTTTTGGTGGTGGGCGGGCCGTTGCCGTAGCGGTCGGACACCAGCGCCTGGCCGGCATTATCGACCAGGCGGCAGCGCTCCAAGCGCACGTTGGCGGCGTAGCCGCCTTCGGGCTCGATGTCGATGCCCGCGCCGGGGTTGGAATAGAGCGGCCGGCCCAGGGCTGGAATGACGACCCGCCCGGTGTGGCTGAAGCTGCAATTGGTGGCCCGCAGCCCATTCACACCCGTGATGGACAGGCCCTGCCGGCCGTTGTAGTCGAAGCGCGAGTTTTCGAGCAGTATTTCTTCCTGCGCGGGGTCATCCACACTCTTGGCCAGGCGATTAAGCACCTGCACGCCATCGCGCCCGTAGTGATGCACGGCCAGCTGCCGCAGCCGGATGCGACGCGAGTTATCCACAAAAATGCCATCAAACGGCAGCTGAATGCCCGTGTCGCCCCAGTGGCCGCCCACCACGAGGTGCGGGCTGTTGCCGTTGAGGCGCAGGTTGGCTATTTCTACATTGTCGCAGTTTTGCAGGTTGATGGTAGTGCCGCCGTGCAGGGCATAGCCGTTGGCGGTGAAAAAGGCCGTCGGGCCTTCGTAGGGCAGGTGCGTGGCAGGGTCGAAGGTGCCGTAGTAGAGGCCGTCGGCGTAGCGGATTTCGGTGGTGGCGCTGTCGGCCCCGGCTATGCTGAGGTTGCGGCAGCCTCGCAGGGCCAGCACGTCGGGCACGGTGGCGGGGCCGGGCTGGCCCACCAGGTAGGT
>Ga0182232_1000381_pt1 | contig 11327 bp, 11 predicted proteins | sample G6R1MG_30_FD_155484 | JGI IMG/M metagenome (GOLD analysis project Ga0182232, IMG submission 155484) | Phyllosphere microbial comminities from miscanthus, Michigan, USA - G6R3_NF_07NOV2016_LD2 MG | ecosystem: Host-associated > Plants > Phyllosphere > Phylloplane/Leaf | place: USA: Michigan... | reverse complement strand
CCTTGCTCACGGCCGAGGGCGCGCTGCACCTGGGCACCCCCGAAGACCTGGTACTCGATGGCACCTTTGCCGCCGCCTTTGCCCGCGAGGGACTGGCCTTCGATGCCACTACCGGTACCTTCCCGCTGCACGCGGCCCGGGGCCCGGCCGTGCGGCTGGTGGGCGCGGGCCCGGCCGCTCTCTGGACGGGCCGCGCCCTGGCCCGCGCCGGCTACACGGTGGTCCCCGGCCCCGAAGCCCTGGCCGAGCTGACGGTAAGCGGTGCTACTGCGCAGTATCACTGGCTGCTGCAAGGGGCCGGGCCGCCGCGCACCGGCACCACCGTGGCCACGCTGCTGGCCGCCCTGCGGGCGCAGCTGCCGGCCTAGCCCAGTATCGCCTTTCGGCCTCCGCGCCCCTCTGCGGGCTCTTCCGCGCCTTCCGCGGTGAAAACCCCGCCTGTCCCGCTCACCCGCCTGCCCCCGGTCGCCCTTCGCCCCAGGGCAGCAACGCGGCACTAACAGCTTACTACCCACGGCGGGAAACTTGCCCCCACGGCCGATAGCTTATCGGCACTGGCCGACAACGTATCAGCCAGTGCCAACGAGCGTTCAGGCTTTGCCTGGAAGGAAATAACCGGCTGCCGGGCAGGCTCGACGTTGCCCCCGGTGGGCGGGCAGGCAGCGGGCAGGCGCGTTTGCCCGTATGGGAGGGCGGCGGGGCGGCTACTTATCTCCCCGGCCCGTGTCCGGCTTATGACCTCAGTGCCTACTTCTGCGAGTATGCTTTCCAAAACTAATTTTACGCAGCGGGTGCTCATCGTAGTGAGTATCACGCTGCTGGCGCTGCTGGTAATGGCGGGGGCGGGGCTGGCGTTCAGCGTGCTCCTGCGGGTGCTGGCGGCGCTGCTCATTGCGCTGCCGCTACGGGCGGTGGGCGACTGGCTGCACCGCCGCACCGGCATGAGCACGGGGCTGGGCCTGCTACTGACCACGCTGGTAGTGCTGGCCTCGCTGGTGGCGATGTTCTGGCTGTTTTCGGCCCGCATCGGCGAGCAGGTGCAGAACTTGCAGGTGCAGCTGCCCATCGCGGTGCAAGACGTGCAGGCCCGCATCGAGGCCACCGAGTGGGGGCAGTGGCTGGCCCGCGAAAACGTGACCTACAGCAAGATGGTGGGCGGCTCGTCGGAGTGGGTCACGCGGGCTACGGGCATTTTCTCGACCTCGCTCAGCCTCGTGGCCGATGGCTACGTCATCACCTTCCTGGCCGTGTTCCTGATGCTGCAGCCCAAAACCTACCGCGCCGGGCTGGTGATGTTGGTGCCCACGGCCGGTCGCCAGCGCGCCCACGAGGTGCTCGACTGCATCAGCAGCACGCTGGTGAAGTGGGTACTGGGCCGGCTGGTCTCGATGCTGTTCGTGGGTGTGTTTACCTGGCTGGGCCTCACCTTCATGGGCATGCAGATGGGCGCGGTTTTGGGTTTGTTTGCGGGGTTGGTCACGTTCATTCCCAACATCGGCCCCATCGTATCGATGGTGCCGGCCGTGCTACTGGCCTTTGTGTACGGCGGGCCGCAGCAAGCGCTCTATGTAGTAGGGCTTTACCTGGTGGTGCAAACGCTGGAAAGCGCCGCCGTGTCGCCGGTGGTGCAGCAGCGCCTCATCCAGATGCCGCCCGCGCTCATCCTCATCGGGCAATTAATAATCGGGGCGTTTACCGGGCTTTTGGGCCTCACGCTGGCCACGCCCATTATCGCCATCATCATTGTGGTAGTGAAGATGTTGTACGTGCAGGACGTGCTCGGCGACGAGGAAGTGAAGGTGTAAGCTATCGCCATTGCCGACCAGCCGCGCCCCGGCGAGTTGCCGCCCAAGCGACTTGCCGGGGCGCTGCTTTTGCTTCTTGATTTCTAAACAAACGATTGTTTGTGTTTATTTGTAGTACCAATGCGGCTCGCCGCCATTGGCCCGCCTCTTTTTCTTCTCCCACCCGCCATGCCTGCCAAGCCCACCGCTACGCCCGCGCCCGTCGCGGCCGCCCTGCCCGCTGCCGGCGCGGCGCGGGCAATTAAGAAGCGCCAGCCGCACAAGCGCCAGCTGATTCTGGATGAGGCGGCGCACCTTTTCAAGGAGCGGGGTTTTGGCAACTCTTCCATGCGCGACCTCGGGGCGCGGGTGGGCCTCGACGCGGCCAGCATGTACAACCACATCCGCTCGAAGGACGAGATTTTGGACACCATCTGTTTCCAAGTATCGAACACGTACATCGCGCAGCTGCTGGAGGTAGAGCAAATGGCCGGCCCGTATCTCGAAAAGATAACCGAGCTGCTACGCCGCCACGTGCGCCTGATGACCACGAGTGGCGCCGCCGTATCGGTGGCCAACAACGAGTGGAAAGCCCTGACCGAGCCGCGCCTGACTGAGTTTAAAGAAGCCCGCAAGCGCTACGAAAAAGGCTTCGCGGCGCTGATTGAACAAGGCATCGCGGCCGGCGAGTTGCAGCCCGTGAACGTATCGGTGGCCTTGTTTACGCTGCTTTCGGCCGTGCGCTGGGTCGAGCTGTGGTACCGGCCGGGCCGCAGCCTGTCGGCCGCCGAGCTGGAGGCCGACCTCATCACCATGCTCCTCGACGGGCTGAAAAAACCTACCGCATGAGCCGCTTTCACAAGTTAAAAGTCAAGCACATTGCCCGCGAAACGCCCGACTGCGTGCGCGTGACGCTCGACGTGCCCGCCAACCTGCGCGAGGCGTTCCGCTTCACGCAGGGGCAGTATCTCACCTTCCGGCACGTGCACAACGGCGAGGAACTGCGCCGCTCGTACTCCATTTGCAGCAGTCCGCTCGACAATGAGTGGCAGGTAGCCATTAAAAAAGTGCCCGAAGGGCGCTTTTCGGGCCTGGCCGTGGACAGCCTGCGCGCCGGCGAGGAGCTGGAGGTAATGCCGCCCGCTGGCCATTTTCACACCGCGCTGCACCCCGCGCAGGCCAAGCACTACGTGGCCTTCGCGGCGGGCAGCGGCATCACGCCCATTTTCAGCATCGTGAAAACGGTGCTGCTGACCGAGCCCGGCAGCCGAGTGACGCTGGTATACGGCAACCGCGGCCGCAATTCCATCATCTTCAAAGAAGCCCTGGAGGCGCTCAAAAACAAGTTCTTACACCGCCTAAGCGTGTACCACGTGCTGAGCCGCGAGCAGGGCGACGCCGACCTGCTTTTCGGCCGTATCGACGAGCAAAAGGCCCGGCAGTTTCTCGAAAAAGTAGTGCCCGCCAGCCAGATTGACGAGTGCTTTCTCTGCGGTCCCGAAGACATGGTAACCGGCGTGCGCACGGCCCTAACCAGCGCCGGGGTAGCCCCCGAGAAGATTCACTTCGAGCTGTTTGGCTCGGCCAACGCGGGCAAGGCCGGCGCGGCCCAAGCCAAAAAGCCGCCCCTGGGCGAAGACGATAAAAAGAGCCTGGTAACGCTGAAACTCGACGGCGGCACGCGCTTGCTGGAAATGTCGTACTACGGCAATACCATCCTCGACGCGGCGCTCGAAAGCGGCATCGACGCGCCGTATTCGTGCAAAAACGGTATGTGCAGCACCTGCCTCGCCCGCGTCACCAACGGCCGCGTGGAGATGGACGTAAACTACTCGCTCTCTGCCGATGAGGTGGCGCGGGGCTACGTGCTCACCTGCCAGGCCCGGCCGGTGACGGAGGTAGTAACGGTGGATTTTGACCAGTAGGATAGTGAAGAAAAACGTTGGTCATGCTGAGCGCAGCGCAGCGAAATCGAAGCATCTCTACTGCTTCGTTGCTGGCACTAAGAGTTAATTCACCGGTAGAGATGCTTCGACTCCGCTGCGCTGCGCTCAGCATGACCAACGTTTTACAAAAAACATATTAACTAATAACCAGTATGGAAACGCTAGAGAAGCCCGCCCTCACGCAGGAAGAACAGTTTCAGGCCCGCATCGACGCCGATGTGCGCATCGAGCCCAAAGACTGGATGCCCGACGCCTACCGCAAAACTCTGATTCGGCAGATTTCGCAGCACGCGCACTCCGAGCTGGTGGGGATGCTGCCCGAGGGCAACTGGATAACCCGTGCCCCGTCGCTCAAGCGCAAGTCCATTCTGCTCTCGAAGGTGCAGGACGAAGCCGGCCACGGCCTCTACCTCTACAGCGCCGCCGAAACCCTGGGTACCAGCCGCGACCAGATGCTGGCCGACCTGCACTCGGGCAAGGCCAAGTACAGCAGCATCTTCAACTACCCCACGCTCAGCTGGGCCGACATGGGCTGCGTGGGCTGGCTGGTCGATGGCGCCGCCATCCTCAACCAGGTGCCGCTGTGCCGCACCAGCTACGGGCCGTATGCGCGGGCCATGGTGCGGGTGTGCAAGGAGGAAAGCTTCCACCAGCGCCAGGGCTTCGAGGTGATGCAGACGCTGTGCGAAGGCGCTGAGAGTCAGAAGGCAATGGCCCAGGAAGCGCTCAACCGCTGGTGGTGGCCCACGCTGATGATGTTTGGCCCCAAAGACTCGGAATCGCCCAACACCGAGCAGAGCATGAAGTGGCGCATCAAGCGCTTCACCAACGACGAGCTGCGCCAAAAATTTGTGGACATGATGGTGCCGCAGGCCGAGTTTTTGGGCCTCACCGTGCCCGACGAAAAGCTGCGCTGGAACGAGGAGCGCCAGGCCTACGACTTTGGCGAGGTGAATTGGGAAGAGTTCTGGCAGGTAGTCAAAGGCAACGGTCTCTGCAACGCCGACCGCCTGCAAGCCCGCGTGCAAGCGCACGAAGAGGGCGCCTGGGTGCGCGAGGCGGCCAACGCCCACGCCGCGAAGCGGCGGGCGCGGGCGGCAGTAGCGGCAGCCTGATTAAGTGATACTATTTGTCATGCTGAGCGCAGCGCAGCGGAGTCGAAGCATCTCTACCGTTTCGTTGCTGGCGTCAGGAGTTAGTTCACCGGTAGAGATGCTTCGACTCCGCTGCGCTGCGCTCAGCATGACAATGCTTGAACAAGCAATAAATACAACAATGAACCAGTCCGAATGGCCTCTTTGGGAGGTCTTTATCCGCAGCAAGCAAGGCCTCGACCACAAGCACGTAGGTAGCCTGCACGCCGCCGATGCCACGATGGCCATCCAAAACGCCCGCGACGTGTACACGCGCCGCCTCGAAGGCGTGAGCATCTGGGTGGTCGAGTCCACGCACATCCACGCCTCCAACCCCGACGATGCCGAAGCTTTCTTCGACCCGGCGGCCGACAAAGTGTACCGGCACCCCACGTTTTACGACGTGCCGGATTCCATTAAACACATGTAATGCTGCCCGTTATGCAAGCTTCTCCCGCCGAATCTGCCGCTCTGGCCGCTTACCCCGCCGCGGTGCGGCAGCAGCTGTTTCAGTACGTGCTGCAACTGGCCGATACCAGCCTTATCCTGGGTCACCGCCTCAGCGAGTGGTGCGGCCACGGCCCCATCCTGGAGCAGGATTTGGCCATGGCCAACATCGCGCTCGACCTGCTGGGCGAAACCCGCAGCCTCTACCAGTACGCCGCCGAGCTAGAGGGCCAGGGCCGCACCGAAGACGACCTGGCCTACCTACGCGCCGCCGTGGAGTACCGCAACCCGCTGCTGGTGGAGCAGCCCAACGGCGACTTTGCGGCCACCATCGTGCGGCAGTTTCTGTTCGATAATTTCCACTATCCCTTTCTGCAACAGCTCAAAAGCAGCCCCGACGAGCGCCTGGCCGGTATTGCCGAAAAGGCGGTGAAGGAAGCGGCCTACCACCTCAAATGGAGTTCGGAGTGGGTAATCCGCCTCGGCGATGGCACGCCCGAAAGCCGGCTGCGCGTGGAGAAAGCCATTGCCAGCCTCTGGCGCTACGCCGCCGAACTGACCACGCCCACCGCCACCGAAAAGGCGTTGCAGGCGGCGGGCCTTATCCCCGACTACGCCGCATTGCAGCCGGCAATGGCCGCTCATTTGGCGCATGTGCTGCAAGAAGCCACGCTGCCCACCCCTCCGGCCGCCACCTTCGCGCTGGCCGGCGGTAAGGAAGGCCGCCACAGCGAGCACCTAGGGTACATCCTCACCGAGTTGCAATACGTGCAGCGCGCCTACCCCGGCCTGACGTGGTAGGGATGATTGTCATTGCGAGCGCAGCGAAGCAATCGCACCCGAGCGGCGCGGCTGAACAGGTGCGATTGCTTCGCTGCGCTCGCAATGACAGAAAGAAATGATGATGGAAAAGCTAACCGCTAACAGCCAACCGCTAACAGCTGAAAAAATCTGGGAACTGCTCGACGAAGTGCTCGACCCCGAAGTGCCGGTACTCAGCATCCTGGACCTGGGCATCGTGCGCGGCGTGCGGGTGGCGGGCGAGCAAGTGACGGTGGACATCACGCCCACGTACTCGGGCTGCCCGGCCATGAACACCATCGCCACCGACATCCGGCTGCGGCTGCTGGCTGAGGGCATTCCCAACGTGACGATTCGCAACCAGCTCAGCCCGGCCTGGACGACCGATTGGATGACCCCGGCCGGCCGCCAGAAGCTCGAAGCCTACGGCATCGCGCCGCCCGTCGATGGCACCGCGACGGGCCACCTGCTCAACCTGTTTGGGCAGGATACGGCCGTGCGCTGCCCTCATTGCAAGTCGGATAACACGCGCTTGGTCAGTCAGTTCGGCTCTACCGCCTGCAAGGCGTCGTACCAGTGCAACGACTGCTACGAGCCGTTCGATTACTTTAAGTGCCACTAGCCAGCGGCCCCCCACTATTCTTTCCCATGTCCGATTCCCAGTCCCTGCTTTTCTCCCTCGCCGACGGCGTTGCCACGCTGACCTTCAACCGGCCCGCCGTCTTCAACAGCATCAACCGCGAGGTGGCCCTGGCTATGCAAGCGCACCTGCGCGCCTGCCAGGCCGATGCCAGCGTGCGCGCCGTGGTGCTCACGGGCACCGGCCGCGCCTTCTGCGCCGGCCAGGACCTGGCCGAAATAACCGGCCCCAATGCCCCCGACGTGGCCGAAATAGTAGAAAAGCTCTACAACCCCATCGTGCTGCTCATCCGCGAGCTCGACAAGCCGGTAATAGCGGCCGTGAATGGGGTAGCGGCCGGCGCGGGCGCCAATTTGGCCCTGGCCTGCGATATTGTAGTAGCCAAGGAATCAGCCTCATTCATTCAAGCATTTAGTAAGATAGGCCTGGTGCCCGACAGCGGCGGCACGTACTTTCTGCCCCGCCTCGTGGGCATGCAGCGCGCCAGCGCCCTCATGCTGCTCGGCGACAAAGTGAGTGCCGCCGAGGCCGTGCAGATGGGCATGATTTACCGGGTTTTTGCCGATGAAGCTTTCGAGCAGGAAGTAGCCGCGCTGGCCCGCAGGCTGGCCGCCATGCCCACCAAAGGCCTGGCCTACACCAAACACCTGCTCAACAGCACCTTCGGCAACGACGTAGCCCAGCAGCTACGCGCCGAGGGCGATTACCAGCTGCGTGCCGGCCACACCGCCGACTATCGCGAGGGCGTGGCCGCCTTCATGGAGAAGCGCCAGCCCACCTTCACCGGCCAGTAAAAGTGTAGAACGGAGTGGTACTCCGTTCCGCGCCAGGGCAGTTCAACGATGAACGGAGTGCCACTCCGTTCTACACTTCTACCAACCCATTAAAATGATAATTATCGGCATCGTCGGCAGCGGGGCAATGGGCGCGGGCATCGCGCAAGTGGTGGCCACGGCCGGCCACCCCGTGCGCCTGCTCGACCAAAACGCGGCGGCCCTCAAAAAAGCCACCGCCAGCATCGCCGCTAGCCTACGCCGACTGGCCGAGAAAGGCAAGCTGACCCCTGAGGCCGCCGAGGCCGCCGTGGCCCGCCTGCACCCCACCGAAACGATGGCCGATTTTGCCGATTGCGGCTTGATTATCGAAGCCATTGTGGAAGACCTAGGGGTGAAGCAGCAGGTTTTCAAAGGAGTAGAGGCCATCGTGTCGGCCGACTGCCTATTGGCAAGCAATACCTCGTCGCTGTCGATTACGGCCATCGCGGCGGCGTGCCAGCGGCCCGAGCGCTTCGTGGGCATCCATTTTTTCAACCCGGCCCCGCTCATGCAGTTGGTCGAAGTAATTCCGGCAGTGCAAACCCGCGCCGGGCTGGCCGAGGAGGTAAAAGCGCTGGTAGCCAGTTGGGGCAAGCGCCCGGTGCTAACCCAGGACACGCCCGGCTTTATCGTGAACCGCGTGGCGCGGCCGTTCTACGGCGAGGCCATCCGGATTTTGGAGGAAGGCATTGCCGCCGCCGCCACCATCGACTGGGCCCTGACCGAGCTGGGCGGCTTCCGCATGGGGCCGTTTGCGCTCATGGATTTTATCGGCCACGACGTGAATTATCGCGTCACCGAATCGGTGTTCGCGGCCTTTTTCTACGACCCGCGCTACCGGCCGTCCTTCACCCAAAAGCGCCTCTTTGAGGCCGGCTACCTGGGGCGCAAAACCGGCCGTGGCTTCTACGACTACGCGCCCGGTGCGGTGCCGCCCGCGCCGACCAAGGATGAAGCGCTGGGCTACGTCATTTTGCACCGTATTTTGGCCATGCTCATCAACGAGGCCGCCGAGGCGCTGTACCTGCGCGTGGCCTCGGCCCAGGACCTGGAACTGGCCATGACTACTGGCGTCAACTACCCCAAAGGCCTGCTGGCCTGGGCCGACGAGCTAGGCCCGCTGCAAGTGCTGGCCACCCTCGACGGCCTCTACGCCGAGTACCACGACGACCGCTACCGCGCCAGCCCGCTGCTGCGGCGGCTGGCCCGCGACCACCAGTTTTGTCTCCAGCATGAGCCCGCTGCCACCCGCCAATAACCCGCCGGCCGAGGCCGTGAAAGACCTGATGCTGCGGCACGATGCCTTCAGCCAATTGCTTGGCTTGAAAGTAGAAGAAGTCGGCGCTGGTTACTGCCGCCTGCGCTTCGTGGTGCGGCCCGATATGCTCAACGGCTTTGGTGCGCTGCACGGCGGGGCCTTGTTTGCGGCGGCCGATACGGCATTTGCCCTGGCCTGCAACAGCCACGGCCGCCAGAGCGTGGGCCTCACCGCCACCGTCGATTACCTCGAAGCCGGCCAGCTTGGCGATGTGCTCACCGTGGAGGCGCGTGAGGAAAGCCTCCGGCACAAAATCGGCGTGTATCAGGTGCGGGCAGTCAACCAAAATGGCGTGCTACTGGCTTTGTTCAAGGGCACGGCCTATCGCACCAGCAATGAGCTTTTGTAATTGTCATGCTGAGCGTAGCGCAGCGGAGTCGAAGCATCTCTACCGGTGAACTAGCTCCTAACGCTAGCAACGAAGCAGTAGAGATGCTTCGACTCCGCTACGCTGCGCTCAGCATGACAGACAATTTTACTTGATAAAAAATGACCCCAGCCTATATCATCGACGGCATCCGCACGCCCATCGGCAATTTTGGTGGCACGCTCGCCACCGTGCGCCCCGACGACCTGGCCGCCCACACCATCCGCGAGCTGCTGCGCCGCAACCCCGGTGCCGACCCCGCCGCCGTGGCCGACGTGCTGCTGGGCTGCGCCAACCAGGCCGGCGAAGACAACCGCAACGTGGCCCGCATGGCTGCGCTGCTGGCCGGCCTGCCGCACAGCGTGCCCGGCGAAACGGTGAACCGCCTTTGTGCCAGCGGCTTATCGGCGGGCATCGCGGCGGCCCGCGCCATTCAGAGCGGCGACGGCGACCTGTTTGTGGCGGGCGGGGTCGAGAATATGACCCGCGCGCCGTTCGTGCTATCGAAGCCCTCGAAGGCTTTCGGTACCGACTCGCAGATGCACGATTCGAGCTTCGGCTGGCGCTTCATCAACCCCGCGATGCAAGCCCAGTACGGCACCGACGCCATGGGCGAAACCGCCGAAAACCTGGTCGACCAGTACGGCATCAGCCGCGCCGACCAGGACGCCTTCGCCCTGGCCTCGCAGCAAAAAGCCGCCGCCGCGCAGCGGCGCGGCCGGCTGGCCCAGGAAATCGCGCCCGTGCCCATTCCGCAGCGCAAAGGCGAGCCCATGCTGTTCGCCGAAGACGAGTTTTTGAAGCCCGCTACCACGCTCGACGGTCTGGCCGGCCTGCGCCCCGCCTTCCGCAAAACCGGTACCGTAACGGCCGGCAACGCCTCGGGCCTCAACGACGGGGCCGCCGCTTTGCTGCTAGCTTCGGAAACCGGTATCAAGCAGCACAACCTTACGCCCAAAGCCCGCCTCGTGAGCATGGGCGTGGCGGGCGTCGAGCCGCGTATCATGGGCATCGGGCCGGTGCCGGCCACCCAGCAAGCGCTTAGAAAAGCCGGCCTCACGCTGAACGATATTGACATCATCGAGCTAAACGAAGCCTTCGCCGCGCAGTCGCTGGCCTGCATCCGCGCTCTCGGCCTGGCCGATGATGACCCGCGCATCAACCCCAATGGCGGCGCCATTGCCCTGGGCCACCCGCTCGGCATGAGCGGCGCCCGCCTGCTGAACACGGCCGCGTTGGAGCTGCACGAGCAGCAAAAGCGCTACGCACTCGTGACGATGTGCATCGGCGTGGGGCAGGGCTACGCGGTGATTATCGAGCGCGTGTAAAAGTCTGGGCTGTTAGCTACTGGCTGCTAGCTGTTGGCTTTTTTTGTGATAGTCGTTCTACTTTCTTTCCTTATTCCCACCCCTAAAAAGCTAGCAGCCAGCAGCTGACAGCCAATAGCTTAAAATATGACTACTCTCGAAAACTACACCCTCGGCCGCTGGGCCGCCGGTGCCGCCGACCCGCACGAGTTGCTCGATGCCAGCACCGGCGAAGTCATTGCGCTGGCCAATACCGAAGGCTTCGACTTTGCCGAAATCCTGGCTTACGGCCGCCGCGTGGGCAACCCCGCGCTGCGCAAAATGACCTTCCACGAGCGCGGGCGCATGCTCAAGGCACTGGCTTTTCACTTGCAGGAGAAGAAGGAGATTTTCTATGAGTTGAGCTACCGCTCGGGCGCAACGCGGGCCGACTCGTGGATTGATATTGAGGGCGGTATCGGCAATTTGTTTGCTAATGCCTCGCTGCGGCGCAAGTTTCCTGACAAGCCGTTTTACGTGGAGGGCGAGCCGGTGGGGCTCAGCAAGGGTGGCACCTTCATGGCGCAGCACCTGCTGGTGCCCCGCGAGGGGGTGGCCGTGCACATCAACGCCTACAACTTCCCCATTTGGGGTATGCTCGAAAAAATCGCGGTGAACCTGCTGGCCGGGATGCCCGCCGTGGTGAAGCCCGCCGTGCCCAGCGCCTACCTCACCGAGGCCGTAGTGCGCGAGATTATCGCCAGCGGTATCCTGCCCGAGGGCGCGTTGC
>Ga0182232_1000380_pt1 | contig 11340 bp, 9 predicted proteins | sample G6R1MG_30_FD_155484 | JGI IMG/M metagenome (GOLD analysis project Ga0182232, IMG submission 155484) | Phyllosphere microbial comminities from miscanthus, Michigan, USA - G6R3_NF_07NOV2016_LD2 MG | ecosystem: Host-associated > Plants > Phyllosphere > Phylloplane/Leaf | place: USA: Michigan... | reverse complement strand
GAAGAGCTGGTTAAATAATTGCCGGGCACTCGGTAGCCATGCGTAAGCGAGCCCAGGTGAACCAGATTAGGCAGGGGCACTACATCGCGCTGTGCCCAGCGAACAGCCAAAGGTTTAATACTATTTTTTATTAAATTCATCACGTAGTTATAAGTAAATTTTTACTTCGGTAATTACAATCTACTAAGCCATTCTTAACTGATTATAGCTTTAGAAAACAGTATGGCTACTGTTAATGCACAATAATACTTATCGTTTGGGGTATCTACCGCGCAGCGCCCGCCCTCTATTTATTCCGGCGCATGACAATTCGTAGCTAAAAAAGTGTTTCCCTAGTTTTAGCGGCAGTCATTGCTGCCAGCGGCCTTTGGCCAAGCAAAAGCCGGATAGGGCGGGTTTTAGTCGCAGCGACTAAAACCCGCCCTATCCGGCTTCTATACATTTTGCTTCTACTGCCAGGGGTGGCTACGCGGTGGCAGCCGGCCCGGCGCAGGCGCTAGCTTTTCTTTTCGGCTACCGGAAATTTATCCAGAATGTCCTTGGCGTTTTTGCTAAACTCGCTGCCGAGGCGGGCGGGGTCATCGACCGGGTCGGCGAGCGAGCCGCGCCAAATCAGGTTGTTGCTGCGGCGGTCGATAAAGTCGATAATCAGGGTACCTTCGTTGTACTGCACCGTGCGCGGCGCGCTGTAGTAGGCCGGCGTGTACCAGGCCCCGTAGTTGATGGGCAGGTAGGCGCCGCGGTAGCCCACGGCGTAGGGGTAGGCGTAGCCGGGGCCGCCGTAGGTGTCGTACACGGTGCGCTCGGCCTTTTCCACGTAGGTGTGTGTAGTTACGAGCAGGTCGGGGCTGGCTTCTACCTGGCGCAGGCCGCGCTTGCTAAGCTCGCTGGCGATGGCCTGCTTGATGCGGTCTTGCGCGATGGGGCTATTCAGCAAGGGGTTGCGGGTGCCGTCGGTTTTCACCTCCGTATCAGCAAAGTCGAAGGTGCGGTAGCGGCTAAAGTTAACGTTGGAGCGCTGCTCCACGTTTACCGCCGGGGCGCAGGCCGACAGGCAGCCCAGCACGGCTAGGCCAACCGCCAGAAAAATATTTTTCATGATTCAGGTAAGGAAAAGTAGTATTATACTTACGTTGGATGGCCCGTGCGGGGTTGCCGGGGCAGCCAGGCCACCCAAGTGTTTTTCACCTTTAGCTGGTTTTGGCAAGCAGCCGTAAGCTGTCGATTAGCTGGCCGCCGCGCGGCCGGGCTTCTACGCATTTTCACTTTTATGGAAGGACTTACGAAGATTGAAGACCTGGGCAAGCCCCGCGTGGTGATAGTGGGTGGCGGCTTTGGGGGCTTGCAGCTCGCCAAAACCCTGGCCGATGCCCCGGTGCAGGTCGTGCTCATCGACAAGCAGAATTACCACGGCTTTTGGCCGCTGCTCTACCAGGTGGGCACGGCGGGGCTCAACCCCGACAGCATCGTGTCGCCGTTTCGCAAAATCCTCAACGACCAGGAAAACTTCTACTTCCGGCTGGCCGAAGTCGAGCGCATCGACGCTGCGGCGCAGGTCGTGGAAACGAGCATCGGTCTCATTCGCTACGACTACCTGGTGCTGGCGACGGGCACGACGAGCAATTTTTTTGGCGACGAGCTGATGGCCAAAAATGCCATTACCCTCAAAAACGTGCCCGACGCCATCGAGCTGCGCAATACCCTGCTCTCGCACTTCGAGCAGGCCCTGCAAATGGGCGACCAGGAGCAGCTCAACTCCATGCTCGACTTTGTGATAGTGGGCGGCGGCCCCACGGGCGTAGAAATGGCCGGCGCACTGGCCGAGCTGCGCGCCCACGTGTTTCCGCGCGACTACCGCGAGCTCGACCTCAAGCAGATGGACATCTACGTGGTGCAGAGCGGGCCGGTGCTGCTCAAGGGCATGTCGGCCGAGGTGTCGCAGAAGGCGCTGGAGTACCTGCAAGACCTGGGCGTGGAGGTGCTGCTCGACACGCGGGTGAAGTCGTACGACGGCTACACGGTGACGCTCAACAACGGCCAGCAGCTCATTTCGCGCACGCTCATTTGGGCGGCGGGCGTCACGGGCGCGCCCATCAAGGGGCTGGCGCCCGAGGCCATCCTGAAATCGAACCGCTACCAGGTAAACGAAAGCAGCCGCGTAGTGGGCTACGACAACGTATTTGCCATTGGCGACATCGCCCAGATGGCCACCGCGCAGTACCCCGACGGCCACCCGCAGGTGGCGCAGCCAGCCATTCAGCAGGGCGAGCACCTGGGCGAAAACATCAAGCGCGCCCTCAAAGGCCTGCCTATGCTGCCCTTCGAGTACTACGACAAAGGTACAATGGCCACCGTGGGCCGCCACCGGGCGCTGGCTGATATTCAGCTTTTTGGCCGGCAATACCACCTCAGCGGCTGGATAGGCTGGCTGGCCTGGAGCTTCGTGCACGTGCTGGCTCTGGTGAGCTTCCGCAACCGCTTTGCCGTGTTCATCACCTGGGCCTGGAACTACTTTACCCAAGACAAGGGCATGCGCTACATCATCGGCAAGGTGAAGGCTCCGCTCCAGGAAAAAGAGGTCGAAGCCAAGGCCCTCATCTAGGCCCCCAAAGCTGCCTTTTCGCGTTGCCCGCCCGCCGGTTTCTGGTTGGCGGGCAACGCTTTTTTTGCGATATTTATGTCTACATGCAGCGTACTATAAACGCAATGGTACTCCGCCAAGTCTTTCTTGAACAATCGGTTTACCGCTTCTATTTTTCTCTTTTCAGCGCCATATTTTCTCTTTCTGCTTACATCCGTTTTCAACCGCGCAGTCGTACATTTTTTTGTCGTTAAAAAATTATTATTCCTTCCATGAACCCCACTAATGCGCTGGCGCAATACCGCAGCAACGTTACTATTTCGGGGCAGCGCAGCCCGGCCCCAGCCATCGTTTTCTTGCACGGCCTGGGCTCGGACCAGACCAGCTGGCGCCGCCTGGCCCCCGCCTTTGAGGACCGCTACCAAGTTATTTTGCTCGACCTGATAGGCGCGGGCAAATCGGACCTCGCCTCCTACGACTACGCGCGTTACGGCTCGCTGCACGCCCACGCCGACGACCTACTGGCCGTGCTGCACGAGCTGGATTTGTACAACGTAGTATTTGTGGGCCACTCGATTAGCTCTATGATTGGGGTGCTGGCCGCCATCAAGGAGCCGGCGCGTTTTGGGCGGCTGGTGTTGCTGGCGCCCTCGCCGCGCTTCGTCAACGCCGAGGGCTATAAAGGTGGCTTCGAGCAAAAAGACATTCAGGAATTGCTGACGGCCATGCAGGCCAACTACCACGGCTGGTCGGAGGGCGTGGCCGCCCTTATGACCGACGCCAACCGCCCCGAGCTGGTGATGGAGCTGAGCAACAGCTTCTTCCAGACGCAGCCGGCCATTGCGCAGCACTTTGCGCGGGTCACGTTCTACGCCGACCACCGCGCCGACCTGCCTTTCCTCACCACTCCGACCCTGCTACTGCAGTGCGCGCACGACGTAATTGCGCCAATGGCCGTGGGCACTTACCTGCACGAAAACCTGCCCGACAGCCAGTTGGTCGTCATTGACACGCCCGGCCACAGCGCCCACCTCACCGCCCCGCAAGAGACGTTGCGCGAGATAGAGCGGTTTTTGCAGGTGGCGCCGGTATTTGCGTGAGCGCACTAGGCAATGGATGGCTACTTGGCAAAGAGCAGGCTGCGCAATCAGCCTGCTCTTTGTTTTTGACATAAAGCCGCAGTCGGAAAAGCCGCCTTAAATAGCTCCGCGCAAGGCAGCCAGGCCCCGGCAGAAATACCGGAAGCTGAGCGAGGCATTGCGGGCCGGGTCGAGGTGCGGGGTAATGGTGGCGGCCCATTCGGTTTTGGCCTTGCCGCTGAGGTAGTAGCGCCCTTGCTTCAGAATGTGCCACAGGGTTTCGTTGGGCTTGGGCAAGGCATCGGGATTGGCGCCCACCCGGCTGAAATGGGTCGGCTTCAGCGCCGGGTAGGCGGCGCGCACGGCCACCTCATCGCCCAAAAACCACGCTTCCAACTCCTCTACGGTCAAGCAGTTCAATACCTGAAACGGCTCGCCGGCCGGCGCGGCGGCATACGTCAGCAAGCCAGCCGCTGCCGCGTGGCGCTCCAGGTCGGCCAGCCAGCGCGGGCCGATGGTATCGGCATCGAGCAGCACCACGAGGCGCAGGTTTTCTTGCCCAGCCTGGGCCATGCGCCGCCGGTACGCGAGCAAGAGGCGCGGCAGCTGGCCTAGCAAGTCGTGGCAGCCCTCGAAGGGCTTGAGCCGGCATACGCAGCCCGGCAGCAGCCGGGGTAGCAGCACGCGCAACGCGACGGCGGCCGATTCTTCTTCCAGCAGAAAATCAATTTCCATCTCAGCGGCCCTCCGTGGCATTGGGCGCGGCCAGCGGGTTGCCCACCTCAAAGAAATTGCGGGTCCACAGGTAACCCAGGGGCGAGCCTTCTTCCACCATTTCCGGGATGCCGGGCAGGTCGGCCACGCGGGTGGCCTGCGTGTAGCCGTCGGCCCCGCGGTGCAGTATCCAGACTTGCGCCGGTTCGAGCGCGTTGAGGATGGCGGGCGAATGGGTGGCTACCAGCAGCTGCCGGGTTTCGGTGGCTTTTATCAGCTCCTCGGCCAGCCGGCCCAGCAGCTGCGGGTGCAGCTCGTTTTCGGGCTCCTCGATGCCAAGCAGGCCAGTGGCGTTAGGCTCGTAGAGCAGCGTGAGCAGGGCCGCCAGCCGCATGGTGCCGCCCGACATATACTGCGCCGGCAGCGGCTTCTCAAACGGCGCATCCTTGAAGCGCAGCAGCAGCCGCTCGTCGGACGTTATTTCGGGCAGTACCTCGGCCAGGCCCGGCACCCAGGCCCGCAGCTTGTCGGCAATTCGGGCCAGCACCTCGGGGTGCTTGATATGCAGGTAGTAGAGCACGTTGGGCAGGTTGTCGCCGTTGGGCGACAGCTTCTCGCGGGGGCCGGCGTCGGAATAGCCTTTGAGGTGGTCGTCGGTGAGGTGGAAGAGGCGGTAGGAAGCTATTGCATTTGCTAACGCCACTGTTTTAGGAGCTTGTGCCTCTCTCTGTCTTGAAAAGGCAAAAGTTGAATAGATAATCGGGTCAGATGAAGGATTTGTATAGTGTCTACCTGGATTACCATCTCGCTCATAGATATTTATTCTGAACACATTATCACTCCAATGCGGACTCGGTTCAGCGTCGACTAATTCGATGATTCGTTCTAATTCAGCTCCTGGCTCAATTATACTTTCATCAGAAATAAACAGCTGTCCAGCTGCTTCGTCAACACCAAGCTTATAACGTAGGCGAGGGACTTCTACGCTTATAAACACTTCAATCTCAAACTCAATAATCCCATCCTCCCCTCGCGTCCGCATTCCCCGAAACCTATCGCGCTTTTCCCACGCCGCTACCAGATTCCCCCGCACCGCCTCGGCCAGAAAATCCAGCGCATCCAGCACCGTCGATTTCCCGCTGCCATTGGGGCCGATGAGCACCGTGAGGGGCGTGAGTTCACGAAATTCCACGTCGCGCAGGGCGCGGTAGTTTTTGATGCGCAGATACGTGAGGCGGGGCACGGCCGGAGCCTGGGCGCTGGTAGGCATAGAAAAGGGCTTTGCTACAAAGTACGCGGTTTTAGAGGCGCACGCTGAAGGCCAGCGGCTGCACCACCACTTGCTGCAAGGAGCTGCTGTAGGCCACCCGCACGCCGGCCTCGACGGGCGTGCGCAGGTGGAAGGGGTTGAATAAGACCAGCAAATCGGCCCCCGCGTTGTAGAAATCGCGGTAGAGGCGGGTGGTGGCGGGCGGCGGGCCGGGGAGGTTCACCAGCACGCTGCCCCAGGCTAGGTCGGTAAAGAGAGTGGCGCGCAGGCGCTGCACGTAGAGCACCCGCCCCAGCTGCCAGTGCGTGAAAGCCAACGGCAAATAGTACTCGGCGGTGCCCACGGCCAGCCGGTCGAAGCTGAGGTAGCTGGTTTCGGCCCGCGGATACGAGATGGCGGCCGAAAAATTGTATTGCGCCTGCTGCTGGTACTGGTAGCCGCCGCGCAGCCGCAAGCTGTGGTGCCGCCCAAAACCCGGCAAATACACGCCCCCCTGCACGGCTACCTGGCTGGCTTGCAGATTGGTAGCGAAGGGCGTGGTGCGGTGCGTAGCCAGCAGCGTGGCCCCGGCGCGGGGTGCCACATCGCGCGCGCTTTGGCGGAGCTGGGCGGCGTAGGAAAGGCTGGTCTGGATGGCGCGCACGGGCAGGTCGTAGTCGTACACGCGCTCGTGGAGGTAGTAGGCGCTCAGCGAGAGGCTTTGCAGGTATTTTGAGCGGGTGAGCACCAGCGGCAGCCGCGCCCCGGCCAGCAGCCGCGCTACTTGCCACTGGTCGCGCAGGCGATTGCCGCGGGCGTCGAGCAGGCTGGCATCGCGGCCACCGTAGCTGCCTTCCACGTCGAGCACCGGCCCGAGGCCCTGGTAGCTGAGCGCGCCGGTCACGGCCAGCGTGCGCTCGGTTTGGTTGTAGCTCAGGCCCGCGAAGGCCTGGGTAGTGCTCAAAAAATCCTGCGAGCGCACGCCCACGCTCACCGCGTTGCCGGCCGGGCTTTGCACCACGCCGTAGCTGAAAATGCGAAAGGCGTGCGCCAGCGGCCGGTAGCGCCGCACCCCGTAGCGTGGCCCCGCCGAGTCGGGCGAGGCCAGCAGCGCCTTTATCTGCGGGGCGGCGGGCTCGCCAGCGGCCAGCCTGGCGGCGTAGGGGTCGGCGGGCGCATCGGCGCGGGCGGGTGCGAAGGCAGTCGTCCAAAGCTTGCCAGGGCTAGGGTTATCTATCTCATTGCTTTCCGAGTGTACTATTTTGCCGATAGTCATTGGCCACCGTCCGGCGGTCGTCAGCCAATTCAATGTGTTCAGCGGCATTTCTACCACCCGCGCTCCGGTAGCTTGGTAGTCGTGAAAAGCGAGGTACTGCCCGTCGGGGCTTACAGCGGCGTGGTAAGCTCCATAAGGCCTGCTGGTAATTTGATAGGTAAGGCCGTTTTTCAGACTAACGGCATACAGATTATCAGTACCGCCCTGCGGCGAATTATACAGCACATAGTTGCCCCAGGGCTGCGGCGTGGTGAGGTTAACGTTGGCTACTGGCAAGAGATTATTAGCCAACCCGGTAGCGGGGTCGATAGCTTGCAGCGTCTTGCCAGCCGCGCTCAGCGCCACAGCTACCACGCGGCCATCGGGCAGCCAGCGCGGCTGCTGGTAGAAGTCGTTGCGCGGGTTGGGTACGGTTTGCAGCACTGCGCCCGTCGTCGCATCCAGCACCACCAGCGCATGGTGGTAGCTGGCATCGGTGCGCACGGCCACCAGGCGCGTGCCATCGGGCGAGAGCGCGGCCGCCGCGTAGCGCGTGCCGGTAGCCAGCCGGCGCACCTTGCCAGTCTGCAAATCCATTACTTTCAGTTCCGAAAACACCTTCTGCCCCCAGCGCGGGCTTTGCCTGAATTCGGGCCACACCACCTTGCCGCCGCCCACCGACAGCATCTCCGGGATGTTTATCGGCCCCAGCGTGAACACGCGCTTTTCGCGGCCGTGGCGGCCCAGCAGCACCAGCTGCGGAATGTGGCCCAGGCCGCTTTTCAGGGCCAGTAGCGTGCTGTCATTCACGTACTGCGGGTATTGATACTGCGTGAAAACCCGCGTTTTGGCCTGCCCGGCCAGCTCGCGCACCGGCGTGGGCGCGGGGCGGGCCGCCTGCTCGGCGCGCCAGGTCGAGTCCAGCTCGCGCATGGTGCGCTGGTAGAGGTCTTCGACCCGCAGGCCGGTGGTGCGCCGCAGGCCGTTGGAAAACGAGAAGGGGTAAAACGGGAAGCGGTAGTACTCGCTCAGCGCCCGGCTCCACACGTCGGGGCCGTAGTGGGTTTTGGCGTAGGAGGTCAGAAAATACCCCAGTACGTACCAGTTGGGCACCAGGTCGCGCAGCGAGCCATTCACGGCTTTCTGGTACGAGTACTGCCGCCCACTCAGCAAGTTGGCCCGCATGCCCAGCCCGAAATACGGGATGCGCCCGCGCCCGCTGCGCGTGAAGGCGGTTTCGGTGCCCACGGCGTCGCCCTCAAAAAACCACTGCGGCACGCCCACCGCGCTCACGCCCAGGCCGCCCTCGCCCAGCAGCGGCACCAGCACCCGCCCAAAGCCCTGCCGCGCCTTGTCGAACTGGTTGACGTGCCGAAACTCGTGGACCACCAGCCCATCGAGCCAGTCTACGGTGCCCAGCCCCTGCCCCTGCTCGGGAGTAGTAAAAAACTCGGCGTGGCGCGGCAAAAACGTCACGAAGCCGTTGCTCACGGTCGTTTGGTTTTGCATAACTACCGCGATGGGCTTGGCCTGCACGCCCAGCGTGGCCCCGCCGGGGCCGTGCACGGCCTCCAGGCGCTGGGCCGTGCGCTGCGCCGCCGTGTCGAGCCCAGCCGGGTACAGCACCCGGAAGTGCGGCGTGCGCACCTGCTGCCAGCGCAGGCCGGGCGGGTTTTGCGGAATAACGGGCAGGCTTTGGGCGGCGGCCTGGGTAGCCAGCAGCAACAGGGCAGGTAGGAAGCGGCGCATAGGCCCGAAAGTACGGTATTGCTTCAGCTTAGTCCGCACTTATTTACCGGCTCGCTTGCAACGCTTACCTCCGTTTTCTGCCTCCGTTAGTGACAACTCTCTTTCATTTTCTTTTCACCTGATTTTATGCGTCGGCTCCTACTCCTCGCCGCGGGCCTGTGGCTCGGCTCCCTTACCGCCTGCAAAGACAAGGTGACTCAACCCTCCTGCTATTCGGGCGTGGTCATTGGCGAAACCTGCATGGATGGCGTGCTCATCGAAGTAAACAGCGCCACACCCATCGGCCAGCCCGTCAATTTCGCGGTTACGTCCACTACCAGCATCGTGGGTACCAACGTCATAGCCGCCGTCAACGACCTCGGTAGCCAGACCAAAACGGGGCAAACGGTCTTTTTCACTTACCAAAACAGCCCCAACAACGCCGGGCCAGCGCGCCTTTGCCCGCAGAACACCATCCCGCTGGCCATTCCGCACTTGCTACTTAGCAACGTATCGGCCACCGGCTGCGGCAAATTCTGAGGTGCTGCCCGCATTCGGCGGCAATACCTCCCTCACCAAGCAAACTTGGCTAGCCACGCTACTCAAAAAAAGTCCCGTGTTGCGCTCGTTGCAGCACGGGACTTTTTAGTGAGCATGGCCTTCTACCGGCGGGCCGGCGGCCTTCGCATCATCCGGCGCGGCCGACAGCTTCAGCCCGATTATTCCGACCAGAATAAAACCGATGTACACCACGTGTACCCAGCGAAAAGCTTCTTTCAGCACCAGCGTATCCACTATTTTGATGCCCACCAGCGCCAGACCCATCCAAATGGCGAAGGCCGTGGAGGCGGGAATCACGTTGAGTGCCTTCGAGAAGAATATCACGTTGCCCACGCCAAAGCCCACGTAGCAAATAGCGGGTATTAAGGCCATTATCCCCGCCGTGCTCGTAAAGAACTGCGACCAGTCGATGGCCTTGATATCAGAGATTTTAGTGTATTTGAGGCTGTAATTCCAGCACACTTCCATCACGGAAGCCAGCAATAAGTACAGCCAGGCGGGGTTGAAGGACAGGCTCAAACGACGGGAGTAGCAACAGGGCGGGAAGAATCGGCGGTAGCCGGGGCAACGGCAGCGGCGGGCGCGGGGTTGCCGCCGGGGCGCGGGGCGGGCACGGTTTCGGCGGGGCCTTGGTCTACTTGCCAGCCTTGCAGCACTTTGGCGGCGGGCAGGCGCTCGCCTACCCAGCCCAGCACACGCCAGCGCACACCGTGGTAGGCGCGAAACACGGCCGACTTCTCGGCCAGCGCCGATTCATCGAAGCGCACCACCGAAAAGGCGTGCTGCGCGAAGTAGTCTTTCGGGAAAGCGTAGGGCAAGCCCCAGCGCTCGGGCTTGCGATTTTCGGGCAGAAAGGCGGTGCCGAACATCCAATCCCAGAAAGCGAATTTGGTCGAGAAGTTGGCGTAGTACACCTCCTCGTGGTCGGCGTGATGCCAGAGGTGCATTTCGGGGCCGTTGATAACGTATTGCAGCTTACCCGATTTCACGTCGATGTTGGCGTGAATGTACATGCCCCACACGGCATCGATGAGCGCCTTAATGGGAACTACTATCGGGTTGGCCCCCAGCAGGATAATAGGCGCAAACTCGATGGTTTGGTTGATGATAATCTCAACGATGTGCGAGCGCGAGCCGGCCAGCCAGTCCACGTGCTTGCCCGAGTGGTGCGCCTCGTGGGTGCGCCAGAAGAAGGCGCTGCTATGCTGAAAGCGGTGAAACCAGTAGATGTAGAAGTCGTGCGTTATCACGAAAAACGCTACCTGCGCCACCACCGGCCAGTTGCTCACCACGTGAAAGCGCGCCCCGAAGTGCGCGGCCAGCGGCGCGATGATGAAGCCAAAAATCAGGATTTGCAGGAAGTAGCTCTGCACCAGCGTGTACCAGAAGAGGTCCACAAATAGTCCTTCGCGGAAAAACGGCAGCCCCTTGCGGTACGGAAACTTGCGCTCTAGTACCAACAATACCACCACCGCCAGCAGCAGGATGGGCGTGGTTATCATCGTGGTGCGCCCCACCGCGTTGAGGCTGTGGTAAAACGTGCTTATCGGCTCCAGCATAGCGTATTCGATAATGTAGTATCTGTGCCCCTAACTGCCCGCGCGGGGCGAATGTTCGCTTTTTGGGGCGAATGATAGGATTCAGGCTGTATAAAAATACACAACGTCCGTCATGCTGAGCTTGCCGAAGCATCTCTACCGCACCGTTGAACGGTCTGGATGAAGCGATAGAGATGCTTCGGCAAGCTCAGCATGACGGACGTAGCCGAATGCTGCGAGGCAACGGTACTTACGCGGCAGTTACCTCGCGGCGGAGGCGGCGGAGGGGCTCTTTCTCGCTCTCGTACACCACTTTCACGCCGTCGCCGAGGCCGGCTTCAGTGTCGCGGATGTCGCGCACGAGCTTGGCCATGCCACCGGGCTCCACGCTGGCGGCGTGGTCCGAGCCCCACATGGCGCGGTCGAGGGTGAAGTGGCGCTCTACGAACGTGGCGCCCAGGGCTACCGCCGTTACGGTGGTGCTGAGGCCGGTTTCGTGGCCCGAGTAGCCGATGGGCGTGCCAGGGAACTGCGCTTGCAGGGTTTGCACCATGCGCAGGTTCAGCTCCTGAGGCGGGCAGGGATATGCCGACGTGCTGTGCGCAATCATCAGGTTGTCAAGGCCTACGTAGGCC
>Ga0182232_1000379_pt1 | contig 11351 bp, 10 predicted proteins | sample G6R1MG_30_FD_155484 | JGI IMG/M metagenome (GOLD analysis project Ga0182232, IMG submission 155484) | Phyllosphere microbial comminities from miscanthus, Michigan, USA - G6R3_NF_07NOV2016_LD2 MG | ecosystem: Host-associated > Plants > Phyllosphere > Phylloplane/Leaf | place: USA: Michigan... | reverse complement strand
ATGGCTAGGATTGAGAAAAAGCGAGTATAAAAAAAGCCATCCTGGGTGAGGATGGCTGTTAGCGTTCAGGTGGTTAACCTAGCTGCATAGCATCCTCGCTCCCCGTGAAATAATCACGGCGATGACGCTAATAATGACGAACAGCTGGGCTTGCATGGCGCAAACGTACAGCCGGCGGCGAGCTTTTTCACTAGGGTAGGCGTTTTTTATCGAGAAATGTTGCGCGGACTTTGTAGTCCGCGATAGGCGAGTGGCCCTTGAAACGCGGACTATAAAGTCCGCGCAACTTTAAATAATCGTGCTCACGCCTACCGCAATGTTGTGGGCGTTCCACTGCTGCTCGTTCGAGTTGGCAATCCAAAAGGCCACGTAGCTACCCACCTGCTCGGTGGTATAGGGAGCGGTCGGGTTCAACTCGGGCGTCAGAATCTGGTTGGTTAGTGCCTCGTCCACGGCCTCGCGCACCAGGGCGGCTTCTTCGGCGAGCCCTAGGTGGTCGAGCAGCATGGCGGCCGATAAAATTGCGGCCAGCGGGTTGGCGATGCCTTTGCCCTTAGCCTGGGGGTAGGAGCCGTGAATAGGCTCAAACACCGCCACTTCAGCGCCCACTGAGGCGGAGGGCAGCAGGCCCATCGAGCCGGCAATCACTGAGGCTTCGTCCGAAATGATGTCGCCGAACATGTTCTCGGTCAGCATCACGTCAAACTGCTTGGGATTGGTGATAATCTGCATCGCGGCATTGTCCACGAACAGGTAATCGACCTCAACCTCCGGGTATTGCGACGCAATTTCGCGCACTACTTCGCGCCACAAGCGCGACGTTTCCAGCACGTTGGCCTTGTCTACCAGCGTGAGGTGCTGGCGGCGGCTGGCGGCCGACTGAAACGCCAGGTGCGCAATGCGCTCGATTTCGGGACGCGAATACGTGCAGTTATCGTAAGCCGAGCCGTCGGCCGTGCGGCCTTTCTCGCCGAAATAAATGCCGCCCGTCAACTCCCGGAAAATTACGAGGTCCGTGCCTTCGATGCGGTCCGACTTCAGTGGCGAATGCTTCAGCAGGGCCTTATAGGCCGTCACGGGGCGAATGTTGGCAAACAAGCCTAGCTCCTTGCGCATGCGCAGCAAGCCCTGTTCGGGGCGCACTTTGGCGGTGGGGTCGTTGTCATATTTCGGGTCGCCGATGGCGCCAAATAGCACCGCGTCGGAGGCGCGGCAGGCGGCGAGGGTCTCGTCGGGCAGCGGGTTGCCGGTGGCGTCGATGGCGCAGGCGCCCACTAGGTGCGATGTAAACTCGAAGCGATGGCCGAAGCGCTCGGCTACGGCGTCGAGCACTTTCACGGCCTGTCGACAGACTTCCGGCCCGATGCCATCACCAGGCAGCAAAGCTATTTTCTTGGTTACCATGTCCATGCTCGTTTTTGTTCGTAGGCCTCAATGGCCGATTTTTGATTTACTAAAAAGTCAATGTCGTCGTAGCCATTGACCAGGCACTCCTTTTTGTAGGGGTCGATGGCGAAGCTCACCGTTTCGCCCCAAGCCGGTACCGCCAGCGTCTGAGAGGGTAGGTCTACCACCAGCTCCAGCTGCGGGTCAGCCTCGATGGCGGCCAGCAGCAGCGCTAGCACCTCGTCGCTTACTTGCAGGGGTAGGAGGCCGGTATTCAGGGCGTTACCCCGAAAAATATCGGCGAAGTAGCTCGAAATAACGGTGCGAAAACCAGCGTCGTAGAGCGCCCAGGCAGCGTGCTCGCGGCTAGAGCCGCAACCGAAGTTTTTGCCGGCTACCAAAATCTGGCCGCTGTAGCGTGGGTTGTTCAGCACAAAGTCCGCTTTGGGCGAGCCGTCGGTGTTGTAGCGCCAGTCGCGAAATAGGTTTTCGCCAAAGCCCTCGCGGGTATTGGCTTTCAGAAAACGCGCCGGAATAATCTGGTCAGTATCAACGTTTTCGAAGGGGAGTGGCACGCCCGTAGTGTGCAGGGTCTGAAATTTTTCCATTAGTTCAGGTACTGCGTAATGTCAACGATGCGGCCTTGCACGGCCGTGATGGCGGCTACCAGCGGCGACGCCAGCAGTGTGCGTGAGCCCGGGCCCTGGCGCCCTTCAAAGTTGCGGTTGGAGGTAGCCACGCAGTACTTGCCAGCGGGTATTTTGTCCTCATTCATGGCCAAGCAAGCGCTGCAACCAGGCTCGCGCAATTCAAAGCCAGCTTCGGCCAGAATCTTGTCAATGCCTTCGGCAATTGCTTGTTGCTCAACTTGCTTGGAGCCGGGCACGATAATGGCCTCGACGTGCCCGGCCTTGTGCTTGCCCTGCACGTAGGCGGCCACGGTGCGCAGGTCTTCGATGCGCGAGTTGGTGCAGCTACCGATAAACACGTAGTCGATTTGCTTACCTAGGAGCGACTCGCCGCGTTCGAAGCCCATGTATTTCAATGACTTGTCGAAGCTTTCGGCTTCGGCGTCGGGCACTTGGCTCGGCACGTGGCCGGTGAGCGGAATGCCCATACCGGGGTTGGTGCCGTAGGTAATCATGGGCGTGATGTCGGCCGCGTCGTACACAAACTCGGCGTCAAATACCGAGTCCTCGTCCGAATACAGCGTTTCCCAGTAGGCCAAAGCCTGCTCCCAGGCCTCGCCTTTCGGTGCGAAGGGCCGGCCCTCGACATAGGCAAATGTGGTGGCATCGGGGGCGATGAGGCCACCGCGGGCACCCATCTCGATGCTCATGTTGCAAACCGTCATGCGGCCTTCCATGCTCAGGCTACGCACTGCGCTGCCCGCGTACTCCACAAAATAGCCGGTAGCGCCGCCCGTGCCGAGCTGCGAGATGATATAGAGAATCAAGTCCTTGGCCGTGACGCCGGGCCGTAGCGTGCCTTCTACGGCCACGCGCATCCGCTTGGGGCGCGTGAGCAGCAGGCACTGCGAAGCCATCACTTGGGCCACCTGGCTGGTGCCGATGCCGAAGGCCACTGCCCCAAACGCGCCGTGCGTGGAGGTATGGCTGTCGCCGCACACCATCGTCAGGCCCGGCTGCGTGAGGCCCAACTCCGGCCCGATAACGTGCACAATGCCTTGGCGCTGATGACCTAGGCCGTACAACTCAATGCCGTATTTCTGGCAATTCTCAGTCAGCTTATCCACCTGCGAGCGCGAAAGTGGCTCCGCGATGGGTAGGTGCTGGTTGAGGGTCGGCACGTTGTGGTCGGCCGTGGCGATAATCTGGCTAGGGCGGAACAGAGGTAGGTTGCGCGCCGCTAGTTCATCAAAAGCCTGGGGGCTAGTTACTTCGTGAATCAGGTGGCGGTCGATGTACACCACGTCCTGCCCGCTCGCGATGGAGCGAACGACGTGGGCATCCCATATTTTGTCGACTAAGGACCGGGCCATTATTGTAGATATAATCTTTATTTGCGTTTGTCATGCTGAGCTTGCCGAAGCATCTCTACCGCTTCATCCAAACCGTTAGACGGTGCAATAGAGATGCTTCGGCAAGCTCAGCATGACAAACGTAATGTTGTAAGTATTTGATAGGTAGAATAAAAAGACTAAGGAAACGAAGCAACAGGGGGAAGTTTTGGTCGAGTCAACGAGTGTGAAAGAACGGCGTTATTGGGTTGTTAACCCGACCCCCTGACTTCCCTGCTCCCACCCACTGGCAGCGCCTGCCACCCCGTTTCCTTAGCCCGATTAGCCGACGGCTACTAGTTTTTCTTGCTCAATAAGGATATGTAAGTCGTTGTCAATGACCTCGCGCTGGCGGTCGGCGAGCTGCAAGAAGCTAGCATAGGCGGCATTCAGGGCCGGTCGCTCTAGGTTGTAGCCGAGCTTTTGTAGGCGATAAGCCAAGGCAGCGCGGCCCGAGCGAGCGGTGAGTACGATGGTCGAATCCACGGCGCCAACTTCCTTAGGGTCAATAATCTCGTAGGTTTCGCGGCACTTAATCACGCCATCTTGGTGGATGCCGCTGCTGTGCGCGAAGGCGTTGGCGCCCACGATAGCCTTGTTGGCTTGCACGGGCATACTCATGAGGTGCGACACGAGGGCCGACGTTTCGGTGAGCAGGCGCGTGTTGACGTCGGTGTACAGATTCAGCGTCGGGTGCTGACGCAGAATCAGTACCACCTCTTCGAGGGCCGTGTTGCCAGCACGCTCGCCCACGCCGTTGATGGTGCACTCAATCTGGCGCGCGCCGTTGCTGACGCCTGCGATGGAGTTGGCCGTGGCCAGCCCTAGGTCGTTGTGGCAGTGCGTCGAGAGGATGGCCCGGTCAATGCCTTTTACGTTCTCGTACAAGTACTTAATCTTGGCGCCGTACTCGTGGGGCAGGCAGTAGCCAGTGGTATCGGGGATGTTGAGCACCGTGGCGCCGGCCGCAATCACTGCCTCGCACACGCGGGCCAAAAACTCGTTATCGGTGCGGCCGGCGTCTTCGGCGTAAAACTCCACGTCTTCCACAAAGCTCTTGGCGAGCTTCACGGCCGATACGGCGCGGGCCAATACATCTTCTTGCGTAGTGCGTAGCTTCTGGAAAATGTGCAGGTCGCTGGTACCGATACCGGTGTGGATGCGCGGGCGGCGGGCCCCGCGCAGGGCGTCGGCGGCCACGCGAATATCGTTTTCGACGGCGCGGGTGAGGCCGCACACGGTAGCTTCTTTAGTCTGGGCGGCGATGGCGGCCACGGCAGCAAAGTCGCCGGGGCTTGACACCGGAAAGCCGGCCTCGATGACATCGACGCCGAGCGCTTCGAGCTGCCGGGCAATAACTAGCTTCTCCTGCTGGTTTAGCTTGCAGCCCGGCACCTGTTCGCCGTCGCGGAGAGTGGTATCGAAAATCTGAATTTTTTGCGTCGCCATAGGAGTGAAAAACCTGCGGATGCAGGGCCAGCTTTGTTATTGCACTGCAAGTACCAGGATTTTCCAGAGGGCAAAAAACATTTTTTAGTGATTTCTATTATTTCCAAGTCAACAGATTATTTTATTATTATTTTGTTAATCAGTTGTTTAGTTGATAGTATTTTACAATGCCTAACAGAAGCAGCGACCCCGTTTTTCAGCTGATAAAATCCCTGACGCAGTCGGAAAAACGCCATTTTCGCCTCTTTGCCAACCGCCAGGGCTCCACCGAAGGCCTGAAATTCTTGCAGCTCTTCGACGCGTTCGATGCCCAGGAGCAGCACGATGAAGAGCGCGTGCTCACCCAGGTGCCCACGCTCAAGCGCGCCCAGCTCGCCAACCTCAAGGCCAACCTCTACAAGCAATTGCTGGCCAGCCTGCGCCTCTACCACGCGGGCCAAAACCTGGACATTCAGTTGCACGAGCAGCTCGACTACGCCCGCGTGCTCTACAACAAAGGCTTTTACCAGCAAGCGCTGCGCATGCTGGCCAAGGTGAAACTAGCCGCTCAGCAGGCCGAGCTGCCGCACGTGGCGCTGCTGGCCATTGATTTTGAGAAGCTTATTGAGTCACAGTACATCACGCGCAGCTTGCAGGGCCGGGCCGAGTCGCTGGCAGCCGAGGCTATGGCTACGGCAGCTCACCTCAGCCACCAGCACGCCTTGTCCAATGCTTCGCTGCGGCTATATGGGTTGTATTTGCAAACTGGCCACGCTCGGAATCAAGCTGACCACGAACGATTTACAGCGTATTTCAGGGCGCACGTGCCAGCTGCTATCGGGCGGGGCAGTGGGTTTTGGGAGAAATTATACTTCTACCAGGCGCACGTGTGGTATCACACGATTAACCAAGAGTTCCGAGCCTGCTACCGCTACGCGCAGAAGTGGGTCGACCTGTTTGAGCAGCAGCCCGATTTGAAAGAAAGTCAGACGATGCTTTATATCAAAGGCTTGCACAATTTATTGGCGGCGTTGTTCAACATGATGTACTATAGCAAGTTCAAGGAGGTGCTACAAACCTTAGAGGACTTTGGCGCCAACCAGACGCGCCGCGCCACGCCCAATACCGACGCGTTGCTGTTCCAGTACATCTGGACTAACCGCATCAACGCTGTTTTTCTGGAAGCACGCTTCACGGAGGGCGTCGAAATGGTGCCGGAGCTGCTGGAGCAACTCGGCGAGTACAAGTCGCAGCTCGACTTGCACCGCACGTTGGTCTTTTACTACAAAATAGCTTGCCTGTACTTCGGCAGCGGCCATTACAAGCAGGCTATTAAGTACTTAAACCGCATTATCGACCAAAAAGACCTGAGCTTGCGCGAAGACTTGCAGTGCTTTGCCCGCATCCTCAACCTGGTGGCGCACTTCGAAGATGGGCAGGATGCCGAGCTCGAATACCAGGTGCGCTCGGTGTACCACTTCTTGGGTAAGATGAACGACCAGCAGCCGATGCAGGTGGAAGTATTCCGGTTTTTGCGCCGGGCGGGCCACATTGCGCCTAGCCAGCTGCGCGAGGAATTTAGTAAGCTGAAAACCAAGCTCGAAGAAATTGCCGTCCGGCCTTTTGAGCGGCGGCCGTTTCTCTACTTCGACATCATTTCGTGGCTCGAAAGCAAAATTTCGGGCCGCTCGGTGCAGGACGTGATGCAGCAGAAATTTTTGACGATGAAATAATAGCTAATGCGTTCGCATCCAGGCAAAGAAGTTGCGAGCCACGCGGTCCCAGTGCCACTTGTCGTAGTCTACCTGCCCGTTGGTGAAGCCCGCAAAATTGTGCTCCAGGCCAGGGTAGGCCTGGAACGTGAGAGTAGTCTTACCGGCGCGGACGGCTTCCAGCCGCAGGTAGTCGTTTTGCCCCACCGCATCGTCGCGGGTGCCGTATCCAACGAACACCGGGATGCGGGAATGCAGCAGGTCTTGCAACGGGCTCTGCTTTTCCGAAAAAGAGGCGAGGTTGAGATTGGAATCGTTGGGAATAGTGCAGTCGCAGGCGCACGGGTTGGCTACCACCTGCCGCCAGTGGCGCAGCTCGTTTTCCGCAATAGCCGAGTCGGCGTCTGACCTGCGCAAGCCGGCCATGATGATGGGGAGGCGCCCTAGCGGGCTGCCGTTGAGGTAAATAACGCGGCGGAGCGGGCCGGGGTGGCACGCCATGCGGGCTACGATTTCGGTGCCTTCCGAATGCCCGACGGCCGAAATGTCGCGGGCATCGACCCAAGGCTGCCGAGCCAGGTAGCGTAGCACGGCCTGGTTGCGGGCCACGTAGTATTCGAGGTAGTTGCGCTGGCAGTACGCCACGGGCGGCAGGCCGGTACGCGGGTCGTTGTAGGTGAAATCGGGCTGGAGCGCTTTCGTGTTGGCCACCACTGGCACCCCGGGCTTGCCCGCAATGGCTAGGTGGTAGTTGTCAAGGTAGTGGCTACTGGGGCGGGCGAATACGAACACCGGGTACGGGCCCTTCTCACCAAGAAGTAGTAGGGGTACGGGCAAAGACCCTTGCGCTAGGAAGAGCAGCGGCTTACGCTTTAATTCTTCCCCCTTTTTAGAAAGCACCAGGATATCGACCGTATCGCGCTGGTAGCGCATCCGCAGGTGGCGGTAGCCAAAGTCAGCGGGCGTTTTGGGCTGGGCTAAACCTAGCAGCGGACAAGCCAGCAGGAACAGCAAAAGCAGGCGGGTTTTGGGCGGCACGGGCAGTAGCAAAAGTGAAAAACCGGCCCAAGGACGAGCGCCGGCCAGGCCAGTTGCAAAAGCCCCTGAAAGCAGCTAGCCCCGCGTTGACTTTCGGGCCGGTGGGGGCGAAAGTCAACGCGGGGCTACTTGGTGCTAAGCTTGTTTTCGGTGGCCGGGCAGGCCGGAGAGAGTGAGGTAGTTTGTTTTCGGTGGCCGGGCGGGCCGGAGAGTGGAGTGGCTGCGACCAAGCCGTGGGCGCAGCTAGGCTAAGTTTGGGAGTGGATAGCTCAGAAAGCGGAAAAGTCTTCGCACCTACCGTGACCAGGCATTTGCAATGCAAAGTTGGCCCCCGGTCCCCGGCTGGTTTTAGCGTAGAAATACCCGTTTTTCTGACCCCCGTATTTTTACGGGGGTACCCTTACCCATCGAGTAGGCCGTGGCGCACGGCGTACACGCCGAGGCTGGCCACGTTGGGCGAGCCCGTTTTTTCGAGTAGGCGCTGGCGGTGGCCGTCCACGGTACGGTTGCTGAGGAACAGGTCTTCGGCGATTTCGGCCGTGGTGCGGCCCTCGCAAATGAGGCGTAGCACGTCGAGCTCGCGCTTGGTAAAGTGCACGTCATCAGTAAGTAGGGTAGTAGTGGGCTGGCGGGTGGGCTGCTGCACGCCGCGCACCAGCGCCCGCGACACGCGCTCGCTGAAGTAGTTGCCCGTGGTGAGCACGGCTTCGAGGGCCTGGGTTAGCTCCTGCTGGCCTACGTCTTTGGGCAGGTAGCCGCGGGCGCCGAGCTTCATCATTTGGGTGATGAACTTGTCGGCCGAAAACATCGAGAGCACGATGATTTTGAGGCCCGGAAACTCGGCCAGCAGGCGCTCGGCCACCTCGGGGCCGTCCATGCCGGGCATTTGCAGGTCGAGGAGCAACACGTCGGGCAGGCGCTGGCGGCACAGGGCCAGCAGCTCGGGGTAGGTGCCGGCCTCTACTACCGACTCTACGAAGGGCAGCGACTGCAAAATGTAGCGCATACCCTGCCGAAACAACGGATGGTCGTCGAGCAGGGCTATTTGTACCGGAAAATCAACGGAAGACATACTGAAAGACGGGCCGCAACCCGATGGATAAAGCCATTTTGAGGGCAGGATAGCGCGGGCTGGGGCGCGGGCGTGGGGCGGCGCTAGGCGGGCGATTGAAGCTCTACGAAAGTGCGCAAGCCTTGGCCGGGTTCAGACTCCTGGCGCAGGCGGGCTTGCAGCATTTGCACCCGCACATCGATGCTGCGCAGGCCCGCGCCCTTTATGAGGGCCGCGCCGTCGGTGGTGTGGGCAGGAGGCAGGCCGCAGCCGTCGTCTTCGACTACCAGCGTGAGCACGGGGCCGCGCTGGCGCAGCAGCACGTCGAGGCGGGTGGCGCCTTTGGCGTGTTTCAGGGCATTGTGTATCAGCTCCTGGCAAATGCGGTAGAGGGCCAGCTCCTGGGCCAGGGCCAGCGGCTGCGGGTAGTCTACTTCCAGCTCCACATAGAGGGCACCGGTTTCGTTGCTCACATCTACGAGGTGCTGGAGGGCTTCGGCGAGGCCGTAGCGGGCTAGCACGGCCGGAAACAGGCTGTGCGAGATGCTGCGCACATCGTGCACGGCCGAGCCCATCAGCTCGTTTACCATGCCAAAAAGGCCGCTTTCCTCGGCATTGGCCGTGGCCTGGCTGTTGGTTTCGAGGCGGCCCATGAGCAGGCGGGTGGTGGCCAGCGTGGCCCCGATGCCGTCGTGCAGGTCGCGGCCGATGCGCTCGCGCTCGTGCTCCTGGGCCTCGATAATGGCGGCCAGCAGCTGCTGCTGGTACTCGGCCTCGGCCTCGCGCAGGCGCAGCTGCTGCTGTAGCAGGCGCTTTTGGTACGTGACCACGAACAGCACCAGCGCGCCCCCCACCAGCAGCAGCAGCCCGATGCCGATAATCAGGAGCTTAAAGAATTCGCTTTCGGCGGGTGCATCCATAAAGCCAGGCCATAGCAGCAGTAAAGAATAAGGAGAAAGCAAGGTCGCACCATTAGCAGCACGAGCCGTTGTAGCCCCACCGAGTAGTGCGCCAGTAAGTAATTGCTGAACAGCATAATGAACAGGTCGCCCAGCACGAACGCGACCAAGCCCACCGATACCCAAAAGAATGGGTCTTGGTGCAGGTGCTCGACGCGCAGCTCGCGCAGCAGCTTCCAAAAATACAAGGCAGCCAGGCAGAATTGCAGCAAATCGGCCGTAATCTGAATGGCCGCCGGGTAGTGCACGCGGTGAAACGCGACCCAGGCCCCGACCAAGGCATAGAGGCCAAAAGCGCCCACCACCCAGGGCATAAGCCGGCTGAATGTGGCAGACTGGAGCGCCGCCCGGTAGGCGAGGGCCAACAGGGCCACCTCGCCCAGCGCGATGAGCGGAAACAAAAACAGGTTGGGCAGCGTCGGCAATAGCACCCGCAATGCCAAAACGGCCAGTTCTACCAGCGCATCGAAGCCCACGAGCAGCGCCAGGTAGCGCAAGGGCTGCGCTAGTCGCCGGAAGCGGATAAGCCCTACCACGGCCGCCACTACTACCGCCCAGATGGGCAGCAGGCCAACAAGATGCATAAGTTGTTTACCACTCATTGGGAGTAGGAATGCGCCCCACTAAAGTAGCCGCCACCTGCCGCAAGCTACTGCCGCCCCGCCCGGCTAAGCCAGCCGGGTGTCGCCCGCATTGGCCGGCACCGGGCGCACCCACAGCACCAGGATGTAGGCGAGGTAGAGTTGAATATTGAATATACTGCGTAAGCCCCAAAAGACAATTTTTTGCAGCTGTACTGTGCAATGGGTCAATATGTAGTTGCCAAATAGCATGATTAGTATATCGCCTAAGCCATACGCAGCCAGTGCCATCGAAAACCAGAAAAAGGGGTCGCGCTGCAGGCGCTCTACTTGCAGCTCGTTGAGCAGCTTCTGAAAATAGAGCCCAGCTAAGACGAGCTGTATCAGGTTGGCGACAACTTCTAGGCTCACTGGGAGCTGCACGACATCGAATTTCAAAGGAATTTGCAGTAGCGCATAAAGGCTAAACAAGACCAGCAGCCAAGGGGCCACCCGATTAAAGGCGGCTGATTTCAGCACTTGGCGGTACAGGAGGGTCAGCAGTACTATCTCCCCAATCAATACAACTGGGTTTAGAAATAAAGTGTGTACCTCTAGTGCCGATAGTACGCTGTAAGTCAGCTCCATGATGGCATCGAAGCCCGCCAGCAGCGCCAGCCAGCGCAGGCCAGGCACCAGCTGGCGGTAGCGCACCAGTCCCAGCAGACCAGTCGCTACCGCCAGCCCGGTAACAAATAAAAGTAAATAATTCAAAAAGGTGTCGAGCATACCGCAGTTCGGAACAGCTGGAAACAAGCGCGAACAAAAAGCGTCTTAATGGTTAGGCGGGCAAAGGCTGGTATGGTCGTAATAAACATCGCCAGTCGGCAGCCCTTCCACGCTGCCCTGCATCCGGCTGCCGAGCGGCGCGATGTACACGACCAGGGCCGCCGTGGGCTCGGGGTCTGCCATGAGGCCTAGGTTGAGAAACAGGCTCTTGTTGGCGTAGGGCGGGGCTGCTGCCAACGGGTCCTGAAACGTGCTCACCTCAAAATTGCCGCCTAGCAGGGGGCCACTATCGGTGTTAAAGATTTCCGTGGTGAAGTCGTCGGTGGTCGTATTTACCCATTCGGTAAGCCACTGATAGGCCTCGACGTAGGGTATTTTGGTATCGGGCCCCGGCGCGGGCTCCACGGC
>Ga0182232_1000378_pt1 | contig 11358 bp, 4 predicted proteins | sample G6R1MG_30_FD_155484 | JGI IMG/M metagenome (GOLD analysis project Ga0182232, IMG submission 155484) | Phyllosphere microbial comminities from miscanthus, Michigan, USA - G6R3_NF_07NOV2016_LD2 MG | ecosystem: Host-associated > Plants > Phyllosphere > Phylloplane/Leaf | place: USA: Michigan... | reverse complement strand
ACCACCGCCGGGACCGCCCCGATCGCCGCGGCGAGCACGCCAGATTCGAACTCGCCGAGCTCGTTCGAGGCACCGATGAACACCGTGTTCACCGCCGAGACCCGCCCGCGCATGGCATCCGGGGTCTCGCCCTGCACAAAGGTCTGGCGGACATAGACCGAGATCATGTCGGCCGCGCCAGTGACGAACAGGCAGGCCATCGACAGGGGCAGCGAGGTCGAGAGCCCGAACGCCACCGTGGCCGCGCCGAACACCGCGCACGCCCGGAGCATCCGCAGTCCGGCATGGCGCCGGAGCGGGCGATAGGCCAGCAGCACCGCCATGGTGACCGCCCCGAAAGCCGGCATGCTCCGCAATGCCCCGAGGCCGAGGGGACCGACATGCAGCACCTCGCCGGCATAAATCGGCAAGAGCGCCGTGGCGCCGCCGAGCAGGACCGTGAACAGGTCGAGGCTGATGGCGCCCAGCACCACCGGCTGCGAGCGGATGTAGCCGATGCCGGCCGAGAGCGCCGCCCAGGTGATCGGCGGCCGCTCCGTCACCGCCGCCGGGCGGAAGCGGATCAGCCCGGTCAGGACGCTCGCCAGGGCGAAGCTCGCCGCCGCGCCGCCGAACACCACCGACGGCCCGAGGGCGTAGAGCAGGCCGCCGAGCGCCGGACCCATTACCGAGGCGCTCTGCCAGAGCGAGGCGTTCCAAGCGATGGCGGAACCGAATTGCGGACCCGGCACGAGGGTCGGCAGCAGCGCTTGCAGGGCTGGGTTGGCGAAGGCCCGGGCGGTGCCGACGACGATCACCAGGGCATAGATCGGCCAGACCGCCTGGAGGCCGGCATGCGCGTAGGCGAGCAGGCCGAAGCTCGCCAGACTCTGGAGCCCGAAGGCCGAGGCCCCGACCAGACGCCGATCATAGGTATCGGCCACATGGCCGGTGATCAGGGCGCAAAGCACTGCGGGCAGGAAACCCGCCAGCCCGACGAGGCCGAGCGCCAGGGCGGAATGCGTCAGGTCGTAGACGAACCAGCCGATCGCCACCGCCTGCATTTGGTAAGCGAGGCCCGTCAGGAAGCGGGCCGAGCCGAACAGGCGGAAGTCGCCGATACCGAAGACGGCCCAGCCGGAACGATCTGTGTCGGACATGCCTCCTGCTGATCCCGGCCGGGGGATTAATCAAGCCCGGCGGGGCGGCCGATGCGGCCGCGGGTTGCTAATGGAGCGCGATACCCGGCTTCCGTGTCGCGGTTGCGGGCGCGGTCATGAAAGGCCGGCTCGCCTCGCGCTGGTCGAGATGCGGCCCCTCAGAAGAGAAAAGCGGGAAGGTGCAGGTCACCTGGGTCCCCGCCCCGGGCGCTGTCTCGAGATGGACCCGCCCGCCATGGAGTTCGACGAAGGACCGCACGATCGACAGGCCGAGCCCGACCCCGCGGTGGCGGGTCCCCAGCGTGTGGCTCTCGAAGCGGTTGAAGACCGAATCGGCAATCTCCGGCGGCATGCCGCGGCCGTGGTCGCGCACGCTCAGGACCAAGTCGTGCGTTTCCCGGCGGGCCCGGACCTCGACGCGCTGCCCGGCATCCGAGAAACCGACGGCGTTGGAAAGCAGGTTGAACAGGATCTGGCGGACCCGCTTCCCGTCCGCGTGGACGCTGCCGATATCCTCCGGCACGTCCAGCGCGAGGGTGATGTGGGATTCGGCCAGCCGATCCTCGATGCCACGCACGGCGGCCTCGATCGTGGTCTGGACGTCGACCTCCTCCCGCTGAAGCTCCAGGGAGCCGGCATCGATCGAGGCGAGGTCGAGGATGTCGTTGATGATGACGAGCAGCGCCGCCGAGGAGCGCATGATGTGGTCTGAATATTCGCGCTGCCGGTCGTTGAGCGCCCCGACCGTCTCGTCGCCGAGCAGCTGGGTGAAGCCGATGATGTTGGTGAGCGGCGACCGCAGCTCGTAGGAGACGTGGTGGACGAAGGTGTCGCGCAGCTGCGCGGCCTTCTCCAGGGCGTCGTTCTTCTCGGTCAGCGCCCGCTCGACGTTCACGCTCGCGGTGACGTCGATCAGGGTGAGCAGGGTCGCGCCCTCCGGCAGCGGCTGCGCGGCGCAATCGAGGACGGTACCGTCCACCACTTCCAGGCGGCAGGACCGGGCGGTGCGCGATTCGAGGCCGACCACCGCGTCGCGGATGTCGAGCCAGGGCTCCTCGGCGGGCGCCAGGGACCGGCAGGCCTCGATGACGGCATCGACGTGAGGGCGCTCCTCAACGGTCGCCGGATCGAGCCGCCAGACGGTGCAGAACGCCCGGTTGGCCAGAGTCATGCGCCCGTCGGCGCCGAACACCGCCACCGGCTCGGCCAAGGTGTCGAGGGTCTCGGCCTGGAGGCGACGCAGGGCGTTGTAGCGCGACTCGGCGTTCAAGCTGTCGGACACGTCGTCGAACAGGTAGGTCAGGCCGCCCTGCGGGTTCGGGTCGGCGACCACGCGCAGCGTCCGGCCGTCGGGCAGGTACCACCAGCTCTGGTTCGCCTCGGCGGCCCGGTAGGCGGCCAGAACCCCCTGCTTCCAGCCGCGGAAATCCGCATGCTCCTCCAACTTCCGCTCGGCCCGGAGATGGTCGAGGATCTCGCCGTCGGAGGGGCGGCTGTCGAGGAAGGCCTGATCGAGGTCCCAGAGCTCGCGATAGGCAGCGTTGTGGAAGATCAGCCGCTGCGAAACGTCGAACATCGCCACCGCGGTGGGGAGCTGGTCGAGTGTGCGGACATTGGCATTCATCTGGCGCTGCAGGTCGGCGCGGACGCTCTCCAGCTCGGACACGTCGATGGCGATCCCGACACGGCCGCTGTCCAGGGTGGTCTCGAACACGTCGAGCATGCGCCGGCTGCCCGCCACCACGGCCGAGAGCCGCGGGACGGTCCGGGTCAGGCCGGCGGCGCGCGCCGCCTCGTCGCGGATGATCGCCTCCCGCGCCGGCCGGTCGAACAATTCGATGCCGCCATCCAGCGCGGCTTCGCGGGTCGCGGCCTCGACGGCCGCCACGTAGGCGGCGTTGACCCAGCTCAGGCCGCCCTCGCGGTTGCGCCGCCAGACCGGCTGGGGGATCGCGTCGAGGAGTCCGGCGAGGGCCGACAGGCCGCGGCGGGACTCGTCCAGGGTCGCGCGCAGGTCGGCAATCTCGCAGCGCTCCTGACTTGTCTCGCGCAGCCGCAGGAGTGCCCGGCCGGCCACGGCCTGCCCGTGCGCGTCGATGCTGCGCCCGGTCTGGGTGCGCAGGCTGAGGGTAAAGCTCGTGCCCCGGGCCCGCAGGGTTTCGACCGCGGCCTCGACCGCGGCGGCGTCGGCGGCGACCAGCCAGGTGCCGAAGGCCAGGACCCGGCGGGCATAGCCCGAGGTCGGCCGCTCGCCGTAGATCGCGAGACTGATATCGCCCTCGACCACAGGCTCGCTGCGGCGGTCCCAGGTGACGATGATCTGGCGCTCGGCGTTGAGCAGCATCTCGGCGCGGTCATGAGCACCGCGCAGCACGTCGAGGGCGGCGGCGAGCTCGCGCTCCCGGCGGGTCCAGCGCCCGCGCTCGTAGAGATGGAGCAGCGACAGGATCACCGCGAAGGCGACGAGGCCGCCGAAGATCGCCAGGGCCGCAACCCCATGCATTTCCCGCGGCGCGTGCGCAGTCGCGGTCTCGGGCAGTTCGGCGAGCGCTGCGCTCGCCGCGGTCAATGTGAGCGTACCCACGCAGATTCGAACGTGCGCGGCACGACCGACACCCATGATAGCCCTGCCCCCACCCTGGCGATCCGAATGCGCGTGCAACCGCGCGGTGCAGAACGCACCGTTCCCGCAGATGATTCTCTCGAACCGTCGCGGATCCACCGATCAAAGATTCGCCCGCACCTTACCGTGCGGCGGAATCGACCCGGAAGGGGAACGAAGCGTGGCTATACGCCCGCCCGTCACAATCATCCGTTAACGACACTCAGAAGACACAGTGCGGTTACCCTGAAACGGATTGACAAACGAAAGGGCCCGACGCAGCGCGCCGGGCCCTTTTCTGGTTGTCTGTCGCTGCGTCTGGATCCGTACGGAGACCGCGTCGGGGGTCAGAACCTCAACCTCCGGTTCGGCACATACGCCGAACCGGATCGCTGCCCGACCGCCGCCGGCTCAGTAGCGGTAATGCTCGGACTTGAACGGGCCGGACTCGGACACGCCGATATAGGCGGCCTGGTCGGGGCGCAGCTTGGACAGCTTCACGCCGATCTTCTCGAGGTGCAGCGCCGCGACTTTCTCGTCGAGGGTCTTGGGCAGGGTGTAGACCTGCTTCTGGTACTTGGTCGTGTTGGTCCAGAGCTCGATCTGCGCCAGGGTCTGGTTGGTGAACGAGGCCGACATCACGAAGGACGGGTGACCGGTCGCGTTGCCGAGGTTCACTAGGCGCCCTTCCGACAGGAGGATGATGCGGTGGCCGTCCGCGAAGGTGATCTCGTCCACCTGCGGCTTGATGTTCGACCACTTCAGGTTCTTCAGGCCGGCGACCTGAATCTCGTTGTCGAAGTGGCCGATGTTGCAGACGATCGCCCGGTCCTTCATCGACCGCATGTGGTCGAGGGTGATGATGTCCTTGTTGCCCGTGGCGGTGACGAAGATGTCGGCGCGCGGGGCGGCGTCCTCCATCGTCACGACCTCGTAGCCCTCCATGGCGGCCTGGAGCGCGCAGATCGGGTCGATCTCCGACACGAGCACGCGGCAGCCGGCGTTGCGGAGCGACGCGGCCGAGCCCTTGCCGACATCGCCGAAGCCCGCGACCATGGCGACCTTGCCGGCCATCATGACGTCGGTGCCGCGGCGGATGCCGTCGACCAGCGACTCCTTGCAGCCGTAGAGGTTGTCGAACTTCGACTTGGTGACCGAGTCGTTCACGTTGATCGCCGGGAAGAGCAGCTTGCCCTCCTTGGCCAGCACGTACAGTCGGTGGACGCCCGTGGTGGTCTCCTCGGAGACGCCCTTGATGCTGTCGGCGAGGCCGGCGAACCAGCCCTTCGGCTTCTCGGCGAGCTTCTTCTTCAGAAGCGCGAAGAACACTTCCTCCTCCTCGCTCTCGGGCTTGTCGAGGAAGGCGGTGTCGCCGTTCTCGGCGCGCAGGCCGAGGTGGACGAACATGGTGGCGTCGCCGCCGTCGTCCAGGATCATGTTCGGCATGCCGCCGTCATGCCAATCGAACAGGCGCGAGGTGTAGTCCCAGTACTCCTCCAGGGTCTCGCCCTTCACGGCGAAGACCGGGATGCCGGCGGCCGCGATGGCGGCGGCGGCGTGGTCCTGGGTCGAGTAGATATTGCAGGAGACCCAGCGGATGTCGGCGCCGAGCGCCTTGAGGGTCTCGATCAGCACCGCGGTCTGGATCGTCATGTGCAGCGAGCCGGCGATCTTGGCGCCCTTCAGGGGCTGCGCCGCGCCGTATTCCTCGCGGACCGCCATCAGGCCCGGCATCTCCGTCTCGGCGATCGAGATTTCCTTGCGGCCGTAATCGGCCAGCCCGATGTCCTTGACGATGTAATCCTTGGCCATGAGTCGGCGGCTCCGTGTGTTCGCGTTGCGGTTCGAGGCAAGCCCGTACCACTTCGCAGGATACGAAGCAATCAAGACATAAACATGTCTTTATGCGTTCCAAGCTGCGGACCGGCTGCCCCTGGCGGGCCGAGGCCTCAGATCTCGATCTCGGTGCCGACCTCCACCACCTGCCGCGTCGGCACACCGAAGAAGGCGCCGGTGCGCTCGGCGTTGCGCTGCATGAAGGCGAACAGGTTCTCCCGCCAGGGCGCCATGCCGCGCTTGTCGTTCTTGGGGATGATGGTCTCGTGGCCGACGAACACGGTCATGTCCGCGATCACGTGCGCCGGCAGATGGCGGGCCGCGACCGCGCAGGCGAGCCCCTCCGGGATCGAGGCTTCCTCCATGAAGCCGTAGCGCAGGATCACCCGGTAGAAGTCCGGTGCCAGGATCGTCACGTGGGCGCGCTGCTCCGCCGGAACCGTCGGGGTCTCTTCGTAGAGTGCGGTGATGATCAGGATCCGTTCCGTCAGCGCGCGGTTGCGCTCGACGAAGCGCGACAGGTGGAGCGGGATCCCGTGCACGGCCGCCGACAGGAACGCTGCGGTACCGGGCAGGCGCAGCAGCTCCCGGTGCTGGAGCCCGGCCAGGAAGGCGTCCTCCGGCAGACGCAGGGCGACCCGCGCCTCCTCGACCAGCTCGTTCCCCTTCTTCCAAGTGAGCATCATCAGCGCGACGAGGCCGGCGAGCACAAGGGGAAACCAGCCGCCTTCCAGGATCTTCACGCTGTTGGCCGCGAAGAACACGGCGTCGATGGCGAGGAACAAGCCGTTGACCGCGAAGACCAGAATCGGGTTGTAGCCCCAGCGCAGGGCGATGAGTGCGGCGAGCAGGGTGGTGATGGCCATCAGCATCGACACCGCGATGCCGTAGGCGCCGGCCAGCGCGTCCGAGGAGCCGAACATCACCACCGCCACCAGGGTCGCGACGGCGAGCAGCCAATTCACCATCGGCACGTAGATCTGGCCGCGCTCCTCCTTGGCCGTCTGGACGATGCGCATGGCCGGCAGGAAGCCGAGCTGCACCGATTGCTGGGTCAGGGAGAACACGCCGGAGATGATCGCCTGCGAGGCGATGATCGTCGCAAGCGTCGCCAGCGCGATCAGCGGGTAATGGCCCCAATCCGGGCACAGGCGGAAGAACGGGTTCTCGATCGCGTCCGGTGATGCCAGCAGCAGGGCCCCCTGACCGAAATAATTGAGGACGAGCGCCGGCAGGACCAGGACGAACCAGGCCGCCCGGATCGGCATCGCACCGAAATGGCCGAGATCGGCGTACATCGCCTCGCCGCCGGTGACCGCGAGGAACGCCGCACCGAGCATGGCGAAGCCGGCATGCAGCATGAACTCGACGGCGCGCAGCGGATTGAGCGCGGTGAGGATTTCCGGCTTGTCGAGAATGCCGAGGATCCCGAGCGTGGCCAGCACCACGAACCAGACCAGCATCACCGGGCCGAACACCCGGCCGATCGCGGCCACGCCCTTGTGCTGGACAGCGAACAGACCGACCAGGATCGCGATGGTGATCGGCACGACGAAGTGCCCGAGGGCCGGGGCGTCAACCTTCAAACCCTCGATGGCCGACAGGACCGAGATCGCCGGCGTGATCGCCCCGTCGCCGTAGAGCAGGGCCGCACCGATCAGCCCGACGACCAGCAGGGCGGCCTTCCAGGTCCCGTGCCGGGCCTGACGGGCCCCCAAGAGGGCGAGCATGGCGACGATGCCGCCCTCGCCCTTGTTGTCGGCCCGCAGGATCAGCACCGCGTATTTCAGCGACACGATCAGGATGAGCGACCACAGGATCAGCGACACCGCGCCGGTGGCGGCTTCCGGCACCGATGCGCCGCCCGCGGTGGCGGCCTTCACGGCCTCCTTGAAGGCGTAGAGCGGGCTGGTGCCGATGTCGCCGTAGACGACGCCGAGCGCGCCGAAGACCAGCGCCGGCTTGAGCTTGGCTTTTGGGGACGCGATGTCGTCGCTGGCACCGGCCTTGGAACCGGGCGCCGCCGCGGGGGCAAGGGACTGACTCAACGCACGGCTCCCGGGGGATTCAATCTCTTCCCTGCCGGGACAGGTAGAGCGCTCGCCCTCGAAGTGGAAGCCGATGCGGCCGGATCCGCTTGCGACCGAAGAGCTTGCCATCGGCCCTCACGTCATTGCGAGCGCAGCGATGCAACCCAGGGATCCGCTACGCCCGGAAACCGCGCGCCACACGGGGTTGCTTCACTGCGCTCGCCGTGACGGTGGGGTATTGGGCGAATCGATCAGACTGGCGCTGAGTTGAGCCCCGACCCGCTCACACCAGATCGGCCAAAGCCTCCGGACAGGCTTCGCCGCGCCGCAAGCCGAAGACCGGTACGCCGGCATGGCGGGCGATCGAAGCCGCCACGGTTGCGAGCGGGGCCGGCGCTCCCGCGCTCTCGCTCACCACGACGGCGCGGAGCGGGATGCCGTGCAGGCGCAGGGTCTCGCGGGCGGTGAGCGCGTGGCTGATCGCCCCGAGATAGCTGCCGGAGACGAGGATCGTCGGCACGGCCAGCGCCTTGAGCCAGTCGAGTCCGGTGGCTGCCTCCGTGATCGGACTCATGAGCCCGCCCACGCCCTCGATGATCAGGGTCCCCTCGCTGCAGGCGACCTGCGCCCGGCACCAGCCGACGAGGTCGGCCAGCGCTACGGACCGGCCCTCCAGGACCGCCGCCTGATCGGGCGCGAGCGGGGCTGCGAACCGCCAGGGTGAGCAGGCCTCGACGGCATCGGCCTCGACGGCGAGCCCCTGCGCGTCGAGCAGCCGGGCGGTGTCGCTCTCCGCAAAGGCCGGATCGCTCAGCGGCGGCACGCCGCTCGCGAGCGGCTTCAGCGTCCGCACCGGTCGGCCCTGCCCCCGCAGGCGCCGGGTCAGCGCCGCGGTGACGTAGGTCTTGCCGATCTCGGTGCCGGCACCGGCGACGAAGACCGTGCGAGCGGCCATGAGAGGGGCCGCCTCAGGCCTGGAAGGTGCCGTGGCAGTGCTTGTACTTCTTGCCCGAACCGCACGGACATGGCTCGTTGCGACCGACCCGGCCCCAGGTGGCGGAATCGTTGGGGTCGCGCTCCAGCACGGCGCCGTCGACCGCCAGACCCTGTGCGGCGTAGCCGTAGGCAGGCCCGCCGCCGCCATCGCTGCCCGAGCCGCGGCCCTCGAAATCCATCTCGTTCTCGCCGGTGACCGGGTCGAGATGCTGGGCGAACATCTGCGGCAGTTCCGGCGGGCCGCCCGGGAAGGCTTGCTGGTCGGGCTGCTGATGCATGATCTCGACGCGCGAGAGCTGCGCCGTCACCTGCTCGCGCAGTGCGGTGACCAGGTTGTTGAAGAGGTCGAACGCCTCCGACTTGTACTCGTTGAGCGGGTCGCGCTGGGCGAAGCCGCGCCAGCCGATGACCTGCCGCAGATGGTCGAGGGTCACGAGGTGCTCGCGCCACAGGTGGTCCAGGGTCTGGAGCAGGACCTGCTTCTCGATATAGGCGGTGATCTCGGTGCCGTTCTTCTCGGCCCGGGCGGCGTAGGCGGTCTCGGCGGCCTTGAGCAGGCGCTCGCGCATCTCCTCGTCGGCGATGCCCTCCTCCTTGGCCCAATCCTCCACCGGCTCGTCCAGGTTGAGCACATCCCGGACCTGCTCGCGTAAGGCCGCGACGTCCCACTGCTCGGCATAGGCGTTCTGCGGGATGTAGCGGGCGACGAGGTCGTCGATGACGCCCTCGCGCATCTCGTCCACGGTCTCGCGCACGCTCTCCTGGGCCATGAAGTCCCGGCGCTGCTCGAACACGACCTTGCGCTGGTCGTTCATGACGTTGTCGTACTTCAGCACGTTCTTGCGCATGTCGAAGTTGCGCGCTTCGACCTTCTGCTGCGCCTTCTCGATCGCCTTGTTGATCCAGGGGTGGATGATCGCCTCGCCCTGCTCCAGGCCGAGCTTCTGCAGCATCCCGTCCATGCGGTCGGAGCCGAAGATCCGCATCAGGTCGTCCTGAAGGGACAGGTAGAATTTCGAGCGCCCGGGATCGCCCTGGCGGCCGGAGCGGCCGCGAAGCTGGTTGTCGATGCGCCGGGATTCGTGGCGCTCGGTGCCGATGATGTAGAGGCCGCCCGGTAGGGCCTTCTTGCGGCCGGCGGCGGCATCGGCCGGCTCACCCGAGGCCAGCACCTTGGCGCGGTTGTCGGCGATCTCCGCCTTGATGGCCTCGATGGCGGCGTCGCGCTCCGGCCCGTCCGGGAGCTGCCCCAGCTCCTTCTCGATACGCATCTCGAGATTGCCGCCGAGTTTGATGTCGGTGCCGCGGCCGGCCATGTTTGTGGCGATGGTGATCGCGCCCGGAACGCCGGCCTCGGCCACGATGTAGGCTTCCTGCTCGTGGAAGCGGGCGTTCAGCACGGCGAAGCGCTTGGTGACCCGGCCCTCGCGGGCGGCCTTGTAGACGTCGGTGAGCGCGTTCGGATCGGAATAGTCGAGCAGGGTGTAGCCGGCCTTCTTGAGCATCTCGGCCAGATGCTCCGATTTCTCGATCGAGCCGGTGCCGACCAGGATCGGCTGGTGGCGGCTATGCGCCTTGTCGATCTCCGCGATGATGCCCTCGTACTTCTCGGCCACCGTCCGGTAGACCTCGTCGTCCTCGTCGACGCGCTCGACCTCCTTGTTGGTCGGGATGTCGACCACGTCGAGCTTGTAGATCTCGGCGAACTCGTCGGCTTCCGTCGAGGCCGTGCCGGTCATGCCGGCGAGCTTGTTGTAGAGCCGGAAGTAATTCTGGAAGGTGATCGAGGCCAGCGTCTGGTTCTCGGGCTGGATCGTCACCCGCTCCTTGGCCTCGAGGGCCTGGTGCAGGCCCTCCGAGTAGCGCCGGCCCTGCATCATGCGGCCGGTGAACTCGTCGATGATCACCACCTCGTCGTTCTTGACGATGTAGTCCTTGTCCCGGGTGAACAGCGTGTGGGCGCGCAGGGCCTGGTTCACGTGGTGGACCAGGCTGACGTTGTGCGCGTCGTAGAGGTCGCCGTCCTTGAGCAGGCCGACCTCGCGCAGCGTCACCTCGACGAACTCGTTGCCGGCTTCCGTCAGGGAGACCGTGCGCTGCTTCTCGTCGAGGTCGTAATGCTCGCGCACCAGCCGGGGCATGATCGCGTCGACCGAGACGTAGAGCTCGGACCGGTCGTCCACCGGGCCCGAGATGATCAGCGGCGTCCGGGCCTCGTCGATCAGGATCGAGTCGACCTCGTCGACGATCGCGAAGTTGTGTCCACGCTGCGCGAGCTGCGACAGCTCGTACTTCATGTTGTCGCGCAGGTAGTCGAAGCCGTACTCGTTGTTGGTGCCGTAGGTGATGTCGCAGGCGTAGGCCGCCTTGCGCTGCTCGTCGTCGAGCCCGTGCACGATGGTGCCGACGGTGAGACCGAGAAACCGGTAGAGCTGGCCCATCCACTCCGCGTCGCGCGAGGCCAGGTAGTCGTTCACCGTGACGACGTGGACGCCCTTGCCCTCCAGGGCGTTCAGGTAGACCGGCAGCGTCGCCACCAGGGTCTTGCCCTCTCCGGTCTTCATCTCGGCGATGGCGCCCTCGTGGAGGACCATGCCGCCGATCAACTGCACGTCGAAATGGCGCTGGCCGAAGACCCGTTTGGCCGCCTCGCGCACCGTCGCGAAGGCCGGGACCAGGATGTCGTCGAGGCTCTTGCCGGCGGCGAGTTCCGCCTTCAGCATGTCGGTGCGCGCCTTCAGCGCCTCGTCCGACA
>Ga0182232_1000377_pt1 | contig 11402 bp, 20 predicted proteins | sample G6R1MG_30_FD_155484 | JGI IMG/M metagenome (GOLD analysis project Ga0182232, IMG submission 155484) | Phyllosphere microbial comminities from miscanthus, Michigan, USA - G6R3_NF_07NOV2016_LD2 MG | ecosystem: Host-associated > Plants > Phyllosphere > Phylloplane/Leaf | place: USA: Michigan... | reverse complement strand
CTTTCCGGTTTGACCTTCGCTGAAATCCAGCTAATCAACCTAACGGTGGATTTCTGGAACGCCTTCGCCGCCTTACCCGACAAACACCCGTCAGACATGCAGGAAACCCAGCGTGACATTCACGCTCTGCAGCAGCGCGTTATGTCTCGCGCGGCCGTGCGTGCCCACCCCGGCATGTTTTACATCGACACCCCGTGACCCGCGTCGTCAGCGAACCCGTTTTCCGGGAGGCTCTGCAAGCCGTTTTGCTCGTCGTGGACCGATCGGCTTTCGACATGGTCACGGGACCCGGCCGCAGCGGCGCGGTAGCCGCGGTTTACGCCAGTCACCGCCTGGGCCTGCCGTTTCTGCCCTTCGGCGCCGTGCCGCCGCCAAGCACTCGCGTTCTCGTGGTGGACACGGTTGCCGCGAGCGGCCGAACGATCCGCAAGGCCGTCAGCAAATACCAGCGGATGCCGGGGGTTACCGCGACTTCTGTCGTGGTTTTTGACCACCCGCCGGGCCGACTTCATTTTTGGTACGAAAGGAACGCCAACCATGACCAATGAATACAACGAACTCGGCCACGTCGATCCGGATTACGGCCGGCTTTGTGTGCCCGCAATACAGGCCCTCACGCGCTATAGCCTAACGCGCTGCCGGGTTTACCAATTCGTGTTCGACAAAACCCCCGGCTTTGGCGGCGACTGGCAACCGGTGGACTTCGAAGCGTTAACTTACGCCGAAGTCGAAGCCCTGGAGACGCTTTACGTTGAACTGCCCGTCGCGGACAAACCGGACCCCTTCAAAGGGCTCGCACGCATCCACAAGTACGTGCTGCCGGTGATGACCAATCCGGAGAACTTCGTAGACCTCAAGCTCAAGGGCGCTGCTTACCTGCTCAAGGTTGCTCAGCAACGGGAGAACACCTGCGCATGGGCCGTGGAATACCCGGATAGTGCGGTCGAGCAGCGCGTGCGGGTCTACTGGTTTGGCACTGGCCACCCTTTGCCGCCCAACGCAAACGCGTTTGTGCACCTCGGCACGCAGTTGTACTTCGAGGACTCGCTGGTCCTGCATTTTTTCAGCGAATTTCCGGTTCCCTGAGCATGGATGACGCGGGCGTTCGTTTCGTTGTGCTGCCCGTACCCACCGGGCGCTGGACGGTCGCCCGTGTTTACCCCGGCAACGCTACCGCCACCGGCGAAATTGAGTGTCCCACCCGTGCCGCCGCCGAGCGATGGGTGCGTGAACTCACCCCGGCGCCGGCCGCCCGCCCTCGGCCACCTGCGGCCACCCCCGGCCCCGTCATCGCCCGCCGGCACTTCGAGCCCGAGCAATGCTCGCTGTTCGATCAGGACCCAGGCGACGCCGCCGATTAAATAGTTTGACACTTCCGACAAAACGCTTGTATGCTGTCGGTTCTGTTAGCAACCAAACATTTTCTCAACCACCACTCGACTGAAAGATATGACGCAACACTGGAACCATGACCACGGCAACACCCGCGATGCCGAATACGCCGCCTTCCTGCAGGCCCTGATGCAACGCTTCACCGCCCTGGTGCCCGCCGGTACCGTGGTGTTCGCAACCGACGCCTGCGACAAGGCCAAGGGCCAACCGTCCCGTATGTGGTCGGAATACCTGTCGTCGTTCCCCGAGGACATCCGCCAGGAACACAACTGCAACGAATGCCATCGGTTCATCGACCGTTTCGGCCACGTCGTGGTGATCGATGCCAACGGTACGCAAACGTCGCCGATCTGGGACGTGAACATCGCGCCGCCGAAGTACAAGCTGGCGATCGCCCGGCTGGCCGAACTCGCAGCGCGCGGTCGGGTCAAGGGCGTGTTCTTGTCCGAAGAAACCATGTGGGGCCAGCCCACCACCGGCGTCTGGACCCATCTGGCGGTCAAGCCGCACCCGCTGAACGTGTTCCGCCGTACCACCCTGAGCGCCAAGCAGCGCATGGCCGAACTGCGCCAGGACTTCCTTACCCTGCGTGCGGGCCTGCAGGCCTACTCGCCGGCAATCGTCGCGCGCGCCGTCGAAGTGCTGTCGTCCAACACCATGTACCGCAGCGAAGTGGTGCTGCCGGCGGCGCAGTGGCTCGCAGGTTTCCCACGGGATGCCAGCACGAACCTGCAGTGGCTGGCGGTAGCCGGCGCTCGCCCGGGTTACGCCAAGCCGAAGTCCGGCATGCTCGGTACCCTGCTGGACGGTCTGGTCGCCGGCCACGACCTCGGTCGCATCAAGCGCGAATTCGAGTCCAAGATGGAAGCCGGCAGCTACCGCACCAGCACCGCCGCGCCTCGTGAAGGCCAGATCGCCGCCGCCGAACGCATCTTCGCCGAAATGGGTCTCGCCGCCGCGCTGCCGCGTCGTTACGCACGGTTCGAAGACGTGCAGGCCGGCATCGTGTGGGCGCCGAACCCGGGTGCTGCCCAACCGGTTGCCGCAATGCCGCGCGCCGCGATCCCGGTCGGTACCTTCGGTCACCTGTCGCCCGCTGCTGCCGCGCCGGCCCTGCCGGACATGAACATCCCGCCGGAAGTCATGTCGTTCGCCAAGTTCGGCCGCACGCTGCTGACCAAGGCACTGGCTCTGGACGTGCTGGTCCCTGCGTCGATCGATCGTTTCGCCGCGCTGACGACGGCCGTGGACCCGAACGCGCCGAAACTGCTGGCCTGGGACAACCCGGTGGACTGGTACTACGGCGCGGGCACCGATGGTGAAATCCGCCGCCGTGTGCTGGAAGCGGGCGGCCGCATGGATGACGTGGACATCCGCGTGTCGCTGATCTGGAACAACCGCAACGACCTGGACCTCCACATCGTCAACCCCCGAGGTACGCACCTGTACTACGGTTCGAAGCAAGACAGTTGCGGCGGTTTCCTCGACGTGGACATGAACGTCCGCGGCGAAACCACGAAGCCGGTGGAAAACACCCGGTGGCCGCGCGGCCAAGCACCCGAAGGCGGGTATCAAGTGATGGTGCGGAATTACTGCAGCCACGAAAATTTCTCGCAGTCCACCAACTTCGAAATCGAAATCGAAATGCACGGCAAGGTCGCGCGTTTCCAGGGCGTCATCGGCGCCTCTCGCGGGTACTCGACGAGCCAGCCCACGGTACCGGTGGCGACGCTGACCTTCGCGCGGGATGCCGCACGTTCGGTCATCGCCCCCAGTTCGCAGGTGCGTACGGTAGGCCTGACAAATGTACCGGCACCTGCAGGTGGCGCGGCGCCGGCGGCCCTGAACGCCTGGAACGTGCCCACGGGTGCCTGGGTGCCGGTGACCGGTCTGGTGATGTCGCCGAACGCCTGGGGCCGCGCCACGGGCCTGGGGGACATGCAGGGCAACGACCACCTGTTCTTCCTGCTGCAGAACTGCCGGGACACCCAGGACAACGTCGGCCGCGGGTTCTTTTCCGAACACCTGCGCAGCGAGCTCCATCCGGTGCGCGCGGTGCTGGAAGCCCAGGCTCGATCGGCGCCGGTGGCAGACGCTGACCAGGCAAGCGCCTGCGGCATCGGCATGCGCGTGGCAAACGCCTGGGACCTGACGGTGCGCGTCAACGTCGGCGGCGCCTACAAGCCCGTGCGCATCGACCGTTTCGAGTAAACGGCATGGCCCGCTTCTACACCGTGGAGGGCCGTGGGGATTTCCCCCACGACATGCTCCGCTATGACGACAGCGTGTTCGCAACCGATGTGGACCGAGAAAATGCCGGTACGGACTACGACCCGGTCAAGCGGCGGGTGCGGCTGGAATGCAAGGTGCCCACCCTGTTCAAGCCTACGGTAGAGCGCTGGCGGTCGTTTGGCTGGTACGTGGTCGCCGCAGATACCGAGGTGGCCCGCAAAGGCCGCGAGCCGATTCGGGTCAGCGGGACGCAGGGTCCACTAGCACCTGTGGTTTTTGTTTTGCCGGGCACTGAGCAAGACCGTGAGTTGACCGAAAAGGTCACGTCTCGCTTCGTCACGCGGCTTTCCACGGCCAACGATGACGGCGACGGCCACGCTGAAATTTGCACCGAGGCGACCGCGCACGCCACCGCGGGTGTTTCCGATGCTGAATTCGTCCGCATGGTCTGCTACTTCGAACAGCGGGACGACGACCCGACGCGCTACGGCCGATGGGATGCCGAACGCTGCCAGCGGTTGATGCCGGCTTACCACCTGCTTTTGCAGCAACGCACGGCTTTGGCGGACGCCATTCGCCGGGTGGCGAAATCCTACGACAACGAAAGCGACGAATGAAAACCCTGGAACAGATCAAAGAACGCGGCTCCCAATCTATCGACGGCCGCGATTTCGGCCGGTTGGCGCAGTTCATCCCAGAAGCCGATTTTCCGGCGTTTGGTCTCCAAATTCGCGACGAACTGAAGGGCAAGCACGTACCCTTGCCGTTCACGCGGGAGGCCGTGCTGGCGCAACTCGAAAAAGACGTGGATTTTGGCTTCGAAAAAGCGCTGAACCAACGCAGCCTTTCCGCCGGTGCGATGCACGATGTCGTGTGCATGTGGAACTGGGTCCTCGAAGAGGGCCTGGAGGACATGGACGACTACGCGATGTACGGCCTGCCGGTGTTCAAGGCCACGGCGCTCAAGTACGGATGGCCCAACCCGATCGGCGAAGACACCGGCGCCGAAGAAAAATACAACGAATCGTGAACGCCCGCCACATCAACGCCAAGGACGTTTCGGTCACTATGAACGGCCAGCCGTTGAAGCTCACGAGTGAAGCCCACCTCGTGACGCTGGACTTCGAAACCCAGGCCGTTCACCCGACGGAGTACGAGGCTTCGTGGCGCCAGTTCAAGAACCGTTTTGGCTCGCTGGGCGTCACCGATACCCCGATCCGCTACCACCACCCGCCGGCCCGCCGCGACCCTTCGGCGCCGATGCGCATCGTGCGGCCCCTGCGGTTCCTCGAAAACAACCGCGTGCCCAACAGGCTGCTGCAGGAGGCCCGCCGGGCAGCTGCTCGCGGCCGGGGCGCCCACGTTCGGTACCTCGCCGAGCAATTTGCCGGGTACGTGCGATGACGCCGCAGAACTGGAAACTCCGCGAGGGCGCCGACCCCTCCGACTTCACGTTGGGTGACCCCCACAAACCCGTGGCGGTCGTGGAAACCGCGGCGCCGGAGTACGGAACGGTACGGTGGCGGCAAGCCGACCCCAACAACATGTGGACGGCCCCGCCACAGGGGACCGAACTGTTCCTGGCGCAACCGGCGGTGACCGAACGCGAGGCCTACCAACGGGGCTTCACGTGCTTCCCGCAGGCCAACGGGCAGACCTTGGTGGCCCTGACCGAAGTGGCGAACCTGCTGCCAGGTCACGCATACCTTGATCTGCCCGACGGTGGCGACGTGACCGTGCTTGAACAACTGCAGCGCCTGGCCGAGGACGCCGCGCGCTACCGGTATCTGCGCGACATGCAACCGAACTCCCTCATCCTCGATCGCAACGATGGCCACGCCCCGAACTACCAGACGGCCAAGCAGTGGATCGAAGATTCCATGCCTGACTTGTTCACGGAAGTGCCGCCGGACGAGCTCGAAAGGATGAAGGCCACCAACACCATCTGGTCGCTGCAGGTGTACCCACGTACGCCCATCAGTTTCAATGTTTACCACGGGGCGTCCTTGGACGTGGTCGTGGACTATTTTCGCAAGGAACACCCCAATGAATGAAACCCACACAGCAACGCCCGGCGTCCGCGAGCATCACTGGATTGACGGCCGAGACACTGGCACCAACGGTGAGTTTTGCAGCCTTTGTGGCGCGGAACGCCCGTGGCCTGTGCCCTACACGTCGGAACACTCGACGCCGTGTCCGGGTGCCCCGCTCGAAATCGAATTCGAACTGTGCGGACCGGAGTCCCATCACGGGCCGGCGGGAATGGCAGTGCGTCCGGATGCCGAATGGCTGCGCTTGGACGACCTTCAAGTTTTGCTGCCCGGGGATGGTACCGGTACGGTGCGTGAGCAAGTCCTAGCCCTCGCGGAGGACGCAGAGCGTTACCGCTACTTGCTCCGACGCATGCACTCGCTGGACGTGCACACCAACGGCCCAAATTCCCTCGGGCAGGTCACTTTGAACCTCGCATTGCCCCACGTGGACACCACGGGTTTGCCGCTGATGGGGAGCGTGCTAACGGCAATGTTGGACGCCGGTCGCAAACCCGGTAGATAAAAATCGCTTGCGTGTCCGGCCGCATGCGTTGTATGCTGTCGTTCCCGTCAACCGAATCACTCACTACTTACACACTATGTCCAACCGTGAACTCCTTCGCCAGGAAGTAGCCAAGCGTGCCGATGGCATGAAAATCCGCCTGGAGCATATCCACATCGAGCCGGGCTTCAACGTACCCGAGACACCCGAGGAATTCGAGGAACGCGTCGAAGCCCTGGTGCTGCACCTCACCGCCGGCGGCCGCATCCCTCCGATCGAAATTCGCACCCGACCCGAAGGCGGCGGTTACCTCGTGGACGGCCACGCTCGCCGCGAGGCAGTTGCCCGTGCCGTGGCCCGCGGTGTGCCCCTGCAGGACCCGAAGGACGGCCACGTGTGGCTCACCTACGACCTTTTCACCGGCAACGACGCTGAACGCGTGGCCCGCTCAGTCAACAGCGCCCGCGGCCGCACCCTCACGCCGCTGCAACTCGCTGACCGCTACGGCCTGCTGACCAAGTTCGGCTGGTCTGCCGACAAGATCGCAACATCGGTCGGTAAGTCGGGTGAACACGTCCGCGGCATCCTCAAACTGGGCAGCGCCAACAGCGATGTGCATCAGATGGTCCAGTCGGGCAAGGTATCGGCCAAGGTCGCGCTCAAGGTCGTGCGTGAGTCGGGCGAAAAGGCCGGCGAAGTGCTGAAAGGCCACCTCGAAACCGCCAAGGCCGAGGGCAAAACCAAGGTCACGCCCAAGGTCGCCAATGCCGCCGATCGCGTCGCCAAGATTCGCGCGGAAGCCGCGATCAAAGCCGATGCCGAAATGCTCCGCTGGCTAGTCTCGAAAGGCCGCGTGGATCGTGACGCCATCGCCCAGGAAATGACGGCTGCGGAGGTCCCGGCACCGGCACCGGCGGGAGGCGTCTGATGCTGCGCAAACGCAAGATCAAGAAACCCGAAGGCGGTTACCTGGTCGAAGTGTTTATCGAACGCGCGGCAGTCGAAATCGGTTCGGCCAATACCGGCAAACCTGAAGGCTTTGCGGACACCATTCACGGGGTGTACTGGACGGTGATGGTCCCGCCGGACAGCGACGAGCGCAGGATTCAACGCGCGCTCGCCCCCAGCCTCGGCAAGAAACCCTTCACGCCATGAACCTCGAAAACCACATCAACAACCTGTTCCACGCTGCAGGGTTTCTGCGTGGGGCCAACGAAACCGCGCTGTCTGAACAAGTGCGCGCCGCCGCCGAAGCGTTCCGCGCAGAAACCCGGCGGTTTCACGCGATGACGCCGGGCGGAAAAGTCATACCCCCGGTTGCCGTGTCCAACCTCCGCAAGGCCATGACACCGAAACCCGGACCTTTCACGGGCAAGCGCGTGGCCTTCACGGGGGTGCTGGTTTCTCTCACGCAACAGGAAGCCGGTGGACACGTGATCGATCACGGCGGTACGGTAACGGGTGCTGTGAGCAAACGCACGGATTTCTTGGTTGCCGGCGTCCAGGCCGCAGGACCGATGCTGGAAAAAGCCAAAGCCCTCGGCACGATCCGAATTCTCAACGAAGCCGACTTTTTGTCGATGCTCAGTCGCCCTTAAGACAAGGAAACAAAATGCCCAGCAAAAGTGGAAGTGGCCCGTGGGTGGTCACCATCGTGGAAAGCGAACGGGGTTGGGGTCGCAAGGTCGATGAATACCGCCGGTTTGCGACGCGCGAACTAGCCGAGGCCTTCAAGGCGGACTACAACAAAGACTTGCCCGACGGGCCAGCGCCGGACTGGTACATGCAAGCCGAATCCATCGACTACGTGCCCGAAAAAGATGCCTGAGCCCACCACACCCACCCCGCCGCCGAATACCGACGCTCTCCACCACATGATGCAGGAGGCCCCGAGTTGGACCGGCGGTTACATCCGGTACGACGAGCCCCGCGACGGCGGCTCGGGTTCCTGGGTCATCGACGTGCGCCTCGACCACGAACAGGCCCGTCAGATGGCCTTGCACATCCTTGGCCTGGACGCCGTGCCTTCGGATGACGCGGCGCTACTGGACTTCATCCTGCGGCGCATCACCCACATGAACACGTCGTACCGCATGAAGCCGAACATCATGAAAAGCACCCGCTTGTCCTGGCACGTAGACCGACCAAGCGACGGCGAATTCCTGGCCTTCGTTAAAACCCATTTTCGCGAGGCCTTCGATCATGCGAACCGAAGCTGAAATCGCCGAGGGCTACGCTAAGTACCGCGGCAAATGCAAGGCGATGAGTGAAGCCGCGGTTGCCGCCGACCCCACGCTTCGACTGGTTCGCGGCCACGTGTTGGTCCCTGGCTGGGGCACCGAGGAAGCCCACTGGTGGTGCGAGCGGCCCGACGGCACGATCTATGACCCGAGCGTGCTGCAGTTCCCGTTTGCCCCGCCTGCCGGCGCTTACACCGAATTCGACGGCACCGTGGAGTGCGCCGAGTGCGGCAAGACCGGCCCGGAGGCGGAATTCCGCCACGAAAGCCGGTACTCGTTCTGCTCGACCTTATGCCACGGCAGGTTCGTCGGGATTTTCTGAACCCATGACCTCGCGCGGTATCGTATCAACCCCTAACCTGGAGTTTTTCGATGTCCGCTACCCCATCCCCCACCAAACCCGCCGCTCCCGCCAATGCCGTCCACTACCGTGATGTCGCAGGGTTCGACCACGGCCCCGTGGACCGCCAGTGGCTGGAGGCAGAAGCCGAAGCCTGCGGCATGCGTTTGGTGACCGTCAAACCCGGCTTCTGCCAAGTGGAACCCAGCACACCATGACCTGTTTTGCCCGCCAGTACAGCGATCAAATGCAATGTTCCTGCGGGCTCGCCTGGGATGTGAACGACCCGGACCCTCCGGTGTGTCGCTCTCAGGCGGTGGCGGTCCTCACGCCTACCCGGGCCTTGTGGGGGTCTCCCGAGGTACCCCCGCCGCTGCCGCCGGAAGTTGCGAGCCTCGTGGCTGCAGCGCACCAGGCAGTAGCCCGTCTCAAACACAGTACCCGCCGGGATGCCTACGAGGGCAGTGCGCTCCAGGCCCTGCAGCGGGCTTTGAAAGCCTTCCCATGAGCCTTTCGCAATGCGATGCCTGCCGGCGCCTGTGGATTCCCGGAGCTCTGGTCTGCGCCTGCTGCGGTTTCGTCAACGCGTCTTTGCTCGCGCCAGACCGCCGCCGTGATCTATATGCCAAGAACATCGAGCCACCCAAGGGTTGGCGGCTGGTTCGTTTTGGCCACGAGGTGCCACACGCTCACCGCGAGTACATCCAGGGCGTGGGATGGGATCGGCCCCGGCGGTGCCGCAACACCATGACGCCGCTGTGGGCCAGAGTATCGGGCGACGTGCTGGCCTTTGCAACGCCGATCGTGCCGTGAGCGCCTGCCACCACAAGGCGGGCACCGCCTGCCCGTTCGCCTTCACGGATCATTCCGAGACCGTGCAGAACTATGGGTGCTTGCCGACGCTGCACAACATCCGGGACATGCGCGTCGTCCACGGGCGCACCTGGGCGTGCCATGACGACCAAACGGTGCCGTGCGCCGGTGCAATCGCGTGGCTGCACAAGGAAGGCTTGCCGCACACGGTGGTAGACCCCGTCCTGCTTACCGAGAACGATCCCTGGCATCTTTTTATCGACAAGCCCTTGACCCCGCTGGAATAGCCGTTGTATGCTGTCGGAACAGTCAACCAACCGACAGGCACATGAAAGACGAACTCCAAGGCAAACTGGTCGAAATCCTGACCAGCCTCCAAGCGGCTGCCGGCAAAGCAACCGACGTGGCGGTTACGCAGTTACCCGAAATCGCACAAAGCTATGTGCTGTATGGGCGTCTGTACTTGACCGTTGCGATACTCGTCGGAATCGCAGGGATTTATATTGCCCGCAGATTCGAGGTTCTTTCTCGCGACGACTATTCGCGCGATAGTCTTTGGGTCATTGCGTCGTGCACGTCTTTCATTTTCAGCATTGTTTTGCTGGCTACGCATTTTCAGGAGTTTTTCCTGGTGTGGGCCGCTCCCAAAGTCTGGCTGCTGAAAGAAATCGCAGGGCTGCTGAAATGAGCCGCGATTTTGCATTCGGTGCTGTTCTCGGCGTTCTTATTTACCTTGCGATTCGTCAGGTCTGGGAATTTCACCGGCCGACTGGTCGTTACCCCGAGCCGGCGGTAGGCCAAATCTGGCGCTGCGAGCGCAACGGTAACTTGCTGCGCGTGAGTCGAATCGACCAATCTGACATGGGTACTTTCGACGTGGTAATTCAACGCTATTCGCCAGACCGTAACTGCTGGGGTATCCCGGACAACTACGTTTATGGTTTGAACTACGCGTCCTTAATGCGCAAATGGGCTCAAAAACTACGTCAGGAAAAACGCGTATTACTCGACCCTGCTAGCCCAGATATTCCTCAAAACGCTTTGATGGCGCTTTAACCGTGAATATCTTTCAGTGGCTCGTGGATACGACGCAGCGCCGCCCGATCTGGTGGTGCCGTCAGTGCGTGGTTGCCACTTTTGTTGGCGCATTACTAGCGGCGGTCGTCAAATACCCGCCGACTGGCTTCCTGAACATATTGGTTGTCGCCGTGTGGTTGGGTACGGCTTATCTGCTCAAGGGCATGTGCCGTAACGAAACTGCCCTGGCGTTTGCCGCGGGTCCGGCTTGGCTAGACAAAATACTCTGGGCAAGCAGTTTGTTTTTTGGTATTCCGATGCTGCTTACGGGGAACCCTTTGGCCCTTTGCGCTACGGCCCAAGCCGCGTTCTATTCCTTCGCCGCCTGCCGCCCGCCGGCGCCCCCTAAAACCCGCCGTGCCGGCCGTCTCGCTTTTCGACCATGAGAACCATCGAACAAATGGATCGCCACCTGCGCTGCAGGCACCTGATTCCCGAACGCTACCGCGCGGTATGGCTCGCGGAAGGCATGGCTACCTTCGGGCTCTGGAACCTCTCGGGGCAGCTGGTTGGCGTGCAGGAATACCGGCCCGACAAGCCCAAGCAGATCAGCAAGCACGCCCACCCTTCGGAAAAACGGTACTCCCCGCGGATTCCCCCGAACCGCTCGGCCGTCTGGGGCCTGGAGACCTACGTATTTGGCCGTGAGCTATTCGTGACCGAGGGGATTTTTACGGCTGCCCGGCTACACCATTTACGCCTACCAACCATCGCTGTGCTGTGCGCCAACCCGATGCACCTACGAGCCTGGTTTCGCGCTCTTGGGTGCCGCA
>Ga0182232_1000376_pt1 | contig 11413 bp, 10 predicted proteins | sample G6R1MG_30_FD_155484 | JGI IMG/M metagenome (GOLD analysis project Ga0182232, IMG submission 155484) | Phyllosphere microbial comminities from miscanthus, Michigan, USA - G6R3_NF_07NOV2016_LD2 MG | ecosystem: Host-associated > Plants > Phyllosphere > Phylloplane/Leaf | place: USA: Michigan... | reverse complement strand
CGCGCTCCAGGCCGGCGACTTCGACTGCGTGGTCGGCTTCGGCGGCGGCAGCCCGATGGACACCGCCAAGGCGGTGGCCGTTCTGGCCCGCCACGGCGGCCACATGCGCGACTACAAGGCGCCCCGCCTGCAGGACGAGCCCGGCCTGCCGATCGTGGCGATCCCCACCACCGCCGGCACCGGCTCTGAGGCGACCCGGTTCACCATCGTTACCGACGAGGCCTCGGACGAGAAGATGCTTTGTATCGGGCTGGCCTACCTGCCCGTGGCGGCGCTCGTGGATTACGAGCTGACGCTGACCAAGCCCAAGCGCCTCACCGCCGATACCGGCATCGACGCGCTGACCCACGCCATCGAGGCCTATGTCTCGCGCAAGTCCAACCTGTTCTCGGACGGGCTCGCCCTCCAGGCGATGCACCTGATCGCCCCGAACCTGCGCCGGGTCTGGACCGATCCCAGCGACCGGGCGGCGCGCGAGGCGATGATGCTCGGCGCGACCCAGGCCGGCATCGCCTTCTCGAACGCCTCGGTGGCGCTGGTCCACGGCATGAGCCGACCGATCGGCGCGCATTTCCACGTGGCGCACGGGCTCTCGAACGCGATGCTGCTGCCGGTGGTCACCGCCTTCTCGGCTCCTGCCGCGGTGCGGCGCTACGCAGCCTGCGCCCGGGCCATGGGCATCCCCGGCGTCGACGGAGACGACCGGGCCGCTGTCAGCGCCCTGGTGGCGGAGCTCGAGGCCCTCAACGACGACCTCGATGTGCCCGGCCCCCGGGAATACGGGATCGACCCGGACCGCTGGGAGGCGCTGCTCCCGACCATGGCCGCCCAGGCCCTGGCGTCCGGTTCCCCCGCCAACAACCCGATCGAGCCGACCGCCGAGGAGATCCAGGCGCTGTATCGGCGGGTGTGGGCGGCGTGAGGCCGACCGGAACCGAGTAGGTCCGACGCGCTGGCAATCGCTACCGGACGTAGCTACATTCGGCCCACACCAGGAGCCGAAGAGCATGCCCGTAGATACAGTCGTTCGCGCTCGCATCGACCTCGCCACGAAGGAGCGTGCGACGAAGGCGTTGGACGCGATGGGGCTGTCGGTTTCAGATGCGATCCGGCTGCTGATGGTGCGGATCGCGGACGAGCAACGCCTGCCGTTCGCCGTCAAGGTCCCGAACGCGGCGACCCAAGCGGCCATCGCCGAACTGGAGGCCGGCCAGGGCGAGCGGTTCGCCGATGTCGACGCGCTGATGGTCGACCTGCATGCGGACGATTGAGCGTTCCGCGCAATTCAAGCGGGACTACAAGCGGGAGGCGAAGGGACGCCACGCCGCGACCCTCGATGCCGATCTGATGCCCATCCTCCGGGCCCTCGCCGGCGACGCTCCGCTGGAGGCGCGCCATCGGGATCACGCGCTAAGCGGCACCTGGGCGGGCTATCGCGACTGTCACGTCAAACCGGATCTCGTACTGATCTATCGAAAGCCCGACGCGGACACGCTGCGCTTGGCCCGGCTCGGGTCGCACAGTGAGGTGTTCGGCTGATCTGGTTTCCGATCGCGTCGCTCGACCGTCAGATCTCCGCCGTCATCGCGAGCGTAGCGAAGCGACCCAGGGACACGCCAAGGTCCGGGATCGCGCGCTGCAGTGGGTTGCTTCGCTGCGCTCGCGATGACGACCACAGGAAGCGTGGCTCATTGGCGAAGTTTCACCTCGCCACTTGGAATGCCTTCGACTCGAATATCCCGAAGCTCGGGATACCTGAGTAGCCGCCCTACTTCGCCGTCAGCGGGCAGCCGCTCTCGGCCGGGCTCGCGTAGGCTTCCTTGCCCGGGATGGTGGCGAGTTGCTTGTAGAGGTCCCACTCGCCCTTCGACTCGGCCGGCTTCTTGACCTCGAACAGATACATGTCGTGCACCATGCGGCCGTTCGGCTGGACGATGCCGCCATGGGCGAAGACGTCGTCCACCGGGAGCGCCTTGAGCTTGGCGTTGACCGCCTCGGTCTCGTCGGTGCCCGCCGCCTTCACGGCCTTCAGGTAGGACAGGACCGCCGAGTAGGTGCCGGCCTGGATCATGTTCGGCATCCGGCCCGTGCGCTTCATGAAACGCTGGCCGAAGGCGCGGGTCTCGTCGTTGGCGTCCCAGTACCAACCCTCGGTCAGCGTCAGGCCCTGCGCCACCTTGAGGCCGAGCCCATGCACCTCCGAGAGGGTGAACAGCAGCGCCGCGAGCTTCTGGCCGCCCTCGACGATGCCGTATTCGGCCGCCTGCTTGATCGAGTTGGAGGTGTCGAGGCCGGCATTGGCGAGCCCGATCACCTTGGCCTTCGAACCCTGCGCCTGAAGCAAGAACGAGGAGAAATCCTGGTTCGAGAGCGGGTGGCGGACGCTGCCCAGCACCTTGCCGTTGTTGGCGAGCACCACGCGGCTGGTATCGGCCTCCAGCGCCGAGCCGAAGGCGTAATCGGCGGTCAGGAAGAACCACGTGTCGCCGCCGGCCCGGGTCAGCGCGCCGCCGGTGCCGACCGCGAGCGCCCGCGTGTCGTAGGCCCAATGGTAGCCGTAGGGCGTGCAGGCCTTGCCGGTGAGGTCGCTCGACGCCGCCCCGGTGGTGATCGTGATCTTCTTCTTCTCCTTCGACAGGCCCTGGACCGCCAGCGCGACGGAGGAGGTGGTCAGCTCCATGATCGCGTCGACGCCGTCGCGGTCGTACCATTGCCGGGCGATCCCCGAGGCGATGTCGGGCTTGTTCTGGTGGTCGGCCGAGAGGATCTCGATCGGCACGCCGTCGATCTTGCCGCCCATATCCTCCACCGCCATGCGGGCGGCTTCGATGGAGCCCTGGCCGCCGAACTCGGCATAGAGGCCGGACTGGTCGTTGAGCACGCCGATGCGCACGGCGTTGCCGGAGAAGGCCGCTTGCGCCGAGGCCGGGCCCGAGCCAAGGATCGTGCCCGCCAAAGCAGTGGCCAGCACTGCACCGCCAAATCGTCTGATCATGTCACTCCCCGGCATGTTTTGCCCGGATGATCCGAGCACCCGATTCTGACGCGGGTTCGGGATCAGACTATTGCAGCCACGGAAGTCGCGCCACGGCCAGGATTGGGCCGAGATTGAGAGATCGCGCCGGTTGTGACGCACGCCGGCGACCGCCCCGTTTCCGGACCGTATCCGTCGGGCGCAGTTATAATACCTTAACCATAATTACACGAATGGCCGCGCAGGGTCCGGTGATGGACGGCAATTCGGCCGTCTCCGGCGCGTGGCGATGCGATGAATCCAGCCCGTCTCGCCGTCCTCGGCATCGCTCTCGCAGCGGGCAGCGGGGCGGCGTTCCTGATGAGCGGCGGCGATCCGCCTCCGCCGCCCCCGCCCCCGAAGGCCGAGCTGCCGCCGCCGCCTCCGATGACCGAGGTGCTGGTGGCCGCCACCGACATGCCGATGGGCCAGGTCCTGCGGGCTGCGGACCTGCGCTGGCAGCCCTGGCCGGATGGCGCCATGACGGCGGGCTATATCAGCCGCAAGGACAACGCGAAGGCGCTGGACGAGACGGTCGGCGCCTCCGTGCGCTCCGGCTTCCTCGCGGGCGAGCCGATCCGGGCGCAGAAGCTGGTCCGGCCCGACAGCGGCTTCATGGCCGCGATCCTGCCCGCCGGGATGCGCGCGGTCGCCATCGTCACCGACAGCCGCGGCACCAATTCGGCCGGCGGCTTCATCCTGCCCAACGACCGCGTCGATGTGATCCGCACCTTTCGCGACGACGCCAACTCGCGCGCGAACAACAGCGAGGTCCAGTTCTCCCAGACCATCCTGACCGATATCCGCGTCCTGGCGATCGGTCAGCTGATCCAGGAGAAGAACGGCACCAACGTCGTCACCGGCGAGACGGCCACCCTCGCCGTCACCCCCGCCCAGGCGGAGACTTTGACGCTCGCCCAGAAGGTCGGCTCGCTCTCGCTCGCGCTGCGCAGCCTCGCGGATGCGGGCCGGCCAGCCGAGCCGGTCGAGTCCGCAATGGCGCAGACGCCCGAACCCGGATTGACCGTCGTGCGCTTCGGCGTCGCGCGGCAGCAGACGCCGTGATCCCCATGATTGCCCTGCCGACCCTCCTCCGCTCGGCGCGTGCCGTCGCGTTGCTGGCCCTGGTGCATGCCGGGCCGCTCGGCGCGCAGGAGCGCCCGACCCTCGGCCCTGCCCCGGTGCTCACGGTGGGCTCCGCGGAGGCCGCCTCGAGCCGCCGGGTCGAGCTGACCGCGGGCCGCTCGGTGATCGTTGACCTGCCGCGGGACGCCAAGGAGGTGTTCGTCGCCAATCCGGCGGTGGCCAACGCCGTCGTCCGCTCGACCCGAAAGGTGTTCGTGATCGGCATGGCCGATGGCGCCACCTCGATCTTCATCATGGACGCCGAGGGCCGCCAGATCGCCGCCCTCGACGTCACCGTGGCCCGGGACCTCAACCTCGGGACGCTGCGCGAGTTGCTCGGCCAGAGCATCCCGGGCGGCCGCTTCGACGTGCGCTCGTCGGGCGCCTCGGTGCTGCTGTCGGGCTCGGTCAATTCCTCCTCGGACGCCCAGCAGGCGATCGATATCGCCAACGCCTTCGTCGGCCTGGGCGGCGCCGCGGCCGCCACGGGTGCGCCGAGCGGCGGCGTCTCGGCCGGCGCGCGGGGCGCGGTGATCAACAACCTCACGATCCGCAACAAGGATCAGGTGATGCTGCGCGTCACCGTGGTCGAGGTGTCCCGCAACGTCCTGAAGCAGTTCGGGATCAACATGACGGGGAATTGGTCGGCGCTGAATCCGGTCGGCACCCTTGGCCAGCAACTCATCGGAGCCGGAACCGCGTCGGCGACGCAGGTGCCCGCCATGGTGCCGAACGTACTGAGCAACGCCCTTCCCTTCCCAATCAACGGCAACATCGCTGGAAGCAATCAGATCGCGGCATCCGTCCAAGGGGCCGGCTTCTCGCTGCAGGCGACGCTGAAGGCCTTCGAGCAGGCGGGCGTCTCCCGCATCCTGGCCGAGCCGACGCTGACCGCGATCTCGGGCGAGGCCGCAAAATTCCTGGCCGGCGGCGAGTTTCCGGTGCCGTCCTCGGCCACCTGCGCGGTCGGCGGCCTGTGTACACCTGGGATCACCTTCAAGCCCTACGGTGTGGCTCTGTCCTTCACGCCCGTGGTGCTGGCCGACAACAGAATCTCGATCCGCGTGGCGACCGATGTAACCGAGATCGATCCACAGCAGAGCTTCAACTACACAATCGGCAATTCGACGGTGGCGGTACCCGGCACCCGGGTGCGCCGCTCCGAGACCACGGTCGAGCTACCCTCGGGCGGCGTGATGATGACCGCGGGCCTCATCCAGCAAGTAAACAAGCAGGCGATCACCGGCCTGCCCGGGCTGATCAATCTGCCGATCCTCGGCGCGCTGTTCCGGTCCCGGGACTACCAGCGCATGGAGACCGAGTTGATGATCATGTGCACCCCCTACATCGCCCGGGTGATGGAGCCCAAGCAGGTGGCCCGGCCCGACGACAACTTCGTGGACGCCACCGACGGGCAGGCCGTGCTGCTCGGTCAGGTCAACCGCATCTACGGCAAGGTCGGCGCCGCCCCGCTCGGGCGCACCTATCGCGGCCGTGTCGGCTTCATCGTCGAGTAGCGCCCCGCTTCCAGGATCGGACCCATGACTCGACGCCACTCGCTCGCCCCGGCCCGTCTTGACGTCGCACGCCGCCCGGCCAGCCTGCTGGCCGCCTGCGCGCTCGGCCTGCTGGCCGCCGCCTGCAAGGGCGAGCCCGCCACCACCGGGGGAATCGACCTGTCGGATTACCGCGCGCGGCACCCGATCGTGCTGGCCGACGGAACCCGCAGCCTCGACGTCTTCGCGACCGGGCCGGGCCATCTCGATCCGCGCCAGGCCGGCGATATCGACGCCTTCATGCTGGAATACCGCCGCTACGGCCGCGGCGGCATCCTGATGGAGGTGCCCCAGGGCCTGCCGCCGGCCCAGGCCGACGCCGTCGCACGCACGGCGGTGTCCCTGCTCCGGCGCGGTACCGAGGACGGCGTCGGCGCCCGCGAGATCGCCCAGTCGCCCTATCCGGTCGCGGCGCCGGGTCTGGCCGCGCCGATCCGGCTGAGCTTCCAGCGCATGCAGGCCAAGGTCGCCGACCAGTGCGGGCTGTGGCCCCAAGACCTCGGCACCTCGAACTTCGCGTCCGATTACAGCAACCGGCCGAGCTGGAACCTCGGCTGCGCCACCCAGGCGAACGTGGCCGCCCAGGTGGCCGACCCGATCGACCTGGTGCGCGGCCGGCCGGAGGGTCGGATCGACACGGTCAAGCGCGTCCGGGACATCGGCCAGTTGCGGGACGGCAAGGATCCGTCAACCACATGGCGGCAAGATGGGACCAACGCCGTCAAGTCTCAGGTCAGTAACTAGGACGGGCGGTGCAACCTCTCACGCCGTCACCGAAGCCGCGACGCGACCACGAACCCGAAAGTGCCGTCATGGCGGACCCGTCCGAGACATCCGAGCGTACGATCGCCCCGGTGCCCCGGATCACGATCCAGGCCTTCTGCGAAACCGGCGAGACCGCCGCGATGCTTGAGGGCGCAGCCCTCGACCGGCGCATGCAGAAGGCGCAGATCAAGGTTCGGATGGGCGGCGGGGCCGCGGCGATCGAGGCCTACCGCCACGCACCGACGCCCAATGTCATCATTATCGAGATGCAGGGCGTGCGCTCGAAGCCGGTCGAGTGCCTGGATGCCTTGGCCGAGGTCTGCGACGAAGGCACCCGCGTCCTGGTGATCGGCCACGTCAACGACGTGACCCTGTACCGCCAGCTGATCCAGCGCGGCGTGTCCGACTACCTGATGGCGCCGGTCGAGCCGCTGACGCTGATCGCGGCGATCTCCGACCTGTTCACGGCGCCGGGCGTCAAGCCGGTGGGCCGCACGATAGCGGTCTACGGGGTCAAGGGCGGCATCGGGGCCTCGACGGTGGCGCATAACTTCGCCTGGTCGATCGCCCGGAACCAAGGCGTCCAGACGGTGATCGCCGATCTCGACATCGCCTTCGGCACCGCCTCGCTCAACTTCAATCAGGACCCGCCCCAGGGCATCGCCGAGGCGGTGTTCGCCCCCGAGCGCCTGGATTCGGCCCTGGTCGAACGGCTGCTGTCGAAATGCAGCGACAATCTGAGCCTGCTCTCGGCCCCGGCGAGCCTCGACCGGACCATCGACCTGTCGGAGCCCGCCTTCGATTCGCTGATCGAGTACCTGCGGGCCAGCGTGCCCTGCGTGGTCCTCGACATCCCGCATCAGTGGAGCGCGTGGTCGAAGCGCGTGCTGACGGCGGCTGACGAGATCCTGATCGTCGCGGGCCCCGACCTCGCCTGCCTGCGCAACGCCAAGAACCTGCTCGGGGCGCTCCAGCATGGCCGCCCGAACGACCAGCCGCCCCGGATCCTGCTCAACGGCGTCGGCATGGCCAAACGGCCGGAGATCGGCGCCGCCGAGTTCGCCAAGGCGCTGGACGCACCGATCGCCGCCACGATCCCGTTCGAGCCGACCCTGTTCGGCACCGCCGCCAACAATGGCCAGATGATCGCCGAGATCCAGGCCGGCTCGAAAGTGGCGGAGCTGTTCAACGATCTGGCGGCGGTCACCCTCGGGCGTCCCGAGACCCGGCGCAGCAAGTCCAGCCTGCTGGAGCCGCTGCTGGCCAAGCTCGCGGGCCGCAAGGCCTCGTGATGCGCGAGATCTTTACCGGGATGATGCCTCACGCGGGCGCCTTGGACCTGACCCATGTTCGGTAGGCGACAATCCGGAACCGCTCCGACGACACCCGCACCGGCCCCGCCGGTGCGGGCCGCTTTGCCGACAGCGCCGGTGCTGCGCGATTCCACCCCGGCGCCAAAGCCGACGCCCAAGCCCGCCGCCCCGGCGGTGGTCGAGAACCTGCGCTCCGAGGATTACTACCGGACCAAGAGCCTGATCTTCGGCGCCCTGATCGAGGCGATCGACCTCACGCAGCTCTCGCGCCTCGACGCCGAGACCGCCCGGGAGGAGATCCGCGACATCGTCACGGAGATCATCGGGCTCAAGAACATCGTCCTGTCGATCGCCGAGCAGGAGGAGCTGCTCGACGACATCTGCAACGACGTGCTGGGCTACGGCCCGCTGGAGCCGCTGCTCGCTCGCGACGACATCGCCGACATCATGGTCAACGGCGCCAACCGGACCTTCATCGAGGTCAACGGCAAGATTCAGCTGACCAATGTGCGGTTCCGCGACAACCAGCAATTGATGAACATCTGCCAGCGCATCGTCAGCCAAGTCGGGCGGCGCGTGGACGACGCCTCGCCGATCTGCGACGCGCGCCTGCCGGACGGCTCGCGCGTCAACGTGATCGCGCCGCCGCTGGCCATCGACGGGCCGGCGCTCACGATCCGCAAATTCAAGAAGGACAAGCTCACCCTGGAGCAGCTCGTGCGCTTCGGGGCGATCTCCCCGGAGGGCGCCGAGGTCCTGAAGATCATCGGCCAGTCGCGCTGCAACGTCGTCATCTCGGGCGGTACGGGCTCCGGCAAGACCACGCTGCTGAACTGCCTCACCGCCTTCATCGAGCACGACGAACGGGTCATCACCTGCGAGGACGCGGCCGAGTTGCAGCTCCAGCAGCCACATGTCGTGCGCCTGGAGACGCGGCCCCCGAACATGGAGGGCCAGGGACAGGTCACCATGCGCGACCTCGTCAAGAACTGCCTGCGCATGCGGCCGGAGCGGATCATCGTCGGCGAGGTCCGCGGACCCGAGGCCTTCGACCTGCTCCAGGCGATGAACACCGGCCACGATGGCTCGATGGGCACGCTGCACGCCAACAGCCCGCGCGAATGCCTGTCGCGGATCGAGTCGATGATTTCGATGGGCGGCTTCACGCTGCCGTCGAAGACCCTGCGCGAGATGATCTGCGGCTCGATCGACGTGGTGATCCAGGCCATGCGCCTGCGCGACGGCTCCCGGCGCATCACCCACATCACCGAGGTGCTGGGCATGGAGGGCGACGTGATCACCACCCAGGACGTCTTCCTCTACGATATCGTCGGCGAGGATCCGAACGGGAAGCTGATCGGGCGCCATCGCTCGACGGGCGTCGGCCGGCCGAAATTCTGGGAGCGGGCCCGCTATTACGGCCTGGATCGCCGGCTCGGCGAGGCGCTCGACGCCGCCGAAGTCGTCAACGGGGCCTAGCATGCCCGATTCGTCCCAGATGCCGATCGCGGCCGGCTTGATCGGCATCGCCGTGGCGGCCGTCGCCTACGTGGCCGTGCTGCCGCTGCTCGGCGGCCAGCGCCGGGCGAGCAAGCGCCTGAAATCGATCGGCGTCTCGGCCTCCGGGGCGGCGGTGCGCGGCGTCGCGGTGAACCGCCGCGAGCAGGTCGCCAAGACGCTGAGCGAGATCGAGGCGAAGGCGAAGAACGCCAACAAGGCCACGCTGGAGCTGAAGCTGGCCCGCGCCGGACTGAGCTGGACGAAGCGGACCTTCTACACCGTCTCGGGGGGCTGCGCCGCAATCCTCGGCCTGCTTCTGTTCCTCATCACCGACAGCCCGGTGGCCGCAGCCGGCGCCGCCTTCGCGGGGGGCTTCGGCCTGCCCGCCTGGCTGCTGCGCCACCTGCGGCTCCGGCGCATCGCGAAGTTCAACAAGGAGCTGCCCAACGCCGTCGACGTGGTGGTGCGCGGCATCCGCACCGGCATCCCGGTCGGCGACTGCTTCCGCATGGTCTCGCGCGAGGCCGAGGAGCCGGTGCGCAGCGAGTTCAGGACGGTGATCGAGACCCAGGCGATGGGCCTCTCGCTGGGCGAGGCCGTCTCGCGCCTGTTCGAGCGGGTGCCGACCGCCGAGGTGAACTTCTTCGCGATCGTGATCAACATCCAGCAGCAATCGGGCGGCAACCTGTCGGAGGCGCTGAACAATCTCTCGGTGGTCCTGCGCGACCGGGCCAAGATGCGGGGCAAGGTCCAGGCGATGAGCATGGAGGCCAAGGCCTCGGCCTCGATCATCGCGTGCCTGCCCTTCGGCGTGGCGGGCATCACCACGCTGACCAGCCCGGACTACATCTCGCTGCTCTGGACAACGGATATCGGCAAGATTGCGCTGGTGGGGGCGGCGATCTGGATGTCGATCGGCGTCTTCACGATCAAGAAGATGATCGCCTTCGATTTCTGAGCCGTAGCTGATCGGGATCCCGTTCCATGATCGACGCCATCGCGGAGAAGCTGTTCGACCCCCGTTTCATGGGGGCGCTGCTGACCGCCATCGCGGCAGCCGCAACCGCCTTTGCGGTGGCGCAGCCCTTCTTCGAAACGGACAAGCTTGCCAAGCGGATGAAGCTCGTCAGCGACGAGCGCGAGCTTATCCGGCGGCGAGAGCGCCAGGTGGACCGGGTGCGGCCGAACGATCGGGCGACGCTGCGCGTCGCGCCCAAGGCTTACATGAAATCCATCGTCGACCGCTACCAGCTGAACCGCTGGCTCGGGACCGACACCGCCAAGCGCAAGCTGATGATGGCGGGCTATCGCGGCCAAGGCGCGGAAACCACGTTCCTGTTCTTCCGCCTGATCGTCCCGCTGGCCGCCGTGATCACGGCGTTCTTCTACCTGTTCGTGCTCGAGGCGATCGACGCCACGTACCTGATGCGGATCGGGATGGTGATCGGCACAGCCTATGCCGGCATCAAGGCGCCGGAGCTGTTCCTGCTCAACACCGCCAAGAAGCGGCAGGCCGAGATCAGGCGGGCGTGGCCGGACGCCCTCGACCTGACGCTGATCTGCGTCGAATCCGGTATGGCGATCGAGAACGCGTTCCGGAAGGTGAGCACCGAGATCGCCACGTCCTCGGTGGTGCTGGCCGAGGAACTCGCCCTTATGACGGCCGAAATGTCGTTCCTGCCCGATCGGCGGCAGGCCTACGAGAACCTGGCGCTGCGGACCGGGCTCGAGCCCGTGAAGTCGGTGGCGACCGCGCTGATCCAAGGCGAGCGCTACGGCACGCCGGTGGGTCAGGCCCTGCGGGTCCTGAGCCAGGAGAGCCGCGACCAGCGCATGAACGAGGCCGAGAAGAAGGCGGCCAGCCTGCCGCCCAAGCTGACCGTGCCGATGATTCTGTTCTTCCTGCCCGTGCTGTTCGTCGTGATCATCACGCCGGCCGTCATCCAGGTCATGCAGATGCAGTGACGGCGCGATGCTCGACGCGTCAGGCGCTCAGCGGATACGACCGGGCCGGGTCGGCTCGAAGACGATGCGGCGGTGGAACGCGCACCAGCTCTTACCGTCGGAGACCGGCGCACCGCAGCAGATCGCGCGGTCGTTCGGCTCGCCGATGATGTACTTGCATACGAAGGCCCCGGACT
>Ga0182232_1000375_pt1 | contig 11448 bp, 8 predicted proteins | sample G6R1MG_30_FD_155484 | JGI IMG/M metagenome (GOLD analysis project Ga0182232, IMG submission 155484) | Phyllosphere microbial comminities from miscanthus, Michigan, USA - G6R3_NF_07NOV2016_LD2 MG | ecosystem: Host-associated > Plants > Phyllosphere > Phylloplane/Leaf | place: USA: Michigan... | reverse complement strand
AGATCTCGAGGCGGCAGTCCGCACTGGCGCCTTCCGGGCGGATCTCTACCATCGGATCGCACGAACCCGATTGAAGCTACCCGCGCTGCGTGAACGGCCGGAGGATATTCCGCTTCTTTTCGCGTATTTTTTGATGGATGCAGCGTCTACCCTTCACCTCGCCGCACCGGTGCCGGACGACGCGCAACGCAGGCATTTGCTCGCTCACGGCTGGCCCGGTAATGTCAGGGAATTGCGCAATCATGCCTTCGAGGTGGTGCTTGGAGAGCACGAGAACGCCAGCACGAGGAATGGTGCAGCCCAACCTCTCCGGGAACGTGTCTCGACCTTCGAAGCACAGGTGATCGTTGAGGCGCTTATGACCGCCCGCGGTCGCGTCACGATGGTCTGCGAGCTACTCGGCGTACCCCGCAAGACGCTTTACGAGAAAATGGATCGGCACGGTATCGATCCATCACTGTACCGGACGCCTGAGAGCGGCGTTTTGGATGACTCAAAATGTGGTCAGTGACATGAATGACCGTCCGACGCTGAAAACGGAAAACGGCCTGCGGACGTCTAAATCTGGGTTTTTGCGTTCTAAGTTGAGCTTGAGCGAAGGGGTTAAGCCGTCATTGGTAGCGTGACGGTAGCGACCAATTTCCCACCTACCGCTTCGCCGAGTACGAGCCGGTGCAGCCCCCGCCGGCAGGGGCCCTCCGGCGCCGGTGGCCGGTCAGGTGCCGCCGCCCCAGCCCGCCGCATGGCCGCAGGGCTGAAAGCGAAGCGCGAGTACGACCGCGGGTGCTCGATCGCCCGCGGCTTTGTCCTTAGGCGAGTCCGCTGCGATCGATGAACTCTGCTCCTCTAGCTCGGCGAGGGCGGCAACGGGCGGAACGGTCAAAGCGCCGCGATCCACCGTTCCAGCTTTTCGCTGTCGCGCATGTCGCCCGTATATCCATGCATCGGTATGGCCGGGACGTTCGATCCTCGCTTGCGGCCGCGGTAGACCTTCATCGGGATGACGGCGCGCGCGAAGCCGCTCGGCAAGGCGACCTGTCGGATGTCCATGTAGAGCGAGTCGGCGCTCGTCTCCTGCCCGACATGCGTGGCTCCGAGGCCAGTCCACAGGTCGAGCGCGTCGAGACATGCCGACCCGCATCCCCAATCCGTGAGGACGAACACCCGGGCCTTCAGCGGCTTGTGGGGGGCGCCCGCCGAGCTCTCGGCCGTCTCGTCCTCGCTTTCGCGCCAGAGCGGCTCGCCGCTGGCAAGGGCCGATGCCATGCCCTTGGCCGTGCGCTCCGCCCAGGCCTTCGCTTCGGCAGACATGTCGGGGGCGGTGCGCCATGCGTCGCGATATGCCTCGAGCGTCGCGACGTTCCCGGACGAGGCGCGCCAGTCGACGCCGGTGGAGTTGGCGGGGAGCGCGTTCACCGCTGCAGAGCCCCACAGGACCGTCGCGATCTGGCGCGACCAGTCTGACGAGCCGCCGCCGTTGCCGCGCAGGTCGAGCACGATGCGCGGCGCCGTCGTAAACGCGTCCGCCTCGCTGCGCATTGCCTTGATGATCGTCGTGAGCGACTTGGAATCGGCGCTTTCTGGATCGCCGTCGAAGCCTGGCAGCGAATACCAGCGGGTGCCATCGGGCAGCGTCCTGGCGGCGAAGGGCGGGCGAGCTCGTGCCGCGGTCGCCGCGAAGCGCGTGTTGAACTCCGTATCGGGAAGATCGCGCCATGCCAGCGTCACCTCCCGAGAATGGCCGTTCGCGGCGAAACGGCAGCGGGAGGGGCGCTTGATGTAAGGATTGGCGGCGTCGAGGAACAGGCGACCGCCGTTGGTCGCACGCTGACTGGCCAGTCCCCATCGGCCGCGAAAGGCGCCGACATTTCGCGCGGCCAGCCGGTCGGCGCGCACGCCGTCGCAGCTTACCAGCGTCGCCCCGAGCGGCAGCGCGGCATCGTCTGCCCGGGTCACCACCACCTGCCGCCCGGCACCGTCGAAGCCGGTGAGGAAGCCCGGCCAGCGAAGCGGCAGCGCGGCCGGCTGGGTGACGTCGAGCGCGACATGCCCGTCATCGAAGCTCGCCACATACCCGCGCATCGCCCAGAGATAGCCCGGATAATCACGGACGCCGGCCGCCCGGCGCAAGGCGAGCGCCAGTCCCGCGTCATTTCGCCGCGCGAAGCCCGGATCGAGCCGATTATACGGACCGGGATGATTCTCCGTGATCTGGTCGTGATACGCCCGTGCGTCGGCGCGCAGCGTCGCTGGCCAATCTCGGGGAACATCCGCGGCGGCGACTAGCAACGTGGTCGCTGCGATAGCCGCCACCTGACTACCTTTCACCCTAAAAACTCCTCCGCTTCGACCGATTGTGTCACAGGTCAATTCCAGCCGCTATAGCCTCAAGGCGGCGCATACGCGCGCGCAGGTCGGCCAAGGTGATGCGACCCGCAGTCGACTGGTCTTCCTCCATATCCGGCACTTCTGGCCTGCCGACTGTTCGCCGACAATCTTCCCGCCGGGCGGCATGCCACCCAGCGGCGAAGACGGCGACCATCGCCAGTGTGGTGAAGAAGCTGCTCATGGCGATGACGATTGATGTGGGGATCATGTCGAGCGGTCCCTTATTCATAGCGGAGGGCGGTGATAGGCTTGGCGCTGGCGACGCGAGAGGCGTGTCCCGCGACTGTGACGACCGCGATGACGAGCGCCAGGATGCCGGCAAGCACGAACGGCACGGGCGTGAGCGTGATGCGGTCGTCGAACCCGTTGAGCCAGTTTCGCATCGCCCAGAAGGCCAGTGGCCATGCGATGACGTTGGCGAGCAGCACGGGTTTGGAGAACTGCCATACCAGCAGACGCACGATGTCGCGCGTCCGGGCACCTAGCACCTTGCGGATGCCGATCTCCTTGGTGCGGCGCTCGGCGGTGAAGGCGGCGAGGCCGAAGAGACCGAGGCAGCCGATCAGCACGGCGAGCAGTGCGAACCCGGCGAACATCGTGCCCAGCGCCTGGTCGGCCCGATAGAGTTCCGCGGCTGCATCGTCGGCGAACTGCGCCTCGAACGGCACGTTGGGAATGACCCGCTTCCATGCGGCACCGATGCGCGTCATCACCGCGGCTGGATCGGGATCTGAGAAGCGCACCACCATGAAGCCGAGGTTTGCGTCTGCGTGGTAGTAGACGGCCGGATCGATGGGCTCGCGCACGCCGCGGAACCGGGTGTCGGCCACGACGCCGACGATGGTCGCAGGCTGGCCGATGTCGTGGATACCGGAAATGCCGAGCCCGATTGTCTTGCCTAGGGCGGCAGTTGGCGTAAAGACACCGATCTTGGGCAGCGCCGAGGCCGTCACCACGACGCTCATACCGCGGTTGAACAGCGTCCTGGTCGATGCCTCGTCGTCGATCATGGTGGCGTCGTCTAGCGCTCGGTCACGCGAGAGTGCGCGTCCAGCGACGATCCGCATTCCCATCGTCTCGAAGAAGCCGTAGCCGACGCGGTAGACGCCGATCGTATCCGCCGGGCGGCCCGATTGAGTGAGGCTGGTCGAGGATCGCTGTGGCGTGTTCATGGCGATTTGCGTCAGCGCTACCCGCTCGACCCCTTTGACCCGGCCAATCTCCTGCTCAAGCGCGGCGAGCGACGGGAGGACCTGCGCGCGCGTCATGTTGTCGACCTGGATGATGCCGTCGCGCTTGAAACCGGGATCGGCCGACAAAGTGTAGCGTGTCTGGGCGTAGACGATCCCGGTACAGGCGATCAGTCCGATCGAGATCGCGAATTGGGAGATGACCAACGCGTTCCGCAGTCGTCCCGAACCCGGCGTGTCGGCGGCGGAGCGGTTCGCCTTCAACACCTGCGCCGGCTGGAAGCGAGTCAGGTAGAAGGCCGGGTAGAGCCCACCGACCAACCCGACTAGCAGCGCGAGTCCAAATGCGGGTAGCAGGATGCCGTCGGTGCCCATGTAGCGCAGCGGAATGCCAGCATCGAGGAAGCGGCGAAGCCATGGCAGCGTCAGTTCGACCAGGGCCAGCGCCACCAGCGTGGCCAGCGCGGCGACGATCAGCGATTCGATCAGGAACTGCGCGATCAATTGCCGCCGCGAGGCACCAAGCACCTTGCGCAGGCTGACCTCGCGGGCGCGCTGCGAGGCGCGGGCGGTGGCCAAGTTGGTAAAGTTGACGCATGCCATGAACAGGATGAGCACCGCCAGGATCGAGAACGTTACGATGGTGCTTCGATCCATGCCGTTCCCCGCCGGGCCGCAGCAGGCACCGCTAAGATGGATGTCGGGGAGCGCGACGAGCCGGAAGGTCGCCTTCTCCGCCTGACGGACGAGCTTGCCGTCGATCGTCTCCTTGGGCGCGTTGCGGTCGGCCCAGGCCTGCATCGCCGCGTTGATCGGAGCGACGTCGGTGCCGGGCGTCAAGCGGACGTAGTTAAAGCCGTTGGTCCAGTCCCACGACCCTTCCTCGCCCGGCGACAGTCGATCGGGCGTGAACAGCGCGAACATCGATGCCTGGTTGTGTGAATTGCGCGGAGGGTCTGCCACGACGGCCGTAACCCGGTAGCTGACCTGCTGGTCGCGCTTGAGCACGGTCAGTGTCCGACCGACGGCATCGATGGTGCCGAACAGGGTGCGGGCGCGGCGCTCGCCAACGACTATGCTGTTGGCGTCGCGCAAAGCGGTGGCAGCGGTACCTTGGAGGAAGCGCTGCGGAAAGACTTTGAAATAGTCGGCACCGACCAGGCTCATCTCGGTTCGCAGTGGCTGGCCGCGCTCGATCGCGATCGCCGACGTGTTCTGGAGATAGCTGGCCGCGGCGATCTGCGGGAAGTCCTTCACCAGCGCCGGACCGGTGGCGTAGGGCGTTCCCTGCTGCGAAACGTCCTGGCCGCCGCGGAGGCCGACGAACGTCTCCTGCAATTGATAGACGTCGTTGCCGCCCGGGACGGAACGATCATAGGACAGCTGGTCTCGCACGAAGAGCAGGATCAGCATCGATGCCGCCAGCCCGAGCGCTAGCCCGAGCACCGTAATACCGGCGTAGGTGCGGTTCTTGAGCAGCGCGCGAACGCCGGTGGTGAGATAGTTGCGCCACATGGCGGTCGCTCCCCGTTCAGGCCGCGCGGCGGGTTTGGACAAGGACGCGGCCGTCGAGCATGTCAACGGTACGGCCCGCATAGGCGGCGTGCGCGGGCGAGTGGGTGACCATCGCGATCGTCGCACCCTCCTCGTTTAGGGTGCGCAGCATCCGCATCACCTCGTCCCCGTGCGCGGTGTCGAGGTTGCCGGTCGGCTCGTCCGCGAGGATCAGCTTGGGCTCGCCCACCACTGCGCGCGCGACGGCGACGCGTTGCTGCTGACCACCGGAGAGCTGACTCGGGCGATGCTTGGCACGATGGGCGATGCCGACCTTGTCCATCACTGTGTCGACGCGCTCGCGCCGCTTTCCCGCCGGGATGCCGTGGTAGAGGAGCGCCAGCTCGATGTTCTCGCGCACAGTCAGCTCGTCGACCAGGTTGAAGCTCTGAAAGATGAAGCCGATCGCCGACTTGCGGACGTCGGACAGCTTCGCCTCGCCGAGATCCGACATCTCCTCCCCGTCGAAGAGGTACGATCCGGAGGTCGGACTATCGAGCATGCCGATGATGTTGAGCAGCGTCGACTTGCCGCATCCGGATGGCCCCATGATCGCGACGAACTCGCCGCGCGCGATCTCCAGGTCGATGCCGTCGAGCGCGGAGGTCTCGACCATGTCGGTGCGATAGATCCGCGATAGGTTGGTCATTCGAAGCATCGGTTCGCTCCTTCAGCTGGCGGAGAGGTCGAGCCGCGTCTTGTCGACGAGGCCGGTGTAGGGAGAGGTGACGACGCGCTCGCCGCGGTCGAGCCCGTCGAGCACTTCGATGAAGTCGCTGTTGCGGCGGCCAAGGCGTACCTGGCGCTTTTCGGCGGATCGTCCGTCCGGCGCGACCACGAACACCCAGGCGCCGCCGGTATCGTTGTAGAAGGCGCCGTTCGGGATCAGCCGGGCCGGCGCAGGGTCGCTCAGCGTCAGCTTGGCCTGCATCGTCTGGCCGCGCTGCAGGTTCGCCGGTTCGCCGCGCGTGAACACCAGGTCGACTTCGAACGTGCCGTTCTTCACCTGCGGATAGATCTTGGCGACCCGTAGCGCGAAAATCCTGCCGGACCATTCGAGCCTCGCGGTCTGACCGATGGCGACGCGGCCGAGGTAGTATTCGTCCACCGAGGCGACGAGCTTGGAGCGGCCGAGGCTGTCGATCTGGCCGATGCGCTCGCCGCGGCTCATCGACTGGCCTACCTGGACCTCGAAGGCGGTGAGCTGGCCGGCGACGGGTGCGCGCAGGTTGAGCGCGTCGAGGCTGCCACGCGCGATAGCGAGGCTGTCGTTGAGCGATGACGCGGAGGCACGAAGTTGGGCGAGCTGGCTGGTCTGGAGCTTCTCGTCGGTCGCCTGCGCGCGGGCAAGAACCGCCTCGCGCCGGCGCTGATAAGCATAGTCGTCGGCCGAGTCCTTGAAGGTGCGTCCCGCGACGAAACCGCGCGCTGCGAGCGGCGCCTGCATCTCGTACTGGCGTCGTGCCTTGGTGGCGGCGAGATCCGCCTCTATCCGGTCGCGCTCGTTCTGGTTGCGGCTCTGAGCCAATGCCAGCTCCTGGCTGCGCATCGAGTTGATCTGCTGCGTCACCTCGGTCTGGCGGGCGAGCACCGACAATTGCAGCTCGGCATTAGACAGCACCGCGAGCAGTTGGCCCTGCGTCACCATCGCACCGTCCTCGACTAGGATGCGGTCGACGCGACCGCCCTCGACAGCATCGAGGAAAACGGTGACCAGCGGCGTAACGCGGGCACGCAAGGGGAGGAAATCCTCGAAGCGGCCGTCGGTCACCGGAGAGATGGTGAGGCGCGATGCGGCGATAGTCTGACTGTCGGCCGCCGGTGCCAGCGCGTAGGCGCCAATTCCGACGGCTGCGAGAAGTGCGGCTGCGATGCCCGCCTTGATCCGCGGAGAGAGGCCACGCCGTTCAACGACGCGGTCCATGCCACCGCCGCTTACCGAACGGACCGAGATTGGCACCGGATGATCGATCGCCATGACGTTCACCCATCCTCCCCTTGACGATCCGAGTTTTGCAATAGCCGTGCCAGCCGTTCCGCGGAGAGCGGATGCCGCGTTCGGCAAAGCGGGATGTGCGGTCTCGCACGATCGACCGTGCGTTACCGCACACCGGCGCCGCCGACCGAACGCCTCTGAACTTTCAACCAGGAACGACCGTGTGCACGGCTTTCAGTTCGGCTTGTGCGGGCACCGGCAAGATGGTGACGAAGGCGATGAGTAACGTCGCAGAGACGACGGCGGCGGTCATGTGAGCGGTACGGGTGAAGATGGTGGAGAGCATGGCGTGTTCCCTTCGGCCGGCGGGCTGCCGGATACGGATTACCCAGCAGCGATCGTGCCAAGTACGAAGAACGCGCATTCACAACGGCTTAGATCAAGGGTGCGGCTATGGTCGGTGATCGATCCGTGCGGTCGCGCACATATCCTCGTGCGGCTCCGCACAGTGGCGTCTGCCCATCTGGCATGGAAGTTGTGTGGCATCGCTCAATCCCTTCGGAGTAGCGGTAGCGGCATGCAGGAACGAACCCCCTTCAACCTCGCGCTGGTCGTCGACGACGACCGCGACATCCTGACCGCCGCACAGATGCTGCTGCGCGACCAATTCGCCGAAGTGGTGTTGGCGACCTCGCCCGAGGAAGCGGAGCCGGCTGTCGCGCGATCACCCGACGTCGTCTTACTCGACGCCAACTTTGCGCGCGGCGCGACCAACGGCGCAGAAGGCTTCCGCTGGCTCGATGCCATCCTGGCGCGCGATCCCGATCTCGCCGTGGTGATGATCACAGCGCACAGCGGCGTGCAGGTGGCGGTCGAGGCGATGAAGCGCGGCGCGACCGACTTCATCTCCAAGCCATGGAGCAACGAGCGGTTGCTGACTACCGTGCGGACGGCGGCGAACCTGCGGGCGAGCCGTCGCGTCACGCCGGCGCGCAGGACTATGACGGGCGCCGCGTCGCTCGTGGCGAATGGCGCGAGTGCGGCGCTGCTCGGTAACAGCCCGGCGATGCGGCGCGTTCATTCGCTGATCGCTCGCGCCGGGCCGACTCAGGCGAACGTCATGATCCTGGGCGAGAACGGCACCGGCAAGGAACTCGTCGCCCGTGCGCTGCACGCCGCATCGCTACGCGCCGAGCGCCCGCTGGTCACGGTCGACATGGGCGCGGTCGCCGAAACGCTGTTCGACAGCGAGCTATTCGGGCACGTCAAAGGCGCCTTCACCGACGCGCGCGCCGACAGCGTAGGTCGGCTGCGCGCCGCGAACGGTGGCACGCTGTTTCTTGACGAGATCGGCAATCTGCCGCTCCACCTCCAGCCCAAGCTGCTGACCGCCTTGGAGCAGCGCCGGGTGACGCCGGTCGGCTCGGGCAGGTCTGAGGACATCGACGTGCGCGTGATCGCGGCTACCAACCTCGATCACGACAGGCTCTCCGACGAGCGCGTCTTCCGTCAGGATCTGCTCTTCCGGCTGAACACGGTCGAGATCGAGCTGCCGCCGCTCCGCGAGCGGCGCGACGACGTGCCGACCCTGCTGTCGCACTACCTGCGCGCCTACGAGGCCAGTTACGGCGTGCCTCGGCGCCATCTGGAACCCGGCGCTCTGGATGTGCTGGTCTCGCACGACTGGCCTGGCAACGTCCGCGCTCTTCGCCATGCGGCCGAGCGCGCGGTCATCCTGGCAACCGGCGAGGTCTATCGCCTCGACGACTTTCCGCTCGGGCGGTCACCTTCGACCAGGTCGACGACCGCGCACAGCAACGCAGCCGCCGGCGTCTCGACGCCCTCTCCCTCTTCAGCGATGTCCCATTCGGTGTCTGAACAGGTCGATCCGGCCGTGGGGCTCAATCTGGAGCGGATGGAGCGCGAGGCGGTCGAGCAGGCGCTGCGGAAACACAGCTACAACATCTCGCACGCCGCTGCCGAACTCGGCCTCTCACGCTTCGCGCTCTATCGCCGGATGGAAAAGCATGGGCTCTGAGCGTACGGGCATGGGCGTCGCCTGGCGGCTTTCAGCCATCGCTTGCCTCTGGGTGGCGACGGCCTGGGCGTGGCAGAGGCCGCAGAGTGTCGTCCTCGCCGCCATTTGTGCCACGGTCATGCTCGGGCTGGCCGTGTCGCTGGTGCGCTTCGTCGGGCGGAGCGAACGCGAGCTCGCTCGCTTCGTCGAAAGAATCGGGTATGGCGACCTGACGCAGCACTTCGGTCCGGGCGTCGTCGGCAAGGCGCTCGACACGGCGATGCGGCGCCTGCGCGACGAGCGCCACCGCGCCGGCGAGGACGCCCGCGTGCTGGCCGCGCTGATCGACCGCTCGCCGACGCCGCTGCTGACGGTCGGACCCGACCGCGTTGTCGAACTCGTCAACGAAGCCGCGCGCGGGCTGTTCGCAGGAATGGATGGCAGGCCGCTCGACGAGTTCATCGACGCGGGGCCAGCGATTGCGGCGGTGCTGGAACCCGGCGCGCCGCTCGGCCGCTCGCTCGTCCCATTCGCGTCGTCGTCGGGCGACCGTCGCGCCGTGGTGGTGGTGACCGAAGTGTCGCGGACGGACGGCGTCGTCCGGCTGGTGTCGGTCGAGCCGATCGGCCGGGAACTCGCCGCCGCCGAGGTCGCAGCGCAGGCCGATCTGGTGCGCGTCCTCAGCCACGAGATCATGAACTCGATGACGCCGATCACTTCGCTAGCTCGTTCGGCGTCGACCCTCATGGACAAGGTGACGGACGGTGGCGTCCACATCGCCGACGCGCGTCGCGCGATCGGGATCGTGGCGGAGCGCGCCGCCGGTCTGCTCGGTTTCGTCGGAAGCTATCGGCAATATGCGACGCTTCCAATCGTCCGGCGCCGGCCGATACCGGCTGCGGCTTGGTTGAAGTCGATGGCGGATCTCGCCGCGCGATCGGAAGCGTCGTCCTCCCTGGCTGTCGCTGTCGACACCATCCCTGCGAACCTCGTGCTGGAGGCGGATGCGGACCTGCTGGCGCAGGCGGTGCTGAACCTGTTGAAAAACGCTGGGGAGGCCGGGGCTACGCGGGTCACCCTCACGGCGCGAGGATCCGTCGACGAGGTCGAGATCGTCGTCGCGGACGACGGCTCCGGCATTCCGCCCGATGTCGCCGCCGACGTCTTCCTGCCGTTCTTCACCAGCAAGGCGACCGGCACCGGCATCGGGCTGTCGCTCAGCAGGCAGGTCGCCGTCGCGCACGGCGGCACCATCGTGGCCGGAGCGAGCCCGATGGGCGGCGCCATGTTCCGCATCGCGTTGCCGGGCTCCGTCAAACCAAATGCACCTCCTTGGCGCGGTAGCAGCATGGGGTAGGGCTCCGTCAAACCAACGTGGCAGGCGGCTCTGGGGCTGGTACCGGTGGCTGATGAGCCGGAAATCGAGAGCCTTGCCCCCCAGCCCGTTTCGCCGCTTCAACTCGTCGCCCGAGGTGATCCGACTGGTCGTGCTTATGTACGTCCGCTTTCCGCTTAGCCTGCGGAACGTCGAGGACCTGCTTTTCGAGCGCGGGATCGACGTCTGCCACGAGACAGTGCGGCCCTGGTGGAACAGGTTCGGCCCGCTGTTCGCCGGCGACATCCGCCGCCAGCGGGTGAGCCGCATGCGGGGCTTCCGCCACTGGCGCTGGCACCTGGACGAGATGTACGTGAAGCTGAACGGCGAGATGGTCTACCTGTGGCGAGCGGTCGATCATGAAGGTGAGGTGCTCGAGAGCTACGTCACCAGAGCCCGCGACAAGGCGGCAGCCCTCAGCTTCATGAAGAAGGCGCTGAAGCGCCACGGCTCACCGGAGGCGATCACCACCGACGGCCTGCGCAGCTACCGCGCCGCGATGAACGAGCTCGGCAACGCCGAGAAGCAGGAGGTCGGCCGCTGGGCGAACAACCGGGTGGAGAACAGCCACCTGCCGTTTCGACGACGAGAGCGGGCCATGCTCCGGTTCAGGCAGATGAAGACGCTACAGAAGTTCGCCTCCGTCCACGCCAACGTCCACAACCACTTCAGCCTCGAGCGCCACCTCATCGATCGACAGACCTACCGGGAGAGACGCTCCGCCGCACTGGCGGAGTGGCAGAGCCTCGCCAGCTAGGCTGCAGTCCTCAAAGACCGACGTGCATCCGGTGGAGACCGGTTCGCATTAGACTGACAGCACCGCCATTTACCCCTGATAACGTGCGAATGGAAAAGCTCACCACCCTTCCCGCTGCTCTGCTCCAAGCTTCCGCATCATTTCCCGCAGCTGCGTCAGTTCAGCCCTGAGCGCCGCCCGCCGCGGCGTGGAAGGCGCTGATTGGAGGCGCAACCTTCGTCGGCAGCCCCG
>Ga0182232_1000374_pt1 | contig 11453 bp, 12 predicted proteins | sample G6R1MG_30_FD_155484 | JGI IMG/M metagenome (GOLD analysis project Ga0182232, IMG submission 155484) | Phyllosphere microbial comminities from miscanthus, Michigan, USA - G6R3_NF_07NOV2016_LD2 MG | ecosystem: Host-associated > Plants > Phyllosphere > Phylloplane/Leaf | place: USA: Michigan... | reverse complement strand
GGCGGTGAACGAGGGCGCCACGCCCGGGGTGTTGGGGATCTGGTAGCGTCCGATGAACGTGCCGCCGATGTAGGTCAGCCGGGTGTCCGGGTCGATCTGCGTCGAGACGTAGGAGAACTCCCGCCCCTGCGCGGTGTGGTCGTGGACCGGGTTGTAGCTCGACGTCGTGTTTTCGATGCCGAGATTGGAGCGGAAGTACCGCCCGGAGAAGAAGTAGTCGGTTGCACCATCGTGGCCGCCATACACGAAGGTCGGCGTGATCGTGCCGCGCACGCCGCCGTAGAGGCTGACGCTGCCGCCCTCGAACGCCCCGGTGCGGGCCTGGATGTCGAGGATCCCGGCGGTGCGCAGGCCGTACTGGGCGGGCAGCGCGCCGGTGATGAGCGAGACGCTACCGATGAAGGCGGGGTCGAGGAACTGGTTGAAGCCCGAGATGCCGTCGGGGATCTGGATGCCGTTGATGCGGTACTGGACGTTGGCGTGCTCGTTGCGGACATGGAAGCCGCCGTTGGAGGCGTTGTCCTGCGTCACGCCCGGCAATTGCAGCACGAGCTGATTGAACGGCTGGTTGTCGCCCCGCGGCTGGGACTCGATCGCGCTGCGGTTCAGCGTGGTGACGGTGGCGCCGGCCTTGATGAAGATCCGGTCCCGCGCCTCGCCGAAGCGGCGTTCCTCGACCGCGGCAGGTCCGCCGGCCTCGGGCGCCGCGACGGGCGTCGGCGTCCCCTGCGCGGCAGTGCCGGGGGCGGCGGCACTGTCGCGGGGGGCGGTCACGCTGATCTCGCCGAGATTGACGTTCGACGCACCCTGTGCCGAGACCGGATCGTAAGCGGCGGCGTAACCCGTCGCCCCGAGGATGGTGCCGGCCAGAAGGGCGGATCTCGCGGAGAGGTGCATCATGGCCCGAACCGAATGTTATTACATTTCAAATGATCAGTTCAGCATCGGCCTGACAATGCGGTTTCGGCTCATAGCGACGGATCACACGCCGATGTAACAGTATTACAACATCGCCTGCGTATTGCGCCTGCCTGGGGATTAGAGACGCGCTAAGGGACGTGATCGGTCGCGGCACCGTTGCAGCTCGCACACCGCCCTTCGATCTCGATCGCGCGACCATGTGGGGCGAAGCTTGTCGCCGAAGCGAATTGTGCGATCGCAACCCGGACCTCCTCCGAGGGCGTCTCGCTCGTGTCGCCGTAAGCGGTGCAGGTCCGCACGGCCACGAACGGCTCGTCCGGCCGTGCGCACGGCACGAACGCCTTCCGGAGGGCCAGATGGCGGACGAAGCCCGCCCCCACCAGGAAGTCCAGCGCGCGATGGACGGTCGGTGACCCGAGCAGCTTCGCGCCGGATAGGCGGTGAATGATGGCGTAGGCCGCCAGCGGCGTCGGCGACGCGGCGACGACCTCCAGGACACGTCTGCGGATCGGCGTCATGTTCAGGCCGCGACGACGGCAGCTCTCGACCGCGGCGGTGACGACGGACGATAACTCGTCCCCGGTCCGGGTCGCGGCGGTCAGCGAAGCGGAATGGGCAGCCTGAGCCTGCATGGCGAGGACTCCTCGGTTGACCTTGTAACGTTATTACATCAACCTTGGGCGCGATCTCATCACATCCCCGCCATCGGCTACCACCATGCAAACCCACGACTCGCGCCTGCCCGTCACAGTGCTGTCCGGCTTCCTCGGGGCTGGCAAGACCACGCTGCTCAATCACGTCCTGAACAATCGCGAGGGCCGGCGGGTCGCGGTGATCGTCAACGACATGAGCGAGGTAAACATCGACGCAGACCTCGTGCGCGAGGGCGGGGCCGACCTGTCCCGGACCGACGAGAAGCTCGTCGAGATGACCAACGGCTGCATCTGCTGCACCCTGCGCGACGACCTGCTTGCCGAGGTCCGGCGGCTGTCGGAGGCGGGGCGGTTCGACTACCTGCTGATCGAGGGGACCGGCATCGCCGAGCCGCTGCCGGTGGCCTCGACCTTCTCGTTCCGGGACGAGGACGGGGTCGCCCTGTCCGACGTCGCCCGTCTCGACACGATGGTCACCGTGGTGGACGCCGTGAACCTGCTCAAGGATTACGGCTCGAACGACTTCCTGCGCGACCGCGGCGAGACGGCGGGGACCGAAGATGCCCGGACCCTGGTCGACCTGCTCGTGGAGCAAATCGAGTTCGCCGACGTGGTGGTGATCAACAAGGCGCGGGACGTGGCGCCCGAACACCTCGCCCTGGTTCGCGCCGTGGTGCGTGGCCTGAACGGCGACGCGCGCATCGTCGAGACGTCCCACGGGCAGGCGCCGCTCGACGCGATCCTCGACACCGGGTTGTTCGACGAGGAGAAGGCGCAGCGGCACCCGCTCTGGTTCAAGGAGCTGTACGGCGCCCACGAGCACGTGCCGGAGACCGAGGAGTACGGCATCGCCTCGTTCGTCTACCGGGCGCGCCGACCCTTCGATCCGGAGCGGTTCAAGGCCTTCATCGACGCGACCTGGCCGGGGCTGATCCGGGCCAAGGGACACTTCTGGCTGGCGACCCGGCCGGACTGGGTCGGCGAGTTCTCGCTGGCCGGCGCCGTCGCGCACGTCTCGGCGATGGGCTTCTGGTGGTCGGCGGTGCCGCGCAAGCGCTGGCCGGAGGTACCCGAGTTCCGGGAGCGCCTGCAGACCGTCTGGAGCGAGGTTTGGGGCGACCGTTGCCAGGAGCTGGTGTTCATCGGCACCGGCATGGATCGGGACGCCATCACCGCCGCCCTCGATGCCTGCCTCATCGAGACCGGGCGCGATGTGGCACCGTTCGACCCCACGCCCTACTCGGGGCTCCCCGACCCGTTCCCGGCTTGGCGGCGCGCCGCCTGACGCACGGGAATCGGGGATGAACATCATGCAGGCCGTTCGAGGCCCGGATGTCGGGCGACCGGGGACCGGGGGCGTTGCCCGTCCGGGTCGAGGCCCCCCTGCGCATGTGCGTGACACCGACAGCGAGGAGGGCCTCGCGCTGATCCGGCGTCCCGGGGTCAACCTCGCGCTCTGGCCAAGAAATCTCCCGGCAGAGGTCGTGGCCCACCTGACCGAGATGGTCTCGACCGGTCTCGCACCGGTGCGGTGCGAAGCGCCCCCCGACGTGATGGAGGCCGAGCTTTGTCAACGGCTTCCGCCTGGCCCGTGCCGGGACTGGCTCGCCGCCGATGCCGCGCTGCTGGCGCGGACCCTGGCGCAGATCGCGGGCACGCACCGGGTGGTGCTCCGCATCGAGGCGGTCGCCGGGGATGCCTGCCGGCTCTTCCATGCCGACGCCGTCGCGATGCGTCTCGTCACGACCTATCTGGGACGCGGTACGCAGTGGCTGGCGGATGCGGACGTGGAGGCATACGGCAATGGCGGAGCCGTACCGGAGGACCGCATCCACGAGATGGCCACCGGCACCGTCGCTGTGTTCAGGGTACTGCGCGGCGTGACGCGCGGACATCCGCTCGTGCACCGCTCGCCGCCGCGGCGGCCCGGGGACGCCGTCCGGCTGTTCCTGGCCGTCGATCCGGCGGTGCGCTGAGGATGGGCGCCGGGTACGTCGGGCAACCGCTGATCTTGGCCGTGGGCCTGGCGACCGCCGTGGCGACGCTGTGCGGCGGCTTCCTGGCGCTGCTCTACCGCACCGCCTACACCCTGCTGCTCGGCTTCAGCGGCGGTGCGGTCGTCGGGGTGGCGCTGTTCGACCTCCTGCCGGAGGCGGGCGAGACCGGCGCGTCGGTCCTCGGGACGGTCGGCATCGCCCTCTGCCTCGCCGCGGGCTTCACGACCTATTGCGCCCTCGACCGCGTGGGGTCGATGCTGACCGGCGCGGCCGGCGGCCATCGCGGGTACCTCGCGGCGGGCAGCCTGACGGCGCACAGCCTTATGGACGGCCTCGGCATCGGGTTCGGTTTCCAGGTGTCGGCGTCCGTGGGTGCGGTCGTCGCGGCGGCCGTCCTGGCCCACGACGTGCTGGACGGGGCCAACACCGTCGCGGTGAATCTGCGCGGCGGCGGAGACGAGCGCTCGGCGCGCCTGTGGCTCGTGGCGGACGCCGCCGCCCCGCTCGTGGGTATCGGCCTCGCGAACCTCGCCTCGGTGCCCGATGCGGTCCTGGCGGGACTGCTGGCGGCGTTCGCGGGCGTCTTCCTGTTCATCGGCCTGTGCGACCTGCTGCCCCGTGCCTATGCCCGCGGTCCGGTCGTTCGGACCGCGGCGGCGATGGGACTGGGGCTGGCCTTCATCTACCTGGTCGTACGGCTGGCCGGCTGAGGCCGACTGGGCCATGAACCGCGCCGCAGCCATCGCCGGTGCGGCCGACGGCGTCCGTCAGGCCCGCGCCACCCACCCGCGCCAGGTGAAGGCGGCGAAGAACACTTCGACCTCGGAAAAGCCTCCGGCGCGAAGGATCGCCTCGTCATCGCCGGGATCGAGGGCGGGAAGATGGGCATCGACGGCGGCGCGCGCCTTCCCGGCTTGCTCGGCGTCGACGCCGGACGCGACGGCGTAGGCGCGATAGCGGTCGAGCCAGCGGCGACGGGCGCTCACCCCCTGCGGGAAGCTCGCGTGCGCGGCGACGAACGGGGCTCCGGGCCGCAGCCGCGCGTGAATCGAGCGGACCGTCCTCTCGCGTTCCGGGGCTGCGAGGAAATGCAACGTCAGCAGGCAGGTGGCGGCGTCGAACGGGCCGGACGGCGCATCGTCGATGTAGCCCTCGACCAGCGTGACACGGTCCCTCGCCGGGCCGAGGAGCCTCTCCGCCTCCCGCAGCATCGCGCTGGCCGGGTCGACGCCCACGAAGGTCCAGCCGGGCTGCGCCTTCGCCAGCGCGTCGAGTTCCAGGCCGCCGCCGGCGCCCAGGACCAGGACATGGGCATCGGGCGGTGTCGTCTCCGCGAGGAGAATCGCGTCATCCGGTGGAGCGCCTCGAACCCGGGCACGAAGCGGTGTGGACCGTCCGCGTAACGCGCGACGGTTTCTGGATCCCGGAAGCCGGCCAGGAAATCGATGGGCGCCTCATCGCGGCCCCCCGGCAAGGTGCCGTCCGGATCTGTCTCACGCGCGGGCATGGGGCTCAACCTCTCCGTTCACGGCGTGCCTGCGCGGACCAGCCGACCGTCCGGTGGAGGCGGGCGTCATCCCGGCCTTTCACGAACCGAACCGAGCTGTCATCGGAAGGCGCGCCGGCCTGTCCCATCCTGCTGGCCCTCGACGTCCGTCGTTCGGGCTGCCATCGCGGAGACTTTCGGCGCTACGCAAGCCGGGAATACGAGAGCGGGAGAATCGGTGTCGGGCGGGGGCACGATGTGTAATGATATTGTGTTACAGATTGCGGGCGGTTAAACGACGTCGCACCGCTGCTGTCAATGGTACGGTGATGTCCGTCTCCCGCCCTCGAAACGCTCCGCCACCGGACGCATCCGCCTCTGACCTGAGCTTCTACGAGCTCCCGCCCGGGGGCATGGACTACCTCGACAGGATGGCGGCGTTGATCGGCCGCCTCGTCCCGGACTACGGCACTGTCGCCGAATTCGGAACGCCGCCTGGAGAGCTTTGTCGTATCCTCCGGGATCGGTCGGCCCTCGGGAAGGCTTGGATGGATGCTCGCGACTACGACCTGGTGCTCACACGCGAGACCGACGTCGACCGGTCCGACCTGCGGACGCTCCTCTCACGATGCCTCGACACGGCCCGGCGCGCCGTCGTCTGGGTCGTGCCGGGTGACGACGGCACCCGGCTCGTCGGACCGACCCTGACGGGGTGCCTGCCGCGCGCCTGGGTCGAGGACCTAGAGAGCTGGCCTCTCTCCGCCGAAACCCTCTACGCAAACCTCGCCCGCGAATGCCCGCCGAACATCGTCACCAGCGCGGCCTGGTCGGTGCCCTTGGTCATTCGCGACCTCGGGGCCTTCGCGGCGAGCCTGACCGACCGTCTGGGCTGGTCCGGAACCCCGCGGGAGGCGGACCTCCATCGACACTTGGCCGAAACGGCCAGGGCTCACCCCTTCGGGCACGCCATACCCGTGTCGCGCCGCTCCGCCGTCCTCGCCTGGGTTTTCCGATGAGATGGTGCGGGCGCGCCTGCCTGAAGAAGCCGCTTCTCATCCTTCTCGTTTCGATCGGTCTCACCGTGTTCGGTGCCGGTGAGAACCGACTGGCTGGCCAACCGGCGGACGTCCCCTCTTGGCTCGCCGCGCATGTCGGTGAGGGCGACGACCAGATCGCGCGGCCGGTCCTTCAACGGGCGCGGGCGCTCTACCGGCGCAAGGTGCGGGAGGGCGCCGTCAGGAACGCCTGTTACTTCGCCATGGATGCGACGCGCCCCAACGGCGGCGAGGCGGACACGGCCGGACATCGCTTCTACGTCATCTGCGAGACCGACCGGTCGTTCCGCGCGATTGCGGCGGGACACGGCAGCGGCCGGAAGCTGGACGGCGTCGCCGATTTCGCGAACGGCCGGCAGTGCGCGCGGAACTTCGGCAACGCGCTGGATTCGGACCTGACGGCCGGGGGGGCATACCTGACGGCGGAGGCGCGCCCGTCGTTCAAGGGCTACTACCGTCGCTCCGCCACCGAGGATGCGGAACTGATCCGTTCATTCATCCAGTTCGACGGCGAGGGTGAAACGGAGAATGCCCGGCGGCGCGCGATCGGGGGGCATGCGGCCGTCACCTTGAAAGGCATGTGCCTTCGACGGGATCCGAACAGCCCCCATGCGGATCGCGCGGGCTATGTCCCGTTCGGACATCGGGTGGACTATGTCGGCGGGCGCAGCAACGGCTGCACGAGTTGGTCGGCATCCGATGCCGAATGGTTGATCGCCCAGACCAAGGATGATCCGACGACGCTCTACATCTATCCGGAATCCGCCGACATCGCGGCGGTGGCCGACGCCGTCACGGCGGGCCGCCCACCATCGAGCGGCGGCGCGTACTGGAACGCCGCATGCTTGAAGCAGATCGGGAAGCCGAAGTTCTGGTCCAGGGCCAAACTTGAGCCGCTCCTGGTCGATTACAAGCGGGCACACCCCGCGCCCCCTCCGAAGCCGCTTCCGCTCTGCTCCGACCAATGAGATCGCTCGGCCGGGACACCTTCGTCCGTCTTGACCAGTCGAGTTCGGTTGGCGGGACCGGAACCATTGGCCGAGGAGTCTCGTCGGTCGAGGTCGGCCGACAGGCTCTCGAATCATGACACCGAGCCCGAGGCGGCCGACCGGCCTGCTTCGCGATACGCCGCACCAGCTGCCGACCCGCTGACGCGCCGTGTCCTGGCAGGCGGACGTGCGAACGGGCGGTGCCGTGCCACCAAGACGGGCCCTATCTGGGTCGATGAGGGTCGATATGGACGAGATCCCCCCAGCCGAAGGCACGGCGAGCCGCGGCGTGCGACGTCGTCTCGGTCTTCTCTACGTCGCCTTGATCGCGGCCAATGCCGCCGCTTGGTTGTGGGCCTATAGCCTGTTCGCGGGACGGCCGGCCCTGCTCTCGACCGCGATGCTGGCCTACGTCTTCGGCCTGCGCCACGCCGTCGACCCGGACCACATCGCCGCTATCGACAACGTCACGCGCAAGCTGATGCAGGCTGGCCAGCGCCCGATCTCCGTCGGTTTCTGGTTCGCGCTCGGTCACTCCACGATCGTCGTGGCGGCCGCCGCCGCAGTGGCGCTCGCAGCGACCAGCCTGATCACGGCATCCGACGGATACCGTGAACTCGGCAGCCTGATCGGCACCGGCGTCTCGGCCGGCTTCCTCATCCTGATCGGGCTGATCAACTGCGTCGTCCTCGCCGGCGTCTGGCGAACCTTCCGGCAGGTCCGCCGCGCGGGACGCTACACCGAAGAGGACCTCGACGGGCTGCTCGCCCATCAGGGCATCCTCGCCCGCCTCCTGCGACCGCTGTTCCGCCTGGTGACGCGCCCGTGGCACCTGTACCCGCTGGGCCTCCTGTTCGCGCTCGGCTTCGACACCGCGACCGAGGTCAGCCTCTTCGGGCTCTCGGCCGCCGAGGCGAGCAAGGGCACGAGCCTGTGGACGATCCTCGTCTTCCCGGCGCTGTTCACCGCCGGCATGACGCTGGTCGATGCCACCGACGGCGTCTTGATGCTGGGCGCCTACAGCTGGGCCTACGTGCAGCCGGTGCGCAAGATGTTCTACAACCTGACCATCACCCTGGTCTCGGTGGTGGTCGCGCTGGCGATCGGGACCCTGGAGGCGCTCAACCTCATCGCCGACAAGCTCGCACTCCAAGGCGCGTTCTGGAGCTGGATCGGCGCGATCAACGACAACTTCGGCGTGCTCGGCTTCGGCATCGTCGGGCTGTTCGCAGCGGCTTGGCTGCTGTCGTTCCTGGTCTATCGCCTCGACGGCTTCGACCGGATCGCCGCCGCGCCGGCCGATCCCGGCTGAGGCTCGAGCGCGGCCGGCCGGGGCTCGCTGGGTCGCGGCGGCGATCCGATCAGTGCACGTGGCCGCCGGCGTGCCCCGCGCCGCCGTGATCCATCTCCATCGCGTCCTTGCCGGGCGTCTAAGCGGCGATGCCCTCGACGGTGAAGTCCACCGGCACGGCGTCCGCCTTGGCGAAGGTCAGCGTACCCTTGGCCGTCTGCCCCTTCTTGAGCTGATCCTTCAGGTCGAGGAACATCAGGTGGTAGCCGCCGGGCTTGAGCGTCACCGTCTTGCCGGGCTTGATCACCAGACCACCCTCGACGGGGGCCATCTTCATCACGCCGTTCTCCATCGACATGTGATGGAGTTCGACACGGCCGGCATCGTCGAACGATCCGCCGGTCGGGGTATCAGGCCCGGTGCCGGTGTTGGTCACGCTGAGGTAGCCGCCCGCGACCTTGGCGCCGTTGGGCGTGGCGCGCGACCAGGGATGGGCGATCTTGAGCGTGCCCGCGGTATAGTCGTGGGCCGCGGCGGGGGCCACGGCCAGCGCGAGGGCGAGGGCGGCCGAGGCGAGGCGGCGGGTCGGGAAGGGTCGCATGGTCAGCTCCTTTGAGGGCGGATCACGTAGGGTAAATGGGACCGCGTAGCGATGCTCAGAACGCGAGTTTCATCCCGCCGACCACGTTGCGCGGGGCGCCGGCGAAGATGGAGCCGGTGGTGGCCGCCAGCACGCCCGCGCCGTTCTGCTGGCCGGTCGTGCCGCTGATCGAGTCGGTGAGGTTCTGGGCCGAGTTGGTGTGGACCCGGTCGAACACGTTGCGCACCTCAAGGTACAGGCTAAGGCGCTTGGCAAAGACCCTGCGCGGCCTCACGCCCTATGAGCATGTCCTTCAGGTCTGGACGAAAGAGCCCGAACGCTTCAGGCTCGATCCGTCACACCACATCCCGGGACCATACACCTAGGGCACGTGACTTAGGGCACGCGCAAACACCGTCTCATCGACGTTGCCGCCGGTGCAGACCACGGCCAGGGTCTTGTCCGAGAACCGCTCGCCGTGCGAGAGGGCAGCGGCCAGCGCGGCGGCCCCGCCCGGCTCGAGCACGAGCTTGAGGAAGCGGAACGCCGCCGCCATGGCCCCCAGCGCCTGCGCATCGGTGACGGTCAGCCCCGTGGCGCCGAGGCGGGACAGCACCGCGAGCGGCCGCGCCCCGGCCATCGGCCCGGCGATCCCGTCCATGACGGTGGCGGGTTCCCGCGGCTTCGCCTCGGGGACGCCCGAGGCGAGCGAGCGCGCCATCTTGTCGAGGCCGACCGGCTCGACCACGTGGCAGGCGAGCTCGGGAAAGCGCGCCCGCATCGCGGCGCTGGCGCCGGAGGCGAGGCCGCCGCCGCTGCAGCAGACCAGGAACGCGTCGGGCCGGACGTCGCGCTCGGCCAGCTGCTCGGCGAACTCCAGGCCGGCCGTGCCCTGGCCGCCCATCACGTCGAAGTCGTCGAACGGCGGCACCAGCATCAGGCCGCGAGGCTCGGCGACGGCGCGGGCCACCTCTTCCCGGTCCTGGGTCGCCGGGTCGTAGAACACCGTCTCGGCGCCCCACCACCGGCAGTTGCGGACCTTGTTGGCCGGGGCGGTGTCCGGCAGCACGATCACCGCCGGGCAGCCGACCTCGCGCGCCGCCGCGGCGATGGCGTGGCCGTGGTTGCCTGCTGAGTACGTGATGACGCCGCGCCGCCGCTCCTGCGCATCGAGCGTCAGCAGCCGGTTGAGCGCCCCCCGGAACTTGAACGAGCCCGTCCGCTGCAGCGACTCGGCCTTGACGAACACCCGGCAACCCGCGGCCTCGTCGAGCATGGGCGAGGCGAGCACGGGGGTGCGGACAGCCCGTCCCGCGATCCGTCGCGCGGCGGCCTCGATGTGGGCGATCCCAAATTCGGTCACGGTCGTGCTCCTCGTCGCAAATCGGGTCGTCAAAGCCGCGCGCGGCCTCAGACGACCTCGAAGATGGCCTCGACCTCGACAGTCGCGCCGCGCGGCAGGCACAGGACGCCGACGGCGGCGCGGGCGTGGTCGCCGCGATCCCCGAACGCGAGCCGGAAGATCTCCGAGGCGCCGTCGATCACCTGCGGCTGTTGCGTGAAGTCAGGGCGGCACTTGACGTAGCCGTTGACCTTCAGCGCCCGGGCCCGCGCGTAGTCGCCGTCGCAGGCCAGGCCGAGGTTCGCCAGCAGGTTCAGCGCGCAGATCGAGGCGGCCTGCCGGCCATCCTCCACGGACAGGTCGGCGCCGACCGTGCCGGAGTACTGCAGCACCCCGTCACGCATCGGAGTCGCCCCGGCCAGGAAGACGAGCGATCCTGCTCGCGTGAACGGCACATACGAGCCGTTCGGGGGCGTGGGCTTGGGCAGCGTCAGCCCGGCGGATCGCAGGCGTTCGACGAGGCTGGACATGGGCGGGGCTCCTGGATCGATTGTGCCGCCGCACCCGAAGCGCAGCGCCATGGGAGGGTTTCGGGTTGCCGTCAGGCCTTGGTCCGCCACTCGGCCAAGCCCATCAGCTCCAGGGTGGTGGCGCCTTGCTTAAGTTGCCCCATCATCGCGGCTTCCTTTGCCGCACGAGCCTCGCCGGCCGCGAGCACCCGCTCGGCTTCCGCCGCGGGCACGATGACGACGCCGTCGTCGTCCGCGACCACGAGGTCGCCGGCGGCCACCGGCACGCCGGTGATGAGCTGAGGCTTGCCGACCGAGGGTACGCTCGCCTTGATCGTCCCGCGCACGGACACGCCGCGGGCGAACACCGGGAATCGACGGGCGGCGAGAGCCGCGATGTCACGGGCGCCTCCGTCGATGACGAGGCCGACGATGCCGGCTGCCTCCGCCGCGACCGTGAGCACCTCGCCCCAGTATCCGGCCACGAAGTCGCCGGTCGAGACGACGAGGACGCTGCCGCGCGGGGCCCGCTCCAGGCCGACGTGGATCGCGAGGTTGTCGCCGGGCGAGCAGGTCAGCGGATAGGCGGGGGCCGCGATGCCCGCGCCGGGCCAGACCGGCCGGACCAGC
>Ga0182232_1000373_pt1 | contig 11500 bp, 10 predicted proteins | sample G6R1MG_30_FD_155484 | JGI IMG/M metagenome (GOLD analysis project Ga0182232, IMG submission 155484) | Phyllosphere microbial comminities from miscanthus, Michigan, USA - G6R3_NF_07NOV2016_LD2 MG | ecosystem: Host-associated > Plants > Phyllosphere > Phylloplane/Leaf | place: USA: Michigan... | reverse complement strand
CGCCAGCACCTCGGCGACCGTCTCGATCGAATGGGGTGGTGTCCCGGGCGGACGCGTCTTGTCACGCAGCAGACCTTCAACGCCCGCCTCGGCGTAGCGCCGCTGCCAGCGCCACACGGCCGGGCGGCTGACGCCCGCCCGCCGGGCCACATCTTGGACGCTCAGGCGCTCGGCCGAGAGTAAGACGATGCGGGCGCGCTGGGTGTGCTTGAGCGGACGGGAGCGGTCGCTGGCGATCGCAGCCAGCCGTGCCGCGTCGGTCGCATCGAGGAGTACGCATACCGTCTGAGCCATCGCACAGACTCGCACGTCTCACCGTGTGCGTGAATCCTCCGTCCGCGTCACTGCACTAGATCTAAGAAGGCCTAACAGAACGGCACCGTGAGCGTCGATGTGCGTTGGTGCGGCATGGCCCGCGCTGTTCTTCCCGACGATCTTTGGAGCGCGAGATCGCCCCGCTGCTTCCGCCGCCCCGGCCGCGTCCGAAGGGCGGTCGACGGCCCATCGAGAACCGAGCGGCCCTGACCGGTATCCTGTTCGTGCTGCGCTCCGGACTGCCGTCGGAGATGCTGCCGGCCGAGATGGGCTGCGGCTCGGGCATGACGTGCCGGCGCCGCCTGCGCGACTGGCAGGCGGCGGGTGTCTGGACGCGCCTGCATCCCGTGCTGCTGGGGCGACTTCACGCGGCCGCTCAGCTCGACTGGAGCCGGGCCAGCTTGGACGGCGCGTCTGTCCCGGCGAAAAAGGGGGTTCTGCCACCGGCCCGAACCCGACGGATCGGGGCAAACCGGGGACCAAGCGCCACGGCAGCGCAATGATGGCCCCGACCCTCGATGCGATCCCGCCCGTGCGAAACGGCCGGCGCGGTCGCCCACGCCGCCGTCCCCACAAGCTTCATGCCGACAAGGCCTACGACGCCCGCGTCCGGCGCCAGGAGTGCCGCGCCCGGGGGATCGTACCCCGCATCGCTCGGCGCGGGATCGACAGCAGCGAGAAGCTCGGGCGGCACCGCTGGGTCGTCGAGCGAACCCACGCCTGGTTCAACCGCTTCCGGCGCCTGCCCGTCCGTTACGAGCCACGCCCCGACATCTACCAAGCCTTCACCAGACTCGCGGCCAGCCTCATCACCCTCAACCAAATCAGGCGGTTCTGTTAGGCGATCTAAGGATCATCGCGGTCGACTTTCCTGAGCGAGTAGGAACGAGCTTGCTGACGACGCAGCACCATGAAGGAGGCGGAGACATCGGTCTCCGCCGGCATCGCCCCGCCATACTTCAGGCGCGGCTATGAAGGAACGCCTCAACTTTTGCAAATTGAGCAGGCCAGTTCAGCTCCGCTTCCGTCGCCGCACGGCATCGTTCAACCATTCCCTCATATGCATCCGAACCATATAGCTCCTGCGCTCGGCGAAGTGCGGCTTTAAACGCCTCCTGCGTCCAATCTTCCATAAGGATCCCGCAGCCATACTTGCGGATTATCCGGGCGCATTGAGGATGTGGAGCTGCGATGGGAGGAACCCCGCGGGAAATGCTCTGGAAAAATTTGTTGGGCGATGCGTAGATCTGATTGATGTTGCTTGGGCGCCACATGACTAACGAGTAGGCGTAGTCGTTGTAAATTGCATCCAGGTCGGACATGGTTAGAATGCCACGATAAGCGACTGAACTGCCACTCAGACCAACGAACAGGTCGCGCATGGCTTGCGTTGCGAGGATGCCGAACGCATCCACCTTGATCTCCAACTTGGACGCATCCTCCAGGTAATGCGATAGTGTGTCCTCGCAGATCGATCCGGCATGAAGGATTCGGAAGTCGTTCGCCGTGCGCGGGCGTGAAAACCGCTCCAAGGATACGTTGAGCAATTCCAGAGTCGGTATATTCTCCCAGCCAAGCCATTTAAGGTCGAAGGCGGCGCGATCGATCTCCGGAACACAGATGAGATCGATCCAGGAATGAAACATGTGGTTCAGCTGGATCAGTGCCCCGCCGCTTGCCGAGCGCTGATATTCAATATTCTCAAGCATATAGTAGATGACGAGTGATGGCTTTTTAGGTAGCCGTAGCACAGCGGGCAGGCTCGAGCCGCTCGTGACGATAATTATGTCGGGATCGTAATCGCGGAGCCATCGATGGCTCTGAATATTGTAGTCGATATGATGCAATTCGCCGTGCGCTGGCATCCGGGTCGCGATTCTCCGGATCGTCAGACCCTCGCGTTCCTGTAGGCCGCGCTTGCCTTTGACATCCGGCTCGATAAGCCAGCAATCGTCAGTACGATAGAATTTAGCCAGTGACGTCGTCAGGAATTCTAGTTGGGGCGAGCCGTAACCGACCGAGGTGTCGAACAAGGCGGCGATCCGTGGCGGCCGAGCCGGAAGCTTCTCGGTTTCGTCGCGCGGGCTGGGCGCGAGTGGTGCTTCCGTGTAATTCACCAATCGGCTCCTGTAAAACGCGTGTGGTCGGAATGCTGGTTCGTGGGGAATGGGAGCTCCAGCAACTCGATCAGGCGCGTTGGATCGTGTCGCTGGGACCAGATCGGCTGTATCGCTTCGGCACTCGAAGCGTAAGTTTTGTAATCGCGCTTCAACTTGAGGAGAGCACTTACCAGCTCGTTTTTGTTCGTCGCTTCATCGTCCGAAGAAAAGTAAATGACGCCGCCGGCCGTTTCGGGGAGTGGGGATACCCCGCGGCGCACGAAAGTGATGCAGAAATCCCGCACCTCATAATGCTCGAAACTGAACGCGTTGTAGATCCCGAACCAGATAGCTCGAGCGCTCCGTGGGACACGGGCAAGCAGCGAGAACGTCGAGGCTGTGCTTCCGCCGAGAACCCGCTTGACCATCGCGATCTCGCGACCGTTCTCGAATTTGTCTTGGTATGAGATGTCGAACTGCGTGAAAACATGGCGGAAGTTTGGATCGGGTCGATAAGTGATCCAGATGTAGTCGGACTCGTCGGGGATCTCGAAATGCGCACATGCGAGCGCTCCGCGCGAGATTGGCACGCGGCCGGACGACACCGACATCGGGGTGGTCAGATTGCCAATCAGGCGGTGGAAGACCGGCTGTGGCAACGGGGTGCGGTCCGTTCTCGCGATGAGATTCTCGTGCTGATCATACGTGAGGGCGTCGCACTCGGCGGACATCCACGTCCCGGTTGGAACGATGACAGGAATCCCACCCGCTAACGCCTCGCTGAAGATCCCCGACGACCGGGCTACGTAGTCGGCACGGCGATACGGGATGATGATCGCGTCCGATTTCAGCAATTCTCGCGCATAATCTCTCGAGTTGAGTGGTCCGTCGATCAAGGTGACCCTGTCGCGCGACGTGCTGCGAAGACGGGCCGCCGCTGCGAGACATGCTGGCTCCGGATAATCCGAGGTGTAATAGACCTGCGATTTCAGTATCAGGGCGGGAGATGTATGATCCACGTTAGTCGCGTCTATTAAATCCGGGAGATAATGGAAACCTTTCTCCTCCCGCGCATCTCCGAGATAGGCAACGACAAGTGGTCGGTCAGGCGGAAGAATCCTTTTTCGGAGCTTGATCGGTTCCAGATAATCAAGTGCGCTGCGCGCGTAGCTCGCATAAGCGGCTTCTATGTTCCGCAGCGGCGTGATCCAGGAATTGAGGAAGTCGCCGACGAGTTCTGGCAAGATTAGGCCACCCGGCAGAGCAGGGATTGTTCGACCCGCCCGCAGCCACGTGACCTCGACGGCGCGGATCTCGATGGCGGATTGCTGGCTGAAGTTGCACAGCGAGAGCGACAGGCGCGCGGATCCCGGGGGAATCGGCAGGACGACAGAGAGTTCGTGGGCTTCGCCACCGACCAGAGCGAGATCGTGGCGCCCCGCCGAATGTCCTGGCGCGTCACTCAAGGAGAAGAACGCGATGAGGTGAAGCGGTCCGTCGGACTTGACGCTGGGTGACCTCCTTAGGACGAAGCGCACCGTGTCAGCCTCGGTCGGGACAGTGAGATCGATGGTGGTCGCCGATCCGTCCTCGACGGCCAGTCGATCCGAAGCCGCGACCGCTGTCGTTGCGCCGGTCGAGAAATCGTAGCGGTTCCACGATGACGCCGCCAAAATCGCGTGCGACATTGATCTGGCCTCGGAAAGTGCCAAATCGTGGAAGCTTCGGGCTTCTCGCGTGCGGATCCGAGCAAGCCAGCTGTTGGCCGTGACCACGATGGGCCGACCAAGCTCGCCTGCCTGAAGGGCTAGGCGGACATAATTGTCGCGCCACGTCCCAAACACCAAAGTCGAAAATCCTCCTGCATCGATTCGATCAACCTCATCTGGAAGTATGAACTTGACCTCGACGGTGCTACCGTGATCGTCGAGACCGGAGATTTCGAAGTCATAGAGGCATTGCTCGCCACGGACGACCACATCGACAACGATCGGCGCCGATAGATCCTTCGCGGCGGTGCGAAGTTGCTCCAGGAATAGGCGGGCCTGCTGAACGTCGTGCGCCTGATAGATGATGAGGATCGGACGTTGGTTGTCATCCCGCAACGCCGTCTCTCCGAGTAGGGTACGGCCGACCATGTCGACCGGGACCGGCCCGGTCAGAAAATCCGTGCTGCCAAGCAGGTTGTATTGATGTGTCAGTGCGGGCGTGTCGGTGTAAAATCGGACTCTGGTGCGGCGACCGGTATCGCCAAGGAGGGCAAGAGCTGTACGGCTTGAGTGAACATCCCATTCCTGGCTATCAAAATTGCCCGAATAGCCGGAATAGACATTTCGACGAAGAATGATGTGATGACTGGGTGCGTTGGCATCGGGTTCTCTGTCGATGACGCTCTTAAGGCCGCGCAACTCAAAATAATTGATCGTTGGATAGAGGAAGATATCGTTGCCTGTCGGTCGAACCGACTGCATGATCCGGGACAATGCTGCGTCGAACGCCGTAGCCTTGTGAGCCATATCAGTTAGATCTTGCAGCGCTGCGGTATCGCCCGTCTGTCGATCGGACAAGATCGCATTGCGTGCCGCTGCGCTCGCGAGCGCACGCGCGAGCCGGTCCTTGCCCTTGCGGGATGACAGCGCCGCGCGGATAGCTTCACGAAGAGTGGTATAGGACTGCTCGCGCTCATCCGTCGACCAGTTCTCTGGAGGCGTTGTGATATGCCGCCCCGCCAGGTCATTGCGCAGGTAGAGATCGACCAAGGGCCTGATCTCGGCCAGTTCCTTAATACGATCCAAAACCTTGTTTGAGGGCGGGTAGGCTCGGTTGAAATGCTGGAACTCTCCGAGATCCCCTGTTGCTGCCCACAGAAGACCTATTGAAGAATATTTAAGCCGCAGATAACTACGATCCGCTTCGGTGAAGTTCGGAGGCGCTGGTTCGTCGCCCCGAAGTCGACGACCCCAGAAGCCGTACTGAAAGACGGGGAGTACCTCCCAGCCTTCGGGAATGTCCGCGCGACACGCTTCGTTGACGGCGAGAATCGGCTGAAAGCCGCGCCGGGCCGCAGCGTTGAGGACCATCCTGGCGTATTCGAGATAGTGGCCGCCGTCTCCGACGATATTGGGATCGCATAGGACAAGTCTATTTGCCATGGCGGACCTTTGCTTCGGAAATCCGGATTCGTCTGCTGCACGGCGACCGCGACGCGTTCAGCCGGTATTCCTTCTGGTGAGGGTCGGTGCGTCTTGGCCGATTGAAGACGATCGTGCGAGGTGCGATCACCATGCTGCTACCGTCGCTCGGTGAGCGATTGTCGCTGCACGCGCGGTGCCTGCTGCACTACCCCGCTCACTTCGTTCGTCGGTGCGTTGGGGGCATCACCGCTGCGCGATCAGTTCACTCGGTCTCTGCCAACCTGTACCGTGACGTCAGGGGTCTGCTATCCATTGCTCCCCGGCCGATCGTCCACGCTCGCATCGTCGATCAAGAGGTTGCGCACTGCCTCGACGATGCGCGCCGAGGCCTTGCCATCTCCATAGGGCGAGCCACCCCGTGCCATGGTTTGGTAGTGGGTCGGATCATGGAGCAGTTGATCGGTCTCCGCCACGATCGCCCGCGTGTCCGTTCCGATCACGCGGGCAACCCCTGCCTCGACCGCCTCCGGGCGTTCCGTCGCCTGTCTCAGGACGAGGACCGGCTTCGAAAGCGCGGGGGCTTCTTCCTGGACGCCGCCAGAGTCGGTCAGGATCAGATGGGCTGCATTCATTGCTTCGACAAAGGCGACGTATCCGAGCGGATCCACGAGCTGAACACGCTCCTTGCCGCCGAGCCGACCTCGTACGATCTCGGTGACGTTGGGATTGGGATGTACCGGCCATAGAATCTCGACATCGGGATTGGCGTCGACAATCGTCTCGACAGCCTTGCAGATATCACCGATGGGCTGCCCGAAATTCTCCCGACGATGGACCGTGACGAGGATAAGCTTGCGCCCACGCGGATCCGTGTTCAGGGGGGGCGCTGTCTTCGCCGATTGGTGGAGGAGCGCGTCGATGACGGTATTTCCGGTTACGAATATCCGTCCTTCGTCGACGCCTTCGCTGAGGAGATTTCGTTTCGCGCTGTCTGTCGGCGCAAAATGCAGCCTCGCGATTCGGCTCGTCACGACGCGGTTGAATTCCTCCGGGAACGGATTGTCCAAGTCGAAGGTCCTCAGACCCGCCTCCACGTGCCCGAATGGAATACGACGATAGAACGCGGCCGTGGCGGCAGCGAGGACGGTTGTCGTGTCGCCTTGAGCCAGCAGAAAGTCGGGTTGCGCGTGCACGATCTCGTTGTCGATGGCGGTCAATGCCCGGGCGTTTAATTCGGAGAGGGTCTGGTTCGGCTTCATCAAATTCAGGTCGCAATCCGGAACAATCTCGAATGCCGATAAGGTCTGATCGAGCATCTCGCGATGTTGCGCGGTCGCCACAACATGCGTGGCCGCCCATTCCTGTTTGTGCAGGGCAAGAACGACGGGAGCCATCTTGATGGCTTCTGGCCTCGTACCGACAACGCACATGACCCGCTTCTGCATTTTCAAGATCGTCTCTCGTTTGCTAATACGATTCATGTCGCCGATATAAATCTCATTTAAAATTGGCATCAAAATAATCGACTTTCAAATCAATTACTTCGTAAAACAGATCTTCCATGCCAATTTATTCTCAAGATCGGATAATCCAACCGAGTAGGCAAGTTTCCTACGAGCTTCAACGGTTCCTCAAACTCTTTCGAGCCCTGTGAGTCATGTATCTCTCTTGATTATCCGGTTTATGCGCAGGCATTTCGATCATAGAAACCTATACTATTAAACGTTCTTGGGCGGATCGGGTTGATATAGTCTCAAATCAATACGGGAATCACCGTCAGGATGCTTAGGGCAACAGGAGGCTGTCCACAACCGCGCAGAAGGAGCGGGGGCAGACCATTCTTGCCGGCAGCCACTCTTGGGGCGCCTGCGAAGTTCAGTCAATCATTCTGGATCAAACCCCAGCGTCCGTGATCACCGGGAGTGAGGCTGAACAAGGGAGCGGTACCGGATCCGCGGAGGGCGGGCCCTACGGTGTGCTGCTCGCGATTCGGGGAAGCACCTACACGCCTTTCGTGGGCCAGCCACGTATCGCCGAAGGCCGTTCCGAAGAACTCGCGGTTGTGTGGTGTTCGACCGTTGAATGCTGCGGCTGACGCCGGAAGGTGGCGCCCGTAGCGCTGGTGCGAGGACAAGAGCTGCCGTGCATCCACACATCGCCTACGGCTTGTATGGCTTCGATTCGAGTCCGCTTTCAAGGCGAAAAGCCCGTGTCCTTCATACCCTCGGTAGGGAGCAGCGACAGTCAGAAATCGTATCCTAAAACTCGCATGAGGCACTTCCGTAAAGGCCCTCGACGATTCACAGAGCGTCCGGTGAGCCCGGCATGGGTATCCCGGGCTTGCAGGGCCGCTTACAATGGTAGAGCGAGCAGGGACCATCACATGCTCGGATTGCCCATGAAACTCCGAATGCCAATCTTATTCCGCCGGCGTCGTCCACCGTTCGGCAATCCGCTTCCGGGATTCGATCCAACTTACTACCTGGATTGTAATCCCGACGTGCGTGAGGCTGGTTTGGACCCAACTCAGCACTTCCTTACTCATGGATGGAGAGAGGGACGTGATCCGAGCGCAGGTTTCCGCATGTCGGGCTACCTCGCGGCCAATCCAGATGTCGCAGCTGCGGACCAAAATCCCCTGCTTCACTTCCTACGAAACGGACTTGCCGAAGGCCGAACGGGCTTTACGGCCGCCAACGCTCCCATGTCGGCACCGGAGCCGAGATCGCTTCCGCACCTTTGGGCGCCGGCCTCTTCGGATTCTCAAGATACGATCGCTCTTCAGGGCTTCATCGATGACGCCGACCACGCTCGGATCCGGGGCTGGGCATTCAATCCAGCGTCACCTAATTCACCGACGATCATCGCGATCATTGTCAACCAGTTTCCAGTCAATACAGTGATAGCCGGAAAATTTCGTCCTGACCTGCGCGAGGCAAATATCGGCAGCGCGCATCACGGATTCGCTTACACATTCTTTCCACCCCTGAGCACCGAAATTGAACAGACAATCGTGGTTCGCCGCAGCGCAGATGGTCGGGACATCGGGCGAGCCGTATTGCCTGCTACACAAAGGAACTAATGCGCGCAGTCGGAGAAGCGGTCGAATACGATCCAGGTGGGCTCGACGGCGACCACCGGCCGGTCGTTGACCATCAGGGCGCCGACATCTTGCACGCGCATGAAGCCGTGTCAGAGATAGATGCAGACGCCCAAGTCAGGCAGATAGATTCGGATGGTGTGAGGTGCCGTAGGGCCGTCAAGCCGCGGCCGCAATTGTAGCCGTTACGAACAGTTGACGGTGATGACGCAGCTCGTTGTGGTCGGCATAATGGCAGAGCTTGACCGTCGCGTCCCCGCCTTCGAGAGGGCAGGCCTGTGATGGCGTGGTTCATCCGCTCGATCTGGCGGTTCGTCCATGGGCACCGCGGTTTGGTGAGACGATGTTCGATTTTCGTCTTCTCGCTGGCCCATTCGAACGAATGCCAGCGATAGAGGCGCGGCTCGTCGCGCTCTGTCCAGTCCCCCCGATTGCCTGCGAGCGCCGATCGCAACTCAGTGTGCGGGGTGACACCTGCCCCTCCTGCCAGATCAGGGCCGCCCACCTCACGCTCACCATGTTCAAACCGAAGCGAGCGGCTGCTCCATGACAAGATGTGCCGTCAGCCGGGGCAGCAAAGACGTCGCTCACGCAAAGCAACAAATATGGCTGACGGCATCGGCAGGCTTTTCAGCCCATCTCGCTTTGCAATCCGTGCCCGTACGCGTCACCATCTGGGTTATCGTCGACCGACCCTTTTTCGATCAAGCTGTAAATTTCATCCGCTCTTGTGGCATCAAACAGTGGAGTGTTGATTTGATCCGTAAGCCGTGCAGCCAGATAAAACCGGCGTGAAAATGGCGATCGATGCTCACCCAGGTTGGAGCCTGGACGAGACGCGCAGCAACCGTAGTAGCTCTCGGCAGCCAAAAATCAGATCTCGGAATATTGTCGGCACTGGCCTCGATTATTATTGTAGTGCCAGTCGATATATCACGGAGACAGCCAACGTTCTTGCACGGACAATGGTTGGTTGATGCCTCAGAAGCGTACCGGAAGCCCGTTCGAGCCTGCGCGTCCAGGTAAGATAGGTCGCGCCGAATTGCGCGGAATTGGACGGCTTCTTGTGGCTTTCAATGATAATAAGATGGGCGACGAGTGGTTTTATGTTGTGGGCGGCCTCGATAATTGCGCGCGTTGAATGATTAATGCTCGCGATAACCATGGCGTATTGATCTGACATCTAGCGCAATTTCATGCGGTCTTCGGTAAAGAACTAGAGCGACACCCCATTCGTTAACGTTGATGCCATCAACTATTAATCTTGCTAACTACGTGTTTCACCAAAAACAGACCGATGGTTGCCGAAGTCAACCCGAACATGATGACGTACATATAGTCTACATGAATACCTGCGTAGGGATAATAGGCGGACCGTACCCATTCGGCCAACTGCATGGCCGGATTGAATTTCATCCAATAATAGACTTTCTCGGGCATGTAGCTCGGTAGGAACATCACACCGCTGGAGACGTACAGGATGATGCTGAACAGCGCGTAGCCGATCAGCCATCCCGGGAAGAAGCCAATGATCGCGACATTGATTGTACCGATCCCGACGCCGAGGATGATGGCGGCCACGTAGCCAGAGACGGCGGTGAGGGGATCGGCCGGGATCGGGTTGGTGCCGATGACGATCAGGACGGAGCTGACGACCAGCAGGGCGAGAAATCCCGTCACGATCTCGACGAGGATGCGGGAAAAGATCAGATCGAACAGCTTGACCTGCGGATAATAGGTCAGAGGCCGGTTCATGATCACGGATTTCATGACCTCGCGGGAGATGTACTGAAACACCAGCACCGGCACCGCGCCCGTCGCGAAGAACAGCGCCCTGTTGTCACCCAGCGGGGCCGCGAGCTTCTGGAAGGTGTAGATCGCGATCAGCATGAAGACGTGCACGCAGGGCCACAGCACCACCACGCCGTAGCCCCAGATCGAGGCCCCGAAGCGCGTGCGCATGTCGCGCAGGATCAGCGCGTGCAGGACGTGCAGGTAGGACTCGGCCGGGCTCTTCTGATTCTGAGCCTGCGGGAGAGCGGACATCGGGTTGGCCTCTGCGTTTCACGGCCTGTTTCGGCGAAAACCTGGGCTAAAGTGCGTTGACCGGACGCGCGGGAGCAGCCGGGCTCACGCCGGCAGGGCATAGTAGTCGCGCACCAGGTCGTCGTATTCGGCAGCCTGGATCAGCCCGGGGAGCTGGCAGCCGGCCGAGATGTCGAGCGCCAGCAGCCGGTCGTTGGCGGCGGCTGGGTCGTTCGCCAAGGCGTAGGGCAGGACGTGGCCGTTCGGGTAGGCGCGCAGCCGGTCGCCCTGGGCGCCGAGGTCGAAGGCGACCACCGGCAGGCCGGTCCGCAGCCCCAGCGTCAGGGCGTAGGAATAGGTCTCCGGCCAGATCGCCGGCAGCAGGATCAAGTTGGCGGACACCTTTCGCAGGAGGTCGAGGATCTCCGCGTCCTCCCAGTGCTGGCCGGTCTCGGCGACTTTCAGGGCCGCCTGCGCGACCCGATCGAGCGTCGGGTCGTCGGTGGAGTAGCGGCCCGTCTCGGTGACGCCTGCTCGCTCCAAGCCATCCTTGAGCGCAGGATCGGAAAAGCCGACGATCGCAAAGCGTAGCGGCAGATCTCGTTTGCGGGCGTCCGCGGCCAGAGCCTGAAGCAGCAACCCGCCTTCGGGCAGGCTGATTCCACCCAGCACCGCGACCCGACGCACGCCCCCCGGGCGCCGCAGGGCGGTGGAGCGCACGCTCCGGTCGTGCTCGACATGCGGCCGCACCGTGATCGCCAGGTCCGGGTACACCGCCCCGATCCGCCCCGCGGTGTCGGCGGACGGCGCGAACACCCGCGCCGCGC
>Ga0182232_1000372_pt1 | contig 11502 bp, 18 predicted proteins | sample G6R1MG_30_FD_155484 | JGI IMG/M metagenome (GOLD analysis project Ga0182232, IMG submission 155484) | Phyllosphere microbial comminities from miscanthus, Michigan, USA - G6R3_NF_07NOV2016_LD2 MG | ecosystem: Host-associated > Plants > Phyllosphere > Phylloplane/Leaf | place: USA: Michigan... | reverse complement strand
TGGCCAGGTTCCCATGGGCCAGCGAGGCGATCGAGGCCTACGCCATGGATCTCGTCGGCGCGCCCTACGCGAGGTTCAGGCCGCGGATCCTTGTAGGCGGTCCAGGCCTCGGCAAGACCGCGTTCGCCCGGGCGCTTCTGCAGGAGGCCGGCCTCGGCGTCACTCTCTATAGTGGTGCAGGCCAGCTAGACGGTGGCAGTTATGCCGGCACATCGCGTCAGTGGGGAACCTGGCGGATGTCTACTCCGGCGCAGGCGTGCCTCCGGTTCGCCTGCGCCAGCCACGGCGTGGTCGTGGACGAGGTCGAGAAGGCGGGCAATTCCCGCCGGTGGGGGCGCCTCGACGAGACCCTCTTGCCCTACCTTGAGACCACTTCCAGGGCGATCCATGACCCGGCGCTGGAGTGCGCCCTCGACCTGTCGGCCGTCACGCACATCCTGACGGCGAATGCGCTCACGGGGATCGTGCAGCCGCTTCTGGACCGCGCGCCTCCGATCCACTGGCAGCCACCCCGGGCGGAGGACATGCCGATCGTTGCAGCAGCGATCCTGGCGGACATCCGTCGGGACCGGGGGTTGGATGACGTCTGGTGCCCAGACCTCGATCCCGAGGAGCTCGACGCCCTGACGGCGTGGCGCGGAGGGAGCCTGAGGCCGCTCCGTCGGATGGTCGAGACCGTCATCGCCGCGCGTGACGTCTTCGCCCGCCGCATGCCGAACTAACCGGGGGGGCAGCCGTGATCGAAGATGAGTTCACCCTCACCTGCAGCTATGCCCTAGTTGGATACGAGGGCTTGGAGACCCTGAGGATCCTCGGCATCGAGCCGTCGCCGATCGGCCCGCGCGTCCGCTGGGAGGCCCCGGGCATGCCCGCCGAGCGCGAGCGCATCGTCTCGGGGGCCGGCTACGTGACGCTCGGGCCCCCGTCCGGCCCGATGCTGCTCGACATGCTCAGCAGGACGCTAGCAGCGCGGTGGGCGCACGGCACGCCGCGCTGCCCGGCGACCTGGAGGGACACCCTGCAGAAGCGGTTTCCTAAGCTGTTTGCGGAGGAAGACCCGTGCGTCGGACCCGGGTGGTCGTGGCTATTCGAGGCCGGTGCTGTAGCGATCCGCAAGCGTGGTGTGCCTCGCAATTTCAAGACGATGCAGACTAAGGAGAAATTCGGCAGCGCACGTTGGTATTGGTGTGCTGATGAAAGCTGCGAATACACAAGCAACATCATCGCGAGCCTAGAGCACCTGTCCGCGTTCATCTGCGAGGAATGTGGCCGCCCCGGCCGCATCCGCCGTGGCGGGTGGGCCAAGTGCAGATGCGACGTCCACGCCAGCGGCAAGGCCCCCCGGTAACCCCATAGGAGATCCAGTAATGCGTATCATCGCCCTCGCCGCGGTAGCGGCTTCTCTAGCCGTGCCCGCCGCTGCGGACGAGACGTGGCTCCTGCCCGAGGCCGGGATCTATTGCCCGGCGCACGGTGAGAACGTCCTGCCCATCAGCATCACGCCGACTCACGGCATGGGCATCGACGGGCTCGATTGCCCCACCGTGCGGCTGTCCCGCGGGCGCGTGAGGTCGCCAATGTGCTGGGCCAACGGGGGATCACGGGTCGACCTCGACACGGACCTGCTCGTGCTGCCCTCGGGCTCGATGATCCACGACAGCGTCGTGTTCCGCAGGTGGCGCGGCCCACTCCCATGCCCGGTCAACTGACGCCTGGTGCCTCTCACGCCCCTGGCCGACCATGCCGCCGAGGAGATCCACGATGCGCCTGCGCCGCCTGCCCCTCGCCGAGATCGCCCGCCGCCGGGCCGACGCGGCGCGCGATGCGGACCTCCTCGCGAGCGGGTGGCGGCCGACGGCGGCGCAGCTGGCAGATGCCCCGTTCATCGATGCCTGGGTCGAGACGGTTTACCCGGGGACGGACCTACCGGCCGTATATGGCCGCGTGACCGGGCACCCGCTGCTCGGCGCCGGGCCGGCCCTGACAAGCCCCATCATCGCGCGGAGCCCATCGTGGGCATGGATCCGCACGGAGGGCAGGTTCTATCGGCTGGGGGCCCGCCGTGCCGTGGCGCCGGCCGATCCCGTCGCGGAACTGGTTGAGGCCTGGAGCGCGCCCGAGCCCGAGCCGTCCGCAAATCCGGACGAGCCAGAGCAGGATCCCGGCTTCGTGGGCTTCTAGGTCTCCTCGCCAACGAGGGCGAGGATCGCCCGGGCCCGCTTCCGGCCCTCGTCTCGCGCCCAAGCCAGAGGCCGGGACGGAACCTCGGCCTCCCCGCTCATCCACCGCCTCACTTGCCGCGGGTTCTCGCCCAACGCATCGGCAAGGTCGGTGACCCACCTCGGCCCGAACATCAGCTGCCCGATGGCACGGATCTCCTCGGCGGCCTTCAGGGTCGGGGGGCCGCCGTTCCCCTTGCTGCGGGCCTCGGAGACGAGGGTCTCGGCGCGGGCGGCCTCGGCGGCGCGGATCGCCTTTCCCTTAGCGATCCGGCGCTCGCGTTCGGCATCCCTGCGGTCGCGCTCCGAAATGATACCCGGCTGCATTTCGCTTCCCCGATGCCAGCTAACCCGTTGATAATCGGGGGTGCAGATCTGCACCGGCACCCCCGGGATGGTGTCAGTCGAACAAGCTCGGGTCGCCGGGCGGGTGGCCCTTCGCGAGGCGGGCCGCCTTGTAGATGTCGCGCGGCACGGGGAGCGTCGGGTCGTTGCCCTGCACGATGAGCCTGGCGAGCCGGCACAACCCCTTCGGCGTGACGCGGACCCTGGTGACGAGCCGCTCGCGCTCCTCGCCCGCGCGCCCAACCATCAGGGCATACGGCTTCGCGCTGAGCTCCTCGGCATCGAGCCTGTCCTCGATCGCCACGTCCTCCGTGGACCCGTGCGATCGCTCATAGAGCCAGCGCACCCGCGCGTGCCTGTTGCGCATGTAGTCGAACAGGGCGCCCGGCTTCACGTCCAGATGCTTGGCGGTGACGGTGATGGTGTGCGTGCCGTCCGCCTCGGCGATCCGGTCGTGCGCGGCCACGGTGACCGCCTGCTCCTCGATCGTATCGTTGGCGAGCGCCAGGGCCTGGTCCTTCTCGGCGACGACTCCCTCCAGCTGGATCGTCCGCTGGGCGTATGTGCCGAGCAGCTGCAGCAGCTGCCGCGGATCCTCAAATACGGCCATGGAAGCAGCCAACGGATCGACCACCGGGCGGGCACGCAACTCGGCCTCCATGCGGTCGAATGCCGTGATGTAGTCCTCGCGGAAGGGCGCCGCCCTGTCGCCGGTGAACGCCAGCACGACGAAGGCGAAGCCGCTCTTCGTCATGAGGACGTGGTCTGTGACGGGCTTGCCGTCTAAGCCCCTGGAAATGCTGGGTGCGAAATTGCGCTGCCTGAACGGTTCAGAGCACTTCGCCTCACGGATCGCGCGGAGGACGGCCTTGTGCTCCTTGGCGAAGTAGCGGGCGACATGCCGGCTGTCCGCCATCGGGACGCCGTCGTGCATGCTCACGACCGGCAGGATCGCGGTGCCGGTGAGCGGCCTGGGGCTGAGCGCGTTCATCAGGCAACCCCCCCATCCGTCACGGGCGCATCGAGGCCGGCGTCGACGGCCACGAAGATGCAGTCCATCGGCAGGTCGATGTTCGCCTCCAGGGCGGCCGGCCCGACGATGATGCCCCCGAACTCGGGGCGGAAGTCCAAGAAGCCCGTGATGTCACCGGCCTTGGCATCACCGTGCGTGAGGGCGGCATAGGTCCAGACATGCTCGCGCCCGCGGTAGCGCACGACACCGAAGCCCGGGGCGTGCAGCAGCACGACGTCCGACGCGGTGGCGCCGGGCAGCCAGCGGCCGGGCTCCTCGCGGAACGCCACCTCGCGGGCTTTGTCGAGCGGGCCGCCGGCGGCCATCTCGGCCATCGGATCCCACGTCGACTCGATCTCCCTCATCCTCGTGACGCACGCAGCGAGGAGCTGCACGCGGATCTGCGGGAAGGCGAAGTCGCTCTCCGGCGTCTCCTCGCCCTGGCGCAGCAGCATGTCGTGGGCCGAGTGCGGGTCCGCTTTCATGACGTTCGAGACGTCGTTGTAGAGCTGGGCCTCGCCGAGCACGCCAACCGTGTTCAGCAGGGCGGTCTTGATGGCGAGGACTTCGTGGCCGGTCATCTGCGCCGAGGGGCGCGCGAGGATCGCGGAGATGGTAGTGTCGGTGCTCGGATTGGTCATGGGGTTCGCTCCCGTGGCTGACCGCTGCTGCGGGGGGGCGATGTGCCGTCGCCCCCCCGCGGCCCCCATCGGGGGCGAGGTAAGGATGCGTTAGGATTCGGAGATCCGCAAGGTCTCTGCAGGAAATCGGAAGGATCGGACTGGACCCCGGAAATGCGCCATGGCATCATCCGGGCATGTATCCGACCTCCGAACAGCTCCGCGCCGCTAGGGCGCTCCTCGGCCTGACGCAGGAAGCTGCGGCCAAGGCGTGCGGCGTTTCATCGCGGACGCTGCTTGCCGTCGAGAGCGGGAAGGGATCGCTCAGCGCCCTTCACGGGGTCATGGGCTGGTACATGGGCCAAGGTGTCACGTTCAGCGGGTCCCTCGACTACCAGACCCAGACGGTCACGATCATCCACAAGAGGCCGCCCCCGCCTCCGACGATCCCGGACGAGTAGCCCCTGCCCGGGCCCGCTTCGCCCCCTTCGGCCCCCTGATCTCCGGGGCCCGCCGCATCAGCCCGGCCGGCACATCGCCCCACCGGTCCACGCACGCCGTCGTGGGATCCTCGCCCGTCGATCGGCACCATGCCACGAGGCGGCTGACTTCGGCCTGAGACGGCCGGTACCGCATGCGTGACTGCCAGTCCTCCGTGTGCGCCTTCCGCTTCACGCAGGCCTCCGCAGGGGGCGGTAGGTCAGCGTCCGGGCCACGCGGGCGAGCGCAGCGTCGAGCGTCGGCCGATCGTATGAGGGGACCGGCTCCGCAGTGATGCCGGCCCGCAGCAGGATCGCGGTGACGGCCAGGTCGACCTCGGCCGGCTGGATGTTGTCCGGAACCGGCGGCGCCACCGCGATCATCGCCGGGCGCCGCCGCCACCGCCGCGCCGGTTCAGCGCCACGGTGTTGTCCTCCGTGGCGCCGGTCAGGTGCCGGATGGCCCTCGTGAGATCCGTCGCGGCCTCGGTGGCGTCCCCGATGAGCTGGCGATCGTCAGGGTGTAGCCGGAACGTCACCGGCCGGGGCGCGGCCGCCTGGTCTGGCGAGGTCGTGTCCGGGACGCCGCGCTGTTTGATGACGCCGCCGATCAGGCCGACGGCGGCCCCGACAAGGCCGAGCGCCGCGGCGAGCACCGCCTTCCAGGGCTCAAGCGTCGTGAGGAGTGCGCTGAGGTTCACGGTGCGAAGCCTTCCGGCAGGGGGGCCGGAGGGGCGGCCCGCATCATGTCCCAGACCCGGCCGGCGACGACGATGTCCCGGCCAGCGCGGTAGGCGGAGCGGATGTCGGAGATGGCCAGCGCAGCCGAGAAGGCCGCCCCCGTGCCGAACGCGCCGACGGACGGCACGTAGAAGAGCATCGCCAGGTAGGCGTGCAGGCCGGCGCCGATCGTCGCCGTCAGGGCCCGGAGCAGCGGCGTCCGGCGCCAGTGCCCGTTGACGGCGAGCGCCGCGATCCGGACCGCAGCGATGGCGCCGATGACGAGCGCCCAATCGCTCTCGGGCATGATGCTGGCGAACCTGTCCCAGATCGCGCCGGTGCTGAAGGTGCGCCCCGGCAGGGCCAGCACCAAGGCGACGAGCAGGTCGGTGCCAGCGCAGTGCCACTCCAGGGCCCGCGACGGCGTGAAGACGGTGGGGATGCCGCGGATGCTCCTCATGGGGCTTCTCCCTGCTGACGCTCGCGGACGGCTCCGAGGGCGCCGTGGCAGTCCTGCCAGGCCGAGTGGAGATCCCCGACGTACCGGGCGACGTCGCCGGGCTTGCGGGGCCGGTCCGGCACCTTGGGCTCGCCCGAGCAGGTGAGCTGACCCTCGGTGTAGGTTCGGGCCTGCAGCTCGATGCGGGGCGCCTCAACCGGCGCGTGCCCGCACCCGGCCAGCAGGGCGACCACTAGGAACAGGAGGATCCACCGGCGCAGGCGCCACGCCAGCAGGATCGCGAGGAAGACGAGGGTGCTCACCGGCCGGCTCCGGGGTTCGGGGCCAGCGCATCGAGCACGGCGTCGATCTCGGCCGGGACGGCTGCCGCCGGGCGGGGCCGGCTCTTGCCGTCGGGACCCCGACACACGACCGAATCGGCCCCTTCGAGCCAGGCAACCCGCTCGCGGGCCCGTAGCCGCTTCTCGGCCTCGGCGCGCTGGTCGGCGAGGCGCTTGTCGAAGGCGGCCGCGTCGACGGCTCGCTGCTCGGAAAGCTTCCTGGCAGCCTCGGCATTCGCGGTCGCGATCTCCTCGGCCTGCCGATAGTCCTCCTGGAACCGGGCCGCGTCCGCGCGGGCGGCGTCCAGGTCGGACGTGAGCCGGTGGACATACCCGGCGCCGAACAGCACCACGGCCACGAGCGCCAACGGCGGGGCGACCCGCATGGCCATCGCCAGCATGAGGAAGAAGGCTGCCACCGCGGCGGCGACGGCGTCGATGCCGCCGGTGCCGAAGGGCGTGCTAACGAGGGAGAAGAGGAGCTCGAACATGGCGGTCAGACCCCCTTCAGGCAGAGGGCGCGCTCGGCCTGCCGGCGCTTGACCAGCCCGGAGAGGACCCGGCCCTTGGCCTTGTCGTAGGAGAGGAAGGCGTTGCAGGCGGCGCGGCGGTCACCGGCGTTGTAGAGCCGGACGATCGAGCTGCGGCAAAAGCCGCCAGTGCCGATGTTGTAGGAGAGGCTCAGGGCCGCGACGTAGAAGTCGTCGCCCATGTCCCGCTTCACGCACCGCTCGATGGCGGGGGCGTAATCACGGCCGAGGCGCTCGACCAACATCGCCTGGCACTGGGCGACGGTGAACCTTTGCCCCATACGCACGCCCTTGGTCTCGCCGATGCACACGGTCGGCACGCCCACGCTGTCGCGATAGGCGGTCGTCCGCATGCCCTCGAACCCCGTGATGGTCGTGCAGCACAGCGCGGCGAAGGCCGTCCCAGCGACGAAGCGGCCCTTGTTCTTGGAGGCCGCCTTTGGAGCCACGGCCTCGATCGTGCTGACCGGGAACGGCGCGGCCGGCCGGCGGAAGGCAGCGAAGAGGGAGCGGATCATGCCGCGCCTCCCTGCGTGTCCGCATTTCCGGATACCTTCTCCTGCGCCACGCAGCGCGCGAAGAATGCCGCGAGCGCCAGGCCCATGTTGAGGACCGAGAGCTGGGTCGCGGTGAAGAGGTCTGATCCGGCGAAGAAGGCGACGCTGCCTTGAGCTCGACGCCGGCGAACTGGATCCGCATGGCGGCCCCCTGTGAGTGGGTGCCGCCCCCGGCGATCCGGTGGGACGTTCAGGCGAGCGGGGGGACGGGTGTGGCGTCGCCGGTGGCCGGGGGCAGCGTGGCTCTAGGGAACGGGCCCGTCGTGCACCCTCCAACACATGCCGGAGGTCAGATCCCCCAGAGGGTCTCCTCGTGGCATGTTTGGCAAATCGACACGCCCCACATCCCGGCTTCGTAGTCTGAGGCCTGACCCTCGCTCATCTCGTCTTCGTCGGTATCCAACTCGACTAGCTCCAGGCTGCTGACGTCTCCGCAATGCGGGCAGATGTCCGGGGCATGGTGACCGGGCCCAACGTCATGGGGATCGTCCGCCTCAATACGCCTGCGCGTTCGAGGCGCAGCGTCCAGCAGCTTGCCGGCTTCCCACAGCTTCCAGAGCCGCCATGTCTGCCAGACGTCCGACCGGCACGCCCTGGTGAGGGACTCGATATCGAGGCTTGCCATGCTCCGTCCGCTGACGAGCTTGCCCTCGCCGAGGTTGGCTCGGGAGAGCCGATCTAGGCTCGCGCCGCGGCCTTCCCGATCCAGTTCGGCGAACAGGTCCAAGTGGCGACCCTTCCGAGGGAAGGGACCGTCAAGACCGTGGTGCCGGCGCAGGACTAGCTCGTCGAACGCAAGACCGTTGAAACTGATGACGACGTTGGCAGCCAGCAAGGTCGCCAAAAGATCATCAGCCTGTTCTGCCAGGAAAGCCTTCCATATTGTCCCATCGAAGGTGCAGCCAACCCGCATCTTCGGGGCGAGCCGCTGGCGGGTGGCACTGCCCTTCGCGTCGCGAAAGGCCTTTACGAACAGTTCGGTCTCAAGGTCGAAACAGACGGTCTTGGGCATTCGCGCCTCCGTGCCGATCATGCCATCCTTGGGCATGCCGCAGAAGCACTTGATGATCGCGATCGATTGGTTTGGGCCCTACTCCCTCGACGACGCTCGAAGGGCTGCGGCGAATGACGGCTACGGGCCCGGCCTGTACATGTGCACTGGGCGACGCGAGGGCGAGGAGGTGTCGGCGATCCAATATGTCGGGATCGGCAAGGCGCTGCAGGCCCGGCTGATACCAGGTCACCACAAGCTTCAATTAGTGGTAGCGGAGCGACGCCTATGGCTCGGGCAGATCTCGACGGCCGAGCCATCCGGAAAGAAAATCAAAGTGACGCAAGCGGGTCTCGACTACGCCGAGTGGCTACATGCTCGGTTCCTGCGGCTGCCACTGAACGACAAGAAAACAAAATCGCTGCCGCCTCGGAGCGTCACGGTGCTCAACCGGTGGTTCAGGGCGGATGACTGGACCGGACGCAGAAATCGGCCGCACCCTGATTGGCCGGACCTCATCGACTTCCCGGCCTACGAGATGCCGGCACGGGCTGTATGGTTCGGCGGTCGCCAGCGCAGGTTCCTGGCATCGGATGGATACGCGGACCCCGCGTAGAGCGAGAATGGCAAGGTCTTGGTCCGCCTGAGCCCGACGGAGATCGCCAACTGGTAGGCGCGCTCGATCGAGATGGAGTTGTCGTAGCAGTTCTCGAACAGCCTCCAGTGGGCGAGCGGTGACCACTTGCTGACCCCAGCGCGCCGGATGTCCATCGGCTTGATGCCCCTCTCCTTCATGCGCTTTCGCACCATGTCGAGGATGTCCGACTTGTCGTTCATGATCTCGTCCGTTCGGCACGAACGCATGAGGATCGGCCAACTGTCCCCCCTTTGGGAAAACTACGACCTTACGCTGCTGCTGCTCGCTCATCTGCCTGGAGGTCCCCGGCGAGCATCCCGAATCGTCCCGTGCGCGCCTCGACGCAGAGAGGGTGCCATCAATTGTGGCAGTGTCCAGATGGGCTAGGCCAGGCAAACTAACCCGTCGCAGGCGCGATGGTTCCCGATGGTCGTCAGGGCAGACCCGGTTCGAAGATCCGCCGATTCGGTCCTCTAGCGGCCGCACCCCGATCGTCGGCCACCGTCCACGCCGACGATGGTGCGACAAGTTGGCCATCGGTAGGATTCATCCGACCGCATTAGAGGCTTGCCTGACGGTTTGATGGGCTATCCGATGGACTCATCGGACGACCTTCAACTGACCCATGAGAGGCAGCTTAAAACCCGCGCTTGACGCCGCCCTACCCACTCTGCTGCCTAGCGTGTATTGCACGCCTATCCGGAAGAGTTGACGCGATGGCGGAAGCAGATCTCCCCTAGACGTAGGCGAGCGCCAAGCTCAACCTGCTCTCGTCTTGTCGGTGTGGTGCCCGGCTCGACTATCGAGAACGAGAGCGGGGATGATCGACATCGATGGCGGGCGCGACCGCGCCCTGGATTTCCGGTGGCGCGTGCCGGACAACCTGCTGTACGTGTCCGGAATGCCGGACAACAGCGACAGGCTCTATGACCAGGCTCGCCGCAGCATCATCGCCGCGGCCTGCATCGCTGCCGACGAGCGGCCGCACGACCGCGAGGCCTGGTGGATCTCCTATAGCCGGCGCAAGCAGTTCTACGCGGACCAGCAGCGCTACCAGGGCTTGCCCTACACGCACGACCGCGTCACGCGCGCCGTCGCCGAGGGCATCGAACTCGGACTGCTTGAGGAGGATCGAGCCGCGCCCAGATCCCACCTGCTTGCCACCCCTCGGCAGTCCAGGCTCCGGGCCACGCCCGACCTGCTGTTCTGCTACCAGGACAGCCCCTTCGAGTACGTGAAGCGCCCCTGCACGCTGCTCGTCCGCGATGCCGATGGTCGGCCCGTGACGGTGCCCGAGACGCAGGCCGTGTCGCGGATGCGGCGAGAGGTAGACCGCATCAACTCCTACCTCGCCGGAATCACCCTCACGCTCGGATCCGGTAATGGCTGGGACCGCGGCCGATGGACAGTGCGTGCCCGCAGCGAGCGCACCGGCGGCTGGGCCGCCACGACGCCGGAGCCAGCACCGCAGGTCGTCCGGATTTTCGGCCGGGGGCGCACCGACAAGGGCGGCCGGTTGTACGGTTTCTGGCAGCAACTCCCCAAGGCGCGCCGGGCCGAGTGCCTCATTAACGGGGAAGTCCTCATCGAACCGGACTTCCCCCGCCTCCACCCAACGCTGCTCTACGCCATGCGAGGGCACGTCCTCCGGCACGATCCCTACGAGACCGGGACGTTCCCCCGGCACGAGGGCAAGCTCGCGCTAAACGTGGCCCTGAACGCCAGGAGCATTCCGGCGGCCGCCGCCTACCTCGTCAACGACCGGGGCTGGGGTCAAGACCTCGGCTACACCCACCGCGTCCTCAAGGCAGTCCAGAGGCGCAACCCGGAGATCGCTCGGGACATCGGAGCCGACCGCGGCATCGACTGCATGCGGATCGACAGCGGCATGTGCCTAGACGTCCTGAAGCGGTGCGAGGGGTCCGGCATCCCCGCCTTGCCCGTCCACGACTCCTTCATGGTGCCGGCGTCTCAGGGGGGTCGCGTCGAGGGCTTCATGACTGAAATACTCGACCGGACCGTCGACAAGCTAAGATCTTGTAAAACCTCAACGAACAGGTGATTTTCCCCACATATGGTGGCTCCGGCCCCCAGGAGGGGGGGCCGCCCCGCCTCTCCCTTCTCTGTCTCGTGCGGCGGTCGGGTGTCTTTCTCCGGTGCGGGTTGGGCTCGCGGGTTGGGTGGCCCTCTCCTTGGGCCGGGTGTCTCTGCCGGCTCGGTGTGTGGCTCCGGGGTCGGATGGCCCTCTCTCGTGGGGTGGGTGTCCCTCTGTGGGTGGGGTTTTTTTTTGTTGCTCCGCCGGTTGGGTGCTCTCCGCCGGGTGGGTGTCCCTCGTGGTCGCGTTCGTGGCGGTGTGGATTGGGTGGCCCTCCTGGTCTCCTCCCGTGCCGACTTTCTCCCCCGCCGGCTTTGTCGCCCCTTGTGGCTGTTGCCTCCCTCCGGTAGGATGTTCTTAACTGCTCTCGGCGGTCTCGATGCACCACATCGACGGAGCCCCTCGTCGGATCCCGACGGGGGGCTCTGCGTTTCATGGGGGCTGTACATGCCTGTGACCTGGGGGCCGTGACGGGGCCCGCGCAGGCTGCCGCCATGGCTGACATCCCCCCCCCCTC
>Ga0182232_1000371_pt1 | contig 11514 bp, 12 predicted proteins | sample G6R1MG_30_FD_155484 | JGI IMG/M metagenome (GOLD analysis project Ga0182232, IMG submission 155484) | Phyllosphere microbial comminities from miscanthus, Michigan, USA - G6R3_NF_07NOV2016_LD2 MG | ecosystem: Host-associated > Plants > Phyllosphere > Phylloplane/Leaf | place: USA: Michigan... | reverse complement strand
TTCGCGGCGGCGGCCGGGGTGCCCGTGAAGGCCTTCCTCGCCTTTCGCAACCGGCAGGACGGCCTCGCGATCCTGGTCCGGCCGGATTCACCGGTCCGCGCCGTGGCGGACCTGAAAGGCAAGCGCATCGCCACCAACCGCGGCTCCATCGGCCATCAGGTCGTGCTCGCCGCCCTGGAGGAGGCGGGGCTGCCGGCCGACAGCGTGCAGTTCCGGTTCCTGCCGCCCGCCGACGCCAAGCTCGCCCTCGCCTCCGAGGCGGTCGATGCCTGGGCGACCTGGGAGCCCTACACCTCGGCGGCTGAACTCGCCGGCCTCGTCCGCGTGGTGCGCGACGGCAACGGCATCACGCCGGGCCTGAGCTACGCGGTGGCGAGCGAGGCGGCGCTCGGGACGAAGCGGGCGCTCCTGACCGATTACGCGGCCCGCCTCGCCCGGGCGCGGGCCTGGGCTCTGACGGATCCGGCGCCCTACGCCAAGGTCTGGTCGAAGCTGATCGGCCTACCGGAAGCCGTGCCCCTGCGCTGGTTCGGGCGGGCGCAATACCGCACCGTTCCCATCGACGATGCGGTGATCGCCGACGAGCAGCGTATCATCGATCTTTACGTCCGCGCCGGGCTGATCCCCCGGGCGCGAGCTCCCCAGGCGGAGGCGATCCTCGATCCCTCGTTTTCTGAAGCGACGGCGGCCGTGCGATGATGCGGCGGGAGAACGCGAGATGCATGATATCGGCGACGGCCACACCCACCCTCACGGGGGCCATGATCATGCCCCTTCGCACGATCATGACTCTTCGCACGGACACGACGCGGGGAGCGAACGCTGGAAGCACGATGGCGTGCGGGTGATCCCCGGCGACCGGCTCGATCCGAACACCGCCCAGACGCCCGGCATGTTTCGGCAGGCGGCGGTCAACGCCGCCCGCGTCGGCGCGCAGAGGATCTGGGCCGGCACGGTGGCGATCGAGCCCGACGCCAAGACCGGCGTGCACCATCACGGCGCCCTGGAAAGCGTAATCTACGTCGTCTCCGGCCGTGCCCGAATGCGCTGGGGCGAGCGGCTCGAATACGTGGCGGAAGCGGGACCCGGCGATTTTATCTTCGTGCCCCCTTACGTGCCGCACCAGGAGATCAACGCCTCGACGGACGAGCCGCTGCATTGCGTGCTGGTGCGCTCCGACAACGAGGCGGTGGTGGTCAATCTGCCCGACGTCGCGGCGGCTGAGCGTCCCGAGACCGTCTACTGGATCGATCCCATCCACAAGCACCCCTGAGAGGGCCATCCATGAGCCGCGACCGACGCCTGCATCTGGTCGCCTTCATGCGCCCGGTCGGCATCCACACGGCGTGGTGGCGCCATTCCGGCGGCTGGCCGGACGCGAACTTCAACTTCGAGCGCCTCGCCACTTTCGCCCTGCGCCGCTCGGCCACCGTCACCTCGTTCGATCCCCTGACGCTCCGGCCGGCGCTCGCCGTACTGACCGAGCGCATCGGCTGATTGCAACCGCATCGACCACCTGCAACGAGCCCTATTACGTCGTCCGCCGGTTCGCCTCCCTCGACCACATCTCGAAGGGACGTGCGGGCTGGAACCTCGTGACCTCCGGCAATCCGGACGAGGCGTCGCCCGGCCCGTGCAGGGGTGGCCGGTGATCGTACAGGGGCAGGCGTGGCGCTTGAAGAATGAGGCCAAGCTGCTCGCCGCGACAAGCTGATTACGTTCGGCCAGTCGGGCGCGCAACGTGTGTGGAAACCGTTCGGGTTTGGCCGCGGACAATTGCTGGATCGGGTCGACCTGAGCCTCGATAGCGTGCCAGCGCTGATCGCCGCCCATCGGCTTGGCCCATATGCATCCTTCCCGGACGAAGTCTCGCGCCACCGCACGACGGTGGAGGGACCAACCTCGAACCGTCTAACGGCCCCCCGGCGCGGGGCTCCTACTTCGTTCGCTATCATGGCGCAGTCACGCAGAACTGCACACCTGAAAAGCCGTCCTCCACACCATCGAACGCCGACTGGAGACCGAATCGAGCACCCGCCCCAGCTCGCACAGCCGGCGGGCTCGGACATCTTTCGATAAGTCTCATTCGTGATCCGGCTTTAACCTGAACATCGATTCAGATTTGGCCGTTAACCGCTTGAAGCCTCCCGTCTCGCATAGTCCAACCATAGACACGGACACAGACCGGCGCAGATGAAGCCGGGGAGGCATCAAGACATGATCAACCATTCGCTTCAGGTTTTCTGCAACCGTATTGTCGCCGCCGGCCGTATCACCGCCGAGGACGTGCGGACTCTCTCCCGACAGGTTCTGCCCGACGGCCTGACCAGCCGGGACGAGGCCGACATGCTCATCGCCCTGGACAGGGCCGTGCGGGAGATCGATCCTGCCTTCGGCACCTTCCTGAGCGCCGCCATCGTCGATTTCGCCGTCTGGGGCGAACGCCCCACGGGTACCATCGATGCCGGCACGGCCCACTGGCTCGCCGCCTCCCTGCGCAACGGCATCGGTCCGACGCTCCTCGCCGGTCAGATCGCACAGGCCGTGGTGCGCGAGGCCCAGTCCTGCAACGAAGCGCTCATCGCCTTCGCGCTGTTCGCCAACCGGCGCCCCGCCGCCGAGACCGCCCCGGTGTCGTTCCGCAAGGCGGCCTGAACACCCGCGACCGGCTCCGGGCGCTGCCCTTGACCGGATCGGTCCCGGATCGCGCCGGGACTTGGAAGAAACCCCGTCACACCGGGGCGGTCAGCTTTGCGAAGCCGGAGAACTGCTTTAACGGGAACGAGCTTGGGCGTCCCGTGCGCCTCCGACCTTTCCTGACCGACCAGAGTGCCGGACCGATGTTCGAGAAGATCCTGATCGCGAACCGAGGCGAGATCGCCTGTCGCATCATCAAGACCGCCCGCCGCATGGGCATCAAGACCGTGGCGGTCTATTCGGATGCCGACCGCGACGCCGTCCACGTCGCCATGGCGGACGAGGCCGTGCATATCGGTCCGGCCCCGGCGGCGCAGTCCTACCTGCTCATCGACAAGATCATCGACGCCTGCAAGCAGACCGGCGCCCAGGCCGTGCATCCCGGCTACGGCTTCCTCTCCGAGCGCGAGGCGTTCCCGCGGGCGCTGGAAGCCGCCGGCATCGTGTTCATCGGTCCCAATCCGCATGCCATCGCCGCCATGGGCGACAAGATCGAGTCGAAGAAGGCGGCGTCGGCCGCCAAGGTCTCGACGGTGCCCGGCTTCCTCGGGGTGATCGAGAGCCCCGAGCACGCCGTCACCATCGCGGACGAGATCGGCTATCCGGTGATGATCAAGGCGTCGGCCGGCGGCGGCGGCAAGGGCATGCGCATCGCGTATTCCTCCGACGAGGTCGCCGAGGGCTTCGCCCGCGCCAAGTCCGAGGCCGCCTCGTCCTTCGGCGACGACCGGGTGTTCGTGGAGAAGTTCATCACCGATCCGCGCCACATCGAGATCCAGGTGATCGGCGACAAGCACGGCAACGTGATCTACCTCGGCGAGCGCGAGTGCTCGATCCAGCGCCGCAACCAGAAGGTCATCGAGGAGGCTCCGTCGCCGCTCCTCGACGAGGACACCCGCGCCAAGATGGGCGAGCAGGCCGTCGCCCTGGCGAGGGCCGTGAACTACGATTCCGCCGGCACCGTCGAGTTCGTGGCCGGCCAGGACAAGTCGTTCTACTTCCTCGAGATGAACACCCGCCTGCAGGTCGAGCACCCCGTTACCGAGATGATCACCGGCCTCGACCTCGTCGAGCTCATGATCCGCTCGGCCTACGGTGAACGGCTGCCGCTGACCCAGGCGGAGGTGAAGCTCGATGGCTGGGCCGTCGAGAGCCGCGTCTATGCCGAGGACCCCACCCGCAACTTCCTGCCCTCCATCGGCCGCCTAACCACCTACCGGCCGCCGGCCGAGGGTAAGTTCGGCGGGGCCATCGTCCGCAACGACACCGGCGTGGAGGAGGGCGGCGAGATCGCGATCCACTACGATCCGATGATCGCCAAGCTCGTCACCTGGGCGCCGACCCGGGCGCAAGCCATCGAATCGCAGGGCGAGGCGCTGGATGCCTTCGCCATCGACGGCATCCGCCACAATATCCCGTTCCTGTCGGCCCTGATGGCGCATCCGCGCTGGCGCTCGGGCAACCTCTCCACGGGCTTCATCGCCGAGGAATTCCCGGAGGGCTTCTCCGCGCCCGAGCCCAAGGGCGAGATCGCGCAGATCATGGCGGCGGCGGCGGCGGCCATTGACCACAAGCTCAACCAGCGTAAGCGCGGCATCTCCGGCCAGATGCGCGACCCGGCCCTGCTCCACTTCGAGCGCGACCGCGTGGTGATCCTGGCGGGCGAGGCCTATCCCGTCACCGTCGATGCGGTGGGCGGAACCCTCGTGGTCACGGCCGCCGACGGCCAGACCTGGCCGGTGCAGAGTGACTGGCGCCCGGGCGAGCCGGTTTGGCAGGGCGAGATCGGCGGCAAGCGCGTGGCGATGCAGGTGCGCGGCCTTCTCAACGGCGTCGCCCTGCAGCATGCCGGCGCGGCGGCGGAGGCCCGCGTCTACACCCGGCGCGAGGCCGAACTCGCCGCCCTGATGCCCGTGAAGGTCGATGCCGGTGCGGGCAAGCAGGTGCTCTGCCCGATGCCGGGCCTCGTCAAGGCGATCCTGGTGAAGGAAGGCCAGGAGGTGAAGAACGGGGAAGCGCTCGCCATCGTCGAGGCGATGAAGATGGAAAACGTGCTCCGCGCCGAGCGGGACGCCACCGTCTCGAAGATCGCGGCGAAGGAGGGCGACAGCCTCGCCGTCGATGCGGTGATCCTCGAATTCGCCTGAGGTCGGGCGGCCCGTGCCGCTCTACTTCGCTTACGGGGCCAACATGGACGCGGCCGCCATGGCGGCGCGCTGTCCGGGCTCGCGCCTGATTGGGCAGGGGCGGCTCAACCGCCACCGCTTCATCGTCATGCGCGAGGGCTACGCCTCGGTGGTGCGCGATCCCCGCGCCACCGTCTGGGGCGTGGTGTGGGATCTCGCCCTGGCCGACGTGCCGGCCCTTGACCGCTACGAGGGCGTTGCGGGCGGCCTCTACAGCAAAGCCTATCAGCCCATCACCCTGCGGGGTGGTGCCAAGCGCGCCCTGATCTACCTCGGTGGCAACAGCGCCCAGGGGACGCCACGGCCCGGCTACCTCGAATCGGTCCTGGCGGCGGCGGACGCCGCGCAACTTCCCCCGCCCTACATCGCCGAACTACGCGGCTGGCTCCGGGGCCGCGCGGCCTGAACCCGCGCCTCGGAGTCATGCACGGGACGCAGCGCAGCACCGCGAGACCTCGTCCGGCGCCGTCTATGTCACGAGCTGGCCCTGCCCTTGCTCCCCGATCGTCACCAGAACACGATTCGAGAGCTGATCCCCATGGACTACGTGAAACCGGCCGAGATGGCGGCGGCCATGAGCGACTCCGGTGTGCAACGTGCTCAACTCTCGATCACGGATGTGCTCGTACGCGGCATGATGGCGGGGGCGATCCTCGGCATCGCCACGAGTCTCGCCATCACCGGGGCCGTGCAGACCGGGGTCCCGTTCGTCGGCGCCCTCGTGTTCCCCGTCGGCTTCGTGATGATCGTCTGCCTCGGCCTCGAATTGTGCACGGGCAATTTCGGCATCCTCGGCCTGTCGTTCTTCGACGGTCGACTCGGCTTCGCGCCGATGATGCGCAACTTCGCCTGGAGCTTCGTCGGCAATCTCCTCGGCAGCGTGCTCTATGCGCTGCTTCTCGTCATCGCCCTATCGAACGCCTGGCACACTCCGCCGGCCGGAGTCGCCCAGAAGATCGTCGATCTCGCGACGGCCAAGACCGTCGCCTACGAGGCCCTCGGCTCGGCCGGCATGCTCACGGTCTTCGTCAAGGCGATGCTGTGCAACTGGATGGTCTGCCTCGGCGTCACCATGGCGATGATGTCCACCTCGACCTTCGGCAAGATCCTCGGCGCCTGGCTGCCGGTGCTCCTGTTCTTCGCGCAGGGGTTCGAGCACGCCGTGGTGAACATGTTCGTCATTCCCGCCGGCATGATGCTCGGCGCCCACGTGTCGTTCGAGCAGTGGTGGGCCTGGAACCAGATTCCCGTGACGCTGGGCAACTTCGTCGGTGGCGTTCTGTTCATTTCGGTGGCGTGGTATCTCACCTACCGTCCGAAGACGCAGGGCGAACCGGGCCGCGTGTCGGCTTCTCCGGGGGTGAGCGTCGCCCGCCTCCGTTGAGGGACAATCTGGATTGAGCCGGGACCGTACCGTCGAGGCGATCATCCACGGCCGCGTTCAGGGCGTCGGCTACCGCTTCTGGACCAAGGCGCAAGCCGAACGCCTCGGCCTGTCGGGCCACGTCCGCAACAGGCCCGACGGGACCGTGGCGGCGACCTTCTCGGGGACGCACGAGGCGGTCGCCGCCATGCTGGCCGCCTGCCGGGAGGGGCCGCCGGGCGCGCGGGTCACCGAGGTCACCGAGCGCGAAGCCACGACGCCGGCGGCGGCGGGTTTTCAGATCCTGCGGGACTGAGAGTGCTCATAAATCTCCCGCCGCGCCGCCGCACCCGGAATGAGAAGCGGCGGGGATCGGCCGTTTTGTAGGCACTCCCAAATGCCGAATCGGTGGCGGCTCTGGACAGCCACGCGCCTTCCGCGTTAGCGCCGGGTCGGTCGCGATCGGCCCGGCATCATGGCGCACACGGATGGTCACGGCGGACTTCTCCTTCCTCGATTTCGCCGCCCTGTGCTTCTTCGTGGCGGCCTGGGCCGGCTACGGCATGGCGGTCCAACGGATGCGGGGCCGGCGCACGAGCCTGAGCCAGATCATGAACCGGCAGCGCGAAATCTGGGCGCAGCAGCTCATCCACCGCGACAACCGGGTGGTCGACACCACCATCAACGCCTCCCTGCAAAACGGCACCGCGTTCTTCGCGTCGACCTCCCTCATCGCGCTCGGCGGCGTCCTCACCCTCTCGCGCTCGGGCGACGACGTGCTCACCCTATTCGGCGCGCTCCCGTTCGGAGCCGTCGCCACGCGCACCACCTGGGAGATCAAGGTCGCTGGTCTGGCGGTGGTCTTCATCTACGCGTTCTTCAAGTTCTCCTGGGCCTACCGGCTGTTCAATTATGGGGCGATCCTGCTCGGTGCGGTGCCGCCCAAGGGATCGAGCGCGAGTCTGGCGGAGATGACGGTGGCGGCGCGGCGCGCCTCCGCCATGAACATCGCGGCCGGCTCCCACTTCGCCCGGGGGCAGCGGGCGTTCTTCTTCGCCCTTGCCTATCTCGGCTGGTTCGTGAGCCCGCTCCTGCTGTTCGTCACCACGACGGCGGTGGTCTGCGTGATGTGGCGTCGTCAGTTCAGTTCGAAAATCCGCGCCGCCCTCCTGGCGCAGGACGACGGGACAGGGCAGGGGTTCGAACCATGACGAATCCGAAGAAGCCCCCCCGCAAGACCGCCATTGCCCGAGCCGCCGCCGCCAAGGCGCCGAAGGGCAAGAAGCCCGCCGAGAAGCCAGAGGCGAAGACCCCTGCGCCACCCAAGGCCGCGCCGCCGGCCACGGCGGCGGCCCGGAAGGGTCCGAGCGAGGATCTCATCGCTGAAACCATCCTGCGTCTGCTGGAGGCGCGCGGCCCCGGCAAGACGGTGTGTCCCTCGGAAGTCGCCCGCGACATCGGCGGGTCCCAGCCCGAGGTGTGGAGCCCGATGATGCAGCCCGTGCGTCGCATCGCCGTGCGCATGACCAAGGCCGGTCAGATCGCGATCCTACGCAAGGGCAAGCCCGTGGAGGATGTCGACGATTTCCGTGGCATCTACCGGCTGGCGCTGCCCTCCGGTGTCTCCGATGAAGACATGGAGACCGACGACGTCTGAGGCGCCGGCAACCACGTGTCGGTATAGCCTGCCAGTCGATAGGCGACGAGGCCGATCCACTCCTTGACCACCAGATCGAGGACCTGGAGCCCCTCCGATGCGAAGCCTTGGAAGCGGAACGCGTCGCGCCGGCCGGCAGTGCGGTAATCGACGGGGTAGGGGCTTACGGTGAAGCCCGCGGCGCGGAAGCAGCCGACGGCGCGGGGCATGTGCCACGCCGACGTCACGAGGAGCCAGCGCTCGCCCGGCTTCGGCTTGACCAGGTCGGCCGTGAAGGCCGCGTTCTCGTGGGTGTTGCGCGAGCGGTCCTCCAGGATGAGGCGGGTGCGCGGGAGGCCGAGGGTGTCGGCGGTGCGTCCGACGATCTCGGCCTCCGAGACGTGGCCGTCCTTCAGGCTGCCGCTGCCACCCGTGAAGACGAGGCGGGCCTGCGGGTAGCGGCGGGCGAGGTCGGCCATCGCGATGTGGCGCTCGCCGGCATCGTTCACGACGAGCTGGTCGCGCGCCGCCGACAGGCGCGTCTCGATGGCGCCGCCGAGGACGACGATGCCGGCGACGGGCGTGCCGTCATCCTCGAACCGGGGAAACCGTTCCTCGAGGGGAAGGGCGACCCAGACGGCGAGGGGGGCGAGACCGCCCACGAAGAGTCCTAAGGCCGCCGCGAGGACCAGCCCACCCCCGGCCCGGCGCCAGCGCCCGAGCACGAGAAGCGCCCCCGCGACGCCCGCGAGGATCATCGCGTTCGACGGCGTGATGACGAAGAAGATCAGCTTCGAGAGCGGGAAGAACATGGTGTCGGAGCGACCTTCGCAGGGATGCGCCAGCTTTTGAGGGGCGCGCCGGAATCACTCCGGCTCGGGAGGATGCAGGGGTGTCGGCGGATAGGCGTGCCGACGCCCCTGCGGATCCTCGACCCGCCAACCGTCCGCCGTTGCGTGGAGATAGTCCGGCCCCACCGGCACCTTGCCGTGGCCGCCGGGAATATCGAGGACGTAGAGGGGCTGGGCGAGCCCCGAGAGCCGTCCGCGTAGGTGCCCCATCAGGGCGCGTCCCTCGGCGAGATCCGTGCGCAGGTGGGCGGTGCCGGGGGCGAGATCGCCGTGATGGAGATAGTACGGCTTGATCCGATGCTCGACGAAGGTCCGCATCAGGAGGCCGAGGGTCTCGGCCTCGTCGTTGATTCCGGCGAGGAGAACCGTCTGGCTCACCATGGGAATGCCGGCATCGACGAGGCGGGCGATGGCGCGGGCCGCCGCCGGGGTGAATTCGCGCGGGTGATTGGCGTGAAGCGCCACGAAGACGGCGCCCTCGAACGCCTTCAGGGCGGCGACGAGATCGTCGTTGACGGCGGCAGGATCGACCACGGGCACGCGGGTGTGGAAGCGCAGCACCCGCACATGGGGAATCGCCTTCAGGGCGGAGGCGATGCGGGCCAGGCGCCGGGGCGACAGCGCGAACGGATCACCGCCCGTGACCACGACCTCCCAGATCTCGGGCCGGGCCGCGATATACGCGAACGCAGCGTCGAGTTCGGCTTCGTCCAGGGTCCCGAGCCCCTCGGGGCCGACCCGCTCGCGGCGGAAGCAGAACCGGCAATAGACCGGACAGATATGGAGCGGCTTCAGGAGCACCCGGTCGGGATAGCGGTGGACGAGGCCGGGCAGGGGGCTGTGGGCGTCGTCGCCGATGGGGTCGGCATTCTCCACCGGCATCGTCGCGAGTTCCTCCGCCCGGGGCACGAACTGCCGGGCGATGGGATCGTACGGATCCGCGACGTCGATGAGATCCACGAGGTCTTGCGTCACCGAGACGGCGTAGCGGGCGGCGACGGCCTCGAGGGCGGGGAGGGCGGCCGCCCCGACGAGACCGGCGCGGGCGAGGTCGGCGGGGCTCTTCAGGGGGCGGTTCAAGGTCGCCCCCCGGTTACGGGCGTCCAGAGGACGTCCTCGATGTGGCGCGCCCCGACGCAGAGCATCACGAGGCGGTCGAGGCCGAGGGCGATGCCGCTGGCTTCCGGCATGACAGCCAGCGCGTCGAGGAACGCCTCGTCGATGGGGTAGCGCTCGCCGTAGACCCGTTCCTTCTCGTCCATCTCGAGGACGAAGCGGCGGCGCTGCTCGGTCGGGTCGGTGAGTTCGCCGAAGGCGTTGGCGAGTTCGACGCCGCAGGCATAGAGCTCGAACCGCTCGGACACGCGCGGATCGTGCGCCGTCGGACGGGCGAGGGCGGCCTCGCTCACGGGGTATTCGCACAGGATGGTGGGGCGCCCGGTACCGAGACCGGGTTCGATGCGGGCCACGAGGACGCGGCTGAACAGGTCGGCCCAGGTGTCGTCGCCGGCGACCCGCAGACCGGCCTTCGTGACGGCGGCTGCCAGCCCGTCCCGGTCCGTGGTCCCGTCCGGCGCCACGGTGGCAAGAAGATCGATGCCGACACGGTCGAACGCCTCGGCCAGGGTCAGGCGTTCGAACTGGGCGAACGGATCGGATTCCTGGCCGCGATACGTGAGGCTGCGCGTGCCCGCCATCTCGGCGGCGAGCGCCAGGATCTCGGCGCAGTCGCGCATGAGCCGGTCATAATCCTCACCCGCCCGGTACCATTCGAGCAGGGTGAATTCGGGGTGGTGCAGGGGGCCGCGCTCGCGGTTGCGGAACACCCGCGCAAAACTCACGATTCGGCGCTCGCCCGCCGCCAGCAGGGTCTTGCAGGCGAATTCAGGCGACGTGTGGAGATAGAGCGGACGCGCCGCCCCGTCGGAGCCGAGGATCTGCGTCGCGAAGGCCGAGAGATGCGCCTCGTTGCCGGGCGAAACCTGGAGGCAGGCGGCCTCGACTTCGACGAACCCCCCGGCCACGAAGTGCGCGCGCAGGGCGGCTGTGATGCGGTTGCGCGCCATCAAGACCGGCCGCCGGTCGGCGTGGCGGTCCGGATGCCACCAGGGGGAGGGATCGATCATCGGGCGGGGCATAACACGGGGCGCCCGAGGCCTCCACGCCCCGTGAGGCTCTCAAAAGCCGCGAGGTCCTCAAAAGCCCTGCGGCTGGCAACGGGGCCGCGGATAGGGTAGTGGCGAGCCCACGATGTCGTCCCCGCGGCTCCGAACCGCGCCGGGGCGACCGACCCGTTTCTCGAGACACGAACAGGACCTGACCCCGTGAAGGTGATCGCCTCTACGCTCCGCAAGGGCAACGTCGTCGACAAGGATGGCAAGCTCTACGTCATCCTGACGGTCGAGAACATCCATCCGGGCAAGGGCACCCCGGTGACGCAGCTCGACATGCGCCGCATCACCGACGGCGTGAAGGTGTCGGAGCGCTACCGCACCACCGAGTCGGTGGAGCGCGCCTTCGTCGAGGATCGCGAGCACACCTTCCTGTATGAGGACAGCGAAGGGTTTCACTTCATGAACCCCGAAACCTACGAGCAGGTGCTGGTGCCCAAGGACGTGGTCGGCAGCGCCGCGCCCTACCTGCAGGAGGGCATGGCCGTGATGGTCTCGATCCACAACGACGTCGCGCTCACCATTGAGCTGCCGCAGCGGGTGATCCTCGAGATTACCGAGACGGAGCCCGCCATGAAGGGCCAGACCGCCTCTTCGTCCTACAAGCCGG
>Ga0182232_1000370_pt1 | contig 11529 bp, 10 predicted proteins | sample G6R1MG_30_FD_155484 | JGI IMG/M metagenome (GOLD analysis project Ga0182232, IMG submission 155484) | Phyllosphere microbial comminities from miscanthus, Michigan, USA - G6R3_NF_07NOV2016_LD2 MG | ecosystem: Host-associated > Plants > Phyllosphere > Phylloplane/Leaf | place: USA: Michigan... | reverse complement strand
CTGGGAAGCCGGACGCTTCTGGCAGCGATCCCCACCTGAGCGAGGGCTCGGATCGCTCGCCGAAGAGGCCGAGAAACCGTCCAGAAGGCCCCTTCAACCAAAAACGAGCCGTCTCCCGACCGTGAGAAGCCCGTTCGAGGCGATTGACAGCCCAGTCTCGCGAAACCGGCACGTTACGCGACCGCAAAACCCCCAATCCCCGAGTTTTGACACGGCCTGGACCCAACGCAGTCACTGCTGTGAGAGCGCGGGCGTCCAGAAAGCAGCCGTTCCGAGGTGCATCAACACAGAACGGCTGCTGGTCCGCAACGAAGCCTTAGGCCCCCATAGTCATAACGGAGCCGCCGTCGACCCGGAGGAACTCGCCGGTAATGAAGCTGGCGTGTTCCGAGCAAAGGAACGTTACTGCTGCCGCAACCTCCTCAGCTCGGCCGCGGCGCTTGGCGACGATGCCAGGGCGCTCCTCATCCAACGTTTGTTGAACCGCTTGGTCGAAGGAAATGCCCTTCTCTTTTGACTTCTTCTCCATCTGAGCGTCGGTCATCGGAGTCGCGATGAAGGCTGGTCCGACCGCATTCACGAGTACGCCGTCCGAGCCGTAGGCCTTCGACAGTCCCTTCGCGAGGTTCAGAACACCGGCCTTGGCGGCGGCATACGGCAGTTCCTCGATATAGGGCTGCACCGCGTCCTCCGAGGAGAACAGCACGATGCGGCCCCAGCCCACCTTGCACATGTGCGGGATGAACGCTCTGGTCGCGCGCACTCCGGCCATGAGATCGGTCTGCAACGCCTCAATCCAGTCCTCGTCCGTGAGTTCGAGGAAGTCGCCAGACGCTCCCGTGATGCCGGCGGCGCAGACGAGGATGGTGGGCTTGTCATCGAAGGCCATGTTGGCGAAGGCGGCGAGCACCTCGATCCCCTTGGCCCCGCTAAGGTCGGCTTCCACGGCGCGGATTTGGCCCAGCGCTGACAGCTCCGTGGCGGTGGCTTGCAGCTCCGGGCCTTCCTTATCAGTCAGGACGACGTGGACGCCCTCGCGCAACAGATGCTCGGCGGTCGAGCGACCCATGCCCGACTTCCCACCTGTCACGACGGCGACCCGTCCCTTGATGCCGAGATCCATGGCTGTCTCCTTGGGAAAGCGGTGGTTGCGTCGACCAGCGTTGAGTGCCCGGGACTAGGCTGAGCCGCAGCGGGCGTGAGACGGCTTCAGGCGCTGCGGGCCTGCTCCGGATGGCGCCCTTCCGCGAACTCCTCGACGATCTTGGCGCAGAACGCCGGTAGGTCCTTCGGGTTACGGCTGGTAACGAGGCCCTTGTCGACCACCACCTCCGCGTCGACCCATTCACCGCCCGCGTTACGGATGTCGGTCTTCACCGTCGGGAAAGAGGTAAGCTGGCGCCCCTTCACGACGTCGGCCTCCACAAGCGTCCAGGGCCCGTGGCATATAACACCGACTGGCTTGGCCTGCTGAAAGAAGCCCCGGACGAAGCCGACCACGGCCTCGCTGCCGCGGAGCTTGTCGGCCCCCACACTGCCGCCGGGGATGACGAGCCCGTCGAAGTCTGAGGCGGACACGCCGTCGATGACCTTGTCGACCAGATACTTCCCAGCCGGGTCGAGGTCGTTGTTGACCGTCTCGGCCTCGCCTGCCTCAAGCCCGATCACCGTGACGGTCGCGCCGGCTGCAAGCAGCGCCTCGCGGGGCTTGGTGAACTCCGGCTCCTCCGTCCCCCGAGGGGCGATCAGAATGGCGATGGTCTTGCCCTGGAGGGTCATGGTTGGCTCCTCTGTGCGTGGTGGAAAGGGGTCGGCGTCAGGCCGGAATGCTCTCCGGCGAGGCGGTGTTCTCGGCGGTCACACCGTTCTCCCGGTGGCGGAAGTCGCTCAGCGCTCGGTAGACCTGAAGCCGCGCCCGCATCACCGAACCGAGCGGCTGGTGCGCCGCGAGGCAGTGCGCGGGGCGGAAGGTCATCACCTCGTCGAAGTAGCGAACCCGCTCACGGGAGTAGGCGTCCTGCCGGGGCAGGCGGAGCGTCGCCACCGTGCGGTACGGGCTGATCGCGACCGGCCAGTCGACAGAGGCATCCTCGATGGGCTGGCGCTCGGCATCGGCCCAGAGCTGCGCCTTCAACTCGTAGACTACGTCGGACTCGCGGAAGAACGCCGCCGCCGCGTGACGAAAACCGTCCTCGTCGCCGTGCGGGTCGAGCCGCCAGTCGGTAAGGTCCAGCTGCGCCTGCGAAGCCGGGACTGCACCAAGCTTGGCGACGTAATCGCCGAACCGCATCGGGGCCTGACTGAAGTAGCTGTCGGCGAGCGGGTGGCTGTAGGGATGGCCGAGGAAATCGGCCATGGCACTCTCAGTTCCGAAAGCGTGCAGCACTCGGTTGAGGTTGCGCGCCGTGGTGGCGACCGCGCTCTTCACGCCCTCTGGCAGGCCCGTCGATTTCCCGATAACCGTCCCGTCCCGCAGGAACCCCGCCGCCGTGCCCGACGGGAAGGTCGTGCCCGTGGCAAGCACAAAGTCCTGGGTGTCGACGTCGTGGCCGGGCAGCTTCTCGCCGGGTACCCCGAACACCTTGATCGACATGCCGCGATGGGTGGACACTCGGTCACCCAGGGTCTCGCCCGGCCCCTGGGCGAAGCGCACGGCGACCTTATGCGCCCCTTGCTTGGCGAACAGACCCTGCGCGAGTTCGGGCGGTAGGTTCTCCGTGACGATCAACTCCCCAACGACACAGGCCGAACTCTTGGCGTGGCTCGCACGCACGGCGTGGTGCTCTCGCTTCTCGACGACCTGCGACTGCTGGATCATCCCTCGGATGATCCCATCGATGGACTTTTGCTCGTCCGGTGCGGGCGTCTCGATGCCTGGCGCGTAGCGAAGGTAGGCCATGCTTGTTCCTCCGGAGCTGGTCGGTAGGGGTAGACGGTACAAGTCGGAGGTCGGGCGTCGCCGCCAGGCTTGGAGAAACGCTCCACGCCTTCCTGGCGTCGAAGCGGACAGCCAGGGAGCATCGACAGCCGACTGACGCGGCGGCGTCTGCTTGCGTGACGCGACAATCCTGAGTTGGCGCGCAGCCGGGGCTACCGGGTGTACGCTGCCCAGGCCTTCACATCTCGGCTTTGGGTGGCCACCGTCCCTGTCGTAGGCTCACGGGCCGACATCATCATCGAGGCGCCGGCTGACACCAAGCCTGCCATGGCCCTCAGGTAGTCCGGCTGCCTAGAGTCGTGCGAGATGGCATCCGCCTCTGTCTCAAGGCGCAGGTTGCAGGCCTTCGTGGCCAACCCGCCATCGGGGGTGCATGCATCGTGTCGGGCGCATGCCGCATCAAGCGCGTCAACCGGGGCCGCGGGAGCGTTGTTACCTGGGCCGCAGTAGTTGCCGTGTATCAACGCCGCCCCTGACGGGCGGCCCGCGGCCTGGGCCGAAACGGGCGCAGCCAGGACGGCGAGGAGTGGAAGACTGAAGGCGAGCTTATAGTTCATCGTGGGGTCTGGCCTTCCGACCTCTAGCCACAGTATGCTTGCGCTCACGTGGCTTCCATTGCGGTTGTTGCGGGAGAAGCCCTTCTACCGGGCTCTGGTTCCGCACCGGTCGCGATGTCGCAACCTGTCGCGTCACCCCGGTTCGGCGGATGCGGCCGGTATCGATCTAGGGTGAACACCTCTTGGTCTTCACTCGACTGCAGCGCCACCTCGTAGGGGTGCTTGCTCACGTCGAATAGGCCGGCCCCGACGATGAGGCGACAATCGATAAGTTGAACAAGACGTTCGACAGGATCCTCCAAACGGTCACCGATTATTCGGGGCATGCCGTCAAATAGGTACATGCTAGGTCACACGGCATCCTTAAGGGGACGCTGACGGTGGACGCTGGACTGCCCCCCGAACTGGTCCAGGGTCCGTTCGCCAAGCCGAGCGAGCGCAAGGTCTACATGCGGCTCTCGACCAATGCCGGCAACATCCTGCCCGACGCGGTCTCGCCCTGAAGATTCTCGATGCCGAAGGCGAGCGCCTGCCCGGCGCGAAGGGGACGACGCACCACTTCATCATGGTGATCTGCAAGGTGTTCCAGGCGCCGAATGCAGAGAAGTTTCTAGACAGCCTCAAGCTCCTCGCGGACCCCCACCGACCGTGTCGAGGGACTCAAGGTCGCCGCCTGTACCATTCTGCGAAGGGTCAACAAGGCGCTGCACGCGTTCGGTATCGACAGCCCGACCATCGGCTCCCTCGGCGGCGCGCCCAACGTCAATCTCCTCGGTGAGACCTGCTATAGCCTCGCCCTTGCTGCGAATTCGAGGTACTTACCCGTGTAGGGGACGCTTCTATGCGAATTTCGGCAGCACGTACCGGCCGAATGCCTCGGAAAACCGACTTTGATCGCAGGCGACCTGGTGGATGATGATCTCCGCCGGTCCCAGCTCGGCCAGTTCGGCGAGCCAAGCGGCGTGTTGGCCAAGATCAGTAGAGACCCGCACATAACCAGGCACGTCTTCGGGCCGAACGAAGCGCGACGCAGTTTCGAACTCCTCGGGCGTGCGGAGCTCCCAGTTCACGTTGCCCTCCAGCATGTTGCTAGCCCATTGTGTATGAGCCTCGGCCAGCGCTTTGGCCGGATCGGGATCCCAGCACACCTTGGTCTGGAGGAAGATCGGCTTACCCGCACCCCCGCCCTCCCGGAACGCCTCGAACACGGGGCGCAGCTTGGCCGAATCGATCCCCACGGTCACGAGACCATCGGCCCATTGGCCGACGCAGCGCGCCGTCTCCGGCGTCACCGCCCCTGCCAGCAGCCGCGGCGCCCGCTCGGGGCGGGAGTACAGCTTGGCGTCGATAACAGTGATCCGTCCGCGATGGGTCACCGTTTCACCCGCCAGGAGCGCACGGATCACCGCCGCGCACTCGCCGAGCCGGGCAGTTCGCTCTGCCTTTTCGGGCCAGGGCAGCCCGGTCACGTCTTCGTTCAGGCGCTGTCCGGACCCCAGCGCCAGCCATAGCCGCTCCGGAAACATTTCGCTCAAGGTCGCGGCGGACTGTGCGAGCACCGCGGGGTGGTGCCGGTAGCCCGGCGCGGTGATGATCCCGAAGGGCAGTTGCGTGCCTGCCAACGCGGCGCCGAGCCAGGACCAGGCATGGCCCGAATGCCCCTGTGCGTTGCTCCAGGGCTTGAAGTGCTCGGAGGACATGGCGCAAGCGAAGCCTGCCGCCTCCGCCTCCCGGACATAGCGCAGCAGAGCCGACGGGGCGTGCTGCTCATGGGAAGCGTGGTAACCGATACGGACCATGGTCGAACGTTTCCTGCTGGGTTTATGCGGTTTGCAGCCGGTCAGGCAGCGTTTTTGATGTCGGGGGCACGACGGGTCTCTGTCTCGCGCAACGTCCGATCGGCGTAAGTGCCCTGTACGGCGTCTCGCCCGCCGTGCTCGTACAGGTCGAGCATCAGGGCCGAGTGGATGAGGCCGAGATGGCTGAAGGCCTGCGGGAAGTTGCCGAGGAACGCGCCGTCCTCGGCGGTCTGCTCGGCAATGAGCCCCACATCGTTCTGCAACACCCGCAGGGCGGCGAAGCGCGTCCGGGCGTCCGCCTCCCGCCCGAGCCACAGCAGTGCGTCCACCATCCAGAAGGCGCAAAGCAAGAAGGTACCCTCGTGGCCGGGCAGGCCGTCATCGTTTTTGTACCGGTAGACGAGGTGTCCGTACCCCAGCCGCTCGTCGATGACGTCGACGGTCCGTGCAAAAACCGCCTCGTCTACGGGAAAGCCGACCATCGGTGCGATCAGTAGAGCGGCGTCGACGTCGTCGCTGCCTAGATACTGCGGGTAGTAGCCGTCCGCGTGTACGCCCTCGCCATTGACGAAGGCCACGATGCGGTCGCGCTCGGTACACCAGTCCTCCCGGGGGCCAAACAGTCGGATAGCGCGGTCGAGCGCGACCCAGTTCATGATGGCAGCGTGAAGGTAGCGCCGCTCGGGCTTCCGTGGCTCCCATAGGCCGGCGTCCGGCTCGGACCAATGTGCGGCTGAGATGTCAGCAAGCCGTGCTCCGTGTCGCTTGAGCTCCTCCGATAGGGTGCCGCCGAGGCGCTCGTAGAGGTAGAACAGGTCGAGCACTTGGCCGTAGGCATCTGCCTGGTGCTGATCGGCGGCCCCGTTGCCGCGATGCACCGGGCCCGAGCTGCGCCAACCCTCGAAATGGGCGATCTCGGTTTCCTCGAGATCGGCCTCGCCCGAGATACTGTAGAGCGGCTTCAGTTGTCCCTTCTCACGCTCGCACAGGGCGCCGACAAACGCGAAAAACCCTTCGGCCTCGCGGGACATGCCGAACTTCTTGAGCACATAGAACGACAGGCAGGCGTCGCGAATCCAGCAGAAGCGGTAGTCCCAGTTACGGATGCCGCCAACCTCCTCGGGCAGCGACGTCGTGGCCGCCGCGACGATCGCCCCAGTGGGCTCGTAGGTCAGCATCTTCAGTACGAGGGCCGAGCGCATCAACTCGTCGGCAAGTGGCCCGACATAGGCCGAGTCCTGTGTCCACAGCACCCAGGCCCGACGTACCTCCTCCATAAGCGCAAACGCATCCGGCGGCGCTTCTGGTGGTTCATCGAGATAAAGGGCGAAGGCGCGGCTTTCGCCACGCCCCAGCGTGAAGCGAGCCGCGGCAACCTCCTCCTCCAGCGCGAAGTCGGCATCGGAGACGAGCCCGGGGCAGCCCTCAGCGGTGATGCGCCCCGCATCGACCCGCAGCGGCGCAAAGCTCTCGGCAAACCCGGCCAGGGGGCGGTACAGAGCGACCATCGGAACATGCCCGGACAAGCCGGACACGAGGCGCACGAGGCGCGGCCGGTCCTCGTCGCCTTCGGGGCCGACCATGAAGTCGTAGAGGTGAACGAAGCCGTCGGCGGTGGTGAACGTGGTCTGCAGGATGTTGGTACGGCTGAGATACTGCCGCGTCGTCTCGTAGGTGCCCTCCGGGCGGATGATAAAGTAGCCGCCACGCCGCCGGTCGAGGAGGCGCGAAAAGCTGGGATCGGCGTCGAAGCGCTCGAGGCAGGCCCAGTCCAACGAGCCGTCACGGGCCACGAGGGCGCAGCCCTCGCAATTGCCCAACAGGGCATAGGCCTCGATCGGCTGGTAGTCGCGCTCATCGGTGGTCGACATAAGGACTCCTCGCGGGTGCCGCGCTGCGGCCACCCAACGGTGCTGGCGGAACGAGAACGAGAGGGAGGTCGGAGCGGTCAGCCGGCGAGACGGAAAGCCGGCTCGATCAGGCCGCGAACGCCGACATTGACGAGGAGCGTACGCCCGTGTTCCGGATCGCGGGCCTTCGCATCGTCGTCCATGCCCTCGTAGGCCGTCGTCACGAGCAGGCGGTCGAGGTCGCGCCCGACGAAGGTTGGACAGGTCGGCTGCTGGGCTGGGACCGGGACGGTGCGGACGCGCTCGCCCGCGGGGCTGTAGGCGTCGAGGCAGCCTGCGCCGAAGCGAGCGGTCCAGATCAGCCCTTCGGCGTCCACGGCGGCACCGTCGATGCCGCCTTTCCCGCCCCTGTGGTCATAGTGCGTCTCGGGCTCGGCCACGGGCAGGCCCGTAGCGGAGTTCAGGGCGACGCGCCTCAGCAAGCCCTCCTCAGTATCGACGAAGTAGCCGGTCGACCCGTCCGGAGAGAAGGCAATCCCGTTCGGCGTGGTCAACCCGCCGTAGAGCTGTGTGATGTGTGTCCCCGCCACATGATAGATCGCACCGCGCCCGGACTCAGCGTCCAACCCCATGGTTCCGATCCAGAGAGCGCCGCTCGGATGTACGCGTCCATCGTTGGACCGCGTGCCGGGATCGTCCGCCTCCAGGGGGGCGTATAGGGTCAGCCGTCCGTCCGCGACGGTTCGGACGTAGAGACCGTTCTCGGTTGAGAGCAGTTGACGGTCGGCATCGATCGCCGCGACGTCACTCGCCATGAGGGGAAGTGCGTGAACTTGGGCAGGCTGAGCCTCCGCGGCCAACGATCGCTCGAACAGCCGCCGTTCGAGGATGTCGACCCACCATATGGTATCGGTCTCCGGCTCGTAGCTCGGCCCCTCACCGAGATGGCATCGAGATAAGTCCAAAATAATCGATGATACAGGCAGCAAAACGTTGATCCCAACACGCCGACGCTGGAAGACGCACCACTTCGGACGATGTTCCCAATCTGCGACCGTAAGTCCAAGGATGATTCTGCACGAACATCAGCATATTTTAATCCGCCCAGCGAATACGATGAGTAATATAGTTTTACGATCGGCTGTTTATTGATATAAAAATCAGATTCACTTTAATATAACTTCCGTATGGTGAAGAACAGACCAAATAAATAACTATGCGTAAAAACTCAAAAAATATGATGCGGGTGTTGGTCTGTTCTGATTAAATTCTTCTGCCTTGCCGACCAGCCTCCAAGCGGACGTTGCCGGCTTTTCAGAGGGTCGGAAGCGGTCTCCGCGGCTATGTCCGCTTCCTTGCATACGCCCTCCACAAGCGGAACGGCAGAAATCCACCCTTCTCGGACGTCCACGGATGGGAATCATCCGTCAGATTTCGACCACTAGGTCGAGAACAGCATGTCGGAGCCGTACGCCTGCGCCACGAATACTCAGAGGGGGCTGCAAGCCTACGTGCAGCATGAGGCGCAGTGTTTCGAGGGCCAAAGTCTATCGACCACGACACCACCTTCAAACTGAGTCGGGTACTCATGCACCCAGTCATCCGACCACCGGCCACCCAACTCAACAACGAAGGGGCGTCGCGCTGCGTAGATCCGATGACTTGATCGGGTCAATTTGCCAAGGAGGCCGTCCAGCGCCACCTGCGAAACCAACGACGTGATGAAGCCGAGTTCGACGGGACCGTAAGGTTGGTAATGGGCACCGCATGCGGGCTCCTCCAAAGTGGTTCCGGCAGCAGTTGGCCAGGTCGAAACCTCGAAATCCGGCACGCCCGTCCGTCCGAGACCGCACCTGAGACAGCCACCGTCACCCACGATCGCGACCGCATGCCCGGCGGCTGCATGTGCCTCCGTCCAACCGTAGACCACCGGCATCGACCTACCCCGGGCGCAATGCCAATCGTTGAGCCGGCTCTCCCCTCGCCAGTCACCCATGGCGGACACTAGAAGGTGGCTTTCGTCCAGGGCGGACGAATGATGAGCCAGCATCGCCTGCGCCATGACGGGAAATGCCTCGAACCGGCTGTGGGGGTAGTCCGACCGAAGCTTCGCGGCGAGCGCCTCCGCCTTGTTTGACCGCACGGAGGCGGCGCCGAGGGGGTGACGCCCGACGTTGGCCCAGCTGAGCTCATCATGATCGACGAGGTTCAGCCGTCCGACCCCTGCCTGGGCGAGCGCGACCGCCACGGGGGCACCGACCGAGCCACATCCCAAGATCGTGACCGTCGAGGACATCAGACGCACCGTGCGCGGATCGTGTCCGCGACCATGTATCCACGCAGCGTCCGCCCGCATTGGCTCGTCGCGCAAAACCTTGTTCGTTCCGAGGTATCGGCGAGCGAGCACCACGTCCGGGAGGTGGGACGACCGGAAGCCGTCGAACAATGGCGCGGCCGAGCGTCCCCGGCTGCGGCGGGGGTCACGCGGCGTCGGGATCGCGGCGCTGACGATCCCGGGCCCGAAGCGCCCCTCGGCTACGAGGGCCACGATGAGGTTGTCTTGGCGCTCGGAAACCAAGTCGGCGAAGAGCGCGGGTGCGTCGCCGCCACACTTCCCAGCCAACCAGAGGACGTCCCGGGCCGTCCGCGGGTATTCGGCCGGCAGCAACGGCCGGTCCAGCCACAACAGCAAGCCCCGTTCGAGGCAGGACCGACGGACGGCGTCGGGACCATACCGGTTGCGCAGCCAGTCCGTAACCTGAACCTCGGTCTCGCCAAGCAGGCGGATGTTCGGGGCCTGCCAAACGCTGATCCGGCGGGAGGGCTGCCCGAGCGCGAGGATGCTGGTCAACCGGCCGTCGGCGGCGTTCCGGTCGTACCGCCAGTAGGTAAGGAACTCGTCCCGGAAATCGCGCTCGATCATGGCGCCATCGAGGAGGTCTTCGACGAGGGCGCAGCTCTTGCCGAGCAAGCGTTCCACGACCCCGACTGGGTCGTCCGGATCGATCTCGCTCATGTTGGCGAGGAGACACAGACTGCCGTCCCGCTCGATGTGCGGCCACGTCAGGAACGGAGGCCGCTCAACGAGACCGAACTGTGGCCGGGAGGAGGGGAACCCGTCCGGTATCAGGACATCTATCTGCCGCGGTTCGCGCTCGCCAAAATCGACCAATATCCGCCAGCCGGACGCGATCCGGAAGCGGTGGTGGTAGGCCGCGAGCGCACGGGCATCCAACGGCGTCGGCTCGACGTCCAGGATGTCCCTTAAGCGCCCGCGGACCTGCTCGACGGCCGCGCGCCAACGTGGCGACGTCGGCTCAGGCATGGCGACCGCTGCCACGCTCCCGCACCGCCCCAGAAGCGGCGGCTCCTTGGGAGATCAGCAGCCCGGAGGAGACGGCTGCCGGCCTAGCCGGCGATGCGTTGCGGCCCGGCGAGACCAGGCGTTCGGCCTGGGTGTGGTCGAGGTCCTCGACCGGGCCGCGCCCGAAATGGGTCCTGACCGCGGCGGAGGCATTGGCAAGTGCGACGAGCCCGAGGGCGGTCTGCCGGCCGGTCAGGTCCGACTGGAGGGCCTCCGAGGACGATACGGCCTTGCTCGACGCGCAGCGAACGCTCCGCTCGCCGCGTATGCCGATCCGGCTGATCGGTGTCTCGCCGTACTCTGCCCCGATCGCGATACCCATCATGCCGAGGCCGGGCAGCATGCCCCTACAGAGTTCGAACGACGAGCGAAGCCCCCCGGTCAGCATCACCGCCGCGTCCACCGTGGCCGCCGGTTCGGTCGCCGTTCTCGTGCCGACGGCAATGAGGGCATGCAGGCAATCACCGATGAAGCGGACCTTCCTTGCAGCGAAATCGTCTCGCGCGCAGGCGGCGAGCTCGCCCCGGATGACGTGCAGGTTCGCCGTCATCTCGGCGATCCGACCGGTGAGGATGCAGGCGTCGACGTACGCGGTGAACCCCGAAAGGTCCGCGAACACCGAACCAAGCGCCATCCTGATCGAACGACTAGGCATCAGTTCGGCGAAATCGATCGAGCGGAGTGGCGGCTCGTGGCGGTGGAAGTTGAAAGTCGCTTCGGGGGAGGTGAGGGTGTCGAGATCCAGGTCAGATTTCAAGGCACGAACCGTGGCTTGAACCCGCGCCCGTGTCGGCGAGGGGTCCAGGCCGTGTCAAAACTCGGGGATTGGGGGTTTTGCGGTCGCGTAACGTGCCGGTTTCGCGAGACTGGGCTGTCAATCGCCTCGAACGGGCTTCTCACGGTCGGGAGACGGCTCGTTTTTGGTTGAAGGGGCCTTCTGGACGGTTTCTCGGCCTCTTCGGCGAGCGATCCGAGCCCTCGCTCAGGTGGGGATCGCTGCCAGAAGCGTCCGGCTTCCCAG
>Ga0182232_1000369_pt1 | contig 11566 bp, 6 predicted proteins | sample G6R1MG_30_FD_155484 | JGI IMG/M metagenome (GOLD analysis project Ga0182232, IMG submission 155484) | Phyllosphere microbial comminities from miscanthus, Michigan, USA - G6R3_NF_07NOV2016_LD2 MG | ecosystem: Host-associated > Plants > Phyllosphere > Phylloplane/Leaf | place: USA: Michigan... | reverse complement strand
GCCGATCGGGGCGATGCCTTCCAGGGTGATGTAGCGGGACCGCTGGACGGCCCATTCGTCATTCTGCTCCAGCAGGATCGCGCCGATGAGGCGGGTGATGGCTCCTTCGTTGGGGAAGATGCCGACCACCTCGGTCCGGCGCTTGATCTCGCCGTTCAGGCGCTCCAGCGGGTTCGTGGAGTGGAGCTTGACCCGGTGGGCGGCCGGGAAGCCCATGTAGGCCAGCACGTCGGGCTCGGCCGTATCCATCAGGGTCGCGAGCTTGAGGACCTTCGGCCGGAGCTGATCGGCCACCCGCCGCCACTGGAGCCGGGCCGTTTCGGCGTCATCCTGGGCGAACGCCGTGGCGATGAAGGTGGAGACGACACGCCGCCCGCTGCGCCCGGCATGGGCGAGGACGTTGCGCATGAAGTGGACGCGGCAGCGCTGCCAGGTCGCGTTCATGACCTTGGCCACCGACGCCTTGATGCCCTCATGGGCGTCCGAGATCACCAGCTTCACACCGCGCAGGCCCCGGCGGGCAAGCTTGCGGAAAAAGTCCGTCCAGAACGTCTCGGCTTCGGAGGGGCCGACATCCATGCCCAGCACCTCACGACGGCCATCACTGTTCACGCCGACCGCCACGATGACGGCGACCAAGACGATGCGTCCGTCCTGGCGCACCTTCACGTCAGTCGCATCGATCCAGAGATACGGCCACTCACCTTCGATCGGCCGGTCGAGGAACGCGCCCACGCGTTCGTCGATCTCCTGGCAGAGCCGGCTGACCTGGCTCTTCGACACACCCGTGCCGCCCCATGGCTTGGACGAGATCATCGACCGAGCGGGTCGAGATGCCCTGGATGTAGGCCTCCTGGATCACAGCCGTGAGCGCTTTCTCGGCCAAGCGTCGTGGCTCCAAGAAGCTGGGGAAGTACGAGTCCTTGCGCAGCTTGGGGATGCGTAACTCCACCGTGCCGGCGCGCGTCTGCCAATCCCGATCACGGTAGCCGTTGCGCTGGACCAGCCGCTCGGCGCTCTTCTCGCCGTGAGCCGCGCCAGTCAGGCCCCCACCTCCAACTCCATCAGCCGTTCGGCCGCAAAGCCGATCATCTCGCGCAGGAGATCTGTGTCGGCGCTCTTCTCCGTCACGCCGCGACGGCTCATCATCTCGTCGGTCATCGAGGGTCTCTCGGGTTCGGGGTTGGTACTCGCAACCCGACCCTACCCGGCAACCGCCGATGACCACCCCGCGAGAGATCCCGTCTGCTACAGCGCTGTATAGGGCGCGCAGCCGGGCTCTCCCGCTACCGGCGAGCTACACCACCACCCGGGACACGACCGGGATAGGAGCGATGACGCGCTACGATTTTGCCCGAGCGCTTGTTCCGTTTAGGCTACTGAGGGCGCGTGCAAGTCCATCCAGGGATGATGTCATCTCGACTCTGGGCAGACCATCTGAAGTCCAGTAGTGTATTTTTACCGTACCCCTGTCACGGATGTGGCGGATCATCATGGAGTCGACCGGCAGGAAGCCGACGCAAAGACTGGCGTCGCAAGACGTGAGACGCAGCACGGTCTCACGGCCTCCGAAATTCAGCGTGACCGTGTGGGCGGGGAAGTCCGTTACCGGCGCGCGCACCAAAAAAACCGGCTCGCCCGACGCAGTGGCAGCGATCGACCAGCTAAACGCAAGACGGCCGTCTGAAGCAGCGATCGATTGCACGATGTTGCAAACCCGACGACCTTTCGCCTCATCGCAAATTGATGTCCAGCTTAAGAACCGTTCGAGGACCCGACGAATGCCCGGGCCAACCGGGGCCCCGTCGACGGGCTTCACTCGGTAAGCGGGCTCGGCGACAGAGGCGACCGGCTGATCCTCGGTGAGGCTGCTGCGCAGGAACGCCTGCGCCTGAGCCGGCGATAGCAACCCGACGCCGATCATGAGCGCGATCGCGTAGCCCAGCAACGATAACGTCCGCGGCAGCCGCACGTTCGGCATCTCAGTTCAAGGTGAAGCTTGCGCCTGCGCCGATCCCGAAATCGCGGCCCGCCGCGACACCGGTGGCGTTCACCCGCGCTGTCCCGTCCGGCAAAGTGTATCCGACGCCAAAGGACGCGGCAGCCTCGCCGCGCCACGCGCCTCCGCCGGCGGCGACGCTGAGTTTACCCGGCCGGTCGTCGAAGCGGAGGGCCGCCGCCGCTAGACCGATCGCTGCGCCGCGCCGCGCGTCCGTGCGAGCCTCGCCGACTTGTCGATTGAGATCGACCAGTTGACTGCCGAAGGTGCTCAACTGCTTCTGCAACGGTGCCACGGCGGCATCGGTGTAGGCGGTACTCGCGGCCGAAGCCGTCGCGATGCTTCGGTCGGTATAGGCGTTGGCCTCGGCTCTGGCCTGTGCCACCTGCCCGGTATTGGCGCCATCGGTGGCGAGCACGCCCGCCGCAACGTTACGGATCAACACCGGCTGGTTCGGGTCGCTCCCGGCGAGCGTCATGGACTGACCGCGGCCGCCGGTGGAGGGGTCGACGTCGTATCGGACCCCGAACGTGTCGACGGCGCCGAGGGCGGCGCCGACGCTGGCGTATCTCTGACCGCCGATCGTGTAGCTCGGCGCCGTGACACTGCCATCCGCCGCGACGCCGGCCCCGCCACCCAGCGCGCTGGCCAAGTTGGCACCCAGTGTTCGGACTTGGCGCACATTCACCGCGTCGGTGTCCTGGGTTCCGCCGGCCACGTTGGTGATCTGGCGTTCCGCCCCCTCGGCGCCGACCGAGATCGCGCCCTGTGTCGAGTTCACCGCGACGCCGGAGAAGGCCTCGGCGGCCCCGGCCATACCCGCACGATTGGCCACCGCACCCGCCCCGAGGGCGACGCCCCGGTCTGCGGTCACCGACGCCGCAGGACCGATCGCGACGGAGTCGGCGCCGATGGCCTGTGCCGCAGCGCCGGTGCTCCGAACGGCGACATAGCGGCTGCCGTTGGTGCTGAGATTCGTTACCGCCGCGTCGAGGCCGCCAAGGGCGTTCCCGACGCTGTGGTAGCTCGTGCCCTGGATTACATAGCTGGGGGCGGTCAGCGTCCCATCGCCGGCAACCCCAGCGCCGCCGCCCAGAACCGAGGCCAGGGAGGCGCTGACCGCATAGATCTGGCCGCCGTTGACCGCTTGAACGCTGCCGGCCGCAATCTGGCCCGCCCCGACCCCCGTCAAAGTCCGCGCCGTGCCACTCTGGTTGGCAAGAGACACCCGTGTTCCGTCCGTGGCGCCGCCGATCGAGATGGCGCGCGACGTCGCATCCTGTCGCACGAGACCCGAGGTCCCGTTTTGCAGATCGGAAACGCCGCTACTGACCGCGTAAAGCTGGCCGCCGTTGACGGCCTCGGTCGAGCCTGCCGCAACCAGGCCCGACGCGACGCCACGCAGGGAGACGGCCGTGCTGCCGCCCTTGGCAAGATCAATCACGTTCGTCGGGTTGCCGCTGCCATCCGGTACGTACTGGACGGCAAGAGAGTTGCTCGCCGCGAGAGCCGAACCGACATCGCGGTAGATCTGCCCGCCGACATTGTAGCTCGGCTTCGTGAAGGCCCCCGTCGCCGTGTCGTACGCTGCGCCACCGCCCAGCGCGTCGCTGCTCGAGCGGAGCTGACCCAGCGTTGCCGCGTCATTGTCGGTCGTCCCGGCGGAGAGGCCGGTGAGCCGACGGGCACCATTGGTCCCGGTGAAATCGACGACGGCGCCATCGGTGCTCTTCCCGACGCTGATGGTACGGGTGGCCTGATCCTGCTGGACGAGTCCGATGCTGCCGTTTTGAAGCGCAGCGACTTTCTGGTTGGTCGTGTAGAGTTGGCCGCCATTGACGGCATCCGTCGAGTTGCTCGAGGTGATATTGCCGGGTCCGACATTGTGAAGCAGCACCGCCTCACCGGTGTTCGAACCGACCAGGGTCACGTCATTCGACGGTACGGCTGGGTTCGCGACGGTCGGGCTTGTGGCGGTCGCATAGCGCAGCGGCAATTGTGAAAGCGCAACGGCACCATTGTCCGTCGTCGCCGGAGCCAGGCCGGTGATCGAAACCGCCGATCCGACCGCACCGCCGCGGGTCAGATCAATGCTGGTCAAGCGCTTGCCGCCGCCATCCGTGTCGTAGCGCAATGCCAAGCTGTCGACTGCCCCCACAAGATCAGGAATCGTGCTGTATTTTTGTGACCCGAACGAATACGTCGGCGGCGTGTACGTGTTGGATGCAGCGTCGAACGTGCTTCCGAGCGTGGTGCCGAGTGTGTTGCCGAGGCCCCTGAGCTGACGCACGTTGACCGCATCGGTGTCGTTCTGGCCACCCGCCACGTTGGTGATCTGTCGCTCGGTACCGGAGGCGCCGACCGAGAATTCCGTGTTGGCCGAACTCAATGCGTTGCCGCTATACGCCTCCGTGCCGCTAATTGTCCCGCGCAGGGCCATGGCGTTCGCGCCGATTGCAACGGACTGTTTCGACGACGCTTTGGCGCCGCTACCGATTGCCAGTGCCGAACCACCTTGGGCGGACGTGTTGTCACCAATGGCGATGTTGCTCGCCGTCGAATTACCGCCGTTCTCCCCTGCGACGGATAGGCGGCCGATGGCCAGTGCATCCTGGCCGTAGGCACTGGCGATGAAGCCCTGAGCGAACGAGAAGTCACCCACGGCATAGGATTGTCGTCCGAGAGCGATGGCGATATCGCCCGACGCCTGGTTGCTCGTGCCCAGCGACAACGTCGAACGACCATTCGCCGTGTTGCCGTAGCCGATCGCGACCCCGTAGGCGCCGTTGGCGGCGTTGCTGGTTCCAATCGCGGTCGAGTTGTAGTCCGCGTTGCCCGCAGCATTGTTATAGCCAATGGCCACACCGCCGCCGGTGCTGACCGTCGATCGCAATCCGAGCGCGGTACCCGACGGGATCGAGCCGGCATCCGACGTCTCGTTGGGCGGCGTCGTGCTGCCGTTGGAGCCGCCCGCCGGGTTACCACCCGTCGCGGCACCGCTTATGCCAGTGCCGCTGTTGTCGCGGTAATTGATAATTCCCTGGACTTTCTTCGCCGACTGAGCCTTTGCGCCGGAGCCGATCGCGACAGCGCCGGCTCCGGCCGCCGACGCGTTGAGCCCACCGGCGAACGATCCGGCACCACCGCCGCTCGCGCCTGAGCCGATCGCCGTTGCGTCGGCTCCGCCGCTGTTGGCGTTGTAGCCCCCGGCGAATGAGCGATCACCGCTGGCTGTCGCTCCGGGCCCGATCGCTGTCGCATTATTGCTATCGTTGGGAACGGATCCGCCACCTGCCTGATAGCTTTGAGCGCGGGCTGATCCGGTCAGAAGCAAGCCAAGACCAAGTGCAACGGCGGTCGTATTCAATAAATCTCGGCGGATACACCTGGAAAGCTCTCTATAGGTGTGGCTCATATTCGCTTTGCCGAAACTCAGAGACTTCATTCGATTATTTGGCCGCACCGCATCCCGAGATACGGCCGCCGGCGAACTAATCGCTACTATTTTATATGACCGTCGTATCTAAGTTATATTTGGCAGATTTCACCGCCGTTATAGATACATATAGCAGATGAACAAATGGTTATTATAACTAATTCTAACTCTTAATCCTCCAATCGTTAATGCGATAGCGTCGCCGGTGATGACGGGGAGCAAAATATGAGTCTTTTATCCGCACCGCCGCCAACACCGGCGCGATTGCCCTCAAGCTTTCGTCAGATGAAGATATTCCATGCCGACGGGTGTATTGATACCATTCGTTAAATAACGGCGTTCCTCAGCGGTGTGCGCATTTCCGGACGTCATAAGCCCGGCTGCGCAAAGTTTGCCTGTGCCGATTTGATCCGCGCTCTGTCGAAGGCCGCCCGTCCGCCATATCAATCTGGTCGATCAGCATGGGCTTGGCGAAATAATAGCCTTGCGCGCAACGGATCTGCGTTGCGCCGAGCAGGTAAGCGACCTCCTCGTAAGTTTCGACGCCCTCGGCGACGATCGACATCCCGAGCGCGAGACCCAAGGATTCGATGGCTCTTAGCAAAATCTGACTGCGTGGTCGGTTGTGGATGTCGGTGATGAACGACCGGTCAATCTTCAGCTCATCGGCGGTGATCTCCGCAAGGGCAGCGAGTGACGAGTAGCCCACGCCGAAATCATCGATCGAGACACGCGCCCCGACGGCCCGGATACAGGGAAGAACCTCGCGCTGGAACAGACCCTTCGTGAGGAAGGCCTCTTCAGTGAGCTCGAGCACGAAGCGGCCGGCCATGCCGGTTTTGCCAAGGGCCTCGCAAAACTTGGTCATGAACGGAACGTCACAAGCCTGCTTCGCCGCGATGTTAAGACTTATCGTGACGTCGACCCCAAATATCTCATCGATCCGATGGATGCTGCGGATCGTTTCCGATAATATTTGCAGCGTTATCTCGTTGATCAGACCGAGCTCGATGGCGAGGCCAATGAAATCTCCCGGTGCATGAATCATCCCGAGCTCGTCGCGCCACCGTAGGAGTACCTCAACGCCCAGTACCGCGTGCGTGCGCATATCGACTTTGGGTTGGAAGGCGCAACAGAAGCAACGATCGCGAATGGCCAGACGCAACCGCTGCTCGACCGCCATGCGCTCGGTTGCGATGTGGCTCATCGTCTCCTCGAAAAGGCTGACGCCTCCTTTCGCGCAGCCCTTGACTTGGTACATCGCATTATCGGCTTGGCGGCGGAGGATCTCGTACGTCGAGCCGTGGTCCGGGAACAGGCTCAGGCCGATCGACGCCGACGCGAAGATCTCATGGCCGTCGATAAAGCACGGCTGTTTCAGGCGCTCGGAAATCTCCGTGATCTCCGCCAACGTCGTCGCCCGATCCGTGATCGGGTTCAGCAGCAGCACGAACTCGTCACCGCCAAGGCGTGCCAGCATGTCGCTGGGGCGCAGGGCGCCACGGATGCGGTCGGATACTCGGCGCAGCAAGGCATCGCCCGCGGCGTGGCTGTAATAATCGTTGATGTGCTTGAAATTGTCGAGATCGATGAAGGCGAGGGCGAACCGGTCGGTCGGGCCGGCCTGCGCAATGAGATCCTCCACGCTCTGCTCGAACATGGTCCGGTTGGGCAGGCTGGTGAGCGCGTCGATGTAGGCGCGATTGATCAGATCGCGCTGCAGATCGTGGTGATGCGTGACGTCGATCAGGGACGTCAGCGTGTAGGCCTCCTGTTCGACGAGCACGCTTTGCGCCTGAGCCTCGACCATGCGCGCACCGACCTGCTCCACCATGAGCCTGTCGGGATGCAGCAGGGCCCCCCTCGGGAGGTCATGGAGAGCCCGTGGTCCGAGCTCTTGGGCAGCGGCGTTTGCGAGGATACAGCGACCCTGGTCGTTATGGACTACGATCCCGACAGGTAGCGCTTGGATGGCAATTTCCAGCAGGCTCTGCAGATGGGTGACAGATCGCTCGGTCACGATCACCCCTGCTGCCAGAGGGACTTGGCAGTACGCAGGCCAGCTTCGGCCGCGTGTTCGACGCCGTCGAGCGGGCGCCGGAGCAGCCGGCGATGGACTTGGTCGATGGCGCTTCCGTTGCCGCCATCGGCGGCCGGGTCGCGACTCAAGCGCGCCGCGACCGACTGATCGGTATCGACCCCGCTCGCTTTACTCATGGTGGCCCCGCGCCAGCGTTCCACCACCGCGCCGACGAAGCCCGCGGCCGCGATCGCCGCGCCGTCGTCCATGAGCCGCGCGCTCATATCGTTGCGCGGCTGGCGCTCCGGCGGAAGCGGGGTAAACTTGAACCGCGCCGGCATCGGTACGCCTTCGCCGAACGCGATGACCTCACCGGTGCCGAGGGACGGAACGAAGGTGAGCAGGTTCACCGCGTCGGACACGGCAGCTGCCAGGAAGGCCTGGTCACGATCATTGGTCATTCGCATAGCGAAGAGCGTGCTGCATTGCGACATGATCGTCGGGTCGAGTTCGGCCGGGCGCTGCGTGACGAGACCGAGGTAAACCCCGTGCTTGCGGCCTTCGCGTGCGATGCGCGAGAGCGCGCGGCGCGTCGGCGTAAAACCGATTGACCGGTCGGCGGAGGCATAGCGGTGGGCTTCCTCGCACACGAACAACAACGGGATTGCGCCCTCGCTCCAGATGCCGAACTCGAAGGCGAGGCGGCAGAGCACGCACACGACGGCGTCGACGATCTCCATGGGGAGCCCCCCGAGTTGCATGATCGTCATCGACCGGCCGCCTGCCTCCAACCGGAACAGGTGAGCGAGGATCTCGCCCATCATGTCGCCGCCGACGTTGGCGTTTTCGAACATGAAACCGTAGCGTGGATCGTTGCGAATGGCCTCGATCCGCGTGATGAGCCGATGGTAGTGCATCCGCGTGACGCGGTTTTCCAACCGCCCCATCCGCTCATCGATCAATGCGATCAGATCTTGAAGCACGTACGGAACTGGCGTGTCGACCGTGTAGCCTGCGTTCTTGCCGTTCGAGCGCTTGATGGTCTGTCGCTCAGTCGCCTCTTTGTACTGAGCATATTTGAGCTTCGCGAGCGGAATGACGTCCGCTAAGATTTCGATCTCCTCGTCGACCGGAGGTCGGCCGCCGTAGATCACGTCAGCGATCTCTTCCAGGTTGAAGAACCAGAATGGAAGTTTGAGATTGCGGGGGGTGATCACGTTCGCCTGTTCGCCAAAGCAATTGGCGTACTCGTTGTGTACATCGAGCAGGAAGATGCGAACCGTCCTCTGCGAACGCATGACTTGGTCGAGAATGACCGCGACGCCGCTGGATTTTCCGACGCCTGTTGTCCCTAGGACAGCAAAGTGTTTCGAGAGAAGGTCGTCGATTTTGATGGAGGCCGCAGTATCCGGGTCCTGGACCAATGTGCCGACCGCTGCGACGTTCGACGCGGACACTTCGTAGACTACGCGGAGATCGGCCGGTGGGAGCAGGGCAGCCTCGTCGCCGATCGCCGGATAGCAGGCGACGCCGCGGCGGAACCGCTTCGCGCCCATCTCGACGATGAGCTCGCCCAGCAGATCCAGGCTGGCATAGGCGCCAGATGGTCCCCCGCGATCGCCGCCCGACGACAAGGCGGTAATGACACCGACCAGCATGGCGCCGCCGGCTCGGATCTGAACGAAATTCCCGACCGTCGCGCGAACATTCGGACGCCCTTCCCCGCCCAGCAATCGAAGATGGACCTTCGAACCATCGATCGATGTTACGAGGCCCATCTGAGAAATCGGCGTGTCAGGGCGAATTGTCACGTCGTAGCTCAGCATTTCGCATGTCCTCGAACGCAAAAGTTGCCCATGCTTTAGAGTCGGCCTGCTTAATTAACGTTCAATAGTACTATACGGCCAGTTCGATGGTTAATTTACTGTTTTACGCTCGCCCGCTGATTGTTTAGTCGGTCGATTTCAAAGAGCAGCTCACGGTCGGCGCTGTGGCAGGTTGATATGGGCCTCCCTGGTTGAATAGGCGGACCGTTGAATTAGCGACCATATTCTGGAAATGAAATTTTATAAATGCAATACTTAGAATCAAGATGCGCAATTCATGCCTATCACAGCAATGCTAAGTAATGTAAAACAATGATGGTTTCCCCGTTATCGGTATCGGATGCGCAACTGAAGTGGCGCTGTTGGTCGTGATGTTGCACCCAGCGCGAAAGCGACAGGCCGACATCGATATCCCGCGGGTAGAAACCGAAAGCTTCGACGGCCATGATGGACCGAGTGTTTATTTCGCGATCGATGGCAAAGCATGGTGTGAATATCGACGAGGTCCTCACCTGCCGGGGCAGCGTCATGCAGTCTTCCACGAGCCAGCAGCCGATCGACACGGGCGGCTGGAGCGTGTTTGGCTCGGTCTGGGGCAGCGACGACGGGAGGAACGCGGCTGGGCATCTGCTCCTGCGCGGCAATGGGCTGAGAGCTTGGAACGGCTGGCCAACTGACGAGCGGCCCGGGAATCAGCGTCCATCATGGATAGATACGGCAGACCAGGCCGGGCAGCGTGAAATAGCGGGGCAAGTCCAGGTCCAGGTTCTCGAGGACGGTCCGTTCCCGCCCGTTTGAGATCTTATCACCAGGCAACAGCCTGTCGTGCTGACCTCGACGGGATGCAGCCCGGCCTTCCGCTTTTCACAAAAATCCGGATATTTTTACCGGTATCCCGCGTCACGAAACCTACCGAATGGCCGGATATGGCCGAAGGCAGTCGGTCGGTTTTCAAGTATGATGCGCAACGAAGCGGACGTCGCACAAGGACGTCTTTGCCAGCCATCTGAGCCGGATATCACTGCCGATGCCGAACCGCGTCCAATCGGCCTTTCGCGCTGTGGCCGAGGCCAGTATCGGCCTGTGGGCAGCCTGCAACCGGCTGCGCCTGCGCGGATCCGCAAACCCGTTCGTCGTTGGTGTCCACGAACCAATGCGGGAGGAACTGACGCTGGAGGATCTGTCCGTCATCGGAGCAATCCCGCCTGGGCTCGATGGCCTCTACCTTAAGATGGGGGCCAACCCTGTCCGCCCGACGATACGGGGCCACGACTGGTTCCTCGGCGACGGAATGGTGCACGGTCTCGCGATCGGGGCTGGAAGGGCGCAGTGGTATCGCAACCGGTGGATCGGCTCGCGCGCGGTCGCCGCCACGCTCGGCCGGCCTGCCGCGCCCGGGCCGCGACGGAGCGGCAATGACACCGTCAACACCAACGTCGTCGAGATCGGCGGCCGGATCTTTGCTTTGGTCGAGGCCGGCAGCTTCCCGGTCGAACTCTCGAGGACCTTGGATGATCAGCGCTACAACCCCTTTGATGGGACGCTGGCCGGGTCCTTCACCGGGCACCCGCACCGAGATCCGCTGACCGGCGAGACCCACGCCATCGCCTACGACGGGCGCATCGGAGACAGCGTCCGCCACATCGTCGTCTCACCGGAGGGTCGGGTCATGCGGGATGTGATGGTCGCGGTCGAGCACGGCCCTTGTATCCACGACTGTGCTATCACGGTGCGCTTCGTGATCGTGCTGGACTTGCCCGTCACGTTCTCATTCCGAACGCTGCTCGCTGGTTACCGCTTCCCGTTCCGTTGGAATTCCGCCCACAAAGCCCGTGTCGGCCTCCTCCCCCGGCAAGGTGGCGATTCCGACATCCTCTGGTGCGATGTCGAGCCCTGTTTCGTGTTCCACATCGCCAATGCCTACGATGACGCGGACGGGCGGGTGATCCTCGATGTCATCGCCTACGAGACGGTGTTCACCTCAGCAGAAGGCGGTCTCGACACACCAGGCAGGCTCGAACGCTGGACGATCGATCCCGCCGCGGCGCGGGTCGAGCGGCGGGTCCTCGATCCCTCTGCGCAGGAATTCCCCCGCATCGACGAGCGGCGTCTCGGTCAGCATCACCGCTACGTCTATACGGTCAGCGTCCCCGCCGATGCCAACACGCAGCTCGCCGGTGCGACGAACCTCTACAAGCATGACCTGAAGACGGGGGCGCGTCATGCGCACGAGTGCGGTCCCGATCGTATCCCCGGGGAGTTTGTCTTCGTGCTGGCGAAGGCCG
>Ga0182232_1000368_pt1 | contig 11580 bp, 8 predicted proteins | sample G6R1MG_30_FD_155484 | JGI IMG/M metagenome (GOLD analysis project Ga0182232, IMG submission 155484) | Phyllosphere microbial comminities from miscanthus, Michigan, USA - G6R3_NF_07NOV2016_LD2 MG | ecosystem: Host-associated > Plants > Phyllosphere > Phylloplane/Leaf | place: USA: Michigan... | reverse complement strand
CTGGTTGGTGCCGATGCAGAAGGCCCCGATGGCAATCAGCCGGTTGGCGGCAGCCAGCACGCGCTCGGTCACGTTGGTTTTCGACCGGATGCCGAGGATGCTCACGCCCTCAATGCGGGCAATGAGTTCTTCCTCGTCGAGGGCGCCGGTCACCTGCTCCACCTGGTAGCCTTCCTGGCGGAACAGCTCGGCGGCGCGGGCGTCGGGGTTTTCGAGTAGCAATACCTTGATGCGGTTTTTGGGGTAGCTCAGGGTCATGGGTAGCTTCAATTGATACAAAAACTCGTCAAAGGTCGGCAGCACCTCGTCGGCGGCGGCTACCACGGTGGGGCGGCTCACGTTTTCGGTGTAGGCGTAGAAGCGCTTGGCCAGGCCGGCCTCCCGAATCTGGTAGTCGGTGTAGCCGTCGCCGAGCACGTACACCGGGCCGTCGAGCTGCAAGTCCTTCAGCTGCTGAATCTTGCCGCCGTCGCGGCTCAGCACGTTGGCCGCGTCGCAGCCCGTAATGTTGCCCTCCGCATCAAACGTGAACGTGTTGGCCAGCACGTGGCCGGGCCGGATGCCAAAATCGGCTACTACGGGCTCGATAAACTCGCGAAAGCCGCTGCTCACCACGTAGATGCGCTCGGCGTGCTGCCGAAAAAAGTCGCCATTGCGCCGGATGCTCTCGCTCACCTTGGTTTGCAGGTGCGCTACCAGCGGCGCCAGGTGCCGCCGGTGCGCCCCCAGCAGCGCCAGCCGCTGCGCCAAAGACTCCTGAAAGCCGATTTCGCCGGCCATGCCGCGGTCGGTGAGGGCTTTGATGGCGGCCACGCGCTCGGCTTGGTCGGGCTGCCCGGTGAGGGCAATGGCGGCCAGCTCATCGAGGCCTTCGACCTGGGTAAAGGTGCTGTCGAAGTCGAAAACGAGGTAGGGCAGGGGGGCGGCGGTATCGGGCATGGGGGCAAAGATGGGGCATTGTATACCGTAGACGCAGGCTGGCGGCCAAAAACCCGGCTTTACAGAATAAGTTGGCACTCGTAGTTTGCGTTAGTGCACGCATTGCAGCGTCTGCTTGTCCCTATTTTGCCCAGGCAGGGCAAAGTAGTTCGATTAGCCGCCGTTGGGTTTGCCAAACGGAAACTGAAGCAATAGCCACAAAAGCAGCATACAGATTGCAGCCGTTAGGCCATAGGCTATACCGAGGCCTTGCTCGGCCCGGAGCAGCGCTTTAACCAGCATAAGGCCATTGCTTAAAACGCCAATGGCCAATGCCCCAAGCAAAACAAGCAGAACACTATAGCCACCGGCACTCAGAAAGCCAGCTATAATGGTTAGGAGTATGAGCCCGCCATTGAGGGCGAAGAACGTAGCGGGTGTCATCTCCGTCTTTGAGTCAAACATTGTATTGCCTTATAAAAATTGAAAACCTGACGCGTAGCGCCAGGTTTTTTTAAGGAATTAACTCAATGCTGCCTACTCGCTCGGCTTGGTCAGCGTGTAGTACACGCCTATCGTGAAGAGGTTGCCGAGCGTGTTCACGTTGAGGCCGAAGTCGGTGGTCGTTGTTTTGTTGTTGGTGCCCTCCTCTTTGGCCACGGAGTTTTGGAAGCCAAACGTGCCGAACGAGCCCAGCACGGTCAGGCGCTTGTTGAGGCCGTAGGCAAAGCCCGCGTTGAGGTTGGCGCCCACATCGAAGGTAGAGGAGCGGCTGACGGTGTTGCCGAAGCCACTGCGCTCGTAGCGGCTGTTGCCGGGCAGCAGCGACACGTTCAGCCCCAAAAAGGGCCGGAAATTGCCTTCGCCGAAGAAATAGCGGCTGTACACCGTGCCCCCGTAGCGGTTGATGGTGTTGATGTTGGTGCCGTTGTTGAAGGAGGGCGTTTCCTGCCGCGAGCCGCTGAAGGTGAAGCCTACGCCGAGCTGCACCTGGTTGGTAAGGAAGGTGCCGACCTCTGGCGAAAAGCTCCAGTTGCTGGCCTTGCCGGTGGTAGTGGTGGTGCGGCCGTTGTCGAACTTCGTGCTGGTAGAATTGAACCCAGCCTGCCCGCCGAGGTAGATGGAGCCCTTTTGGGCGTGGGCCGTGAGGGTGCTCAGCACGAGCGCCGCCGGAAGGAAAAAATGCTTCATAAGAAGGGTTTTTGGGGTAGTAGAAAGTCTCTTGTGCCAAAAAGCTGGCCCCCATAAGCTGGGCCGGCGGCGTAAGCGCATTAAACGGCAAAGCCCGGCTTTTTGGCTACCTAAGCAGCCGAAAAAGTCGGGCTTTGTGTGTGTTTGTTTCGCTCTCGCTAGGTGGGTAGGCTACTGCCAGTTTGCTTTATCGCGCCAGGTGTGGGTGGGCTCGTAGCCCAGCACGCGCCGCGCTTTCTCGATGGAAAGCAGGGTTTCGTGCTCGCCCAAGTCCTTGCGCACTTCCACGCCAGGGAAGGTTTTGGCCATCAGTTCGGCCGAGGGCGTGGTCATCACCGTGTCGGCGTTGGCGATGATGAAGGGGTGCATGCCGGTGGCCGGCCACTCGATGGCCTTGCGGATGGCCTGCGCGCCGTCGCGGGCGTCGATGTAGGCCCACATATTCCACTTGCGCTCCTCGGGGTCGTCGTTGTATGCCGGAAATTTGGCGTAGTCGGCGGGCTCCATCACGTTTGAGAAGCGCAGGCCAATGAGCTTTAGCGCCGGCGTTTGGTAGCAAAACTGGCGGGCCATGTCCTCCATCAGCACCTTGGCCAGGGCGTAAGCGCTTTTGGCCCGCAGCGGGTAGTCTTCGTCCACGGGGGCGTAGGGCGCGTCGTTCTCAAACGGCTCGCCGAGCGTGGTTTCGCTGCTGGCCCAAATCACATTGTGGATGCCCAGGCGGCGGGCGGCCTCAAAAATGTTGAAGGTGCCCATGATGTTGTTTTGAAACAAATGGGCATCGGGGTATTGGCGCGGAGTGGGGAAGGCCGCTAGGTGCACCACGGCGTCGAAGGCCTGCGGGGCCACACCGGCGTGGATTTCCTGGCCCACCGAGGAGAGCGCGTCGAGCGTTTGGCCGAAGTCCGACAAGTCGGCGATAATGTGCGGAATGCCCTTGGCGGGCGCCACGGTATCGACCACGAATACGTCGTAGCCGTGGGCTTGCAGGTCTTGCACGCAGACGCGGCCCAGCTTGCCGGTGCCGCCCGTGACAAGCACGCGCGGGCGGGTGGCTTGTTGTTGCTTACTCATAGAGAAAAGGAGGAGTGACCAGGTAGAAAAAGCCGGCCAGCGCCGGCTGTCAGCGCATACGGAAAAAGCCCGCCGGCTATCGAAACTCCGGTGCGCCCAGCGCCAAATTTTATACCTTGGCGCGCCCAACCTGCTCAGCAAGCGGTCGTTTAATAGGGGCCTATCACCCTCCTTTTTCTAAAACCAACCCTCATATTCATGGAAGCCTACAAAGTAAAAGCCTACGGTGCGACCAATTCCATCTTCAACGGCCTCAAGGAAATGGAAATTGAGCGCTACGCGCCCAAAGCCGACGAGGTGCACATCGAAATTCTGTTTAGCGGCGTGTGCCACTCCGACTTGCACCAAGTCAAAAACGACTGGATGAACACGATTTATCCCTGCGTGCCGGGCCACGAAATCATTGGCCGCGTGAAGGAAGCCGGCAGCGCCGTCACCAAGTTTCGGGTGGGCGACATCGTGGGCGTGGGTTGCATGGTAGACTCGTGCGGCAGCTGCGAGCCCTGCACCCACGGCGAGGAAAACTACTGCGAAGGCCCCGTGAGCTGGACGGCCACCTACAACGGCTACATGAAGCCCCAAAACAAGGAATTCAACACCTTTGGCGGCTACTCGACCGACATCGTGGTGAAGGAATCGTTTGTGCTGCGCATTCCCGAGGCGCTGAATATCGAGGCTGCCGCGCCCATCCTGTGCGCGGGCATCACGACGTACTCGCCCCTCAAGTACTGGAACGTGGGGCCCGGCACGAGCGTGGGCGTGGTAGGCATTGGCGGGCTGGGCCACATGGCGGTGCAGCTGGCGCGGGCGCTGGGCGCCACCGTCACGGCCATTACGCAAGATGAGAAGAAGCGCGAAGCCGCCGAGCAGCTGGGCGCGCACGAGGTGCTGATTTCGACCGACGCGAAGGCCATGGAGGCGCACGCATCGCAGTACGATTTTATCCTCATCACCATCCCCGATGCCTTCGATGTGAACGACTACGTGAAGCTGGCCAAGCGCAACGGCGTGCTGACCACGGTGGGCCTGCTGGGGCCCTACAAGCTGCCCCTCAACAACCAGGAAGTAGCCATGCACCGCCGCTCTATTTCGGGCTCCATCATCGGAAGCATCGCCGAAACGCAGGAGGTGCTCGATTTCTGCGCCGAGCACAATATCTTGCCCGAAGTGCAGGTGATTAACATGCAGGATATCAACGAGGCCTACGACAAAATGCTGGATAAGGAAGTGCGCTTCCGCTACGTCATCGACATGGCGACGCTGAAAGCGGAGGCCTAAACCTGCCCGTTTACCCGGCAAGCAAAAGCCCTCCTGACTACGTGTCAGGAGGGCTTTTGCTTAGTAGTGCTAGGTAGGTAGGCCGGGCCTAAAAGTCGTGCCCCAGCGTGAAATAGGGCTTGGGACCGGTGCGCACGTAGTTTTCTTCGCCCCAGGCTAGGTCAAACTTGGTGTAGAAGCCCAGCATGGTGGTGCGCACGCCCACGCCGTAGCCGATGAGCAGCGGGTTGCGAAAGTTGATAACAGTACCCGAAAAGAAGGTGTTATTCTTGAAAGCCACGGTGTTGTTAGAATTGCTTTCGCTGAACGGGTTGCCGCCCGAGTAGGCCGTGCCCGCATCCACGAAGCCCGTGAACTGCAAGTTGCGGAAGAAGCCCGAGTAGATGGGCCGGCGCGAAAAGTACTGCACGATGGGGAAGCGCAACTCGCTGTTGAACAGTACGTAGCTGCGGCCGGTGCGCTTGCTGAGGTCGAAGCCGCGCAGGTTGGTCACGAACTGCTGGTAGAAGAGGCTCGTAGGGTCGGGCACGGGCGTGAGCAGCTGCTGGTCGTTGTTGTACTTCTGAAACAGCCAGTTGTCCATGCCGCCCAGGCGGAAGGTTTGCGGGTTGGGACCAAAAAAGCTGCCAAAGCTGGCCCGGTTGGCCCACACCAACTGGCGATGGACTTTCTGGTAGTGGCGCAGGTCGATGTAGAACTTGCCAAAGTTGCCCGACTTGTTATTGAGCTGATACTCTTGCAAGATGCCCATTTTGAGGCGGGTGCCCAGCAGCATGTTTACGCCCGTGGCCCGCGAGTTGTCGAATATCAGCTCGGCATTGTAGCCCAGATAGTTGACACTATTGTCGAGGTCGGTGCTGGCGTCGCCAGTTTGAATGCGCGACATGGTATCGAACAGCGGGCCGCCGCGCAGGCTCACGTTGTGGGTGAGCGGGTAGGCGATGGTGGGCGCTATCTGGTGGTGGCCGTAGCGGGTGAGGCCCACGCCATTGGGCTGGGTATTAAAGAAATACGCCTGCTTGCGGTACGCGATGCCCCAATCGACGCGGTGCGTGAGGTTGGTGTAGGAGAGGCTGATGTTGCTGGTGCGCAAGTCGAGCTGCCCAAAGATATTGGCCTGAATGCGCTGGTTTTCAAACAAATCCGACAAATTAGCCTGGAGCGAGAAGCCGAAGCCCAGCAGCGGGTCCACGGCAATGCCCGTCAGCAGGTTGTCGGCCATGAAGCGCGTATCGTAGCGGTAAGGGCCAGCCAGCGTGGGCACCACGGGCTTGGTGGCGACTACCGACGTGGCGGCCTTGGCATTGCGCCGGGGCCGCACCGGGATGGCCGGGTCGTCGTCTTCCTCAAACTGGTAGTTATTGGTATTCACCTTGTTGCTACCCCGGCGCTTGGCCGTGGAGGCCGGTACGCCGTTGTTGGGGTCGGGCGCGGCGGTGGCTGGCGCCGTGGTGGGGGCAGCGGCAGCGGGTTTAGCCGGGGTGGGCGCGGGTTGCGAGCGAGCCTCCAGAATTTGCTGGCGGTTGGTTTTGCCCAAAAACATGTCCGTGGGCAACTCGTACTTGGGGTAGAGGTAGAGCAGGTCGCGGGCTTGCACCGAGGCTACCAGGGCCAGCGCCTGGCTGGTGGGGCTGTAGTCAAAATCTTGAATATTAGACGCAAAATTGGTGGCCGGCTGGCGCTTGCCGGTGCTGCGCGAGTAGCGGTACACGCTGCGCACGCCACTTTCCTCCCCCAGGAATAAAATCTCGTCGTCCGAAATCGGGCGGGGCCGCGTCTCGTTCGAGATGGTGCTCACCAGCGTTTCGACCGACTTGGCGCGCCCGTCGAGGTGGTAGATAAATAGGTCGTAGTTATTCACCACGTTCGGAAACGACGCCGGCCGCGCCCGCCCCGTCGAGTCGAGGTAGCGGTTGGAGCTGAACACGATGGCCTGCCCGCCGGGCAAAAACACCGCCTGCTGGTCGTCAAACAGGTCGTCGGTCAGCTTTTCGGGCCGGCGGCTGCCGGCTTTCAGTAAGTAAATATCGTTCTGCCCGTCCTTGATGGCGCTGAACACCAGGGCTTTGCCATCGGGCGAGTAGCTCATGTCGAGCACTTGCTCGTAGGTGTCAAAAATGGTGGTGGGCCGGCTGATGCGCGCCGCGTTGCGCACGCGGGCCACCAGGCCGTCGCCGGCCGCGTCGTGCAGGCGCAGCGCCATTTTACCCCGGCTGAGGTCGGCCACCGCTACCTGGCCGTTGCCGCGCCAGGCCAGGGCGGGCAGGCGGCCTTCGATTTGTTGGTCGGGCGTCTTGTAGCCGCTGTGCAGCAGCGTGTGGCGGTGCGAGCCGTCGCGGTTGGCCACCACCACGCGGTAGCGGCCCTGGTCGTTTATGGCGTAGGCCACCTGCTGGCCGTTGGGGCTGAGCACGGGCTGCGAAAACAGCTCCAGGCCGCGCCGGTTGCGCGAGCTGTGGCGGGCATCGTCGGCGAGCGGGGCGCGGGCCACGATGGCGGGCTGGGTATTCAGCTCGCGGTAGTAGTTGACCCAGTTGCGCAGGAAAACCTTGAACGGCACGTTCAGCGATGAGCTGATGCCCACCTCCACATCGCGCGTGATGCGGGTGAGGTTCAGAATGTTCTGCACCGCGCCGTAGCCGTAGCGCTCGGCCACGTAGTTCCAGATGCTCTGGCCCGCCAGCTGCGAATTGCGCACGAAGAAGGGCGCCGTGCGGTTGCCGGTGGGGTACGCGCGCACCATGTCGCGCATGTAGGCGTCCATGTCCACGCTCCAGCCCTCGGCAGCGTAGGCCGAGGCCCCGCCGATAAACCAGTCGGGCAGCTGTAGCAGGTAGTTGCTTTGCAACACTTCGCGCAGCGAGCCGCCGTACATCATATCGTTGAGCAGCACCTGGGTTATCTGCTGGCTCATCTCGCGCTTAAAGTCGGTTTGCTTGCCCGAAAAGGCGATTTCGACCTTGCTCATGCGTGCCAGCTGGGCCTCGCCGCCGTTCACGGAGGTGGGCAGCGGCAGGTTGATGTTGCTCTGGCGCAGGTCGCCGACCGAGTTGTAGAGCATCAGCGTGGTTTTGCTGTAGGGGTAGTACCCCACTAGCGCCGTAATGCGCTGCAATTCCTGCTCGGCGTACTCGGCGGCGCGGTGCGCGCTGGCCTCGCCGCCGCCGTAGAAATACACGTTGAAATTCTGCGTGGAGTAAAACTGCCAGTCGAGCTTTTTGTACTGAATGCGCACGCGCCCAAACGGCTCCTGGGCCGACTGCGCCCGGGCCACCTGGCTGCCGCCCAGCAGGGCTACCCCGGCCAGGGCCAGTATTTTGGCTCGGCTCTTTATGTGCAAAAGGCCGGCAGCGGCCCGGCCGCGTTGGAGAAAAAACGTCACGATAGAGAGTGGGCAGAGGTAAAGCAAAGAGGGAAAACGGCCGCCGGCAACTACCGCGAATGCAAGTTTGGCCCGGCGTTATCCAAACGTTTTAAAGGTAGGCTTATTTTCTAGTATTTCGGCACTGTATAACTTATGGTAGCGAGCTACGTCAGCCTCGGGCCAGAGTTGACCCTGGCCGTCGAGGTAATCGGCTACTTGCTGCGCCAGGCGCGGCGCCAGCGACACGCCCTTGGAGCCAAAGCCGCCAAACACGCTCAGCCACGGCAGCGCCGGGTGGCGGCCCAGCAGCGGGCGGCGGTCGCGCACGGCGGGGCGCACCCCGCGCCGCAGCCCCAGCACCCGGTAGGGCAGGGGCGTGAGGCCCAAAAGGCGCCCCAACAGCTCGGTTTCGCCCTCTGCTGACCCGGCCGGCGCGAAGGGCGGCCAGCGGTAGGTAGCGCCCACCCGAAACCGCCCGGCCCCGTCGGGCACCACGTAGGCACCCCGATTGAGTACCTGCTGCTCGCTCAGTCCGGGCACTTCTACCGCCAGCACCTCGCCCTGGTTGGGGGTGAGGGGCAGCCAGCTGAAATACGGGCAGTTGAGCGCCGCCGCGCCCTGGCAGCACACCACCTGCCGGGCGCGCACCCGGCCCGGCGCGTAGGCCACGCCCGCCGCGTCGCTAACTACGTTTTCCCAGCTAAAAGTTTCTTCGCGCAGCCAGCCTGCGGCCGTGCCCTGCCGGGCCAGGGCGGCCAGCAGCTCGGCCACCCGCACGTGGCCGCCGCCGCGCAGCCACGCGCCACCGTGCGGGGCCAGCAGCCCCGGCTGCGCGATGGGCGCGGTGTCGATGCCGGCCACGAAGCCCGCCCACGGGTCTTGGGCGGCGCGGGCCAGCATCTGCTGCTGCTCTTGCGCCGAGCCAAAAACCTTGAGAATAGTGGTTTCGGCCAAGAAGTTGGCGCCGAGTTCCCGGCCCAGTTCTTTGTAATAAGCTACCGCGTAGGGCAGCGTTTCGAGGGCTTGCCAGGTGAAGGCAAAGCGCTTGCCGGCCACGGGGTTCATGAGGCCGGCGGCCACGCGCGAGGCCGCGTCGGGCCGGGGCTCGTCGTAGACCAGCACGCGGTGGCCGCGCCCGCGCAGCTCGCGGGCCAGCACCGCCCCCGCGATGCCGTGGCCGACGAGCAGGTAGTCGTAAAGGTCGAAGTCGGAAGTCATGGCGGGCAAGATAGGGGAGGAGTGGATTGTTGGATGAGTGGCTGAGCGGATGGTACTGTCATGCTGAGCGGAGTCGAAGCATCTCTGTTGCTTCATTCAAGCCGTTCAACGGTGCGATAGAGCTGCTTCAACTCCGCTCAGCATGACGGACGCTCAGCCACTCATCCACCAACCCACTCATCCAATACCTTTGCGTCTATGCTTCGCATTGTCAGCTTCACCTTCAACGGCTTCGCCGAAAATACCTACCTGCTCATCGACAAGGCCAGCCGGGCCACGGCCATCGTGGACCCCGGCATGTACACCCGCGCCGAGCAGCTAACCTTGAGCGACTACATCGCCCAGGAAAAGCTGGACGTGCAGTACCTGCTTAATACTCATGCGCATATCGACCACGTGCTCGGCAATGCCTTCGTGCTGAGTACTTACCCCGGCATTCCGTTCCTGCTGCACCCGCTCGACTTGCCCACGCTGCGGGCGGTGGCCACCTACGCCGGCCCCTACGGCTTTGCGGCCTACGAGCCGGCCGAGCCCACGGGCGAGCTGGCGGCCGGGCAGGTTATCAAATTGGGCGAAAGCGCGCTGGAAGTGCGCTTCGCGCCCGGCCACGCGCCGGGCCACGTTGTGTTTTACGACGCGGCGGGCGGGCAGGTGGCGGGCGGCGACGTGCTATTCAAAAGCAGCATCGGCCGCACCGACCTGCCGGGCGGCGACCACAATACACTCATTAAGAGTATTAAAACCGAGCTGCTGACGCTGCCCGACGCCACGGTGGTGTACCCCGGCCACGGCCCGAGCACGACCATCGGGGCCGAGCGGCGGGGTAATCCATTTTTGCAATAAGGGCCTTCAAAAACGTATGAGAAACATACTCCTAGTGCCCGCGCTGCTTGGCCTGGCTGCGCAGGTAGCGCACGCCCAGGTGCAGGTGAGTGGCCGCGTGCTCGACGCTCACACGCGCCAGCCCGTGCCCTACGCCAGCGTGCAAGTGCCCGGCACCACGCTGGGCACCACCGCCAACGCGGAAGGCGATTTTGCCTTGCGCCTACCTCAGCTGCCCGCCAAAGTGCTGGCCTTTAGCCTCGGCTACGGCCGCGACTCGGCCACCGTGGTGCAGGCGGGCGCGGCGCTACTGCTGCGGCTGGTGCCGGCCCCCATCGTGCTGCCTACCGCCGAGCCGCCGAGCTACGCCGCCCAGCTGCTGCTGCGCGCCTACCGGCAGGTGCAGCGCACGCGGGCGCAGGCCCAGTACGGGCAGGCCTTTTACCGGCAAGTAACCCGCAATGCCGACGAGCCCACCGAGGTGCTCGAAGCCGTGTGGGACGTGAAAGCCAGCAGCGCCGGCCTCGCGGGCTCGCGGCTGGCGCAGGGCCGCTACGGGGCCAAGCCCGCGCCAATGGATTTCAGCAATTTCTCGGTTTATACCAAGTCGCTGGGCGGCTTTTGCGGCATCGCCGCCACCGATACTGCCGACTCGCACGCGGTAGTGAGCGCCGACCCCAACAAGTATTTCGTCCTGCACTACCGGGGCCTGACGCAAAGCGGCGCGCACCAGCTGGCGGAAATAGCCTACGAAAGCCGGCCGGGCATGCCGCTGGTGCAGGGCAGCGTGTACATCGACCTAGCCAGCTACCAGGTGCTGCACGCCCGCGCCACCCGCCAGCTGGAAGTAAAAAGCACTAGCCGGAAGGTAAATTTCCGCGACGGCTCGGTGACGGTGGAGGCCGATTTTACGCCTACCGCCACCGGCGCGCTACCCAACTACGTGAAGGTGAACAGTAAGCTCGTAATGGCGCGCCAAGGTAAGCCCGACGCGCCGGTGCGCGCCGAGTCGCTCACCTATTTCTACGACCTGCGGCCCGCGCCCACCGGCCTGCCCTACGCCGGCCCCGACGCGGTGGCCAGCGACCTGGCTGCCATCCGCCAGAAAACCTACGACCCCGCCTACTGGCGCGACCTGGCCGTGGTGCAGCGCACGCCCCTCGAAGACGAAATCATGCATTCCTTTGAGGATAAGAAAGCCTTCGGCACCCTGCTGAACAAGTAACATTCGCCCTTTGAAACGACACCTACCCAACGCCCTCACCTGCGTTAACCTGCTCTGCGGCTGCATCGCCCTTACCTTCATCTTCGGGGGCAACCTTGTAGTGGCAGCCTATTTTGTGGGCATCGCGGCCGTGGCCGACTTCTTCGACGGGCTGGTGGCGCGGGCGCTGCGCGTGTCGTCGCCCATCGGCAAAGACCTGGATTCGCTGGCCGATATGGTGTCGTTTGGGGTGGTGCCGGGGGCAATCTTATACATGCTATTAGCTAATATTGATACTTGGGCGATAAGTAGCTTACGTTGGCTATCTTATGCCGGATTTGTAGTTAGCATCTTCTCAGCCTTACGCTTAGCTAAGTTTAATAACGATACGCGCCAAACTACCTCGTTCATCGGCTTGCCCACGCCGGCCTGCACGCTGGTCGTGGCCTCGCTACCGCTCATTCTGGCCAATGACCAGTTTGGGGTAAAGAATATCATTCTCAACCCCTGG
>Ga0182232_1000367_pt1 | contig 11622 bp, 8 predicted proteins | sample G6R1MG_30_FD_155484 | JGI IMG/M metagenome (GOLD analysis project Ga0182232, IMG submission 155484) | Phyllosphere microbial comminities from miscanthus, Michigan, USA - G6R3_NF_07NOV2016_LD2 MG | ecosystem: Host-associated > Plants > Phyllosphere > Phylloplane/Leaf | place: USA: Michigan... | reverse complement strand
GAAGGCTGGCGCGAGGTACTGAAAGTGGCAAAGATTGATTAGCCATAAAGACGGCGGACCCAAGCTCTGTGGGCGACCTGGCTTACTAATGCGAGCGCCCAGAAACGTAATCATTCGTTTTCGGGCGCTCGCATTGGTAGGCAGCCAAAAAGCTACGCCAGCAGCTTGCGCAGCAGCTGCCGCACCTCCACGGGCGAGGCCAGGTTGAAGCGGGCCAGCGAGCGCACGCCGGTGCCCACGCGCACGGTGTAGGCCTCGTCGGGCAGCGCGCGGAAGGTATCCTCGTCGGTACGGTCGTCGCCGAGAGCCAGCACAAAGCCGGGCTGGTACTGCGCCAGCCAGCGAGCGGCGGCCGTGCCTTTGTTGATGCCCGCGTTCTTTATTTCAATTACTTTATTGCCTTCCAACACTTGCAGGTCGGTGTTGGCGGTCATGAAGGTGAGGTGGCTCAGCATCTCGCGGGCGCGCTCCTGGCCCAAGTCGGCGTCGGCGCGGCGGTAGTGCCAGACAAGCGAGTAGTCCTTTTCTTCGATAAATGAGCCGGCGGTGCGGGCCACGTACAGCTCCAGCACCGGGCGCAGCTCGCGCTTCCAGTCATTGCGCAGCGGCTGAAACAGGTGCCAGTCTTCGCCCGCCGTGCGCAGCCACACGCCATGCTCGGCAATAAAGTCGAGCGGCAGGTCGCCGAGCCAGTTTTGGAGCGTGTCGCGGTCGCGCCCGCTGATGATGACTACCCGCGTATGGGGCAGGTCGGAGAGGGCGCGCAGCAGCAGGCGCAGCTCCTCGCCGGGCTGGGCGCGCTGGGGGTTGGGGTGAAAGCCCACCAGCGTGCCATCGTAGTCGAGCAGTATCAGGCGCTCGCCCTCGGCGGCGCGAAAATCGGCCAGCAGCTGCTGGCTTACGGTGGGCGTCAGTTGCTCGGCTTCGAGGGTGTGCTGCTTCATTTTGGTGTAGGCTAATTGGTTCATGAACAACTTGGTCCACGAAAAGACGTTGTAGCGCTTCACCAGCGCTTGCATGGCTTTCAGGCGGGCGGTTTGCTCTTCTTGGGGCATCACCAGGGCGTCGTGCATAGCCTCTACCACCTGGTTGATGTCGGTCGGGTTAATGAGAATAGCGTCTGATAATTCGCGGGCCGCGCCTGCCCGCTCGCTCAGTATCAGCACCCCGCGCTGGTCGAGCTTGCTAGCCACAAATTCCTTGGCTACCAGGTTCATGCCGTCGCGCATGGGCGTCACCAGCGCCACTTCGGCTAGGCGGTACAGCGCCGTTAGCTCCTCCAGCGGCAGCGAGCGGTAGAAGTACAGAATGGGGTTCCAGCTGATGGTGCGGTACTGCGCGTTGATGCGGCCCACGAGGTTGTCGATTTCCTCCTTTAGGGCCGCGTATTGGGCCACCTGGTCGCGCGAGGGCACCACCAGCATTAGCAGGCTCACCTGCCCGCGCCACTCGGGGTAGCGCTGCAAGAGCAAATCAAACGCCTTGAGACGCTGGGCGATACCTTTGGTGTAGTCGAGCCGGTCGATGCTGAGAATCACCCGCGTGTCGCGCAGCGCCTCGCGATACTCGGCCATGTGGGCGGCCGTAGCCTCCGAGGCCGCCGCCTCGGCGTAGCGCCCGTAGTCGATGCCCATCGGGAAGGCATCGACGCGCACCGAGCGGTTGGGCGTCTCAATCTGGCCATTTTGGGCCGCGTAGCCCAGCAAGTGCGACACCGCGCTGAGGAAGTGGCGCATGTAGCCAAAGGTGTGAAAGCCAATGAGGTCGGCCCCCAGCATCCCGCGCAGCAACTCGGTGCGCCAGGGCAGCACCCGTATCAGCTCCTGCGACGGAAACGGGATGTGCAGAAAAAAGCCGATGCTGGCCTCGGGCCGTGCCTTGCGCAGCATTTCGGGCAGCAGTAGCAGCTGGTAGTCGTGCACCCAAATCGTGTCTTCGGGGCCGGCCTGGGCCAGCACGGCTTCGCAGAATTTTTCGTTCACCGTGACGTAAGCGTCCCAGTGCGTTTGCTCGTAGGTGGCTAGCTCGCTGAAATAATGGAAGGTAGGCCAGAGCGTAGAGTTGCTGAAGCCTTCGTAGAAATCCCGTATTTCGTCTTCGGTCAGGAAGACCGGGGCCATGTTGTCGTCGGCCAGCTCGGTGCGGATGTGGTTTTCCTCCGCCGCATCCTGCACGAACAGTCCCGGCCAGCCTATCCACAGGTTATCGTCCTGGCGGTAGATGGAGCCGAGGCCCGTAGCCAGCCCGCCTTCGCTGGGCTGAAACGTGAGCCCGTCATCGGTGCGCTGGACTTTGGTGGGAAGGCGATTAGAGACAATTAGCGTGCGGGGCATAGGCCAGACAAGGATGGTGAATCCTACTTAATACGGGAGAATTCACCAAAAAGCCAGGTTAAAGCCAATTTCTAACTGCTACTAGTCAAAAATAATCGTCTTATTACGGTGCACAAACACTTGCTCGTCAAGCACCAGCTTGAGGGCACGCGCCAAGGTTATTTTTTCGACATCACGCCCGGCCTGCGCCAGGTCGCGAGTGCACTGGGTATGGTTCACGGGCAGCACGTTTTGGGCGATAATCGGACCCTGGTCGAGCTGCTCGTTCACGAAGTGCGCCGTGGCCCCGATGAGCTTCACGCCCCGCGCGTAGGCCTGCGCATACGGGCTGGCCCCTACGAAAGCCGGCAAAAACGAGTGGTGAATGTTGATAATGCGGTTAGCCCACGGCGCCACAAACTCGGGCGACAAAATTCGCATGTATTTGGCCAGCACCACGTAGTCGGGCGCATAGGCGGCCAGCAGCGCCAGCACCTCGGCCTCGTGGGCCGCGCGGCTGCGCCCCTCGTGCGGCAGGTAATGAAACGGCAAATCGAACCGGCGCGTGAGCTCGCCCAGCACCTCGTGGTTGCTGATAACAGCCAAAATAGTGGCATTTAGCTCGCCAAAAGCGTGGCGTACCAGCAATTCGCTCAGGCAGTGGTGCTCCTTGGTTACGAGCAGCACGACGTTCTTTTTGCGGTTGCCAGTCAGCCGGATGGTGGCGGCCGGGGGCAGCGCCGCCCGCAGCTCGGCCAGCAGTGTTTCGGCGGCTACCTCGCCCGCCAGCTCGGTGCGCATAAAAAACACGTTGTCCTCACGCTCCACAAACTCATCGTTGCGCTCGATATTGAGGCCGTGCGCGTGGAGCACGGCCGTGATTTTGTATATCAGCCCGCGCTCGTCGGGACATTGAATGAGGAGCAAGTGGGGCATGACAGCGGGTCGTTTTGCCGCAAGATTAGCAGGTTTTCCGGTTAGAAACCTACCTTCTACAACCGGTCGCGTCGCCTGTTGCCAAGTAGCGTGTAGCTAGCCTACTGCGGCCCGTACTTACGCTTGATAAACTCCAGCATGTCGCGCACGTGCTCATCGGGCTGGTTGGCCTCTATTTTCCAGAGCGCTTCTATCAGCAGCAGCAGCAGCTCGGTTTCTTTTTCGGGCTCGGCGTAGCCGAGCTGCGCAAAGGCCTGCTGCAAGCGGGCGGGCACGGGCCGCATAAAGCGCTCGTGCTGCTGGCGGGCGGTATCGTAGTCGGCGAGGCGGTATTGCAGCTTCCAGAAGTAGGGCTCGTCCTGCACCATCTTGTAGGGCAGGTCGATAACGCTGTGAATGAAGGCGAGCGCGTCAGTTTCGAGCAGCCCGCCGCGGTTATTCTCAATAATGCGCTGGTAGCCGCTCTTAATAATGAAGTCCAGGAGCTGGTCCTTGGAGCCGAAATGTTTGAAAATGAGGGCTTCCGATACGCCGGCTGCTTTCGCTACGGCCTGGGTCGAAGTATTGGCAAAGCCCTTCTCCCCAAACAGCTGCAACGCCACGTTGGCAATGTGTTGGCGGCGGGTAATCATGGGGTACTGGTAAAAAAGCAAAAAACCGAACGAGACAACGTTTGGCTAAACGTGCCTTAAACCCGGCAAAGAGGTCGCAAGTTCGGCATAAATGCACGGATAGGCCGGATTTTTCGGCTGCATGCAGCGCATTCAGTAAGGCTGGCTCAAACGGAAACCGGCCGATTTGGAAAACCAAATCGGCCGGCTGAGCAACTATCAGTGTCTGCTAGCGGCGGCGCAGCGAGGCGCGCCAGGCAGAAGTTGTACGTCCGGGCGGGGTGGGAGCAACGACCGGCTAATCAGAACTGAGAGAGTGTGCGTATTCGGACGGGGTGGGAGCAACGGCCGAATAAATCGTTGAGAGTAGGATAAGTGTCCGGGCGGGGTGGGAGCAACGACCGGCAGAAGAGTAGTTTGGTTAGCTGGGTGGGAAGCCCTAACCGTTAGTGGGAACAATATTACGGCGGAAAATTGACTTACAGTAAGTGTTAGCTTACCTTTTTCTAGTAAGTACATACTCAGCAGAACATTAAATAACATTAAAGTTATCAATAACAATAGGTTATAAGAATTGTGTAAAATTTTGTCATTAGCAAGAAAAAATGATTTTGCGCACAAAAGCCCGCTGCCTCCCTCATTTGTGGTAGCAGCGGGCTTTGGTAGATGGCCGTAGCCAGCGGGTCGGCCTATAGGTATTTCTCGTAAATGCCGGCCGCGATTTTCTCGACAATACCCTTAGGTACGACGCTCGTGAGGCCGGCCGACACTTTGTTGAGCACCCCGGGTATCAGCTCGGCCTCGCCTGCGAAAAGGGCCTTTAGGCCCACGGCCGCCACGGCGGCGGGCGTCATCGATACTTTGTTGGCCACGGCTTGCAGCTCGCTGCCCATGCCGGCGCGGTTGCCGAAGTCGGTATCGGTGGCGCCGGGGCTGAGGCAAGTGACCGAAATGCCGCTATCCTTGAGCTCGTAGCGCAGCCCCCGGCTAAAGCTGAGCACAAAAGCCTTGCTGGCGGCATACACCGTGAGCGAAGGCACCGCCTGGTAAGCGGCCGTGCTGGCCACGTTCAAAATGTAACCTTGGCCCGCCTGTCGCAGCTGCGGCAGCAGCGCGTAGGTGAGCTGCACCGGCAGGTTGAGGTTGAGCTGCAGCATATTAAGCTGCTCATCCAGCTTTAGGCTCTCGAAGCGGCCCCAGAGGCCGTAGCCAGCATTATTGACCAGTACGGCCAGCCCACCGGGCGCGTGCTGGCCAGCCCAAGTGGCTACCTGGCTCGCGGCGTTGGGCTGGGTGAGGTCGAGGGCCAGCACCTGCGCGGTGCGCTGGTATTTGGCCTGGGCTTCCTGAGCCAGCGCCCGCAGCTGGGCCTCAGAGCGGGCCACGAGCAGCAGGTCGTAGCCGCGCTGGGCCAGGCCCAGGGCCAGCGCGCGGCCGATGCCGCGCGAAGCGCCGGTGATGAGAGCGGTTTTCATTTAACAGTTATCAATTAACATTTAACAGCTCAATTAAGCGTAGGCTAGTAGCGATAGGCGTCGCTAACCTGTTAAATGTTAATTGATAACTGTTAAATGACGTTACTTAACAAGGTGGAGGAACCGCAGGTAGAACGGCGTGGGGCTTTCCTCGCTTTTGGGCTGGTACTTGCCGCCGATGATGGGCACGTACATAACGCGGCGGCGCGACTCGGCCCCGATGAGTGGCGACTGCGCCACGCGGTGCCACATGCGGCCGTCGTGCACGGTGAGGTCGCCAGGCTCGGTTTCCACGGCCACTTCGTTGGGGTCGTAGTACACGTCTTTGTAATACTTCTTGCGGAAGAGCATTTTGCCCAGGCCCTGGCGGTGGGTGCCGGGTATCACGCGCAGGCCGCCGTTGGTGGCTTTGGTGCCGTCGAGGTGCAGGCCCACGTTGAGCATGGGCCGGATTTTCTTGCCGTAGAAGACATCGCGCAGCGAGTCGGTGTGCCAGCCCATCTGTGAGAACTCAGAGCCCTCGACATTCACGTAGTGGTTGACTACCAGGCCGTCGCGCTCGTTTTCGCCCACGCGGCCGCCCTTGGTTTCGAGCAGCGGAAACAGGGCCTCGAAGCGCTTGTCTTGCAGCAGCTCGTGCAGCACGGGGCTGTGCTGCGAGGCAAAGGCGAAGCGCTGCACGATGGGCGAGCCATCCACGTCTTTGCCGTACTTGATGGGTACGCCATTGACCTTTTCTACCTGGTGGGCCAGCCAGTCGCGTTGCACGTCCTGGGTAGCTTGGAGGTAGGCCTGCACCTGCTCGGGGCTGGCAAAGGGGCGGAAGTGCAGAAAGCCGTATTTAGCAAAAAAAGCCCGTTGCTCCTGGGTTAGCTCGGCGCCGAGGGTGAAGCGGGGATAATCGGATAGTGATGCCATGGGGGACAAACCGTCGGCGAGTAAAGTAGAAGTCGGAGACGTATATAATGAATCAGCAAAGATACGCCGCACGCAGATGGGCGCGCCATGAAGAACTGCTGCGGGTTGCTTGGCGAATTTTATAACCAAAAGGTAACGGCAGAGTTGCGAAAAAACTGGCTAATTACCCGAAAAATCACCTTGGTTGGCAGCCGGCCCCGCCACTTGCCAGCTTAGCGGGGCCGGTCAAAATTTGGGCCTGTACAAAATCCGACCGATTTTCCTGCGTCTCTTTGCACCCCGGCTCACTCTGTTTTCACTTGCCCGCCATGGTTTTTACGCCCAGCCCCCTGCTCCTGAAGCTGCTCTACACCCGAGGTAGCCTGCACAACCGGCCCGAGGGCGCGGGCGTGGCCTTCAGCATCAAAAACCGCCTCGATACCGTGCGCCTCACCGGGGTGCGGCAGGTGCGGCTGGGCGCGCAAGTGGTGCCAGCCGATAAAATAAAGCTGGACCTGGGCGGCGGCGAAGTGCTAGCCGCCACCCAGCTCGGGCCCGAAAAGCAAGCCATTGACCTGCCCGTGGGCCGGGCGCTCACTTTCCTGCTCGATACGGCGCCGCTGCCCGAGGGCATGCACCAACTGCAGGTGCAGTTCGAGACCGACGTGTTTGGCGCGCTGAGCGTGGAGGTCGAAGACGCCATCGCGAGCCAGTACGACCGGGTGCGCATTCCGCGCTCCGAGGAAGACGACTACGCTGAGGCCGCCATTCGGGCCCGGCAGCGCTTCGCCGAAGAGTACACGGGGCAGGAATTCAGCCACCTCAAAAATTATTCCTTCGACCCGCACCAACTGCGCGGCAACTGCGAAAGCTTTGTGGGCGTGGCGCAGGTGCCGGTGGGCCTGGCCGGCCCGCTGCTGGTGCGGGGCGAGCACGCGCAGGGCGAGTTTTTGGTGCCGCTGGCCACCACCGAGGGCACGCTGGTGGCGAGCTACAACCGGGGCATTCAGGTGCTGAATAGATGCGGCGGCGTGAAGTGCACCGTCATCGGCGACGCCATGCAGCGCGCCCCGGTGTTCGTGTTCGACGATGCGCGCGGGGCCCGCGATTTTGGCCGCTGGGTAGCCGAGAGCCTGGAGCTAATCCGGCCGGAGGCCGAAAGCACCTCGCGCGTGGCCAAGCTGCAATACATTGATACTTATCTGGCTAGCAAATTCGCTTACCTGCGCTTCAACTTCTCGACCGGCGACGCGGCAGGCCAAAATATGGTTGGGCGGGCCACCTTCGCCGCCTGCTCCTGGATACTGGAAAACTACCAGGGCGCGCCCATCCGGCATTTTTACCTCGAATCGAATTTCGCTACCGACAAAAAAGCCAGCCAAATAAACGTGATGCGAACGCGGGGCAAGCGCGTGGTGGCCGAGGCCATCATCAAGCGCGACGTGCTGCAGCAGCGCATGCGCGTAACGCCCGAGCAGCTGGCTTACCACGGGCAGGTGAGCAACGTAGGTGCCTTTTTGTCAGGGGCTAACAACAACGGTGCCCACTCGGCCAACGGCATTACGGCGCTCTTCATCGCCACCGGCCAAGACGTGGCTAACGTGAGCGAATCGAGCGCCGGGGTGCTGTATTCGGAGGTGACGAAGGAGGGCGATTTGTACCTCAACATCACTATTCCATCGCTCATTGTGGCTACCTACGGCGGCGGCACCGGCCTGGCCACCCAAAACGAGTGCCTGCGCATGCTGGGCTGCGTGGGCGAGGGCACGGTCAATAAGTTTGCCGAAATAGTGGCCGGCGTAGTGCTGGCCGGCGAGCTAAGCCTGGGCGCCGCCATTTCGAGCAGCGACTGGGTGAGCAGCCACGAGCAGTACGGCCGCAACCGCTAGCCGGGGCGCCGCCGCCAGCTGGCGGTAAGTGGCTGATTAGCAGGCTGGATTTTTCGTAGCGCTACTCCTTGGCAGCGCGGTCGCTGGCTTAGGCGCTGGCAGCAGGTAGTGGCAAGCTAATCAATAGCTTAGCATACGTTGCTGGTTTTAAGCTAATGCAAAGCAAATATAATTCTACTGGAATCGTTATTTAGCATCGTAAAAAACTACTATTAAAGGGCTAATTTTGAAGCTGACACCCGTTCTACGCTTCACCTTTTCGCCCGCTATGCTTACTACTTTACCTGCCTACCTGCTGCTGGCCCTGAGCCTGCCGGCCCATGCCCACCCCGCCCCCAAAATTCCCGGCGCGGGCAGCGGCAAAGCTGCCAAAAAAGAAGCGGTCCGCTCGTCGCTCGCGCCCCGCGCTCGCCTCGCCCAAGACACGACCAGGGCAAACGCCACACCGCTGGCCAACAACCTGCAAATAGCCATTGCCGCCGCGCCGCTGCACAATCTCAGCGACTTGGCCGAGGCCCGAGCCCCCGAGCCCCCGGCCGCCCCCACCGAAATGACTGCCGAAGCCGCCCGCTTTGCCAGCGCCCTACCCGCGCCTGAGGCCCCCATGGGGCGGCGCGTCTATCGCACACGGCTGGTGCGCACCGGCCGCTGGGCGTCTAAGCCCGAGGCGGTTGAGATTCTGACGTGTACCTACGCCGGCCCGCTGGTGCTCGCCCACTTGCCGGCCACGCCTACCACGCCCAGCCAGGTAGTGGCCGGCCCCGGCTACGACCCCGCCACCCCACTGCGGCCCCTGCCCCTCACCCAAAAAGCCGTGCTGCGCCTGTGTGGCGACCGTGCCTCGCAGGTGCGCGCCTACGCCCTGCACTACGACCTGCACTTTGAGCAAGCCGACGAAGTAGCGCGCCTGTTTGATTACTACAACCGCATCGCAACGATAAAGTGGCGGATAAAAAAATAAGTGAAGGCATTGTTTAGCAACGCCTTCACTTATTCACCAACTCACCGCGCTAGTCCATCAGGTCGGCCGAGCGCGGCGGGTCGGGCACGAAGTCGGGGTTCCAGCTCATGGGGTAGCGCGGGTCGAGGTATTGCAGCGCCGTTTCGGTGAGGTAAAGCGGGCGGAAGGTATCGACCATCACGGCGAGCTCGTGGGTTTCTTTTTTGCCGAGGCTGGCCTCCACGGTGCCGGGGTGCGGGCCGTGCGGAATGCCGCTGGGGTGCCAGGTAAACGACGCCAAATCGACGCCCCGGCGCGACATAAAATTACCGGCCACGTAGTACAGCACCTCGTCGGAGTCCACGTTGGAGTGGTTGTAGGGCGCTGGGATGCTGAGCGGGTGATAGTCGAACAGGCGCGGCACAAACGAGCAAATCACGTAGTTGTGGCCCTCAAACGTCTGGTGCACGGGCGGCGGCTGGTGCAGCCGCCCCGTGATGGGCTCGAAGTCGTGAATACTGAAGGCGTAGGGATAGAAATACCCGTCCCAGCCCACCACGTCGAACGGCGAGTGGGCGTAGGTGAGCTGGTGCAGCTGGCCTTCCTTGCGCACTTGCACCAGGTAGTCGCCCTCGCCTTCCTCCAAAATCAGCTCGCTCGGCGGCCGGATATCGCGCTCGCAGTAAGGCGAATGCTCCAGCAGCTGCCCAAAGTGGTTGCGGTAGCGCCGGCACGTTTCGACGGGGCTGAACGACTCGATGATGAGCAGCCGCACCGGCCCTTCCTCAAAGTGCAGCTGGTGAATGATAGTGCGCGGCACCACCAGGTAGTCGCCGGGCTCGAAAGCTACTTTGCCACACTGGCTCCAGAGCTCGCCGCGGCCTTCGTGCACAAAAATGACCTCGTCGGCCAGGGCATTTTTGTAGTAATAAGTCATCCGCTTGTCCGTGGGGTTGCAGATGCTCATGGTCACGTCGGCGTTACCGAGCATGGTTTGGCGGGCCGTGAGGTAGTCGCCGCCGGTGGTGGCCTGGCCCAGCGTGCGCAGGTGCTCGGGCGAGAGCGCCCGGTCTTTGAGCAGCTTCACGGCGGCCGGCTTGGGCGTGCCCACGTGCTTTATCTGCGTAGGTGGGTGCTGGTGGTAGAGCAGCGACGACACGCCGTGAAAACCTAGCGTGCCCACGAGCTGCTCGGCATAAAGCGAGCCGTCGGGCTGCCGAAACTGGGTGTGCCGCTTGCGCGGAATCTGCCCCAGGCGGTGGTAATAAGCCATAAGAAAACGGGGTGGGAGTAGGCAGCGAAGATACGCCGCCGCGCGCGCCCAAAACCCCGCTTTTTACGACTGGTGCAGCAGCGCCAGTAGCGCCGGCCCGTCCTTCACCGATTGCAGCGCTTGCTGCAATTCCGCGTCTTCGGCGCGCAGCACGGCCCGGCTGGCTTCCGGCCCAAACAAGCTTTGGGCGAGGTAGGCCTTGAGGTGCAGGCGCACCAGCGGCGCGCAGCGCCGCTGGGCGGCGGGGCTGGGCGGCAGGCCCGCTTGCCGGGCCAGGCGGGCCACGCCTTCCAGGTCCGCATCGGTCAGCTTGAACGTGGCGGTGAATTGCTCGGCGCGCAGGCCGGTCAGCTCGGGGCGGTGGTGTTGATAGTAAGCCTGGGCGTAGGCCTGAAGCACGCCCTGGCGGCACAAGCGGCCAAAATACTCGCAGTGCGCGAGCGAGTCGCGGGGCACGAAAACATCGGGGATGATGCCGCCGCCGCCGTACACCGGCCGGCCGTGGTCGGTGCGGAAGCGCCGCTCTTTGGCCACCGGCACGTTGGCGGCCGCGGTAAACTCGCCACGCCGCTGGCGCTCGGCCAGCTCGCGCTGGTAGCTGGCTTTGTCCTCGCCGTAGGGTTTCTGGATGCAGCGGCCGGCGGGCGTGTAGTAGCGCGCGATGGTGAGGCGCAGCTCGCCGCCATCTTGCAGGGCAATAGGCTGTTGCACCAAGCCTTTGCCGTAGGTGCGCCGCCCGATGAGCAGGGCGCGGTCGTGGTCTTGCAGGGCGCCGGCCAGCACCTCGGCGGCCGAGGCGCTGTTCTCATCCACCAGCACGGCCAGCGCGCCCTGCTCCCAGTCGCCGGGCACGCGGGCGTAGGTCTGGGTGTCGTACTGCTCGCCCTTACCATCGGTGTACACCAGCTTGCGCGAGCCCGAAATAAACTCGTCGGCCAGGCGCGTGGCGCGGTCGAGGTAGCCGCCGGGGTTGCCCCGCAGGTCGAGCACCAAGCCGGTTATACCCCGCTGGCGCAGCGCGCTCAGCTCGGCTTTAAACTCATCGTAAGTGTCGGCCGCAAAGCGGTTGACCTTTAAGTAGCCCGTTTGGCCATCGGCCAGCAGCACGCCCGGCTCTACCGAGGGGTTGGGCAGGCGGCGGCGGGCCACCACGAAGCTCAGCGGCTGCGGCTGCCCGGCGCGCACCACCGTAAGGGCCACCGAGCTGCCCCGCGCCCCGCGCAGCAACTGCGCCAGCTGCCCGGTGGTGCCGTGCGTGCCGGCCACGCTTTTGGGGCCCACGCGCAGCA
>Ga0182232_1000365_pt1 | contig 11707 bp, 8 predicted proteins | sample G6R1MG_30_FD_155484 | JGI IMG/M metagenome (GOLD analysis project Ga0182232, IMG submission 155484) | Phyllosphere microbial comminities from miscanthus, Michigan, USA - G6R3_NF_07NOV2016_LD2 MG | ecosystem: Host-associated > Plants > Phyllosphere > Phylloplane/Leaf | place: USA: Michigan... | reverse complement strand
GATCGCCGGCCAGTCCCTGCGCAATCTCGAGGGCCCCGAGGCGGACGCGGCCCGAGCGGCGTTCGAGGCACGCCTCCTGGCACTCGCCCGTGTCCACGACGTCCTCACCCGCGAAAGCTGGGAGGGCGCGGAGCTGTCGGCCGTGGTGGCGGACGCGATCCGTCCACTCGAATCGGGCGACGGCCATGCCTCCCGCTTCGAGGTTATCGGCCCGGCCCTGCGCCTGCCGCCGCGGCTCGCCCTGTCGATCGCCATGGCGTTGCACGAGCTCGGCACCAACGCGGTGAAGTACGGAGCCCTCTCGGTCGAAGGCGGCACGGTGGAGATCGCCTGGACCGTGCGGCGCGAGGCGGAGATCCGCCTGCATCTGCGCTGGGCCGAGCGGGGTGGCCCGCCGGTGACGAAGCCGACCCGCACCGGCTTCGGCTCCCGCCTGATCGAGCGCAGCCTCGCCCGCGAGCTGGCCGGCGAGGTGACGCTGACCTACGAGGAGACCGGCGTGATCTGCACGATCGACGCTCCGGTCCCGCCGCCGGGCCTGCTCGAGCGCAAGAGCGCCGCCGCGCCAACCCGGATCGCGCCGCTGCCGCTGGCAGGGTAGGGGCGCCCAGCCGTGATCCGAGAGCCATTCACGGCTGGACGTAGGCTCGATCAGTGCCGATCGAAGCGGCGGGCACTCTGCGCGTCCCGCTGAGCGTTGACGTAGGCGTTTTGCTCTCGTCGAGCTCGCTCGCTATCGCGCTGCGCCTGCTGGCGGGCAAACTCGAGTTGCTGGCGCTGGTTGGACTCGATGTCCTTCAGGATGTTGAGTTCGCGTTGCGTTTGCAAATCATCAGCCGCGGCAGGATTAATGACTGATACGACCGTTACGACAATAAATGCGATCATGCGCATAGGTAAAACCCCCTAGAGCGATCGATCCACCTCGCGCCATTGGTATTGCATCGGCCATAGACCGAACAGGACTGGCGTGATGCGCGGTATCCACTGACATCTTCGGCGGATCGGCTCGATTTTAGGGGCTTGCCGAATGAATATGCTCTGAGTGATCGCCGATGACGTTGTTAAGCTTCGATTTGAAACTTGTCGTGATGCCAACGCAAGCCGGCTGTTCAGATGCCTCTGCGGTCTCACGATGAGCGGGGCGGATTCGATCCGCCGCCTCAGTGATACGGATCGGCCGCGTCCCGCAGTCCGTCGCCCATGAAGTTGAAGGCCAGCACCGTCACCAGCACCGGCAGCACCGGCAGCAGCAACCAGGGATAGAGCTGCACCGCCGCCAGATTCTGCGCTTCGTTGAGCAGGACGCCCCAGCTCGTCACCGGCGGCCGGAGGCCGAGCCCGAGGAACGACAGGGCGGTCTCGCCCAGGATCATGGTCGGGATCGACAGGGTCGCCGAGGCGATCAGGTGGCTCATGAAGTTGGGGATCAGGTGCCGGCCGATAACCCGGGCGGGCGAGGCGCCCATCAGCTCGGCGGCCTGGACGAAATCCTCTTCCCGCAAGGCCAGGAGTTTGCCGCGTACCGCCCGGGCGAGACCCGGCCAATCGAGCAGGCCGAGGATCACGGTGATGCCGAGGAAGACCAGCAGCGGGCTCCAGTTTGCCGGCAAAGCCGCCGACAGGGCGAGCCAGAGCGGCAGCTCGGGCAGGGAGCGCACCACCTCGATCAGGCGCTGCACCCCGGCATCGACGATCCCCCCGAAATAGCCCGCAATGCCGCCGAACAGCATGCCGAGCGTGAACGAGATCGCCACGCCCACGAGCCCGATGGTGAGAGAGATCCGCGCCCCGTAGATCATGCGGGAGAAGAGGTCGCGCCCGAGCCGGTCTGTTCCGAGCAGGAACAGGGTGCCGTCCTCCGGCGGGCAGACGACATGCAGATCCGTGGGGATCAGCCCGAGCCAGACATAGCCGTCGCCGCGGCAGAGGAAGCGCAGGGGCTGCGGCCGCGCGGCATCGACCACGTAGTCCCGTCGGAACGTGTCGAGGTCGAGATGGGCCCGGTAGGGATACACGAACGGCCCGACGAGGCGCCCGTCATGGAACAGGTGCACGCCCTGGGGCGGGGCATGCAGGAAGTCGCCGTTGCGCCGGGCTTGGCCGTAGGGGGCCAGCATCTCCACGAACGGCACCGCCGCGTAGAGCGCCAGCAGGATCAGCGCCGAGGCCACGGCGATCCGGTGGCGCAGGAACTTGCGGACGATCAGCCGCCAGGCCGAGGCGCTGCCCGTGGGATCCTCGCCGAGCGCCTGCGGCTCGAACGGCGCCGGATCGACGAAATGGCCTCGGGCCGTCTCGGGCATCATGGGGATTGTCACCGCGCGCCCATGCGGATGCGCGGATCGAGCCAGACCAGGATGAGGTCGGAGATCAGCATGCCGACCAGCGTGAGGCCCGCGACGAACATCAGGATGAACCCGGCCATGAACTGGTCCTGGCTGCGCAGGGCGTCGAGCAGCAGCGGTCCCACGGTCGGCAGGCTCAGCACCAGGGAGACCAGCACCGAGCCCGAGACGAGGTGGGGCAGCAGGTTGCCGATATCGGCCACGAACGGGTTCAGCGACATCCGGAATGGGTATTTGAGCAGCGCCCGCATCGGCGGCAGGCCCTTGGCGCGGGCAGTCACCGTGTAGGGCTTGGCGAGCTCGTCGAGGAGATTCGCCCGCATCCGCCGGATCATGGCGGCGGTGCCGCCCAGCCCGATCACCAGGGTCGGCACCACGAGATGCGCCAGGAGCGAGCGGATCTTGGGCCACTCCCAGGGCTGGTTGGTCAGCGCCGAATCGTAGAGGCCGCCGATCGACAGGTCGAACCAGCGGTTGGCGTAGAAAAGCAGGATCAGCGCCAGCAGGAAGCCGGGCACGGCGAGGCCGACATAGCCGAGCAGGGTCACCACCGCGTCCCCGAACGTGTGCCGATGGGTCGCCGAATAGATCGCCGCCGGGATCGCCACCACGTGGACGAACACCACCGCGGTCAGGTTGATCAGCAGCGTCAGCCAGAGGGCATCGCCGACGACATCGGCCACCGGCTTGTCGTACTCGAACGACCAGCCCCAATCACCCTGAAGCAGCCCCGAGAACCCGACCGGGCCGGGCATCAGGCCGATCCACATCAGGTATTGCTGCCAGACCGGCCGGTCGAGGCCGTATTGGCGGATGAGTAATTCGGCCTTGGCCACGGAGCCCGCCTCGCCGGTGGCGCGCAGCTCCATGATCCGGTTGGTGAGGTAATCACCCGGCGGCAGCTTGATGATGAAGAACACCAGCGCCGAGATGACGAGGAGCGTCAGCGCCATGGTGACGACGCGGCGGAGGATCGGGACGATCACCGGGCCTCCGCGCGCGCATCGGCGGCCTTGTCCCAGAACACCTCGTCGAGGCGCTGCACGCCGATCAGCGCGGTGGGGTCCCAGGAATACAGGGCCCGCGCGGGCAGGTTGACCAGCCGGTCGGCCCCGACCACCGGCTGGAGCGCACCTGCCACCGTGCCGATCACCCAGGTATTCTGCGCGTGGTTCATCAGCATCTCGCGCCAGATCGCAGCTTGTTTCTCGGCATCGTCGGTATGGCGCCATTGCCGGTCGAGTTCGAGGAGATGCTGCACCTCCGGGACGTCGCAGGCCTCTCCGGACTTGCCGCGGCTCTCGACATGGGCGCTCCAGAGCGGCCACGCATAATGCTCGGGCTGGGCCGGGCTCAGCTCGGTCGGCGGCATGATCGCGGTCGGCACCGCGAGGTCGAGGCCCTGGGCGGCGACCATCACGGTCATGCCGGCCACCGAGCGGCGGTGGAGGTTCGTCCGTTCCTGCGGCTTGGTGACGAGGCGGATGCCGATCTCGCGCCAGAACTCGGTGATGAGCAGCAGCGCGTCGAGCACCATCTCGGCCTCGCCGTCGCTGTCGACCACCAGCTCCATCGGACGTCCGTCCGGCATCAGGCGGATGCCGGAGCCGTCGCGCCCGGTCAGCCCCACCGCGTCGAGGAGGCGCGTCGCCTGGGCCGGGTCGTAGCCCGCATGCAGCGTGCGCAGTTCCGGCGAGAAGAGCGGGCTGTCGGAGACGATCGTGTCGTTGCCTTCAACGCCGAGGCCGAACAACAGCGTGTTGTTGAGCGTGCGTCGATCGATGGCCAGCGACAGGGCCTGGCGGTAGCGCACGTCCCGGTTCAGCGCCCGCCAGCCGGGATCCCGGGTGGTGAGGTTCGGATAGAGGGCGATCTCGGAGCCCCGTGCCACCGGCCACAGGTTGGTGCGGTAGCGATGCGCCTTCTCGCCCTCCTTGAGGCTCGGAATGTCGGGCATCGACAGGCCGCGGAACATCAGGTCGGCCTCGCCGGCATTGGTCTTGGCGACCAGCAGCCCCTGGGAAGCGACATCCATCACGATCGTGTCGACGTAGGGCAGCTGGGTCCCGGCGGTGTCGACCCGGTGATAGCTGCGGTTGCGCTCGAACCGGAAGCGTGTCGCCGGCGAGCGGGTCTTCGGCACCCAGCCCTGAAGGGTCGGGCAATCGGGATTGTTCAGCTCGTAATTGTCGTCGAGGCGGTTGTGCAGGGCCGCCCAGCCGCGCAGCTTGAGCGCCTTGGCCTTCGCGTCGGCCGCTTCCTTGCCGAGATAGCGGGCATGGACCGTCTTGAGGTAGTGCGCCGGGCGGTAGATCAGCGGATCCCGGGGCGCGGCGAGCGCCGGCAGGAACATCGGGTTCGGCCGGTCCCAGCTGTAGCGGATCGTCATTGGGTCGAGGAACTCGACCTTGGGCGGCTTGCCGTCCACCAGGAAGAAGGCCGGCGGCCCTTCGGGGCTCAGCGCCTTCTCGTTGGCGACGTCCTCCCAATAGTAGCGGAAATCCTCGCTGGTGAACGGGTGACCGTCCGACCAGCGATGGCCCTGGCGCAGCGTGAAGGTGAAGACTCCACCGGCGACATCGACCCGTTCGAGCAGGTCCGGCCGCAGCTGCAGCGTGGCATCGTAGCCGACCAGCCGCGTGTAGCCGTAGACCGACAGGTAGCGGACATCCCGGGCCTTGGCGATCAGGGTGCGGATCGTCCCGCCGGCGGTCCCGGTGCGCCGGCCCCGGGCGGCGAGGTCGATCACGAAGGGTTTTTCCGGCGGTGCGGGGACGTCGGACGGTGGCGTGTCGGCAAGCGCAATGCGCGGACGATAGAGCAGGGCGGCGGCGCCAAGGCCGGCGATCAGGGCGCGACGGGAGACGCCGGTTTCCATCCCCCCCCTGCGGGGGAGGGTACCCTGCGGAGCAGGGGGGGAGAGGGGAGCGAAGGTGCAGGACAGGGCTTCGCCCGTGACGGCAGTCGCGCCTTGTCCTGAGCGCGGATGCCCCTCTCCCGACCCCTGCTCACGCAGGGGCCAGCCTCCCCCACAGAGGAGGGGAGAGGGGAAACCGTCGTGCCTGTCAGCCCCGCTCACGACCCGTCCCCCGCAGGATGCAGCGCCACATAGGTCAGCCGCGCCGGCGAATAGCCCGTGGCCCGGTGGAGATCGTCGAAGGCGTGCGCCCGGGCGATCAGGCCCGCCGCTTCCCGCACCAGCGCGTCGTCGGCCGGCTGCTCGAAGTGCCGGCCGTTGCGGGTCCAGCGGATCGGCTCCGGGCTGTGCTCCGGGCCGGTGATCATCGCGATGGTCGGGTGCGCCGGGCCGCCATGAGCGTGGATCCGGTGGCCGGCGGCGTCGTCGTCGAACACCAGGCGCGTCAGGCCGCGGGCGTGGGCCTCCACGACCCGGCGCCCCTGCGCGACGTGGTCGTCGAAGAACGCCACCGTCCGAGCCGGGTCGATGCCGGACCAGTCGGCTGTGGACCAGTCGGCGGTGCTGTAGCGGGCTTGCGGGTCGCGGTATTGCAGGCCGGACAGGTCGGGATCGTGGCAGAAAATCTTTGCGGAAGGCCGGGCCATGCGGATCACCCAGGTGGTGAGCCCGCGAAACACGCCCGATTCGATCACGAAATCGGGCTTCAGGGCCCGCATCGCCACGTAGAGCTGCAGCGCGCCGTTGAAGCCGCTGCCGCCCCGGCGCTGGCGGACCGGAGCGGTGGGGATCAAGTCCCAGAAGTCCCGCACGCTCTCCACGAGATCGCCGTCCGGCGTCAGGCCGGAGGCCGAAAGATCCCGCTCCAGGATCGCGGCTGCGGATTCGAGCAGGGTGGTCACCTCCCGCGGCGAGGTCGGCCGGTGGCTCCAGTCGGGGGCGGCGGGCACGAGGTCGTAGCCGAGGCGGTCGAACAGGGGCGACAGCACCTTTCGGCGCAGGCGTTCCAGCATCACGGGCGGGCGCGGCTGCATCAGGCGGCCTCCGCGTCCTGCACGGTCGAGAACCGGACCCGGTGGCCCGGCTCGATCGCCCGCATGACCCCGGCCTCGTCCGCAGCGAGCCGGTAGGGCGCCGCCCAGCGGCTCGGGTCGTTCTGGTCGCCGGTGATCGCGGCGAAATCCAGCGGGTGGTCGAGGCTCGGGTCCGGCACGGCGGCGAGCAGCGCCTGGGTGTAGGGATGGACCGGGCGGCGGAACAGGGCGGCGCGGGGCGCTTCCTCGACGATCCGGCCCCGGCACATCACGCTGATCGTATCCGCCATGTAATCGATCACTGCCAGGTTGTGGGAGACGATCAGGTAGGACAGGCCGAGGGCCGCTTGCAAATCCTTGAGCAGGTTCAGGATCTGCGCCTGCACCGAGACGTCGAGCGCCGAGACCGGCTCGTCCAGCACCAGCAGACGGGGGCGCGGGGCCAGGGCCCGGGCGATGCCGATCCGCTGGCGCTGTCCGCCCGAGAAGGCGTGCGGGTAACGGCCGAGACCGCTCGCCTCCAGCCCGACCATCGCCATCAGCTCCCGGCAACGGGCGCGCCGCTCGGGGGCGGGGATACCGTGGATCTCCATCGGCTCGGACAGGATCTGGCGCACGGTCATGCGCGGATCCAGCGACGCGTAGGGGTCCTGGAACACGAACTGCACCGTGCGTCGGTAGGCGAACAGGGCGTCGCCCGTCAGCCCGTGAACGTCCCGCGGGCCGCTGCCGTCGTCGAACAAAATTCTCCCGGAATCCGGCTCGAGCGCCCGCATGATCATCTTCGAGACGGTGGTCTTGCCGGAGCCGGATTCGCCCACCAGCCCCAGGGTCTCCCCGGCCGCCAGGCTCAGCGACACCTCGGAGACGGCCTGGACGATCTTCGGTTTCTGCCACAGGCGGCCCGACCGGAGCGTGTAGCGCTTGCTGACGTTCTCGACCTGCAGCAGCGGCCCCGCGGGCTTCTCCCGCGGCTGGACCGGGGGGATCTCCGCGCGGGCCGGGCGGATCGGGGTGAGACGCTCGCCCGGGGCCATGTCGAACCGCGGCACCGCGTGGAGCAGCGCCTTCAGATAGGCGTGGCCGGGCGCACGCATGACGGTGTCGCGGGGACCGGCCTCGACCAGCCGACCGCGGTAGAGCACGGCGACGTCGTGAGCGATGTTGGCGACCACCCCGAGATCGTGGGTGATCAGCAGGATCGCCATGCCGGTCTCGTCCTGGAGTCGTGCCAGCAGGGCAAGGATCTGCGCCTGGGTGGTGACATCGAGCGCCGTGGTCGGCTCGTCGGCGACCAGAAGGGCCGGTTTCAGGATCAGCGCCATGGCGATCATGGCGCGCTGGCGCAGGCCGCCGGAGAGTTCGAACGGATAGGTCTTCAAGGCGCGCTTCGGATCCGGGAAGCCGACCCGGGCCAGGGCCTCCTGGGTGCGGGCATCGGCCTCCCGCCGGTCGGCGCCGGTATGGATGCGCAGGGCCTCGCCGATCTGGTCGCCGATCGTATGGAGCGGCGACAGGCAGGTCATCGGCTCCTGGAAGATCATCGCGATCCGCTGCCCGCGGATCGCCCGCATCGCCGAGCCCTCGGTGTCCAGCCGGGCGATATCGGTGCCTTCCGACGTGTCGCGGAACAGGATCTTTCCACGGGTGATCGACGCGGCGACAGGCAGGATGCCCATGATCGCCTGCGCGGTCACCGACTTGCCCGAGCCGGATTCGCCGACCAGCGCCAGAGTGCGCCCGCGCATCACGTCGAGGGACAGTCCGTGCAGCGCCTCGAACGGTCCGGTCTCCGTGCGGAACGCGACAGCCAGGTCGCGGATGGACAGAAGCGAGCTCAACCGTTCCTCGCAGCGGGGGAGACCAAAAGATTAGATCCCGCTGCGCCGGTTTCCACTGTGGGGCCGAGGAATAGGCGTCGCGGATCCAAACATGTCACGGCCGGATGTCCGCAGCACGTCTCGAGCAGGCCGGCGACGAAAGCCCAGAGCGCGGCGTCGTGGGCCAGGTGATGCGTCAGCAGGCCGATGGGCCGCGTCGGGTCGCGGGCGATGCCGGTGGCGAGGTCTTGCAGCAAGGCTTCGGGGTCGCGCAGCGACCGGGTACCGCGCCAGTCGATCGGATCCAGCGTCGCGTCCAGCCGGACCAAACCGGTGATCGCCAGCCCGGGCACGGAGGACAACCCGCGATAGCCGAGCCCCGGCAGAGCGGCGGCGAGATCCGGCGCGAGCCGGTTCCACGGCGGCACGAAGACCGGAAGCAGCGCCGCCTCCGGCAGCCGCTCCCGGGCGATCCGCAGGCCCGCCGCGGCATCCGCCATCAGCGCGTCGATCGGGCGATGCGCGCCGAACTCCGCGGGTTTCTCGCCCGGTGGGGCGTGGTTGTGATGGGCCAAGCCGTGGACGGCGACGCGGACGGTCTTCTCGGCCGCGGCCAGCCGTTCTCCAAGGAATGGCTCGATCCGGGCCGGGATGGCGGCCAGCAGAAGCGGGACGGCATGCGTCTCGGCGAGATCGATCAGCCGGTCGAGGGCCGGGGAAGCCGCCACGGCATCGTCGTCCCGCCACCAGAACGGCACGCGCTGGCCGCAGGCGGCAAGGTCGTCGAGGGTTTTTCGTAGTGTGGTGAAGCCAAGATGCGCGCTCTCCCTCCTCCCTCTGCGGGGGAGGGTACCCTGCGCAGCAGGGGGGGAGAGGGGAGCGCCGTCTCCGGACAGGGCGTGCCGGGAGCCGAAACCCGCAGCGTCGCGCTGCCCCTCTCCCGCCCTCCTTCGGGGGCCACCCTCCCCCGCATAGGGGGGAGGGAGGTGCGCGTGTTGGACACCGATGTCTTGATCCGGCATGGCGGCAAGGCTCAGGGCCCACTGCGTGCCGCCCGCGACGCGCCCCCTCTCCCGCACGGGACAGGGGCCCTGCGCCACGTCCGGCACCGCCCGGCCCACCCGAAAAAAATCCTCCACGATTCCAACCGTCCGCGCCGCCCCGCCGAGATCGATCCCATGCGGCTCGGGCGGCTTGGCGCCGAGCTGGGAACCCACCGCTTGCAGGAGTGATGCCGCGGTGAGGTCCGCCTCCGGCAGAACCCGCGCGAGGCCACGTCCGACCAGGCATTCCGCGCGCAGCCGCTGCTCGGTCTCGCCGCCGGCCTCGAACGGCACCAGCACCGCTTGGGTCGCGGTCGCCAGGAGGTCGATGGCGGTGTTGTAGCCGCACTGGCTCACCGACAGGGCCGCACCGGCGAGCAGGGTTCGGTAATCGGGGCGCGCCCGCGCGATCGTGCCCTCGGGCAGGCCGTGGCTGAGGGCCGCCAGATCGTCCTCCGGCACGCCGTGCCCGGCGAGGATCCGCCAGCCGGGCGACGGCTGCAGCCGGGCCGCCGCGGCGGCTGCCCGCAGAAGGCAGAGCCCCGCCGGCCCGGATCCGGCCGCGACCAGCACGCCGCTGCGCGTGGCCGCCGGAACGGCAGCCGTGCCCTCATCGACATAGCCGGTGTACCGGATTTTTTGGGCGGTCCCGGCATCGAGGGGCCAGGAGACGTCGAGGGGCACCAGGGCCGGGTCGCCGTGGACCAGCACGGCGTCGTAGAGCCGTGCCACCCGCTCATGCGCCTGCGCGATCCGCTCGAGCTTCGCGGAGGCGACGAGGATATCGCGCACGGAGGCCAGGACCAGCGGGCGCGGCCGGTGCGCCTGCGCGGCATCCACCAGGGCCAAGAACTCGGCGGCCAGCGCGCGGCGGCCGAAGGGGAACAGCTCGGTGATCACCGCATCGGGGGCGAAATCCGCCAGGGCGTCCAGCAGAAGCGCGCGGCGCCGGGCGATCAGCGCTGCGTCGGCCGGGTGTCCATCCGGACCGAGCAGCCGCGAGAAATCGGTGCCGACGACGTGGAGCGACGGCAGCTGCACCAGGCGCAGGCCCTCCGGCCGGACCATCGGCGCCGGCCTGCCGCCCGAGACCAGCAGCGCCTCGTGTCCCGCCGCGGCGAAGGCCCGCGCCAGGGCGGCGGCGCGCGTGAGATGGCCGGCCCCGAGGAGATGCGTGACCGCGATCAGGACGCGCACGCGGTGCGCTCCGGTTCCGCGGCCTCGGTGGGCGGGGGAAGGCCCGCCGAAGCCCGCAAGGCCGCCGCGATCAGGGTGACGGCGGCGGCTTCGGAGAAGTTCTGCACGAGCCGCACCCGCGCCGCCGCACCGAGGCGCAGGCGCAGGGCCGGGTCCGCGGCGAGGCGGGCCAGGGCCTCGGCGAGGGCGGGGGGGTCGCCGGGGGCGACCAGAATGCCGTGTTCGCCGTCGGCGATGAATTCCGGTGTGCCCGCGAAGGCGGTGGCCAGGATCGGCAGCGCCTGGCTCGCAGCCTCCATCAGCACGTTGGGCAGCCCGTCCCGGTCGCCCCCCGGGGCGGGTTTGGTCGGCAGCACGAACAGGTCGGCCGCGCGCATCGCCGCGACCACCTCCGGCTGCGCCAGGGCACCCCGGAAGGCGATTCGCTCGGACAAGCCCCGCTCGCGAACGCGCGCCTCCAGAACGCCGCGCAGCTCGCCGCCGCCGATCAGGTCGAGACGCCAATGCAGGCTGGGGGGCAGGGCAGCCAGCGCGTCGATCAGGTCGTCATGGCCCTTCTTGGCGACCAGGCGGCCGACGCAGAGCAGCTGCAGCGGCGTGCCCGGATCGGTCCCGTCCCGGGGCTCGCGCGGCGGCGGCGGGGCGGGGAACCGGGCGAGGTCGAGGCCGTGATAGGCAAGCCGCGTCCGGTCCGGCGCCAGGGCTTCGAGGCGGGCGAGCCCATCGCGGGTGCAGGTCACCCCCCAGGCCGCATCGCGCAGCTTCTCGGAGAGCTCCCAGGCCGGCGTCGTCCAGATATCCTTGGCGTGGGCCGAAAAGCTCCAGCGGCGCCCGGTGAGCAGCGCGGCGTAGCGGGCGACGCTGGCCGGCGTGTGCAGGAAATGCACGTGGATATGGCTGACCTCGGGCGCCAGCTCGCGGGCGAGCACCAGCGCCTGTCCGAGGCGGCGCAGGCGCGATGCGGTGGGATCGCGCCACAGATCGCGCGCGAACAGGGCGAGCAAAGCCGGCAGGCGCGGTCGCCGCAGGGCGGCGCCGAGGCCGCGCAGAACCCGCAGGGGCGCGTCGCGGAGATATTCGGGCAGGTAGGCGGCGGTCGCCTGGATCGCCGCGTGCATCGGATGGCGGGCCCGGTCGGTCGGCCGGCGCAGGGACCAGATCTCCAGGGGCAGGCCGCGCCGCTCCAGGGCCAGCAGCTCCTGGGCGATGAAGGTCTCGGACAGGCGCGGATAGCCCTTCAGCACCACCGCGATACGCTGATGCGTCACGAGATGGCCCGCGCGCGGATGCCCATCCTGCCTTGGCCGGCCAGCACCCGCACCCGGCGGGCAACCGCGTCGAGCCCGTC
>Ga0182232_1000364_pt1 | contig 11711 bp, 11 predicted proteins | sample G6R1MG_30_FD_155484 | JGI IMG/M metagenome (GOLD analysis project Ga0182232, IMG submission 155484) | Phyllosphere microbial comminities from miscanthus, Michigan, USA - G6R3_NF_07NOV2016_LD2 MG | ecosystem: Host-associated > Plants > Phyllosphere > Phylloplane/Leaf | place: USA: Michigan... | reverse complement strand
GCTTGAGGCCGTCGCGCACGTCGGGCAGCGCCCGCGAGATGATAACCGACATCGAGTAGTCGATGTAGGCCCCGCGCATCTCGTCTTCGATGTTAATCGGGATTATTTTTTCGCCTTCGGCCATTCTGGGGATTAGCTGTTAGCCTTCAGCGCAGGCCATGGAGGCAGCCCGCAACTGTCAGCTACTGTTCGAGAAAGAGCAGCGAAGCCGCGGGCCGGCTACGGGTTGCGTTTCCGCGATGGAAAAACCTGCCCCCCGGCCCGCTACTTACATGCCCGCGCAAGATACGGCGAAAAACCCGTTTTTCCTAGCTTTTACGGCACTTTACCACCCTTCTCGCCCTCCCCCCGACAGCCACCCCGGCGGCGGCCCTGGCCCAGCCAAATGGCTAATTCCCAAAAACGGCGTATCGGCCAGCCGCTTAGAGGTGGCGGCTGTGGTCGGCCTCGCGGCGCCCGCCCCCCCCCTCCTTGTTGAGCTTGATGCGCTCGCCCACGGCCGGGTGCTGCATCTTCCAGATGGGCCGGGCGCGGTACTTCACCCCGTTGTGCATGTGCACCTTGCGGGCGTGGCACGAGTCGATGGGGCACGTGCGGCAGCTGCCCAGCAGCAAGGCCAGCAGCACTGGCAAACCCAGAAAAAGCCCGCGACGGGCACCAGCCCCGGACAAGGATATCCTATTCATAGCGGTAAAGGTAAACTCGCGGCATTTCCCGGCCCCGCTACCCGCCCCCGTTGCAGCAAGTCTGCCACCCGCTTATCCGCCACTTGCAGGCGCACCCGGCCCCCGCTGCGGGTGTGCACCACCGTGCGGTAAGTAGTCACCCACAGAAAGCGCTGCTCCTCAAACGGCGCGAGCGCCGACCAGGGAATCAGTACCGGCGGGTGCCCGACGCGAAACAAAAAGCTGGTGCGCAAGCCCAGCCCCCCGGCCGCGCTGGTCGCGGTAACGATACCCCCGTAAGCAACCATGCCCACCTTTAACTGACCTACTCGCAGCGGCTCCCCCGCCGGCGGGGCGGCCACCCGGTAGTCGCGGGCCAACTGCTGCCAACCCAGTAAAGCCAGGGTTTTGGCAATCAACCCCCACAAGGCGGCGAAGGCCAGGCACCAAACCGCAATAAATCCCCCGGTCCCCAGGCCAAAAAACGTTAGCGCAAGCAGTATTTTCATCCTCCTTCACATTCAGTTGCATTACCGCCTTCGCTTATTACGCTAGCCGCGTCGGCACTCTCCCACTCGGCCAGAAACTGGGCCACGAACTCCTCCATAAACTCATGCCGGCGCGCAGCCAGCCGCCGGGCAGCCGGCGTGTGCAGGCGGTCCTTGAGGTGCAGCAGCTTCTCGTAGAAGTGATTGATGGTGGGCGCGGTGCTTTGCTTGTACTGCTCGAAGTCCTGGTGCGAGACGGGCGGCGTGGCGGGGTCGTGCATGGGCCGCCCCTTGTGCTCGCCGTAGGCAAAGGCCCGCGCCACCCCGATGGCCCCGATGGCATCGAGCCGGTCGGCGTCCTGCACCACGGCCGCCTCGGGGCTGCTCGCGGGCGTGGCCACGCCCAGGCCCTTGAAGCTCACTTCGCGAATCACCTGCTCGACGCGGACCACCGTGGCCTCGGGCACCCGTTGGCTCAGCAGCCAGGCGCGGGCGGCGCGGGGGCCGGCCTCGTAGTCGCCACCGTGGTATTTCCAGTCGGCGATGTCGTGCAGCAGCGCGGCCAGCTCGGCTACTTCGAGGTCGGTGCCGGGGGTTTGGGCGGCCAGCACGCGGGCTACCTGCCACACCCGCCGAATGTGCGGCCAGTCGTGGCCCGAGCCTTCGGCTTTGAATTTTTCTTCGATGAAAACGGCGGTGGCGGCAACGACGGACGACATGGGCAACGGACTGGTAACCAGCCGGGAGAAGGTAACTACGCTTAATTGCCCGCGGCCGCGGGCGCCGCAAAGCTACTTTTGCCGCAGGGCTGCATCTCCCGGATAAAGAAAATCCCGTCGAAAATACTCGTCCACGCGGCCTGGTCGGTGTAGCCGCGCCCGCCTTCGTAGCCCAGCCCCCGCATGTAAAACGGCACCGCGTAGCCCGGCTGCTGCGCCCGAAACGCCCGAAAATCGACAAAGCCGTAGGGCAGCCGCGCCGGCAGCCAGGTCTCGAAGTAGCCCCGGCGCGGCGGCACTATGGGCGTGGGCTGCGCGGCCTGCACCCGCCGCGTGCGGCCGGTAGCCGACAAAAAACCCAGGCAGTACGTTTCGGCCGCCCGGCCCGGCGGGGCCGTGAAGTGCGCCCCCATAAAGGTGGTGACCCGCGCGGCCGACCCGTAGCCCGCCTGCCGCCACTTGGCAACGTGCAGGTTGGCGGCCCACACGATGATTTTTTGGGTGGGGTATTTTTCGCGCACCAGCCACTCCAGGTTGCGGGCCAGTTGGGCGTCGCGCAGGTTGTAGGTGTCGATTTCATCCTCCGTGTACACGGCGCTTTCTTGGGCCAGCACCCGCAGGTTTTCGAGCACCCGGCCGCCGTAGCCGGCGCGGGCGGCCGGCGAAAGCTGGGCCAGCAGCGTGTCGGCCATCAATTCGAAGCGCCGCAGCTTGGCCTGCTTGTGGGCGATGAGGTAGGTGGCGGGCCGGGTCGAGAAGCGCCAGGGCTGGCTCAGCGTATCGAGAAAGGGCACGAAAAACGCGTTGAACCGGCGCGTGGCCGCCAGCGGCACCGCCTGCTGCCCCAGAAACCCGCGCAGGTAGCCCGGCAGGGCGCGCCGGCTGTAGGCACCGTAAAATTGATTATCGAGCCCCGCCAGGTGCAGCGGCCGGGCCGTGGCGTAGGTGCCGGGCAGGTAGTCGTAGAGCAGGTCCTCGGCCTGCGGGCAGGCCGTCCAGTAAGGATAGATGTTGGCCCGCACAAACGCGCGCAGGGCCGCCGGCTGCCTGGGCAGGCTGTCCCAGCCGTGGTTGAGGGCAAAAAAGTCGCTTTCCCACACCAGCACGTTGAAGCCCTTGTGCTCGTGCAGGTACTTCACCAGGCGGGTTTTGGCCTGAAACGTGGCCCCGTCGCCGTGGTCCTGCTCGCCGAGCAGCACCACCCGCGCCGCGCCAATGGCCTGCCCGAGGTCCGCCAGGTCGGTCGTATCCGGGGCGGCCGGGTCGATGGTGGCGATGGGCTGCGTGTGCTGTTTTACGTAGGTTTGAATGACGCCGTAATTGGATTGTGCCCATGCCGGGGACGCCAGTAGCGGCAGCCAAAGCAGCAAGCCGCTCAGCCGGTAGCTGTTGCGCGTGTTATTTTTCATAAGCGAGGAAGCCGGGCGCCGAGTGCGCGAACGGTGGCGGGTAGCTGAGCCGCGGGCGGGCCGTAAAGTTGCAGCCCGCCGCCCTAGCTTGCGGCCTGAATTCCCGCTGGCTGGCGCCCGGCCGGCTACCGGCCGGGCGGGCGGCAAGCTAAAGCTTACCCTACGATGGAAAAAATTGCCATGCTCGGCGGCGGCTCCTGGGCCACCGCGCTTACCAAAATCCTGTCCGAAAACGGCGCCCGCGTCGATTGGTGGCTGCGCTCCAAGGACGACGTGCAGCACTTGCTGCGCACCGGCCACAACCCGCGCTACCTCTCGGCCGTGCAGTTCGACCGCAACCTGGTCTACCCCACCACCGACCTCACCGACGCCGTGGCCGAGGCCGACTGGCTGGTGCTGGCCGTGCCCGCCGCCTTCGTGCAGCCCGTGCTCGACAAGCTGGGCCGCGATACCCTGCGCCACAAAAGCGGCGTAATATCGGCCATCAAGGGCATGATACCCGGCAAAAACGTGCTCGTGACCGACTACGTGCAAGAGCGCTTCCGGCTGCCCCCCGGCCGCCTTGGCGTGATAGCCGGCCCCTGCCACGCCGAGGAAGTGGCGCTCGAAAAGCAGAGCTACCTCACCATCGGCTCGCCCGACGTGAGCGGGCTGGCTAATAACTTCTGCCAATTGCTGCGCAACCGCTACGTGAGCGCCCACCCCGCCGCCGACCTCGACGGCATCGAGTACTGCGCCGTCATGAAGAACATCATTGCCCTCACCGGCGGCATCGCCCACGGCCTGGGCTACGGCGACAACTTCCTGGCCGTGCTCGTGAGCAACGCGGTGCAGGAAATCCGCCGCTTTTTGCAGGCCATCTCGCCCCAGCCCCGCGACCTCTCGGCCTCCGCCTACCTCGGCGATTTGCTGGTGACGGCCTACTCGCAGTTTTCGCGCAACCGCACCTTTGGCAACATGGTGGGCCGCGGCTACTCCGTGAAGTCGGCCCAGCTCGAAATGAACATGATTGCCGAAGGCTACTACGCCGTCAAGAGCATTCACGAGCTCAACCGGCAGCTCAAGGTGAACATGCCCATCACCACGGCGGCGTATAATATTCTCTACGAGCGCATTGCGCCGGCCGTGGAGCTGGAGATTTTGAAGGAGAAGCTGCGATAAACCATCATTTCACACCTAAAAAGCAATTACTACACCTTATGGGAGCCTGGGGAAATCGCAATTTTGAGAATGACCAAGCCATGGATTTTGTCGGTGACTTTACTGATAATCCTTCTTTGGAAAGCCTGGAAGAAGCACTGGCTACCGTAATCGAACAAGGCGAAGAAGAATATATTGAAGTAGATGAAGCGAGCGCCGCTTTGGCTGCCGCCGAGATACTCGCCGCAAAGCTTGCCAAACCGGCACCTGACTTTCCACAGAAACTACAACCAGCATTGGCAGCAATTCAGGTGAACGCTATCCTGCAGAAAAAGGCACGCAAAGCAGTTAAGCAAGTTGTGAAAGAATCAGAATTGCAAGAACTTTGGGCCGAAAGCGGCGACTTAGAAGAATGGCTTGCGATTCAATCAGATTTACTGGAGCGATTAAAATAACCGGCAACTAACTACCGCCTCAACCCGTTATATTTGCAGCCGCTACAAAGAAAGCAAGGGGCCGGGCGCTCGGCCCAACCCCTTACCCAACTACTGGGATAAGTAGGTGATGAGCAGCCCGGCTAACGCCTTGGCTACGCCACCCGCAAACCCCACCAATGCCGCTGTACCGATGGCATCGAGTAGTTTCTTCGCGTTGTCCCGTTTCATTAGTGTGAAGTGAAAGGGTTCTGCAAAACCCCCGCTTCAGAAACCCCGAGCTGTTCCAGCAGCCGGGGTTTCCCTTTTTCAAGGGCTACCGTAGGCCGGGGGACTAACCCAACGCGCATAGCACAAAGGTAGTGGCAGCGCAGTTTACTGATTTATGCCCATGTCCAATTGGCTTCCCCTGGCCCTGCTCACGGCGCTATGCCTGGCGGGGTATAATTTCTTTATCAAGCTGGCGGCCGAGCACTTGCCGCCCGCCGTGGGCGCGGTGGTGCTGCAGGTGGTAGCCGCCGGGCTGGGCGCGGCGTGGCTCTTGCGCCTCAAGCTACAGGGGCAGCCGCTGGCGCTCAGCGGCAAAGGGCTGGGGCTGGCCGGGCTGGCCGGGCTGAGCGTGGGGCTGGCCGAAATCCTGACTTTTGTGGTGTTTAAGCGCGGGGTGCCGGCTTCGGTGGGCACGCCGGTTATCGTGGGCGGCTCGGTGCTGCTGGCGGCTAGTTTGGGGCTGGTGGTGCTGCGCGAAAGTCTTTCGCTAAGCCAGGCCGGCGGCCTGCTGCTGGTAGTGGCGGGCATTGCGCTGCTGGCGCGCGGGCACTAGGCGGTCGGGCGCGGGCGCTACGTTACCAAACGGAGACTTTCCGAACCGGGGCGCGCCGGAGCGGTTTAGCCGAGGATGAAAGCATTTATTTTTGACCTCAACGGCACGATGGTCCACGACATGGACTACCACACCAAAGCCTGGCAGCACATTTTCAACCACGAGCTGGGCGGCAATTTTACCTGGGACGAGGTGAAGCCGCAGATGTACGGTAAAAACGAGGAGGTGCTGGCGCGCGTGTTCGGCCCCGACCGCTTCACGGCCGCCGAAGCCGCGCAGCTCGCGCTGGCCAAGGAAGCCCGCTACCAGGAGGCCTTTCGGCCGCACCTGCAATTGCTGCCGGGGCTACCTGAGTTTTTGGCCGCCGCCCACGCGCGCGGCATCCGGCTGGCCATCGGCTCGGCGGCCATCCCGTTCAATATCGACTTCGTGGTCGATGGGCTGGATTTGCGCCCGTATTTCCCCACCATCGTGAGCGCCGACGACGTGACGCTGAGCAAGCCCCACCCCGAAACCTTCCTCAAAGCCGCCCAACTGCTGGGCGTGGCCCCGGCCGATTGCCTCGTGTTTGAGGACGTGCCCAAGGGCGTGGAGGCCGCCGCCCGCGCCGGCATGGAGGCCGTAGTACTCACTACTACCCACCCGGCTAGCGACTTTGCCGGGCTTTCCAACGTGCGACACTTTGCGCCCGATTTTACGGGGGCGTTTTTTCAAACCCTGCTGTCGCAAAAGAATTAAAAATGAAGAATTAAAAATTTAGCAGGCTACTTTTTAATTCTTCATTTTTAATTCAAAAACGCCTGCAACGCGGCCCACACGCGGTGCGTAGGCAGGCCCATCACGTTGAAGTACGAGCCTTCGAGGCGGTCGATGGCCACCAGGCCCAGCCAATCCTGGGCGCCGTAGGCCCCCGCTTTGTCAAAAGGCTGGTAATGGGCCACGTAGAAGGCAATTTCGGCTTCGCTCAGGGGGCGGAAGTGCACGGTAGTTTCGTCGGCAAATACCACCGGTGGGCGACCGTCGCCGGGCAGCAGGCACACGCCGGTGTACACCTGGTGGGCGCGGCCTTGCAGGCGGGCGAGCATCTGGCGGGCCTCGGCCGCGTCGGCGGGCTTATTGAGCACGTCGTCGGCGAGGCACACGATGGTATCAGCCGTGAGCAGCAGCTCGTTCGGGGCTAGGTCGGCGCGGTAGGCCTCGGCCTTGTGGCGGGCCAGGTACGCGGCGATTTCGGCCCGGCGCAGATGCGCCGGGAAGCTTTCATCGACCTCGCGCAGGCGGATTTCATACGTCAGGCCCAGGTCGGTGAGCAGTTGGCGGCGACGCGGCGAGCCGGAGGCAAGTATCAGGTTCATAATGTGCAGGCAAAATACAGCTTACGACCCCGCCGGGGCCGCGTAGGTATAAATCAGAAAGTCCCCGTTGGTATACACTACCCGGCGGGCGGCGGCCGGGCGCGGCGTGCCGCGCCGCACCACCAAGTAGCGGTAGCGCACGCCGGGGCGGGCGGCCTGGTCGGTGGGCCAGGTGGCGCGCCCCGACTCGTCGATGTGCACGGCAAACCGTATCCAGGCCCACATGCCCAAGTCGGCAACCACCGTCGGCGCGCGCGGGGCGCGGGCGGCCAGCCACTCGTAGACCCCGCGGTAGCCGGCCGTGCTCGCCCGCAGCTGGTAGTTGGCGCGCACGGTCAGCCCCGTTTCACCGGCCATAAAGAGCCCGCCGGCCACCGCCGCCAGCCAGCGCAGGCCCGCCCGGTGCCAGGGCCAGTCGGCCACCGCCAGCCCCAGCACGATAAAGAAAAACCACGCCTTGTAGAGCAGCGTGCGCTCGGGCGGCAGCACGTGCTGCACCGTCAGCACGGCATAAGGCAGCCCCATAAACCAGAGCGCGGGCAGCCCCAGCTCCCGCACCCGGCGCGCCGCGCGGGCCGGCAGCCGCCCGGCCGCGGCCCGGTAGAGCTGCCGGCCAAATAAAGCCAGCCCCGCCACCGTCAGCACCGCCCCGATGCGGCGCTGCCCCGCCAAAAACCCCTCGTTAAACCACAGATAGGCGGGCAGCCCGCGCCAGAACGCGGCCAGCTCCTGCTGGTGCACGTAGGGGTTGGCCGCGAGCGACGCCCACCCCGATACCAGCAAAACGGGGGTATACAACAGCCCGAGCGCCGCGGCCACCAGCAGGCCGGCCCCGACGGCCGGCCCCAGCTGCCGCCCCGCCCGCCGCCGCAGGGCCTGCACCCCCAGCCATGAAAAGGCGGACGCCACCACGTAGGCCGCCGTGGGCACCGTGTAGCAGGCCAGCACCGAAGCCCCCACCAGCCCCAGCCAGGCTGCCCGCGCCCGCCCGGCGGGCGGTGAGGTTTCAGGCTCGGGTTGCGAGACCAGGGCCAGCAGGCAAAAGAAAATCACGCCCGCCAGCAAGCTCACCAGCCAGTAGCCCCGGCCTGCGGCGGCGTGGTACAAGCTCAGTTCGAGCCAGCTGAAAGCCCCCGCCGCCAGCAGCGCCCCCCAAAAGCCCGCCCGCCGCAGCAGCCCCGCAAAGAGCAGCCCCGTGGCCAAGGTGCTCGTGAGTAGCACGGGCAGCCGCATCGACCACCAGAAGGTAGGGTGCACCTGGTAAAACAGCCAGTTGATGGTATTGGAAAAGATGTGATTGTTGGGCAGCGGGTAGTAGGCGCTCACGGCCAGCAGGCGGTGCCGCACAAAAAACTCGTAGGACACGGCATCGTCGTACCACAGCAGAGTCGGGCTCAGGTAGGCGCGCACGGCCGTGAGCAGGGCCATTGCCCAGCCGGCCAGCCGCCGCTGCGAGCGGGGCAGCTGGCGCCAGGCGGCCGCGAGGCGGCCCCCGGCCTGCCCCACCTCGCGGCCGGTGGCGGCCAGCTCGGCGCGCCCCCTGCGGCGGGCCGGCCCCAGTCCGACCCAGGCGGTACCGGCTACCAGGGCCACCCCGGCCAGCAGGGTGCGCAGCTGGTGCAGGTCGGCGGGCCTAAAGGGCCGGATGTGAAAGTAGTAGTAAGGAAACAGCGCGTCCAGCGCCTGGGCCTCGGCCCAGGTAGTGGTGCCGAGCACCAGCGCCGCGTAGCCGGCGCACCCGGCCACAACGCCCAGGCTCAGCAAGCCAAAAAACAGGCGCGGCGCCGACAAGGACGGGTAACTCACGGTCATGGCGTGCGGGGGCCAGCCGGGCCGGGCCGGCCGGCAAAATGAGCGTCGAACGCCGACGGCACGGCGTCTTCCAGGCTGGTAAAGAGCAGCCCGGCCAGGGTTTTGGGGTAGAAAAACGTGGACTTGGCCGGCATTACGGCGCCCGAGTGGCACACGGCCTCGACCTGGGCCATGGTGACTTCGTTGGTGAGGAAGGCGGCGCGGGCCTCGCCCCTATCTACCTGCTGCAGGCACTCGGCCAGGCCGCGCACGTAGGCCACGCCCGGCCAGGCGCGCTGCGCGTCGGGCCCCACGATGCCGAGCACTTTTTCGAGCACGAAGAAGTGCAGCACCGTCAGGTCGAGGTCTTTGACCTCGGGCGTGGTGGGCCAGTCTAGCTCGGCGTGCACCTCGGGGCGCAGGCGCAGCTTGTAGGCCGCGCCGCCGGGCAGGTAGAGCCCGAAAGCCCAGCGCTTGCCGGCCATCAGCTCGGGCAAATCCTGGGCTTCGGCCTGGGGCCGCACCGTGAAGTAGGTCGCTAAGCGGGCGAGCAGTTCCTCGTCGCCCAGGCCGCCGGGCAGCTCGCGCAGCACCCGGTGGGTGGGCAAGATGCGCAAATCGTCGCTGGCGGCGTTGGTGAGGTACATGAGGTGGTAGTTCCAGGGCTCGCGGCCGCTGTAGCCGCCGGGGCCGGCGGCCAGCTCCCGCGCCTGCCGGTAAGCCAGGGAGCCCTCGTAGCGGTGGTGGCCATCGGCCAGAATCACCTGCCGGCTCGCCAATACCTGCTGAAACCGCCGGATAGTATCGGCGTCCTGAATCACGGCCAGCACGTCGCGCGCGCCCTGGTAGTCTTCCTCCGTCTGGCAGAGCGGGTCCTGGATGGCCTCGTCCAGGAGGGCTTCCAGCTCGAAGCTTTCGTCGCGGTACAGGCCGTGGGTGGCGCTGGTCTGGAACTGCAGGGCCGCCAGCAGCTCGGCGCGGTCGTTGACGGCGGCGGGCAGCGTGTTTTCGTGGCGCAGCACTACCTGCTCGGCCCAGTCGTAGGCCCGAATGTGGGCCATAAAGCCCTTGCGGCACCGCTCGCGGGCCTCGCCCGGCACCCGGAAATACTGGTAGTACACGTAGATGCCGGGCAGCCCATCCTGGCGCAGCACGCCCTCGGCCCGCCAGCGGGCCAGCCGCCGGGCGGCGGCCGCGAAGGGCGGCGCCTCGCCCGCGGCCCGCGGCACCGAGAGGTGAATGCTGTTGAGCGGATTTTGGTAGAGCGCCTCGCGCTGGCGCACGCTCACCACGTCGAAGAGCGGCGACACCACCGCGTCGATGTCGGCGCTCAGGGCCGGGCTGTAGCGCCAGCCGCGCACGGGTTGAATCTCAGCCATTAGGTCAATTATCAGTCATCAATTAGCAGTTATCAGCCCGTCATTAGCAGTAGGCAGCTAGTTGATTTAACAGGCCTGATAACTGATAATTGATGACTGATAATTGAAATCACGGGGCCAGGCGGCTGATTTTCCAGCCCTCGGTGCCCGCCGCGCGCTCGTACACCAGGCGGTCGTGCAGGCGGCTGGGGCGGCCCTGCCAAAATTCGAGGCGCGTGGGGCGCAGCACGTAGCCGCCCCAGTGCGGCGGGCGCGGCAGCGGGCTGTGGGCAGCCAGCTCGGCGGCAAAGCGGGCTTCTACCGCGTGCTCGCGGTTTTCGAGCTCCTCGCGGCTGCCAATGGGCTGGCTTTGGGGCGAGGCCCAGGCGCCCACCTGGGAGCTGCGCGGCCGGCTCTGGAAGTAGGCGGTCGATACCTCTTCGGACGCCTTTTCGACCCGGCCCTCTACCCGCACCTGGCGCTCCAGACCGGGCCAGAAGAAGTTGAGCGCGGCCAGCGGCTGGGCCGCCAGCTCGTGGCCCTTGCGCGAGTCGTAGTTGGAATAAAACAGAAAACCCGCGTCGTCGGGCAGGCCCTTGAGCAGCAGCACGCGCTGGCTGGGCTGGCCGGTGGCGGGGTCCACAGTGGCCAGGGTGAGGGCGGCGGGCTCGGGCAGCTGCGCGGCCACGGCCTCGTCGAGCCACTGCCGAAACTGGGCCACGGCATCGGGCAGCACGTCGGCTTCGCGCAGCGTGCGCTGGGCGTAGGTTTGGCGCAGGTCGGCGAGTTCGGCGTCGGTCATGGTAGCAATGGGCAATGAGCAGTAATAAGCAATGAACAGCGGGTGGCGCGGCCGCGGGCTCATTTTTTCTTTACGCGACGGGCGCTTTCTTGCTTGAAAGCCGCCCCTGGCGCGGCCCAAAGGTAAGGCCCCAGGCCAGGGCAAAAGCCCAGCGGCGGGGCCAGCCGGGCACTATTGAGCCGTTTTGTGCGTACTTACCTTGCTATGAAGCCCGGAACCCTCCTCATCTCGCAGCCCTTTTTGGGCGACCCCAACTTTGAGCGCAGCGTAATCGTGGTCTGCCGCCACCGCCCCGACGAGGGCGCCTTTGGGCTGGTGCTCACGCGCCTCACCCCCGTCACGCTCAGCCAGGTGCTCGACCTGCCCCTGGGCGAGGCCGGCCCCAGCGCCCGCCTGCCGCTGTACGTGGGCGGGCCGGTGCAGCCCGAAACCCTGCATTTTTTGCACCAGCACGCCGAGCTGCCGGGCGCCCAGCCGCTGGGCCAGGGCGTGTACTGGGCGGGCGATTTTGATGCGCTTATTTCTTTGATAGACAGCAGCGTTATCCTCCCCGAAACGGTGCGCTTATTCGTGGGCTACTCGGGCTGGTCGGCGGGGCAGCTGGAGGAGGAAATCGAGCGCGGCTCCTGGATACGGCAGCCCGCTAGTGCCGGGAAAGTATTTACTTTGGAGTCTGATGCGTTTTGGCAAGGCATCCTGCGCGAAAAAGGCGGCCGCTTCCGGGCGC
>Ga0182232_1000363_pt1 | contig 11723 bp, 8 predicted proteins | sample G6R1MG_30_FD_155484 | JGI IMG/M metagenome (GOLD analysis project Ga0182232, IMG submission 155484) | Phyllosphere microbial comminities from miscanthus, Michigan, USA - G6R3_NF_07NOV2016_LD2 MG | ecosystem: Host-associated > Plants > Phyllosphere > Phylloplane/Leaf | place: USA: Michigan... | reverse complement strand
CCAATACCAACGCCCTGCACATTGCCGAGGTCAACCGCCGACTGGCTCAGCAATACGGCTTTAAGAACGGTATTGCTGACTGCCTTGACCGCGTGTTTTATTCGCAGGAGGTCGGCCACCGCAAGCCGGGCGAGGAGATATTCCACCACGCGCTGCGTGAAATGAACTGGCAGGCAGCCGATACGTTATTCATTGAGGATAGCCCGCAGCACATTGCCACGGCCCGCCGCCTAGGGCTGCGGGTGCTGCACCTGGCCCCGCCGCTCACCCTCACCACCGCCCTCCCCGAAGCCCTGCGTGTCTTTCCCCGAGAATACCCTGCCGACACATCCACCACCTGACGATGAACCACTTGGCGCCTGGCCCGCCGATGCCAGCGCCCCCGCCCGGCTGCCCGCGCTAGCCTGGGCGCAGGCCCGGTTTCGACGCTACGAGCGCCCGCCGTCGCGCGGGCGCACGGCCGCCATCCACCTCGGGCTGTTTATGCTTACGCTGGCTACTACCGTGCTGGCGGGCATCAGCCTCACGCGGGGCGGCCTCGATTTTGTTGATTTTTCGGTAGTTGGGCTGCCCGCCGCCCAGCGGGCCGAGGAGCTGGGGCGCGGCTTCACCTACGCGCTGGCCTTTTTGGGCGTGCTCACGGTGCACGAGTTTGGGCACTACTTCGTGGCGCGCTACAACCACGTGCGCACCTCGCTGCCCTACTACATTCCGTTTCCGCTGGGACTGGGCACGTTTGGGGCGGTTATTCGCATCAGGGAAGCCATTTTTTCGCGCCGCGAGTTCTTTGATATTGGCCTAGCCGGGCCGCTGGCGGGGCTGGTGGTGGCAGTGGGCGTGCTGGCCTACGGCTTCACGCACCTGCCCGACCCGCTGGCCTACGTGCAGCACGTGCACCCCGAATTCGTGCGCTACGGCGCCGACTATGCGCAGGCCTATCAGGGCCAGCCCAGCCTCACGCTCAGCCGCCCGCTACTCTACCAATGGCTCGAACGCTGGCTCGCCGACCCTACTCTACTCCCCCACCCCAACGAGCTGCTGCACTACCCTTTATTGGTAGCCGGCGAGCTGAGCCTGTTCTTCACGGCCCTCAACCTCATTCCCATTGGGCAGCTCGACGGCGGGCACATCCTGTATGGGCTGCTGGGGCCGCGCCGGGCGGGGCGGCTTTCGGGGCTGCTGTTTGTAGCCTTCATTTTTTACGCGGGGCTGGGCATCTTTTCATTGCGCAGCGACTGGCAAACCTGGACCTACGGCGGCACACCGTACGCGCTGTACCTGTGGCTGGTATTCCGCAAAGCCTTGCCCCGGCCCCGGCAGGTGCTGGCGCTGGCGGCGCTTGTCTGGGCGGGCCAGTTGGCCCTGGCTACGCTGCTGCCGGGCATCGAGGGGCAGCCGGGCTGGCTGCTTTTTGGGCTGCTGCTGGGGCGGGTTTCGGGCATCTACCACCCCGCCGCACCCGACGAACGGCCCCTCGGCGTCGGCCGCCAGGTGCTGGGCTGGATTATGGTCGTGCTGTTTGCGCTCTGCTTTTCGTCGTCGCCGTTTGCGTTTAGCTGAGTGAGTTGGCGAAAGCGTGATGTGTGAATGAGTGAGCTGCGAGCGAGCATGTAAGCGAAACTTATCCTTGCTGATTCGACAATTCGCTCAGCCACAACCCAATCCTTTACCCTTTCGCCAACTCGCTCATCCGGCCGTATTTTTACTGCTTCTATGCACTTTCAACAAAGCCAGCTTACCCGCTCTACCCACTTTACGCTGCGCGAGCACGGCTTTTATGTGAGCCAGCGCGATGGCCGGGGGCAGGTCGATATTGCCGTCGAGATACCCTACGAGGAGCTGCTGCCCGTGCGCCTGGAGTACCGCCGGGCGGTACCCGGCCACCCCCTGCGCTGGCTAGGACTGGGCTTATACGCGCTATACGTGGCCGTGGCGGCGCTTAGCGCCTGGCCGCTGGCCCTGGCCGCTACCGGGCTGCTGGTGGCGCTGGCCCTCTACTACGCCTGGAACAACTGGTGGCACCAGGCCATCCTGCACACCGGCCGCCTCCAGCTGGTGCTGGCCGACCACCCGCGCGACCGCCGCCAGGTGCGCGCCTTCGCCGACCAGGTCAACACCCACACCAAGGCCTACCTGCGCCGCGAATACGCCAGCATCAACCCGCTGGGCTACATCGAGCCGCAGCTGCGCCGCCTGGCCTGGCTGCACGAGCTGGGCGTGCTCAGCACCGCCGAGGCACGGGCCCTGAGCACCCGCCTCACGGGCCGGGTGTCGGAGCGGCGCATTCGCAGCATGGGCCAGCGGCTAGAGCCGCTATTCGTTAATTGACCGCAGATTCAAACGGATTTTTAGGATGTAACGGATACGCCGCTGGCGTGGCTGGCTACTTGGGTGAGGGTAGCCGGAAGAACTACTAATTTGCTGGAAAATAGCTCATTGCTGAAATAAACCCGCAGCGCTGGAAAACCAAAAAGGCCGCCCATTCGGGCGGCCTTTTTGCGTCGTCTACAAAATCCGATTAAGTCGGGCTAATCCGAAAAATCCGTGACTTATTGGAATGGCTGGGCTTCGGGGCCGAAGGCATTGCCGGCTACTTCGCGGCCCACGCCGCCCTCCGAGCCGTCGCCACCCGTGCGGGGGCCGCTACCCATGCTGTTTTGCACGTAGTTGGGGTCAGCCGCCCGGGCCTCGTCGTAGCGCTGGGCCAGGCCCGGAATTTCTTCGCGCAGCGAGTCGATGAGCTGGTCGAAGCGCTGCACCACGCCGCGCAGGCTCTTGGTCAGCTCGCGGGCCGTGCCGCTGAGCTTGCCACCCTGGCTTTGGGTGCTGCTAGGCACTTCCGACAGCGGCGTGTAAAGGTTGATGGCATTGGTAAGCGCGTCGACGTGCTCGTCGCTCACGCCGCCGTTGGCCAGCAGCGGGCGCACGCCGTCGGCCGCGGCGGCAATCTCATTGAGCGCGGCCAGCAGGTCGGGGCCGTGCAGCGGGTCGAGTTGGTCGGGGGTGTAGCTGGCCGCTTTAGCAATGGCCGGGTTGGGCACCGAGCCGTGCAGCGTGCGCAGGCCCCGCACGAGGCGGCCGGCGGCTTCTTCGGCGGCGTGCTCGGCGCGGTCGCGGGCGTCGCTGTACTCGGCGCTGCCCTGGCCGCCCTGGCGGGTAGCTACTTCATCAATGGCTTGCAGGTAAGCATTTAGCTGCTCAAAATCGGCCACGGCGGCCGGGTTGCGGTCTTCCCACTGCGGGCGCTGGTCGGTTAGCACTCGGTACAGCTGGCGGGCCATTTTGGCGTATTCTACTTCGCGGTTAGTCATGGGGGAAAAGGCAAAAAACAGGGTAAGAACACCCGTCTATACTGCCAAACGCGCCGCGTCGTTGCCGGGGGAATTAGGAATTAAAAATCAGGAATTAGGAATTGAGCAGCAACCAGACTCAAAAAACGGCTCGTCGTGAATCCCTCTATCAATTCCTAATTCCTAATTTTTAATTCCTAATTCTCTCTATCCCAGCGCCGTTACGCCGGGCAGCTCTTTGCCTTCCATAAACTCCAGCAGCGCACCGCCGCCGGTCGAGATGTAGCTCACGCGGTCGCCGTAGCCGAGCTGCTGCACCGCCGCCGCCGAGTCGCCGCCCCCGATGAGCGAGTAGGCCCCGGCCGAGGTAGCGTCGGCAATGGCGCGGGCCACGTACTCGGTGCCCACCGCGAAGTTGCTCATCTCAAACACGCCCATCGGGCCGTTCCACAAGATGGTTTTCGAGTCCAGAATGATGTCCGAAAACTGTTCCCGCGCGTCGGGGCCCAGGTCGAGGCCCATCCAGGTATCGGGGATGGATAGGTTGGAAGCAATATCGGTGTCAGCGTCGTTGGCAAACTTGTTGGCAATCACGCTGTCGCCGGGCAGCACCAGGTTCACGCCCTTTTCTTTCGCCTTCGCTATCAGTTGCTTAGCCAGCTCTACCTTATCGGCCTCCAGTAGCGACGAGCCCACGTGGCCGCCCTGCGCCACGGCGAAGGTGTAGGCCATGCCGCCCCCGATGAGCAGGTTGTCCACCTTGTCCAGCAGCTTCTCAATAATGAGAATTTTATCCGAGATTTTGGCCCCGCCCATGATGGCCGTAAACGGCCGCTCGGGGTTTTCGAGCACCTTTTGAGCGTTGTCGAGCTCGCCTTGCAGCAGGTAGCCGCCCACCCGGTTTTCGGGGCTGAAGGCGTGCGCCATCACGGCCGTGGAGGCGTGGCGGCGGTGCGCCGCGCCGAAGGCGTCGTTCACGTACACGTCGCCAAACTGCGCGAGGCGCTGGGCGAATTGCTCGTCGCCGGCCTCTTCCTCTTTGTGAAAGCGCACGTTATCGAGCAGCAGCACCTGGCCGGGCTGCAAGGCCTGGGCCTTGGCCAGCGCCTCGTCGCCCAGCACGTCGCCGCCCCAAATCACGTCCTGGCCGTACTCCTGCTGCAAGCGCAGCACGAGGCTTTCGAGCGAGTATTTCTTTTCGTAGCCGCCCTTGGGCCGGCCCAGGTGCGAGAGCAGCACCACCGAGCCGCCATCGGCCAGAATCTTTTTGATGGTAGGCGTGGCCGCCCGAATGCGCGTATCGTCGGTGATGTGCAGGTCTTTATCGAGCGGCACGTTAAAATCGACGCGCACCACGGCGCGGTGGCCGGCAAAATTGAAGTTATCGAGCGTGTTCACGGAGTTGGTGAGGTGGTGAAAAGGTGAAGTGGTAAATTGGTAGCGCAAAGGTGCATTTTTTGCAGGCTTTGGTTTGCATTACCGCAGAAATGGCCGCCGGGTTGGCGCGCTGGGGCAGCCCGTGCGCGCCGCTTATCAGCCGGCACCGCGAAAGCACCCGGCGCGCTGGGCAGCAAGCTTTAGCCTGCCGGGAAAGATGGGCGGTATTTTGGCAAGCTAAGGCTTACTGCCCGGCGCCTTTACTTTTGCTTAACACAACGCTGCTTTTTCATGTCCTCGCGCCGCCGCTTTCTTCACTCATCTGCCGCGGGCCTGGCCGGGCTGGCCGCCGCGCCGCTCGCCGCCGTGGCCCTGCCCGCGGCCCCTTTCACGGGCAAACCCATCGTCATCTCGACCTGGGACGCGGGCCTGAATGCCAACCGCGGGGCCTGGAAAATACTGGGCTCCGGCGGCTACGCCCTCGACGCCGTGGAGGCCGGCGTGATGGTGACCGAAAACGAGCAAAACTGCTGCGTGGGCCTGGGGGCCCGCCCCGACCGCGACGGCCACGTGACCCTCGACGCCTGCATCATGGACCACCAATTCAACTGCGGCAGCGTGGCCGCGCTCGAGCGCATCAAGCACCCCATCAGCGTGGCGCGCCGCGTAATGGAGCGCACGCCCCACGTAATGCTGGTGGGCGAAGGCGCGCAGCAGTTTGCCCTGGCCCAGGGCTTCGCCCTAGAGCCCAACAAGCTGAGCGCCGACGCCGAAAAAGAATACCGCGAGTGGCTCAAAACCAGCCAGTACCGGCCCGTGCTCAACGTTGAAAACTCGGGCCGCCGGGCCGTGGGCCCGGCCGGCGGTGCCCCCAACCACGACACCATCGCCATGCTGGCCATGGATGCGCAGGGCCGCCTCAGCGGCAGCTGCACCACCAGCGGCATGGCCTTCAAGATGCGCGGCCGGGTGGGCGACTCGCCCATCATTGGCGCGGGTTTGTTTGTGGACCCGGCCGTGGGCGCGGCGGCCGCCACCGGCCAGGGCGAAGACGTGATTCGCATGGCCGGGGCGCACACCGTGGTAGAATTGATGCGCCAGGGCCGCTCGCCGCAGGCCGCCTGCCGGGAGGCCGTCGAGCGCATCGCCGCCATCAAGGGTGCCAAGGCCAAGGACATTCAAGTCGCCTTTATTGCCTTGAATGCGAAGGGCGAAGCCGGCTCCTACGCCCTCCAAAAAGGCTTCAATTACGCCCTGAGCACCACCGACACCCCGCGCCTGCTCGACGCCGAATTCTTCCTCAAGTGAGCTACGCGCTGGAAATCTGCGCCGCCTCGCTGGCCTCGGCCCTGGCCGCGCAGGCGGGCGGCGCGCACCGCCTCGAGCTGTGCCAAAACCTGGAGCAGGGCGGCATCACGCCCTCCTACGGCCTCATCCGGCAGGTGCTGGCGCGGGTCAGTTTGCCGGTATTTGGGCTCATCCGGCCCCGGCCGGGCGGCTTCGTGTACGATGCCAATGAGCTGGCTATTATGAAAGACGACATTGCGGCGTGCCGCGAGCTGGGCTGCGCCGGCGTGGTGCTAGGTGCGCTCGACGCGGCTGGCCGCGTAGACCTAGCCGCGTGCCGCGAGCTGATAGCCGCGGCCGGCCCGCTGCCCATCACCTTCCACCGCGCCTTCGATGCCTGCCCCGACCAGGCGCGGGCGCTGGAAGACATCATTGCGCTGGGCTGCCAGCGGGTGCTCACCTCCGGCGGCCAGGCCACCGCCGAAGCGGGCCAGGCGCAGCTGGCCGCGCTGGTAGCGCAGGCAGCCGGCCGCATCCAGCTTATGCCCGGCGCGGGCATTACCGCCGCCAACCTGCGGGCGCTGGCGGCGGCCACGGGCGCACGCGAGTTTCACGCCAGCGCCAAGCGGGTGGTGCCAGCCGAGCCAGGCGCAGGGCTGTTTGCGGCGGCGCGCTGGGAAACGGATGCGGCACTGGTGGCCGAGTTGCGGGCGCAGCTAACCTAACGCGCACCTCACCCCCCGACCCCCTCTCCAAAAAAGAGGGGGAGCCTAACGCCTTTTGGAGGCGGGCCCATGTCTACTCGCGGTCGGCACCCCCTCTTTTTTGGAGAGGGGGCCGGGGGGTGAGGTGCCTCGCGCCAGCGCGCCCACTCCGCCGCCGCCCTTCCTTACCTTTGCCGCACTTATGAGAGTTGGTATTTTCTTCGGAGGCACCTCGCGCGAGCGCGAAATTTCCTTTGCCGGTGGGCGCACCGTTTTCGATAACCTCGACAAGGGCCTGTTTCAGCCGGTGCCCATTTTTGTGGATAGCCAGGGACATTTCATCCTGCTCGACTGGCAGTACCTGTACAAGGGCACCATCCGCGACTTCTTTCCGCCGGCCGCCGCGCTGCCCGCCAGCCGCCACCCCTGGCAGCTCTACCTCGAAAACCTGGGCGAACTCAGCGACGAGGCCCTGACCGACCTCATCGGCCACGTCGGCCGCCGCGTAGAGGCTAGCGAGTTGCCCAAGCTCATGGATTTTGCCTTCCTAGCCCTGCACGGGCCGGGCGGCGAAGACGGCGCCATTCAGGGCCTGCTGGAGTGGGTGGGTATCCCCTACTCGGGCTCGGGCATTCTGCCCTCGGCGCTAGGCATCGACAAAATCGCGCAGAAGCGGCTGATGCAGGCCGTGGGGCTGGCTACGCCGAAGTTTCGCATTATTGACGAAGAATGGGCCAGCGGCGCTAGCCATCCCAAATACATACAGGGCTTAATAGCAGAGCTGGGATTACCGCTAGTGGTGAAGGCACCGCGTCAGGGCAGTAGCATTGGCGTAAGCATTGTGCATGAGGAAAAAGAGTTTGGCGGTGCCATAAAACGAGCCTTATTCCAGCGCACAATTACCCGCGAGCAGTGGGCTGCGCTAGATGAAAATGGCCGTTTGGCTTTGATACGCCAACTCGCTGACATTCGCGAAGGCATTGGCTTACCGGTAGTAGCTGAGGCCTGGGAAGAAGGCTTCGGCGCCACCCTCCCTGGTTATGTCGCGCCCATTTTTGACCACCCAGAAGACCTATATGATTTTCTTAATCGCCGCTTCCCCAAAGCTGGTATCGCCACTATAAAGAGTGTTAGCGGCGAACAAAGAGTATTAATCGAGCAATTTATCGCCGGCCGAGAGTTCTCCTGTATCGTCATTGAGAAGGAGCGTGGCCAGCCGCTGGCCCTGCCGCCGACCGAGATTATCAAGGGCAGCGAGGTCTTCGACTACCGCGCCAAGTACCTGCCCGGCCTAGCCCGCAAAGTCACGCCCATCGACCTGCCCGAGGCGGATATTGAGCGCATCCGGCAGGAGGCGCAGAAGATGTTCAGCACCTTCGGCTTCGAGGTGTACGCCCGTCTGGATGGCTTTATTCAGGCCGATGGCACCATCTTTCTCAACGACCCGAATACAACGAGCGGGATGCTGCCGGCGTCATTCTTCTTTCATCAGGCGGCCGAGATTGGGCTGAATCCCAGCCAGTTTCTCACCTACCTCATCCGCACTTCGCTGGCCGCCCGTCGGCGCGCCGGTATGAAGCCGGTGCAGCTAGCGGCGCAATTGGAGGCGCTAGATGCCGCCATCAGCCGCCGCCATGGCGGTACCGACGAGCGCATCCGCGTGGCCGTGATTATGGGCGGCTACTCGTCCGAGCGGCACATTTCGGTGGAGAGCGGGCGCAACATCTACGAGAAGCTGAGCAGCAGCACCAAGTACCGGCCGCTGCCGGTGTTTCTGGCGGGCAACAGCGACGAGTTTCGGCTTTATGAGCTATCCATCAACGTGATGCTCAAGGATAACGCCGACGACATCCGCGAGAAAATCGAGCAGGCTGAGGCCGGGCACGCGCCGCACCCGGTGCTGGCGCGCATTCGGCAGGAGGCGGCGGGCATCACGGGCACCTACGCGGGGCAGCCGGTGGCCGCGCCGCGCCGCCTGAGCTTCGCGGAACTGGCCGAGAAGGCCGATGAGGTGTTCATTGCCCTGCACGGCCGGCCCGGCGAGGACGGTGCCTTGCAGCAGGAGCTGGAGAAGTACGGCCTGCCCTACAACGGCTCGGGCGCGGCCAGCTCGGCCGTGACCATCAATAAGTACGAAACCAACCGCCGCCTGCGCGAGGCCGGCCTGCGCGTGGCCGAGCACCGCCTCGCCTACCGCCTCGAATGGGCCGCCGACCCCGAAGCCTTCTATCGCAGCCTGGAAGCCGAATTTGGCTACCCCTTCATCGCCAAGCCCGCCGACGACGGCTGCTCGTCGGCGGTGAAAAAAATTAAAACCCGCGCCGAGCTGGCGGCTTTCAGCGAGCAGATTTTCCGGCAGCAGGAGCCGCTGCTCGCCGGCCCGGCCGAGGTGCTGCACCTGAGCTTCAAGGAAGAATTTCCCCAAAAAGACGCCTTTTTGGTGGAGACGCTCATCGGCCCCGATGGCGCGGCGCACTTCCTCGAAATTACGGGCGGGCTGCTGACTTCGTATAGCTCAACTGGCGCGCTGCAAATTGAGGTTTTTGAGGCCAGCGAGGCGCTGGCGACCGGCGAAGTACTGAGTCTGGAAGAGAAATTTCTGGCCGGCGAAGGCCAGAACATCACGCCGGCCCGCTACGCCGCCGAGCCCGCCGAGCGACAGCGCATCTCGGACGAGGTGAAGCGCACGCTGCGCCAAGTAGCCGAAATACTGCACATTGAGGGCTACGCCCGCATCGATGCCTTTGTGCGGGTGCGGCAGAATGGAGCAGTTGAGGTGCTGATTATTGAGGTAAACTCGCTACCGGGTATGACGCCCGCGACGTGCATTTTCCACCAGACGGCGCTGGCGGGCTACACGCCGTATCAGTTCATTGATAGGATTCTGGATTTTGGAAAACAGCGGAGCGAGCGGGTTGTAGGATAAGCTTTAGCTTGCCTTTTCGTCGCCTTCTTACTTTACGGCAAGCTGAAGCTTACCGCACACTCTTTCTGGCAAGCTAAAGCTTACCCTACATGTCTTTTTTTAAATCGGATACCTGGTTCGACGTTTTCAAACACCTGCTGGTCATTGGGTTGCTGGCGGCGGGGCTGGTGCTGGGCTTTTTCTACGTGTACCTGCCCCTGACCACCCACCACGGCGAAACCATCGTGGTGCCCAAAATAACGGGCATGAACCTGGCCGAGCTGGAAAGCTACCTCGACCAGCGCAACCTGGCCTACTTCGTCGACGACAGCAGCTACTCGGCTGGCACGCGCCCGCTCACGGTGCTGACCCAGGAGCCCGCGCCCGGCGAGAAGGTGAAGGAAGACCGCAAAATCTACATTTCGGTGGCCATGAGCCGCCCGCCGGTTATCAAAATGCCCAAGCTCACGGAGGGCTCGGCCAAGGTGGCACAGCTGATTTTGAAGAGCTACGACCTCGAAATCGGCCAGATAAAGCTGGTGCCCGACCTGGCTCAGAACATGGTACTCAAGCAGCAGGTAAACGGCCAGGACATCGCGCCCGGCGCGCCCATCGCCAAGGGCACCAAGGTAGATTTGGTAGTGGGCGACGGCCAGGGCAACCAGGAATTTCCGATTCCAACGCTCGTAAATATGCCGGAGGATGAAGCCCGTACCTTGCTCGCCGGCCAGGGCCTGCAAGTGGGCGAGGTATTCAAGCAAGCCGCGGAGGAAGGCCAGACGCCGGGCACGGTGGTGCGCCAGCGCCCGGTGCCCGCGCCGGGCGCCACTATCCGCACGGGCCAGCTCATGGACCTGTGGATAGCCGAATAATCTTGGGCTGTTAGCCGCTAGCTAATAGCTGTTGGCCAACTTTTTTCGTTGTCAGCTTATTCTACTCAGAAAGCTACCGGCCAGTAGCTTTCAGCTAACAGCCAACGTATGAAACTACTGCTCCACTTGCTTGCCCTGCCGGCGCTGCTGCCCTTCGCGGCGGCGGCGCAGCTTATTACCGGCCCGCTGCCCGCCGACCCGACGCGGGCGGCGCGCGTAGCGCCCGACCAAAACCCGGCCCAGCGCCCTACGGCATTGGCCCTGCCTTTCTTCGAGGACTTTACCTCGCCGCTGGAAGGCGCACCCAACGCCACGCGCTGGCAGGCGGCCACCACGAGCTACCCTTATCTGGGCAATATTATTCACTACGCGGGCGGCGGGGCCTACGTGAGCAACCGGCTGGCCGTGGAGCCCCTCACCCGGGGCACGGCTACGCTCGACGGCCTGCGCGCCAATGGCCTGCCCTACGTGGCTAATCAGCCCGTATCGTATGGGCAGATAGATACGCTCACTTCGCAAGCCATTGACTTATCGGGCCTTACGGCCGCGAGCAACGTGCGCCTCAGCTTTGCCTGGCAGGCGGGCGGCGTGGTGGGCGCGCCCACTAATAATGCCAACAGCTCGCCCACCAACCTGACGCTGGAATTGCTCGATAACTCGGGCAGCTGGCAGTCGGCCTGGACCTACACCAGCCGGGGCAGCAGCACCAAGTTCCGGCAGCAGATTTTCACCCTGAGCTCGGCCTACCTGCACAGTGCCTTCCGGTTTCGCTTCCGGGCCAGCGGCAGCCGCACCCAGAACACCGACGTTTTTGGGTTGGACTACATCTACCTCAACAGCAACCGGGCAGCCAATGATACGACCTTTCAGGACATTGCCACCAGCCGGGGGCTGAGCAGCCCGCTTGCCCCCTACACCTCGCTGCCAGTGTGGCAGTACAATGCCGCCACTACGCCACCGCTCAACTCGTCGTTGACGGCCACCATTAACAGCCTCACCAACACCGGCCAGACGCCCACGCCCATCAGCTGGCAGGGCACGGTGCGCGACCTGGGCGGCAGTGGGTTCAACGCGAGCTGGCTCACGGGCGGGCGCCCCATCGTGGCGGCCGCCCGGCAGGAGGTCGTGACGGGCAGCGCGGCCACCGCGCCGCTGCCTAACAGCGCCGCTACCAAGCGCCTGCGCTACCAGCTGGCCTTGCAAACCAACGAAACCAACCCGCTGACGCTGCCCAACGACACGCTGCGCCGCGACGTGGAATTAGCTGACTACTACGCCTATGATGACG
>Ga0182232_1000362_pt1 | contig 11744 bp, 10 predicted proteins | sample G6R1MG_30_FD_155484 | JGI IMG/M metagenome (GOLD analysis project Ga0182232, IMG submission 155484) | Phyllosphere microbial comminities from miscanthus, Michigan, USA - G6R3_NF_07NOV2016_LD2 MG | ecosystem: Host-associated > Plants > Phyllosphere > Phylloplane/Leaf | place: USA: Michigan... | reverse complement strand
GTTCCCAGGTGATGGCCGGTTACTGGCAGCGGCCGGGCGAGACCGCCCGGGCTACCACGACGGACGGTTATTTCCGCACGGGCGACGTCGCCGTGCTCGAGCCCGACGGACAGGTGCGCATCGTCGACCGGATGAAGGATATGATCCTCGTCTCCGGGTTCAACGTCTACCCGAACGAGATCGAGGAGGTGCTGGCCGGTCATCCCGGCGTCCTCGAATGCGCTGTGGTGGGCGCGCGCCACGACGAGACCGGCGAGATGGTGGTGGCCCATGTGGTGCGGCGGTCGGACGAGACCACGCCCGATATCCTGCGGGCCTTCGCCAAGACCCAGCTCACCGGCTACAAGGTACCCCGCCGGGTGGTGTTCCACGAGGCCCTGCCGAAGACCAATGTCGGCAAGGTCCTGCGCCGGGCCCTGCGCGACGATCCGCCCGCGTCGTGATCTCCACCGGACTGTAACCAAGCGGTGCTTCACTCCGTATGTACGGCACGGGCCGGACCCGCATGCGCCCCCGCGCGCACCGGACGGCCTTGGCGGAGGAACCCGACATGCACATCAAGCGCCCGCGCGGCTGGGAAATCCCGGAGCACCTCGCAACCCCCGAAAGCGTCTTCCTGAACCGGCGTGCCCTGCTCGGCGCCGGGGCGGGCCTTACGGCCGCCTCGCTCCTCGGGCCGAGAGCCGCCCGCGCGGCCGCTGGAACGGGCCTCTACCCCGCCCCGCGCAACGAGGCCTATACCCTCGACCGCGCCGTGACGCCGGAGAAGTACAGCGGCGACTACAACAACTTCTATGAATTCGGCATGTCCAAGACTGTCCTGCCGGCGGCCAATGCCCTGAAGACCGACCCCTGGACCATCGCTATCGACGGCCTCGTCGAGAAGCCGTTCCAGATCGGTTTCGAGGATCTCGTGCGCAAGGTCAGTCTCGAGGAGCGCCTCTACCGGCACCGCTGCGTCGAGGCCTGGTCCATGGCCGTGCCGTGGACAGGCTTTCCCCTGTCGAAGCTCGTGGCCCTGGCGAAACCCGCTTCGGGGGCGAAGTACATCCGGATGGAGACGTTCAACGATCCCGCGATGGCACCGGGCCAGCGCTCGTTCCTGTATCCGTGGCCCTACGTCGAGGGCCTCACCATGGCGGAGGCGGCCAACGACCTCGCCTTCGTAGTCACGGGCATCTACGGCAAGCCCCTGCCGAAGCAGTTCGGAGCGCCGATCCGCCTCGCCGTGCCGTGGAAGTACGGCTTCAAGTCCGTCAAATCCATCGTGAAGATCTCGTTCGTGGCCGAGCGTCCCAAGACCTTCTGGGAGGGCCTACAATCGGCCGAATACGGCTTCTGGGCCAACGTGAACCCCGCCGTGTCGCATCCCCGCTGGAGCCAGGCGACGGAGCGGGTGCTCGGCACCGACCAGCGCGTGCCGACGCTGATCTACAACGGCTACGGCGAGCAGGTGGCCGGGCTCTACAAGGGCTTGGAGAAGGAGCGGCTGTTCGTCTGATCCGGCCCGCCGGGCGCGGCGCTCGTGCGAGCGCCGCCTGATTCCTTCGGAATGGCGGAGTTCGGCTTCGCTCAAGCGCCGCGCGGACTTGGTTTGACCCCCGATACAGTCGCCGCTTGATCACTTCGGATCGAGCGGGCGCGACGGGTCCCCTCTCCTGGAAGGAGAGGGGACCCGCGAGTCACCACATCACCAAACTGATGAGGCATAAACCGTATCAGTAGGTCCAGCGCTGCGCCTTGGCGACGAGGAAATCCCGGAACGCCTGGACGCGGGCCACTGTCCGCATCTCCTCGGCATAGACGAGATAGCTCTCCATGTGCGGCATCTCGCTGTCGCGCATCACCTGCACGAGGCCGGTGCCGCTCTCCACGGCGTAATCCGGCAGGATGCCGATGCCCGCACTCGTCTCCATGGCCTGCTGCAGGGCGGAGATGTTGTTGACGGTGAAGTGGATCGGCCGACGCTCCTGACCCTCGCGTCCCACGGTGGCGAGCCAGTGGGTGGCGAGCAGGTAGGATGGTTCGTTGCCACCGAACGAGATCAGGCGATGGTTGTCGAGGTCGGCGATGCTTTTGGGCTCGCCGAAGCGCTTGACGTAATCGGCCGACGCGTAGGCGTGGTAATGCACCGTGAACAGCCGGCGCTGGATGAGATCCGGCTGTGCCGGGCGGCGCATGCGGATGGCGACGTCGGCCTCGCGCATGGCGAGATCGAGTTCCTCGTTGGTGAGGATCATCTCCACCCGCACGTCCGGGTAGAGATCGAGGAATTCGGCCACGCGCTGGGCGAGCCACGAGGTTCCCAGCCCCACCGTCGTCGTCACCTTGAGATCGCCGGACGGGCGCTCGCTCGTCTCCACGAGGCGGGCGCGGGTGTTCTCCAGGCGCTGCTTCATGTCGCGCGCCGCCCGGAACAGGAGATCGCCCTGCTCCGTCAAAATGAGGCCCCGGGCGTGGCGGTGGAACAGGGGCGCCTTCAGCTCGCGCTCGAGGGCGCTGATCTGCCGGCTCACGGCCGATTGGCTCAGCCCGATATCGTCACCGGCTCGCGTGAAGCTTCCCGCCTCCGCGACGTTGAGGAAGATACGGATCTTGTCCCAGTCCAAGGCGTCCACTCCCGTACGCACCCCGAACGGATCCCACGCAGCCATCGTCGGCCAGGAATCCGCCACGCCGGGCATGGGACGCGCGACCACGGTGTCGCGGTGTCGACGGCCCATGCGAGAAGCGCCGACGACCCATGCCGTCAGCGCTCACGTTAGGACTTCGATCTTGCGATTGTGTTGCCGTCCGGCGCAAGCGGCGGGCGGAAGAAAACGCTACTCGGCCGCAGCTTGCTGTGGGCTTTCGCCGACGTCGAGGGCCGCGATGAACTTTTCCGCGTCGAGGGCGGCCATGCAGCCCATGCCGGCCGCCGTGATCGCCTGACGGTAGACGTCGTCGGTGACGTCGCCGGCGGCATAGACGCCCGGGATCGCCGTGTGGGTGGTGCCGGGTTTGGTCTCGATGTAGCCGCCCTCGCGCAGGGCGAGCTGCCCCTCGAAGATCGCGGTTGCCGGCTGGTGCCCGATGGCGATGAACACCCCGTCGGCCTTGCGCTCGACGATCTCGCCGGAGCGCACGTCCTTGAGGCGCAGGTGCGTCACCGACGGCGGCTTCTGCGTTCCGCAGACCTCCTCGACGGCGTGGTGCCACAGCACGTCGACGTTGGGATGCTTGAACAGGCGCTCCTGCAGGATGCGCTCGGCCCGGAACTCGCCCCGGCGGTGGACCACCGTCACCTTAGCAGCGAGATTGGCGAGGTAGAGCGCCTCCTCCACGGCGGTGTTGCCGCCGCCGACCACCACGACCTCCTTGCCGCGGAAGAAGAAGCCGTCGCAGGTGGCGCAGGCCGAGACGCCGAAGCCCTGGAAGGCGGCTTCCGACGGCAGGCCGAGCCATTTGGCCTGGGCACCCGTCGCGATGATGAGCGCGTCGCACGAATAGGTCTCGCCGGAATCGGCTTCGAGCCGGAACGGGCGCGTCTGTAGATCGACCTTCGTGATGTACTCGGACACGATCTTCGTGCCGACATGCTCGGCCTGGGCGCGCATCTGCTCCATGAGCCACGGGCCCTGGATCGCTTCAGCGAACCCCGGATAGTTCTCGACGTCGGTGGTGATCATGAGCTGGCCGCCGGGCTGGAAGCCGGAGATCATGAGCGGCTCGACCATGGCGCGGGCGGCGTAGATGGCGGCGGAGTAGCCCGCCGGCCCCGAGCCGATGATGACGAGCTTGGAATGCGTGTGTGCCATGCTGTCTCCTTAAGGGTGGCCGGGGGCTTCGGCGGCGAAGCGTGCCGCGTGAGCCTCGTAGGACCGCGCCATCGCCTGGGCGATGGACGGCGTCGCATCGATGGGACGATAACGCAGGGTCTCCAAACGCCCGATGAAAGGCTTGAGCGCGCCCGCCATGGCGAGACCGGCGAACATCCGCCTGTGCCGGATATAGGTCTTGGGCAGGTCGAACAGGAGGACGGGGGCGCCGGTGCTCACCGCTTCGCCGACCATGTTGGCCGAGTCCGAGGTCACCACAATGGATTCGGCCAGCGCCAGCATGGCGACGTAGGGGTTCGCGCCGCTGCCGTCCCAGAAAAACCCGCCCTTGGCCGCGACCAGCCCTTCCAGGGCGTCGCGCAGGGCCGGCGGCGTCCGGCGCGAGACCGTCATCATCAGCGAGCAGCCGCCCTCCGCGAGCTTGGTGAGATCGCGCACGAGGCGCCGCATGTCGGCGTTGCGGTAGGTGAGGTGGCGGCTGTCGCCGCCGATGAGCACGGCGATCCGCGGCCAGGGCAGGGCGATGAGGCGCGGATCGGGCGCGGCCCGCGCGGCGGCGAGGCGCGCCGCCGAGACCTGATGCGGCGCCGTCAGGGTGGTGAACACGTTCGGCCCGCGCAGATCGTCGTAATCCGGCACCCAGACGAAATTGGCGGTCTCCGGTCCCGTGCGGGGATCCTTGAGGAAGGCCGTGAAGGTGCGCCCCCCCGAGGCTTCGCGCACGGCCCGCAGGTACGGCACGGCGCGTCGCCCGGAGGCGATGAGGATGTCGGGCATCGCGCCCGACAGGACGCCACGTGTCCGGCCCGGCCGGTCGCCGGGGTCCACCGGCCCCCACGGGGCCATCCAGCCGAAGGGGGGGCGGGGAGCGATGCGGCGGGTCTCGAAGGCGAGCCCGAGGGTCTCGGCGAGGCCGAGGCATTGGTTCTCGTCGCCCGCCTTGCCGTCGGTGACGATCCAGGTCCGGGCCAGGGTGATGTCGGGGGAGGGGAGCGACGCCGGACGGTCGGACAGTGCGGTCATGGCGCACGCATTCGCCATCGGCGACGCCACGTCAATGCCGCCCGTCACCGCGACGGCAGGGCCCGGCGCAGCCAGCCCGCATAATGCGCCGCGATGGCGGTGACGCGACGGCGCTCGGATTCCGGGTCGTACCAGGCGCCGCCCGAGCTCGCCGGAACCACGGAGAGCTGCGGATGCCGAGCCAGAACCTCGCCGCGCCGCCCGATCAGCAGGGCCTCACCGTCGAGGTAGTCCGAGTCCATGCTGCCGCCAAAGCCGCTGCGGCCCTGGTTGCCCACGTACGGGTTCATGGACAGGCTGTTGAGGCGCACTACCAGGGTCGGGCCGCGACCGCCCGACACGTCGGCGAACTCGGCCGCGAGGGCCCGGGTCAGGTCGGCCTGAAGCGCTTGGGCACGGAGACCATCGCCCCGGGCGAGGAGAGGACCGACATCGACGCGGATGCCGGATAGGCGCTCTCCACCGAGATCCGGGAGCCCTTCGGCAAATGCCGGGGCGGCGAGGGCGAGCAGGCCGAGGAGACCCAGCCCGCCGAGCCAGCGCATCGGGCGGCGCATGGTGAAATCAGGCGCCGTACTGGACGGCGACGACCTCGTAGGACTTACCGCCGCCGGGTGTCGTCACCTCGACGGTGTCGCCGACGCCCTTGCCGATGAGGGCGCGGGCGATGGGGGAGGTGATGGAGACGAGGCCCGAGCGCACGTCCGCCTCCGGCTCACCGACGAGCTGATAGGTCTTCTCCTCCTCGGTGTCCTCGTCGACGAGCTTCACCGTGGCGCCGAACTTGATCTTGGTGCCCGAAAGCTTCGTCACGTCGATCACCTCGGCGCGCGCGATCATGCTCTCGAGTTCCATGACGCGGCCCTCGTTGTGGGACTGCGCCTCCTTGGCGGCATGGTACTCGGCGTTCTCCGAGAGGTCGCCCAGCGCCCGTGCCTCGGAGATCGCCTGGATGATGCGCTGACGCTCCACTTGCTGGCGGTGCTTCAACTCCTCCTCCAGCGCCGCGTAGCCGCGAACGGTCATCGGAACCTTGTCTATCGTCATCGTCTCGCGCCACAATGAAGAGGCCCGAAGGAAGCGGCATCGCTCCCCCCGGGCCAGAATAAGATCGGCAAGAATCTCAGCGTCGCGCCCGTGATTCAAGTCACCCGCAACGCGATGATTCAGACCGCGAAGTATTCCTGCAAGGCACGAACCTGAAGATCGCCCTCGAGGTAGGCCTTGATCCCCTCGGCCGCCGCCATCGCCCCAGCAAGAGTGGTGTAGTACGGCACTTTATGCAAGAGGGCGGCACGGCGCAGCGACCGCGAGTCGGACAGGGCACCCGCCCCCTCGGTGGTGTTGAACACCAACTGGATGTCGCCGTTCTTGATGGAATCGACCACGTGTGGCCGGCCCTCGAGGACCTTGTTCACCCGCTCCGTCGCCACGCCCTGATCCGCGAGGAAGCGCTGTGTTCCGCTCGTTGCCACGATGGTGAAGCCGAGCTCGGCCAGGAGGCGGATGGAGGGCAGGATGCGCGCCTTGTCGGCATCGCGCACGGACACGAACACCGCGCCGCCCTTCGGCACCTGGGTGCCCGAGCCGAGCTGGCTCTTGGCGAAGGCGACGCCGAAGCTCGAATCGAGGCCGATGACCTCACCCGTCGAGCGCATCTCGGGGCCGAGGAGCACGTCGACGCCGGGGAAGCGGGCGAAGGGGAACACCGCCTCCTTGACGGCGATGTGATCGAGCACCTTCGGCACAAGCCCGAAGCCGGCGAGCGGCTCGCCGGCCATTACCCGGGCGGCGATCTTGGCGATGGGCTCGCCGATCACCTTGGCAACGAACGGCACCGTGCGCGAGGCGCGGGGGTTCACCTCCAGCACGTAGATCACGCCATCCTTGATGGCGTACTGCACGTTCATCAGGCCGCCGACCTTGAGGGCCAGCGCCATGGCCTTCGTCTGGCGCTCGAGTTCCGCGACGATCTCGGGCGAGAGCGAGCGGGTCGGCAGCGAGCAGGCGGAATCGCCCGAATGGATGCCCGCTTCCTCGATGTGCTCCATGATGCCGGCGATGAACACGTCGGTGCCGTCGCACAGGGCATCGACGTCGATCTCGGTGGCGTCTGACAGATAGCGGTCGAACAGGAGCGGGTTCTTGCCCAGCACCGTGTTGATCTGCCCGGTCTTGTCGTTGGGGTAACGCGCCTTGACGTCCGAGGGGATCAGGCTCGGCAGGGTGTCGAGAAGGTAGTCGGCGAACTGGGCCTCGTCGCGGATGATCGCCATGGCGCGTCCGCCGAGGACGTAGCTCGGACGCACCACGAAGGGCAGGCCGAGATCGGCCGCGACCAGCCGGCTCTGCTCGACGGAATAAGCGATGCCGTTCTTCGGCTGCTTCATCCCGAGCTTGTCGAGGAGGCGCTTGAACTGGTCGCGGTCCTCGGCGAGGTCGATGGCGTCGGGCGAGGTGCCGAGGATCGGCACGCCGGCGGCCTCGAGGGCGCGGGCGAGCTTCAGGGGCGTCTGGCCGCCGAACTGGACGATGACGCCGTGGAGCGTACCGGCCTGGCGCTCCGTCTCGATGATCTCGAGGACGTCCTCCTCGGTCAGGGGCTCGAAGTAGAGGCGGTCCGAGGTGTCGTAGTCGGTGGAGACCGTCTCCGGGTTGCAGTTGACCATGATGGTCTCGTAGCCGGCCTCCGTCAGGGCGAAGCAGGCGTGACAGCAGCAATAGTCGAACTCGATGCCCTGGCCGATCCGGTTCGGGCCGCCGCCGAGGATGATGACCTTCTTCGCGTCCGTCGGCCGGGCCTCGTCCACGACGGTGCCGGCGAAGGGGGCGACGTAGGTGGAGTACATGTAGGCGGTGGGCGCCTTGAACTCGGCGGCGCAGGTATCGATGCGCTTGAAGACGGGGCGGACGCCCAGACCCCGGCGCGCGGCGCGCACGGACGCCTCGTCGGTCTTCGCCAGCACGGCAAGGCGCGCATCCGAGAAGCCGGCGGCCTTGAGCTGGCGTAGCGCCCCGGGCGTCGTCGGGATGCCGTGGGCCCGCACCCGGTTCTCGAGGTCGATGATCGCCTGGAGCTGCTCGAGGAACCACGGGTCGATCTTGCAGGAGGCATGCACCTCCTCGTGGCTGATGCCCAGACGCAGGGCTTGGCCGACCTTGAGCAGGCGGTCCGGGGTCGGGGTGCCGAGCGCCGCCTTGATGGCGTTGTGGTCGTCACCCTTGCCGAGGCCCTCGATCTCGATGTCGTCGAGGCCCGTGAGGCCCGTCTCGAGAGAGCGCAGGGCCTTCTGCAGCGATTCGGCGAAGCACCGGCCGATGGCCATGGCTTCGCCCACGGATTTCATGGCCGTGGTGAGCGTCGGCTCGGCGCCCGGGAACTTCTCGAAGGCGAAGCGGGGAATCTTCGTGACCACGTAGTCGATGGTCGGCTCGAACGAGGCCGGGGTGGCGCCGCCGGTGATGTCGTTGGCGATCTCGTCGAGGGTGTAGCCGACGGCGAGCTTGGCCGCGACCTTGGCGATGGGAAAGCCCGTGGCCTTCGACGCCAGGGCGGAGGAGCGCGACACGCGCGGGTTCATCTCGATGACGATCATCCGGCCCGTGGCCGGATCGATGGCGAACTGCACGTTCGAGCCGCCGGTCTCGACGCCGATCTCGCGGAGCACCGCCAGCGATGCGTCGCGCATCACCTGATACTCCTTGTCGGTCAGGGTGAGCGCCGGCGCGACCGTGATGGAATCGCCGGTGTGAACGCCCATCGGATCGATGTTCTCGATGGAGCAGACGATGATGCAGTTGTCGTTCTTATCGCGAACGACCTCCATCTCGTATTCCTTCCAACCGAGGACCGACTCCTCGATCAGCACCTCGTTGGTCGGCGAAGCGTCGATGCCGCGCTCGACGATGTCGAGGAATTCCTCGCGGTTGTAGGCGATGCCGCCGCCGGTGCCGCCCATGGTGAAGGAGGGGCGGATGATCGCCGGCAGGCCGACTTCGGCCAGCGCGATGAGTGCCTGGCCGATGGCGTGCTCGCCGTAGCGCTTGCGCCGGTCCGATTCACCCCGGTGCCAGGTCTTCTCGAAGGCGGCGAGCGCCGGGCCACGAGCCTCGCCCGGATTGGCGGCCTCGATGCGGGCGACTTCGGCGAGGTACTTCTCCCGGTCGGCCTTCTTGGCGGCGGAAGCGTTGGCCAGCGCCGATTTCGGCGTCTCCAGGCCGATCTTGGTCATCGCATCGCGGAAGAGGTGGCGGTCCTCGGCCTTGTCGATGGCCTCCGCAGTCGCGCCGATCATCTGGACGTCGAATTTTTCGAGGGTGCCCATCTTCTTGAGGGATAGGGCGCAGTTCAGCGCCGTCTGGCCGCCCATGGTCGGCAGCAGGGCGAAGCCCCCCGGCACCACGTGGCGTTCCTTCTCGATGATCTTGGCGACGATCTCCGGGGTGATCGGCTCGACGTAGGTGGCGTCGGCCATGTCCGGGTCGGTCATGATCGTGGCCGGGTTCGAATTGACCAGCACGATCCGGTATCCCTCCTCGCGGAGGGCCTTGCAGGCTTGAGTGCCGGAATAATCGAACTCGCACGCTTGTCCGATGACGATCGGCCCCGCACCGATGATGAGGATCGTGGAGAGATCGGTGCGTTTCGGCATCGGGGGCCTTGGCTTGCGGGCACGCGCCCGGGCAAGCACGGCGCCCCATCGGGGCTGCCGTGAGCGGGCGCGAGCGGCGTGGATTGTCGTTAGGCGTCGCGTCTACACGCCGCCGCCCGCTTTTGGAAGGGTACAGCGGCGATGTGGGGGATACCTTGCACGGGAGTTAAGCGTTGACGACATCGATGTTTCACGGAAATCTTGCCGCTGGAATCGTCGGAGACGGCTTGCCCCAAGACCTTACCCCAGGACCTTGCCCATGACGGTGACGACGTTTTCCAGCCGCGAATTCGACCACGATGCCGGCCGCGCACGGGATGCCGCTGCGGCGGGGCCTGTGTTCATCACCCATGACGGCCAGCCGGCGCATGTCCTTCTCAGCATCGAGGCCTATCGGCGAATCACGCGTCAGACCGGCAATCTGTTCGACGACCTCGGTCTGCCCCTCGGAGTCGAGGACATCGAGATCGATTTCCACTCCAGCCAAGATCTGCCCCGTCCGGCCGAGATCGTCTGATGTTTCTCCTCGACACCAATGTGGTGTCGGAACTGCGCAAAGTCCGATCCGGAAAAGCCGACGGGCATGTGTTGGCCTGGGTACGCGACGTCTCGGCCGTGAGCCTCTTCCTGTCTGCTATCGTGGTTCAGGAACTCGAGATCGGCACGATGCTGTTGGAACGGCGCGACCGCCAACAAGGTACACTTCTTAGGATCTGGCTCGACGAACACGTCCTTCCCGGCTTTGCTGGACGCATCCTGCCCGTCGATACGGCTGTTGCCCGCCGCAGTGCCGCACTATGCGTTCCTGATCCGAGGCCGTTCCGCGATGCGCTGATCGCGGCGACGGCCCTCGTCCACGGCATGACGGTGGTGACACGAAACGTCGGAGATTTCGTGCCGATGCAGGTTCCAATCCTCAATCCGTGGATCGCCGTCTCCTGACGGAAGCCAATCCGCCTGGAGCGGACGGTGTCCTTATCGTCGGCTCCCCGGCTCACATCCCGGCGTAGAGGGCGGCCACGGCCCGGTCGATGGAGAGGGTGAACACCCCGAAGGCCACGACGGCGGCGGCGGCGAATTCGAGGGTGGCGCTGGAGAGGGTCTGGCTGCGGCGCAGGAGCTCGCGGCCAAAGAACAGGCTCACCCAGGCGACGGTGAGGAGGATGGGCAGGACGAACAGGAACGACCACGTGCTCTCGACCCGATCGAGGCCGCCGGCGGGATCGATGAGGGGACGGATGTTCCGCACCCACGGCGCGTAGCAGGCCGCATAAAGGGTCGTCATCCACGACAGGCCGACGGCGACGCCGAAATGGAAGGTGAAGAGGCGATGCAGGCGCGAGAAATCGTCGCGCGCGTCGTCGAAGGTCATGTGGATATCCCCGAAACCGTCTCGAGCGCGGCTCCCGCGACACGGCGCCGAACGCCGGTTCGCGCGAGCCGTCAACGGTTCGGGAATGCCCGGGAATGCCGGACTTTTTGTGACCCGCCCCTGCCTCAATCGGGGCGGGGGCGGGGCGAAAGCAGGGAGGCTCCGTTTCGTCAGTCGACCACGGCGTGAATGGTCTCCGGCTTGCCCGCCCGCATGAGGGCGACGAAGCGCTCGAACAGGTAATGGCTGTCGCGCGGGCCCGGCGAGGCCTCGGGGTGGTGTTGCACCGAGAAGGCCGGGCGGTCGGTGAGGGTCAGGCCGCAATTCGAGCCGTCGAACAGCGAGATGTGGGTTTCGACGGCGGTTTCCGGCAGGCTCTCCGGATCGACGCTGAAGCCGTGGTTCATCGAGACGATCTCGACCTTGCCCGTGGTCTTGTCCTTCACCGGATGGTTGGCGCCGTGGTGGCCCTGCGCCATCTTCACCGTGCGCCCGCCGAGCGCGAGGCCCATAAGCTGATGCCCGAGGCAGATGCCGAAGGTCGGCACCTTCTCGGCGAGCAGCTCGCGAATCACCGGCACGGCGTATTCGCCCGTGGCGGCCGGATCGCCGGGACCGTTCGAGAGGAAGACCCCGTCGGGCTTCATCGCCATGATCTCGGCGGCGCTCGTAGTGGCGGGTACCACGGTCACGTCGCAGCCGGCCTCCGCCAGAAGCCGGAGGATGTTGCGCTTCACGCCGTAATCGATGGCCACGACCCGCAGGCCATCGCCGGCCGGCCGGCTACCGTAGCCGGTCTTCACACCCCAGGCCGTCTGGGACCATGCGGTGGTCTCGCGGCTGGTCACCGGCGGCACGAGGTCGAGGCCCTCCATGGGG
>Ga0182232_1000361_pt1 | contig 11755 bp, 9 predicted proteins | sample G6R1MG_30_FD_155484 | JGI IMG/M metagenome (GOLD analysis project Ga0182232, IMG submission 155484) | Phyllosphere microbial comminities from miscanthus, Michigan, USA - G6R3_NF_07NOV2016_LD2 MG | ecosystem: Host-associated > Plants > Phyllosphere > Phylloplane/Leaf | place: USA: Michigan... | reverse complement strand
ACGTCGAGGCGCTCCATACGCTTCTTCACCCAGGCATAGCGGCCGGCATTGAACGCCGTCACCTCGCTCGGATGCCCGAACACCCGTCCGCCCGTGAACACGATGGACGTCCCCGGCGCCATGTAGCGCGCTGCGCCCTCCGGATCGGGCACCATCGACGCTTCGAGATAGGCGGTGACGATGGCGGCATCGCGCTCGGCGGGGTTCGGTTCGTTCGCGCTCATGGTTCGACTCCGGTGCTCCTCGGTTCCGGGCACACCATGCCGAAGGTCGGGCCCTTGCGCATGCATCAAGTGTATGCACTTTTTGAAGCGTTCTGCACGCATACGATGCACTGACATGCCTCGAAGCCGGAAAACGCAAGCGTTTCCGAGACTTCGTCGGCTGGCACGTCCGTTGCGCACTGAGGTCGACCATATACGAGATCGGATCGCCATGCCTCGCCGCCGTCCCGACGCCCGCCCTCTCACCCGCCGCCTCGCCCTTGGGCTCCTGCTGACCGGGGTCATCGGCCTTGCCCCAGCCCGGGCCGCCGACCCGGTGCGGATCGGTCTCGTCACGGCCCTGAGCGGGCAGTCGGCCAAGTCCGGCGAGGCGATCTCGCGCGGCATCGGCCTCGCCATCGACGAGATCAACCGCGCGGGCGGCGTCCTCGGCCGTCCCCTCGAACTCGTGGCTCGGGACGACGAGGCCAACCCGTCGAAGGGCGTGCTCGCCGCCCGCGAGCTGATCCAGCGCGCCGGCGTCGTGGCGCTGATCGGGGGCCTCGACACGCCGGTCTCAATGGCCATCGTGCCCATCGCCAACCAGATGAAGGTGCCGTTCATGGGCCCCTGGGCCGCCGGCACCGGCATCACCCGCAATGGGGCCGCCGACAATTACGCGTTCCGGGTCTCGGCCGTAGACGCCCTGGTGGACGAAGCCCTCGTCGCCTACGCGGTGAAGACCTATGGGGCGAAGAAGCCCGGCGCGATCCTCGTCAACAACGCCTGGGGCGAATCGAACCAGCAGGGCCTCGTCGCGGCGCTGAAGGCCGCCAACCTCCCCTCCGCCGGCATCGAGAAGTTCGAGGCCAACGACATCGACATGGTGCCACAACTGTCCCGCCTGCGCGACGCGGGCGCCGACACCCTGTTCCTCGTCGGCAATGTCGGTCCCTCGGCCCAAGTGGTGAAATCCCTCGACCGTATGGGCTGGACCGTGCCGGTGGTCTCCCACTGGGGTCCGGCGGGTGGGCGCTTCGATGAACTCGCGGGTCCCGGCGCCGCGCGGGTGCACTTCGTCCAGACCTTCACCTTCGCGGGCAACGAGGCCCCGAAGGCCAAGGCGGTGCTCGACGCCCTGAAGGCGAAGGACCCGGCGATCAAATCCATGGCCGACGTCACCCCCGCCGTCGGCATCGCCAACGCCTACGACGCGACCCATCTCATCGCCCTGGCGATCCAGGCGGCCGGAGCCACCCAGGGGCCGAAGGTCCGCGACGGCTTCTACAAGATCTCGGGCTATTCCGGCCTGATCAAGACCTACGACAAGCCGTTCACGCCGGAGCGTCACGATGCCCTCGGGCCGGACGACTACGTGTTCGCGCGCTTCCAGAACGGCGAGATCGTCGCGGTGGCGAAGTGAGCCTCCGGGCGGGCTCCACCGTGCGGCGAGGCGGGAGGGCGCCATGCTGACGGGAACGCTCATCAGCGGCCTTGGCCTCGGCAGCATGTACGGGCTGGTGGCGCTCGGGTTCCACATCACCTTCGCGGTCTCCGGCACGGTGAACTTCGCGCAAGGGAGCGCCGTCACCATCGGGGCGGTGCTGGGCTATGTGTTCGCCGTTCGCCTCGGCTGGCCGATGCCGCTCGCCATCGCGGGGGCGCTCGCCGGCTGCGCATTGCTGGGCCTCGCCGTGGAGCGCCTTCTGGTTCGCCCCTTCGTGACGCGCGGATCCGATGCGTGGCTCCTCGCCACCGTGGCGGGCGGCATCATCCTCGACAACGCCCTGCTGTTCACCTTCGGCAAGGAGCCGCGTAGCCTGCCCTCCAGTCTGGTCGCCACCCCCGTCGAGATCCTGGGGGCCGGCGTTTATCCGCTGCAACTCGTGATTCCCCTGGTGGGCGTCGCGGCGGCGCTGGCGATCCGCGCCGTGTTCCAGCGGACGGAACTCGGGCGCGGCCTCCTCGCCGTGGCGCAGAACGCCGAGGCGGCGCGGCTGATGGGTATCGATGTCGCCCGCACGGTGGCCTGCGCCTTCGCCCTCTCGGCCGTGCTGGCGGGGGCGGCGGGCCTACTCATCGCGCCGCTGTTCTCGGTCTCGGCCGAGATGGGCGCGCTGTTCGGCATCAAGGCCTTCGCGGTGGCGATCCTCGGCGGCATCGGCTCGGCCACGGGCGTGGTGCTGGCCGGTCTGCTCTACGGCCTCCTAGAGGCCGGCGTCACCGCCACCCTCGGCTCCGGAGCCACCCAGATCGTGGTGTTCTCCGTCATCATCCTAGCCCTCGCCCTGTGTCCGAACGGCCTTCTCGGCCGCGCCGGCGTCAACAAGGTCTGATCATGGTCTCCCTGCTGCGCGCCCCGGCGGCCATGACCTGGACGATTCTCGGCCTCACCCTCGCGGGCCTCGCCCTTGTCCTGGCGACGGGCGGCTACAGCCATTTCGTCATCGCGCTGACGGCCCTGACCGTGCTGGCCGCCACCGGCCTCAACATCCTCCTCGGGCTTGCCGGCCTCGTCTCCTTCGGCCATGCCGGATTCTACGCCATCGGCGCTTATGCCAGCGCGATCCTGACCCTGAACGGGGTCGGCTTCTGGCTCGCCCTGCCGGTTGCCGCCCTCGTGTCGGCCCTCCTCGGCGCCGCCCTCGCCCTGCCGGCCATGCGGGTGCGCGGCCCCTACCTCGCGATGATCACCATCGCGTTCGGCTTCCTCGTCGAGCACGTGCTGATCGAGGGCGGGGCGTTGACGGGCGGGCAGAACGGCCTCGTGGTCGCCACCGGCCCGAGCCTGTTCGGGAGGGCGATCGCGGAGCGCGAACTCGCCCTTCTGGCGGTGATCGCGGCGGGGCTCGGCCTCTTCGGCTTCCATCGCCTGCGCCACGCGCGCCTCGGACAGGCCCTGCGGGCGGTGCGCGATGCCGACGTGGCCGCCGCCTCCCTCGGCTTCGATCCGGTTCGGGTGAAGACCGCCGCCTTCGCGCTCTCGGCGGCGTTGACGGGTCTCGCGGGGGCGGTGCTGCCGCCCCTGATGCTGTTCATCGCGCCGAGTTCGTTCCCGTTCTCCCAGTCGATCCTGTTCGTCCTCGCTGTGGTGGTCGGGGGGGCGGGCACGGTGCTCGGCCCGGTCTTCGGCGCCCTCGTGACCGTGCTGCTGCCGGAAGCCCTGGCCGGGCTCGCCGAGTACCGCCTGCTGTTCTTCGGCCTCACCACCCTGGTGGTACTCTGGCTGGTGCCGGAGGGCGTCGTCGGCAGCCTCGCCCGCCTGCTGCCGCGCGGCCGGGATGCCCGGCCGGCCGGGGGATCCGACGCTGCCGCGCGGCCGGGATGCTCGGCCGGCCGGGGGACCCGACGCGCCCGACTTCCTGCGCCGCGACGGGCGCGAGACCCTGGCGGTCGAGGGACTCGGCATCGCCTTCGGGGGTATCCGCGCGGCGCAGGGCGTCGCCTTCACGGCGCGCCCGGGCGCGGTCACCAGCGTGATCGGGCCGAACGGGGCCGGCAAGACCACCGTCCTCAACATGATCTCGGGCTTCTACCGGCCGGGCGCCGGCACGATCCGCCTCGGTGTCCGCGACCTCGCCGGGGCGCCGGCCCACGCCATCGCCCGCGCCGGCATCGCCCGGACCTATCAGACGACGCGGCTGTTCGGCTCGCTCAGCGTCATCGAGAACGTGAGGCTCGCCCGCGCGCCGGGACGCCTCTTGCGTCGCGACCGCCCGGAAGACCGGCAGGCGGCCGAGGCGCTCCTGGCCTTCGTCGGCTATGCCGGCGCCCTCGACCGCCCGGCCTCGGAACTGCCCCATGTCGACCGGCGGCTGGTGGAGATCGCCCGGGCGCTGGCGGGGGCGCCGCACGTGCTGCTCCTTGACGAGCCGGCCGCCGGCCTCGCCCGGGCCGAGACCGACCGCCTCGGGCAGCTGCTCCGCCGCATCGCCGCATGCGGCATCGCCGTGATTCTCGTCGAGCACGACATGCCCCTGGTGATGGCGGTGTCCGACAGCATCCTGGTCATGGATGCCGGGCGCCCCATCGCCCTCGGCGATCCCGCCGCGATCCGCCGGGACCCCGCCGTGCTGCGCGCTTATCTCGGCGCCGCCGACACCCCGGCCCGGCCACGCGCCGCCCCCTGGAGCGGCCCTGCCGACACGGTCCTTGCCGCCCACGGCCTGCGGGCCGGCTACGGCGCCGCGCCCGTCCTCGACGGGATCGGCCTCGCCGTGCGGCCGGGCGAGACCGTGGCGCTGCTGGGCTCAAACGGCGCCGGCAAATCGACGGCGATGCGGGCGCTGGCCGGTCTGTTGCGCCCCGTCGAGGGCTCCGTCGTCCTGGAGGACACCGCCATCGGGGCCTTGCCCGCCCACGCCATCGCGCGCCTCGGCCTCGCCCTCGTGCCCGAGGGCCGTCAGGTCTTTCCCGAACTCACCGTGGTGGAGAACATCCGGCTCGGCGCCTGGAGCCGGGGCGGACGCGTCGATCCGGCCGAGGTCGAGGCCCTGCTCGACCGGTTCCCACGCCTGCGCGAGCGGGCGGGCAGCCGCGCCGGCCTGCTCTCGGGCGGCGAGCAGCAGATGGTCGCCATCGCCCGCGGGATGATGGCGCGCCCGCGCATCCTGCTCCTCGACGAACCGTCCCTCGGCCTCGCCCCGGCCATCATCAATGCGCTCTACGCCGTCGTGGCCGAGTTGCGCGACGCCGGCACCACCATCCTCATCGTCGACCAGATGGCGGCCCTGGCCCTCACCGTGGCCGACCGGGGCTACGTGCTGGAACAGGGACGGGTCGCAACCTCCGGCACGGCCGCCGAATTGAAGGCCGATACGGGGCTGGAGGCGGCCTATCTCGGCGCCGCCTGACGCCCCGAACCCGACGCAGCGATCTCCCGTGGACAGCCCGATGACAGACCAGAACCCGGCCGCCCAGACCTTGTCCGGTCACGGCCGCTACGCCTATTCCGCCCTGCCGGACCGCCCGGTCTACGACTGGCCTGGGGGTAAGCGCCTCGCGGTCTACCTCGCCCTCAACCTCGAGACCTTCGATTTCGGCGGCGGTCTCGGGGCGGAGCTCGCCCCCGGCGGGCCGCAGCCGGACGTGCTGAACTACGCGTGGCGCGATTGGGGCAACCGGGTCGGGGCGTGGCGCCTGCGCGACCTGTTCGACGGCCTCGACCTGCCGGCGAGCATCCTCGCCAACAGCCGGATCTATCGGGACTGCCCCGGCCTGATCGAGGCGTTCCGCGCACGCGGCGACGAGATCGTCGGGCATGGCCGCACCAATGCCGAGCGGCAGGGCACTCTGAGCGAAACCGAGGAGCGCGCCCTCATCGCCGAGGCCACGGCGGTGCTGACGCGCGAGGAAGGCCGGGCTCCGGCCGGCTGGCTCGGCCCCTGGATCTCGCAGTCGCGGGTCACGCCGGACCTGCTGGCGGAGGCGGGCTACCGCTACCTCCTTGACTGGTGCCACGACGACCAGCCCACCTGGTTCGCAACCCGCGACGGCGGCCGCATCCTGGCGGTGCCCTATCCGCAGGAACTGAACGACATTCCGGCCATCGTGGCCCGCAAGGACACCGGGCGCGCCTTCGCGGACGCCATCGTGGACGCCTTCGACGAGATGCTCAAGCAGGCAGAACACGCGCCGCTGGTGATGGGGATCGCGCTGCATCCCTACATCGTCGGCCAGCCGAATCGCCTGCGCCCCCTGCGCCGGGCCCTCGAACACATCGCCCGTCACCGCGACGCGATCTGGCTGACGACGGCGGGCGCTATCGCGACCCACGCCGCCGGTCAGCTGCCCGGTCCCACGCCGGAACGGCCCGGGGCCACGGGTGCCTAAGCAGGTTCGCGTTGGCAGGCCAACGCTTCACTCTGCTTAGCTCCTTGGTATGTCGCAGCTTTTGGGCACAAAACCGGTGACCACTTTTGCGAAACCTGCCTAGCCTCTCCGCTCGCGGATGCCTTCACGCATCGGACGGATTTGCCCTGACGCCATCGCAACACTCCCGCTCGCGCGCTTACACGGCGCAGCGGAAGTTTGTGAGAGACCTTTGGCTCACCGACGCGGCATCCTCAGGTGACGGGCTTCGCACCGAGGGCATGGCCGATCCGGATCTCCACGTCGTCGCCGACGTGGCGGGTCGCGAAGGTTTCGAGACCACGGAAAGACCATCCCGGCGAGACCGCCCCGTCGGTGAGGCTGAACCACGCCTGGTGCCGGGGGCAGTGGAGTCGTCCGGCGGCGCAATGGCCGAGGGCGAGATCCGCGCCTTCGTGCGGGCAGGCCCGCTCCACCGCAACGAGCGTGGTCCCGTACTGCACGAGAAGGAGATGCCGGCCCGCCACGAAGACCGGCACCAGCCCACGGCTGGCGAGAGCGTCGCGCCCGCAGGCATGAACCCAGCGTGCGCCGTCGGCTGCCGAGGCCGGGTTAGCCTCCGAGATAGGCTTGGCGCACATGCGGATCGGCGATGAGGGTCGCGCCCGGCCCCGCGAGCACGATCCGGCCGGTCTCCAGCAGGTAGGCGTAATCGCACAGTTCGAGGGCCGCGAAGGCGTTCTGCTCCACAAGAAGCACCGTCGTGCCCGCGTCGCAGATCGCCCGGATGACCGCGAACATGCGTTCCACGATGTTGGGCGCGAGGCCGAGGGAGGGTTCGTCGAACAGGACGAGCCGGGGGCGGGACATTAGGGCGCGTCCGATGGCCAGCATCTGCTGCTCGCCGCCCGAGAGGGTGCCGGCGGCCTGATGCCGGCGTTCCGCGAGGCGGGGGAACTCGCCGTAGATGCGCGCGAGGTCGGCGGCGACGCCGGCCGGGTCGCGGCGCAGATAGGCGCCCATGGCTAGGTTTTCCGCGACGCTCATCTGCGGAAACACCCGGCGCCCCTCCGGGCAATGGGCGATGCCCTCGGCCAGGACCTTGCGCGGATCGGCCCCGGTGATGTCGCGGCCGTCGAAACGGATGCTGCCGCTGCGCGCCGGGATCAGCCCCGAGACAGCCCGCAGGGTGGTGGACTTGCCGGCGCCGTTGGCGCCCACCAGGGCCACCAGTTGGCCCTCCCCGACGGTGAGCGACAGGCCCTTCAGGGCCGTCACCGTTCCGTAGCCGCAGACGAGATCGCGGATCTCAAGCATCGATCGTCTCCGTCGCGGCCGTGCGGCCGGCGCCATCTTGATGGAGAGCTGCGCTGCTGTGGCCGAGATAGGCCTCGATGACGGCGGGGTCGGCGCGGATCGCCGCCGGCGGCCCCTCGGCGATGAGGCGGCCGTAGTTCAGCACCACGATGCGGTCGGAGATCTCCATCACCATCGGCATGTCGTGCTCGACGAGCAGGAGGGTGATGCCCCGGTCTCGGATCGACCGGATCAGTCGCACGAAGACCTGGGTCTCGGAGGCGTTCATGCCGGAGACCGGTTCGTCGAGGAGCAGCATGGCGGGCTCGGTGGCAAGCGCCAGGGCCACCCCAACGAGGCGCTGCTCGCCATAGGCCAGGGCCCCGGCCTTCTCCCCGGCGCGCCCCGAGAGCCCGACCCAGTCGAGGAGGTCGCGGGCCCGCTCGCGCAGGCGCGCCTCACCGGCGCGGTCGCGCCCGAGCAGGGTGTCGAGCACCCGCGCGCGGCCCTGCCGGTGCAGGCCGATCATTACGTTGTCGAACACGGTGTCGTCCGGAAACACGCTGGTGCGCTGGAAAGTGCGGCCGAGGCCGAGGCGGACGATCTCGTGCGGCTGCAGGCCCTGGAGGCTGGTCCCGCGAAAACGCACCTGCCCCTGGCTGGGCTTGAGGAACCCGGTCATCACGTTGAACGCCGTGGTCTTGCCGGCGCCGTTGGGGCCGATCAGGCTGACGATCTCGCCCGCGTGCACGTCGAAATGCAGGTCCGCGATGGCGACGAGGCCGCCGAAGCGGACGCCGACATGCTCGATGGAGAGGATAGGGGTGTCGCTCACGGCCGGACCTCCATGGGGATGCGGGGTGCCGTGGCCGCGGACGCACGGCGGCGGGTGACGAGGCGGGCCACCCCCGGGACGATGCCCTTGGGCATCACGAACTGAATCGCGATCAGCACGAGGCCGAACACCATCCACTGCGCCTCCGGCACCATGACGGGGCGCAGGGCGACGGGCAGCAGGCCGAAGATCAGCCCCCCCACGATGGGCCCGAGCAACGTGCCCTTGCCGCCGCCCACCACCATGATGACCATGGTGACGGTGGTGGAGAACAGGAACACGTCGGGATCGATGATGCGCAGGTAATGGGCGTAGAGGCTGCCGGCCGCCCCCGCCATGGCGGCCGAGATCACCGCCGCGACGGTGAGGGTGCGGGTGGCGTTGATGCCGACGGAGAGGGCGAGGGATTCGTTCTCCTTCAGGCCGCGCATGGCCCGGCCGAAGCGCGAGGCGACGAGGCGGGCGATGAGGGCGTAGCAGAGCGTGCCGACGACGAGCACGAGGTAGTAGTTCTGCAGCTTCGTCCGCAGGGTCGTGGTGCCGAGGCCCGGTAGACCGAGGCTGAAGGGCGGGATGCCCGTGAGCGCCAGGGGCCCCTGCGTCAGCTCCACCCAGTTCAGGGCGACGAGGCGCACGACCTCGGCGAACGAGATCGTCACGATGACGAAGTAGGCACCCCGCACCCGGAACGAGAGTCGGCCGACGAGGTAGCCGCAGGCCGCCGTTGCCAGCACGGCGAGGAGAAAGCCGACGACGGGCGGCCAGGGCTCGTGCACGACCCGGACGCCGCCGACGAGTTCCACGTCGAAGCCAAGGCTGGTGAGGGCGCTCACGTAGGCGCCGATACCGAAGAACGCGATGTGGCCGAGGCTGAGCTGCCCGGTGAAGCCGAGGAGCAGGTTCAGGCTCATGGCCGCGATGGTGACGATGCCCGTCGTGATCAGCGCGTTGAGCAGGTAGGGGTTCTGGCCGAGGGCGAATGGCAGGGCGGCCAGTGCCGCCAGGAGGGCGAGGGCGGGGATATGCCGGATCATCCGATGCGCTCCGCCTTGGCGAACAGGCCGGTCGGCTTGAAGACGAGCACCGCGATGATGATGAGGAAGCCCATGGCGTCCCGGTAGCCGGACGAGATGTAGCCGGCGCCCAATTCCTCGGCGAGCGCCAGGATGAAGCCGCCGATGGCCGCCCCGGTGATGTTGCCGAGCCCGCCCAGGATCACGATGGCGAAGGCCTTGAGTTCGGCCATGCCGCCCATCTGCGGAAACACTACGTAGACCGGCCCGAGGAGGGCGCCGGCCGCCGCCGCGAGACTCGAACCGAGGGCGAAGGTGGCGGTGTAGATCAGCCGCACGTTGACCCCCATGAGGGACGCGGTGTCGTGGTCCTGGAAGGTGGCCCGCATGGCGAGGCCGAGGCGGGTTCTGTTGATGAGCCCGTAGGTCAGGCCGATCAGCACGAGGGCCGCGCCGAGCACGAACAGACGCAGCCAGGACACCGAGACGGGGCCGAGCTGGAGCGGCGCATCCGGGAACGGAGTCGGGATCGATTTCGCGACGCCGCCGAACAGCCAAAGCGTGCCCGATTGCAGGACGATGCCGGCGCCGATCATCACCAGCATGGTCGTGTCCATGTCGGCGCCGCGCAACGGCCGCAGCAGTACGAGGTCGAGGATCGCGCCGAGCAGGAGGCCGCCGAGGATCGCCGTCGGCAAGGCGGCGAAGAAGCTTAAGCCGAGGGCCGTGACGGCAATGTACATGACGTAGGCGCCCACTGTGTAGAGGGCGCCGTGGGTGAAGTTCACCACGTTCATGATCCCGAAGATCAGGGTCAGACCAATGCCCAGAAGGGCATAGGTACCGCCGAGGATCAGGGTGTTGAGGAGGTGCTGCAGAAATTCGGGCATGGAGGCCTCGCCGGAGCGGACGGAAACCCGGCCGCCCCGGGGCGGGCGGCCGGGACGGGGGCGTTGGGCTAGAGCGTCGGCACCACGATTTTTCCGGCCTCGATCTTCACGAGGTAGACGTCGGGCTTGCTCTGGCCGCTCTCGGACCCGGACGGGCCGGCCTTGGCGAAGCGGATCGGCCCGTTCAATCCGGTGAAGTCGACGGACCAGAAGCCCTTGCGGATGGAGGCGGCGTCGGCGGCCCCACCCTTCTCGATGGCGGCCGCGATGGCGCGGATGCCGTCGTAGCCCCGGAAGCTCTCGGTGACGCCGGCGAAGTCGAAGCCGCGCTTCTTCCACTCGCCAATGAAGTAGGCGGTCGCCGCCGGGTTCGGGGTCTTCTCGGGGTACCAGGGCAGGAAGGTGGTGAGGTGCATCGTGCCCTCGGCGGCGGTGCCGGCTTGGGCGATGATCTGGTCCGGGTTCTGGGAGCCGCCCGTGGTGATGATGCGCTTCTTGAGGCCGAGCGCCGCCATCTGCTTGAACAGCAGGGTGAGCTGATCGACGGCGGCGGTGATCATCAGGGTGTCGGCATCCGACCCCTTGAGCTTGGACAGTTGGGCGCTCATGTCCTGCGCGCCCTGGTCCATGGTCTCGACGAGGCCGACGGTGACGCCCTTTCCTTTGAGCATCTTGCCGAAATCGGCCGCCGCCCCCCGACCCCAGTCGTTGTTGATCGCGAGGAAATCGACCTTCTTCAGGCCGAGCTTCTCCACCATCGGGGAAAAGGCCTCGGCCTCCAGGGCGGAAGGCGGCGAGATGCGGAAGACGAAGGGATTGCCCGAAGTGGTGATCTTGCCCGACGATGACGTCTCGACAAGCATCGCGGTTTCGTAGTCGGCGAGCTTGGGCATCACCGCGAGGGTGAGGCTGGAGCCCCAGGCCCCCATCAGCACCGGGGTCTTGTCGCTGGTGATGAGCTTTTCGGCCACGGCTGCCGCTTCGGTGGGGTTGCTCTTGTTGTCCTCGATGACGAGTTCGAGTTTCTTGCCCAGCACGCCGCCCCGGGCGTTGATCTCGTCGGCGGCGATTTTGGCGCCGTTGACCACGTAGGTGCCGGACGCGGCGAACGGGCCGGTCAGAGGTTCGTTGACCCCGATCCGGATCGTCTGCGCCTGGGCGACCCCCGACAACAGCATGAACGCCACGGTGAGAGCGGGAAGGCGAGTGAGGCTGCGCGTCATGGTGATTCTCCGGGGGCGAGCTTGGGGAGCGGTTCGAGGTGCGGGATCACGGCCTTCGGGCACCCCAGGCGGCGAGCCGCCGCCGCAGGGACGCCGTCAGCATCTTGACGAGCAGGCGAAGGGGATTCAGGCCCGCGGGTGCCGGGGCCGGGGCACCCGACAGATGCGCCCCGAGATTTGCGGCGAAGTCGGCGCCGATGCGTCCGGCGAGGTCGCGCACGAGGCCGGGCCGCCCGAACTGTGCAAGTGGTCCCTTGAGCGTGTAGCCGACGGCGAGGACGATCCTGGCGGTGCCGGGCGCCGCGCCGGGCTCGACGCGGTAGCGGATTTCCCCCTGGGTGGCGGAGCGTCCGCCGGCATCGGATCCCGCGCCGAGGATGCGGCCCGTCAGGGTCTCGGCGTCCCGCGTGAGGCGTGCACGGCCGCGAAACCGCGCCGCGATCGGCCCGATCCGCACCTCGAGGGCGCCCTCGACGGTGTCGGG